>Ga0187766_10002418_pt1 | contig 11007 bp, 8 predicted proteins | sample 0216_QUI02_MP05__4_FD_132971 | JGI IMG/M metagenome (GOLD analysis project Ga0187766, IMG submission 132971) | Tropical peat soil microbial communities from peatlands in Department of Meta, Colombia - 0216_QUI02_MP05_20_MG | ecosystem: Environmental > Terrestrial > Soil > Wetlands > Peat ... | reverse complement strand
GTGAATGTCGCCGCTACGCGCGCGACGAGCGCCGGCGGCACGGAGTCGCCGACGAACCGCCTGACGAGCTTGGTGGCGATGTAGCGGGCGGTCGCCGGGTGGTGGGCGACGATGTCGAGCACCTGCTCGCCGTCTTCCATCCCCCGGCCGCTCGCCAGCGAATGACCGAGAACGACCTTCGGACCGGCATCGTGCATCGCCGGCCGGAAGATGAAGCCACCGCCCTGCCGCGGCCGATCGACCGTCCACCCGGTGAAGGCGCGGGCGACATTGATCACATCCTGCTGCGTGTAGCCGCCGTCGACGCCGAGCGTGTGCAGCTCGAGCAGCTCGCGCCCGTAGTTCTCGTTGAGTCCGCGAGGCCGCCGCTTCTGAAGCGTGTCGTTGATCGGAGTCCTGAGAGCGCGCCGCGCGGCGACCAGACGGGCGCGATTCCCCGCCAGAGCCGGGCGGTCGGGCTCCACGGTGCTCTCCCAATTGTCCAGGTAGAAGAGCATCGCCGGGCTCTTGGCCACCGCTTCGAGCAGGTCGCGGAAACGGCCCATCGCGTACGGGCGGATCGCGTCGCGCTCGTACGCCGCCAACATGTAGCGCTCCGGACCCTTCCCGGCGAAGACGTTGAAGTGATTCTCCCAGAAGTCGACCATGACCTCCTGGAGTTGGCGCTGCGAGATGAGCGCGCGTCCGACCTTGGCGGTCTGCAACTCGACGAGCACCCGGCGCGACTGCTGGGCCATGCGCTTGAGATCCATCGAGTCCGCCGCGGTGAGCGTGCCATTCTTCCCGCCCTTGAGCGCGGCCTGCACCTGTTGTGGCGGCGGGAATTCGGCCAGCGCCTGCGCGGTCGACATTCCCACGACCCTGAATTGCGCGATGAATCGGTCGGTGGCGCCGTCCTCGACCTTGTCAGGCGTCAGCTGAAGGGCGATCCATCGATCGACTCCCATTGCGCGAACGCGCTCGTAGTCCCCAGGCCTGGCGCCGAAGGCGACACGATCGAGTGCATGCCGCACTTGCTCATCTGCCGTCTGCTCGCGGGCCGCAACATCAGCGGCCGACGGGAGCGGCGCCGATGCGGATGCCGGATGCCCAACCGCGCACGCGGCCAGCGCGACGAAGGCGGCGGCCACGAGGGCGAGCGAGAGCGTGAGGCGACGACGGTGCATGTCGAACGGAGAGTGTTGGGGGAGAACGAGATAGCCGCGAACCCGGCTGGCCCGCCGGCTCTCCTGGTAGACGCCTCGCCGGGGTGGACGTTAACGGGCGGCCCGTCGATCACTCCTGACGCGCATCTATAATGAAGATGCGAGATTGACGCAGTCCGATGGAGAAGGCCGACATGAAGAAGCATGAATGCCGCTCGGCGAACGAGTCCGCTCAAGCCACCGGGTGCTGGTCTAGATGACGTCACCGCTGCCGCGCGCGCACCCGCCCGTCCGACCGAGGAAATCCCCCCGGGATCCTGACGCCGCGCCCACCTGGCGTGAGCGCGTCGCCGCCCTCCGCTACGTGCCGCGGCTGCTGCGCATGGTGTGGAGCACGCATCGCGGATTCAGCAGCGCGATGCTCTTCTTCCGCCTCGGGCGCGCCTTCATCCCGGTGGCCACCCTTTCGGTCGGGAAGCTGATCATCGATGCGGTGGTCGCGCTCCGCCCCGATGGCGGTCAGCACGGTTCCATAACGCACCTCTGGCAGCTAGTCGGGATAGAGATCGTGATCGTGCTGGTTGGAGAGGCGCTCGCCCGTGTCTCGGCGCTCGTGGAGAGCCTGCTCGGCGACCTCTTCTCCAACCGCACAAGCATCCTGCTGATGGAGCACGCCTCGACCCTCGACCTGGAGCAGTTCGAGGATCCGGCATTCTACGACCAACTCGAGCGGGCCCGTCGGCAAACAGTCGGACGCATCGGACTCCTTTCGCAGCTGCTCACCATGGGGCAGGACGCGATCACGCTGCTGACGCTGGGCACCGTGCTCTTCGTGTACAGCCCGTGGCTTCTTCTGCTCCTCGCCGTGGCTGTCTTCCCGTCCTTCCTCGGCGAAACGCACTACGCCTCGCTCGAGTACTCGCTGCTCTATCGCTGGACGCCCGAACGGCGACAGCTCGACTATCTGCGATACCTGGGCGCGAGCGACAAGACGGCGAAGGAAGTGCAGATGTTCGGCCTCGCCGACTGGCTCGTGGCGCGCTACCGAGTGCTCGCCGACCGGTTCTACGAGGAGAACAAGCGCCTCTCGATCCGGAAGGGGATCGTGAGCACCGGGCTCTCGGTGTTGGGAACGCTCGGATACTACTCGGCGTACGTCATCATCCTGCTCCGCGCCGTGCGGGGAACGATCACCATCGGCTCGCTCACCCTGCTCGCCGCCGCGTTCTCGAGGAGCCGCGACATCATTCAGCGCCTCTTGATGACAGCGAGCGACATCTACGAACAGAGCCTCTACCTCAAGGATCTCTTCGACTTCTTCGAGATGAGGCCGACGATCACAACCAAGCCCGGTGCGCGTCAGGTGCCGGTGCCGATTCGAGAGGGGTTCAGGTTCGAGAACGTGGGCTTCACCTATCCGGGGAGCGATCGCTGGGCCGTGCGTGGGGTGAGCTTCGTTCTCCGGCCCGGAGAGCGGCTGGCGTTCGTGGGAGAGAATGGAGCGGGGAAGACGACACTGACCAAGCTGCTGGCGCGCCTCTACGACCCGACCGAGGGGAGAATCCTCCTCGACGGCGTCGATCTGCGCGACTACGACCTGTCCTCTCTCCGGCGGGCGATCGGCGTGATCTTCCAGGATTTCGTGCGCTTCGACATGCGCTTCGACGAGAACATCGGGGTGGGACAGATCGATCGCGTGCGCTCGTACCTCGATCGCGACGGCGCCAGGGGCGCGGTGGAGTCGATGCCACCCGAGTGGGCGTTCGAGAAGAGCCCCCTGCTCCTCTCGCGCAGCGGCAACGGGAGCAATGGGGATGCGCGGGGAGACGGGCCGAACGAGGGAGTACCCGAACCGCTGGCGACGGCTGCCGAAAAGTCCCTGGCCGCTTCACTCCTCGCGCGATTTCAGGCGGGATATAGGCAGATGCTCGGCAGGCGCTTCGAGGGGGGAGTGGACCTGTCGGGAGGCGAGTGGCAGAAGGTGGCTCTCGGACGCGCCTACATGCGTGACGCCCAGGTTCTCATCCTCGACGAGCCGACAGCGGCCCTCGATGCGCGCGCGGAGTACGACGTCTTTCTGCGCTTCTCCGAGCTCGTCGCGGGGCGGATGGCCGTCTTGATCTCGCACCGGTTCTCGACGGTGCGGATGGCGGATCGGATCGTCGTTCTCCAGCACGGCGTCGTGGTCGAGGAGGGGACTCACCACGAGCTGGTAGCACGCGGCGGGTTGTACGCGGAGCTCTTCGCGCTGCAGGCGGCCGGCTACAGGTAGCCGCCAGCCGCTTCAGGCCCTGACGCGATAGCCTCTTCCCTTGACCGTCTCGATCGGGGACTGGCCGCTTCCATCGTCGAGCTTGCGACGCAGATAGCTGATGTAGACGTCGATGATGTTGGTGTCGGGATCGAGTGCCTGTCTCCAGACGTGCTCGGCGATCATTCGACGTGTGACGGTCCGCCCGGCGTTTTTCACGAGATACGTAAGAAGGACGTATTCCTTTTGGGTGAGGTGCACTGGCTCACCCCTCTGCTCCACACGCCTCGCGATCGTGTCGACCGTCAGGTCCCCGGCGCGGAGGGTGAGGCTGCTTGGGCCGAGTGACGCGCGACGCAGCAGGGCCTTCACCCGGGCGAGAAGCTCCTGAAACTCGAAAGGCTTGGGGAGGTAGTCGTCTGCTCCGGCGTCCAGTCCGCTGACCTTGTCGGACACCGAGCTGCGCGCGGTGAGCATCAGGACCGGCGATTGAAAGCCCCGCGCGCGCAACTCGCGCGCGACCTCGTAGCCGCTTCGGTCCGGAAGGCCAACGTCGAGGAGGACGAGATCGGGCGATGACCCGAGCGCGGTCGAGAGGCCGGCGTCCCCGTCCTGCTCACTCGCTACCGAGTACCCGGCCGAAACGAGGAGCTTCTTGAGCGCCGAGAGCAGATCGGTGTCGTCTTCGATGACGAGTACGGTGGGCGCAGCGGTGGCCGTGCGGGTCATTGTGGCGAACATATAACCCCGCGGGAGAGGGCTGCCAAGCGTTTCCCCTTGAAGGTCTCAGACCGAACTCCTTTCTTTGGGCCGTGCGACGCCAGACGGTGCGAGAGGGCCTCCGCGCGGGCTTCGTGGCGGCCGCCGCGAGTGCCGGCGCACTCTGGGAGTTTGGACGCGTGCGCGGACAGCCGCTCGAGCCGATCAATGCGATCGCTCACACGTTCATCGGCTCGCGCGCCTTCTTCGTCACGCAGTGGCAGCCAAGTGTCACGCTCACTGCCCTGGTCATCCACACAGCGTCCGTCTGCGCATGGGGAGTCGTCATCGCGCTCCTCGTCCCGAAGCTGCGCGGCGGGCGACTCCTCCTGGCAGTCGTGCTCTGTTCGGCTGCCATCTACGCTCTCGAGACGAATCTCCTCCCGGAGAGCCTCCGGCCCGGATTCGAGCGGATCCTGACGCCGAGAGAGGTCGGAGTGGTCTACTTCGCCTTCGCCCTGGCATTGGCGGCCATGCTCCACCACGGTCGCCGACGCTCACCCGATGCGTTGCCTGGCGATTAGCGAGAATCGGGTGGCGATTTGCAACGAACTCGTCGCGACGCAGAACCGGTTTCGACGTCGCCCAACGGTTGCGGAACTTTGCTCGCGTCTACGGGTTTTGCCTTGAACGGGAGGTGGTCGCGCACTGCGGCCCCGCTCTTGCTTCAGTTTTCGGGTGCCCGGCTTTGGCTCCGCGGCGACGTTCGCCGCTCGAGCGCGATCGGGCCGACCTCCCGGAAGGAGGGAAGTGATGGAATTCCTCGTGATGCTCGAGGAGCACGCCGAACACTCACCGGTGATGGCCCGCGTCGATTCGGTGCCGGCAGAGCTCTCGACAGAGCGCCGGGCACGTGACGTCGTGACTCTGTACGGCACGCCTCGTACGGAGTCGTTGGCGCTGGCACTCGCCGCCGCCGTGGAGAGTCACCGCACGGAGGATGGGGGACGCGGCGCGTTCCGTCACCTTGGGCTCTTTCCGGAGCGCGGTGCTGTGGGGGACGCCGCGTGGAGGGATGAGACCACAGGTGAGCTCGTGACTCGTGATCTGGACATCCCCTTCGACGTGCTCGCCAACACCGCGCACCGGCTTCTCGCCGAGTGCGGCGCAGCCCTTCAGCGCGTGGTGGCGGGACTCGCAATGCCGGATTGGCCGGAGGGCGCCTGGCGCGCCATCAGCATCACGCTCGACCCGGTGCTGGAGCCGACGCGCGCTGCCCTTTCCAAGCTGGACAGCGTGCTCGACGTGTTCCGCGAAGCCGATGGCCTCACCTACGACTACGAGGGCGACTGAGCTTATTCAATGTCCGACCGGCAGCAGACGCGGGGATCGCCTAAGCGATCCCCGTTGTCGTTCCGAGCCATTCTTGCGGCGCCCCTTGACGACCTCCTCAAAGCGAAGCACGCTCTACGGTACCTGAACCACACCTAATGTCCACACCTAGCGGACGTCCACGCTCACCGCGACCCTCGGGAAGCGAGCGCGTATTCGAGGACGAAAGGCGCCGCCTGTGGAGCGCCGGTCGCTCGGTCACGCCCGATGGCAACGACGCCATCATCTTCACGTGCCTGAGTGACACGGCCGAGTCGCAGCGCGCCGCCTCGCTCGATGAGCAGCTTCCGCTCTCGGACATCGCGTCAGAGGAGTTGCGCGAGCTGCTGCGCGTCGCGCCGCGTTTGGGACGACTCTAGAGCAGACTTTCCGGGCTTGCCTCGAGTCCTTTCGGTACGATTCCGGAAGGTGATAAGGTCCAAGAAGGCGCTTCTCCATGCACAGCCATTCCGAACGCGTGCCCACGCTTTCGAGCGGGCTCACCCCTTCCCGCACTGCGGACGTCTCTCCGGTCCGCAGTCCGCTGATCGAGTACGCGCGGATGGCGGCGAGGGAGCTCTTCGGGCCCGTCTCGTCCCGCAATTTCGCCGTGCGTTACTGGGACGGCACGCTCGACGACGCCCCGAGTGGGTCGCCTCGCGACTTCACACTCGTCTTTCGCACGCCGGCGGTGATGCGCCGCATGTTCCTCCCGCCCTCTCAGCTCGCCATCGGCGAAGCCTTCGTCGACGGTGACTTCGAGGTCGAAGGTGATCTCCAGAGCGCCGCGGCCCTGGGTGAAAGCCTCCGACAGCGACTTTCCATCGCGCAGGTCATGCGGCTTGCCAAGGCCCTCCTGGCCCTCCCGCCTGACAACGCATCGGGTGCCGAGCGCGAGCGGCGTTCTCTCCTGCCGCACTTCTCTCGCCGCCATTCCAGACGCCGCGACAGCGCCGCCGTCCGCGCCCACTACGACCTCGGCAACGACTTCTATGCGCTCTGGTTGGACAGCAAGATGGTCTACTCCTGCGCCTACTTCGAAAGCGGCAGTGAGGACATCGACACGGCCCAAACGGCGAAGCTCGACCTGATCTGCCGAAAGCTTCGGCTCGCCCCCGGCCAGCGGTTGCTGGACATCGGCTGCGGGTGGGGGGCGCTGATTCGCCATGCGGCCGCTCACTATGGCGCGCGGGCGCTTGGCATTACGCTGAGCGCCCCACAGGCAGATCTCGCGACCCAGCGGATTCGCGAGGCCGGGCTTTCGGATAGGTGTACGATCCAAGTGCGGGACTACCGCAGCCTCCCCGATGAGGCGGCCTTCGACAAGGTGGTGAGCGTCGGCATGGTGGAGCACGTCGGGCGGTCCCATCTCGGCGCGTACTTTGCCAAGGCCTTCCGGGTCCTCGCGCCGGGTGGCGTTCTCCTCAACCATGGGATCGTCGATGGGCCGGGACCATCCCTGACGAACCCGCACCGTCCTATTCGTCGCTTTCTCGAGCGGATGGTGTGGCGGAGAGGGGCCTTCATCGACCGCCACGTCTTTCCAGACAGCGAGCTCGCACCCGTCGGCCAGGTCGTAAGCTGTGCCGAAGCCGCCGGCTTCGAGGTGCGCGACGTCGAGTCGCTGCGCGAGCACTACATCCTCACAGTTCGCCGCTGGCTGCAGCGGCTCGAAGAGGCGGAGCGAGACGCAGCGGCGCTGGTCGGAGCGCGAACCGTTCGAGTGTGGCGGCTGTACATGGCCGGGTGCGCGCAGAGCTTCGCCAGCCACAGAATGGGTTTGGTACAGGCGCTCATGGCCAAGCCCGATTCGCGCGGGGAGGTCAGGCTCCCTCTGACACGATCAGATTGGTACGCGCACGCCCGCTAGGCCGCAGTGCCTGCCTGCGATCGGGAGTGGTATACTTCGCCTTCCGAATGGGGGGCTCAGCAGCGTGAGCACATCAGACTTCTCGCGCCGGCGATTTGTCGGCACCGTGGCCGGAGCGGCCGCGGCCTGGCTCACCGTTCCGTGGTCCGAACTGCTCGCCGCCGGTGCCGATGCCGCTCGGGCAGCCGCCGCTGAGCCCCCGGCGCCGTTCGAGGTCCTGACCCCGGTCCAAGCCGCCGCCCTCGACGCCTTCGCCGCCGAGATACTGCCGAGCGACGACACCCCCGGTGCGCGCGAAGCCAACGCCGTGCGATTCGTCGACCGCGCGCTGGCGACCTTCGCTGCCGACATGAAAAAACAGGTTCAGGACGGAGCGGCCGACCTCGATCGCCGCGCCAGGGCTGCGCACTCACCGGCGACGAGCTTTGCGGCGCTCGATTCGCCATCGCGAATTACGATCATGCGCGAGATGGAGGCGGCCAAGTCCGACTTCTTCGAGCTGGCGCGGTCGATGGTTCTGGTCGGCGTCTTCGCGAACCCATCGTATGGCGGGAATGCGGAGAAGTCCGGTTGGCAGGTGATTGGCTTCGAGGATCGTTTCGTTTGGTCGCCTCCTTTCGGCTATTACGACCAGGACGGCCATGCCGACGGCTGAGCGTCCGGCACGCGGCGTGACCTACTCACCCGGCGATGAGGTGGACTTCCTCATCGTCGGGAGTGGTTCCGCCGGTGGTGTGGTGGCGCGCGAGCTGTCGCGCTCGGGCTTTCGTGTGGTCGTCCTCGAGCAGGGCCCGTACCTGCACGAAGGCGACTTCCACCACGACGAGCTCGGAGTCAGTCGGCTGGCCGACCTGACCACCGATCACAAGCTCCAGCCGAACACCTTCCGCGCGACCGAATCGGAGACGGCGAAGCCGTTCGAAGCGATCCAGTACGGACGAGTCGTCGGCGGCGGGTCGGTGCACTTCACGGCCAACTACTGGCGATTCCACGAGATCGATTTCATCGAGCGCAGCAAGAGGGGCGCACCCGATGGAAGCGCCCTCGATGACTGGCCGATTACCTACGCCGATCTCGAGCCTTACTACACGAAGGTCGAGTGGGAGGTGGGAGTATCGGGGCAGGCGGGATCGAGCCCGTTCGATCCGCCACGAAGCAAGCCCTATCCTCTCCCCCCTCACCCGATCAAGCCGGCCGGCGTGCTACTCGAGCGGGGTGCGAAGAAGCTGGGATGGCACGCCTTCCCCGCGCCGATGGCCATCCTGTCTCAGCCCTATCGCGGGCGCGCCGCCTGTCTCCAATGCGGATTCTGCGAGTGGTACGGGTGCGAGGTGCGCGCGAAGTCGAGCACCCTGGCGTCGATGATTCCCGAGGCCGAGAAGACGGGACGGTGCGAGATTCGGCCGCACAGCTACGCGAGGAAGATCGAGTTGGACAAGCGCGGCCGGGCGACCGGCGTGCGTTACTTCGACGCGCAGAAGAAAGAGGTTTTCCAGAAGGCGCGGGTGGTGGTTCTCTGCGCGAATGGCGCCGAGACGCCGCGACTCCTGCTCATGTCGAAGTCGAATCGCTTTCCCAATGGGCTGGCCAACTCGAGTGGCATGGTCGGACGCCACTTGATGTTCAATGGCGGCGCGTTCGTGGGCGGTCTCTTCGAGCACGAGATCAACGGCTACAAGGGCATTGTTGTGTCGCGAGTGGTGCACGACACCTACGAGCTCGACCCCTCGCTCGGTCTCTCGGGAGGAGGTGGCTTCGACTTTCGCTTCGACTTGGGGCCGATCGCGTTCGCTCTGGGCGGGACGCCACTCGATGGGCCGCGCTGGGGCGCTGAGTACAAGCGCCTGCTCCGCGACTCCTACACCCGATCGGTCTTCGCTCTCGCCCACGCCACGTCGCTGCCGGTTCCCACGAATTCGATTTCACTGGATCCGACGCTGAAGGACGCGTGGGGGCTACCCGCCATTCGGGTGACGTTCTCCGATCATCCGAATGACGTGAATCTGAATTTGTACATGCGAGACCGAGCAGCCGATCTGCTGCAGGCGGCGGGCGCTTCCCGCGTCTGGCAGTACCCGCTTGGCTACTGGCCACAACTGCACCTCCTCGGCACCTGTCGCATGGGGAACGACCCTGCACGCTCCGTGGTCGACAAGTTCCACCGCGCCCACGACGTCCCCAACCTCTTCATGGTCGATGGCAGCAGCTTCGTCACATCCGGGCGTGGCCAGCCGACCATGACGATCCAGGCGCTTGCCTTCCGCGCCGCCGAGAACATGGCTCGTATGGCGCAGTCCGGGGAGCTGAGCGCGGGCTGAGGGGGAAGCTACTCGCCGCGCAGCACGCAGATCGGGTCGACGCGAGACGCCCGCCAGGCGGGGACCGCGGTCGCGATGGCGGCGACGATCAGCAGCAGAAGCGCCGCCGCGACCATCGCGATCGGATCTCCCGGCGCGATCCCGAAGAGAAGCGATCGGAGGAGGCGTGTGAGCGCGAGGGCGCCGATCGATCCGACCGCTACGCCAATCCCTGCCAGAGCCAGTCCCTGGCGCGTCACCATCCACCGCACGGCATCGAGTGGTGCGCCGAGAGCGATGCGCACGCCGATCTCCCTCGAGCGCAGGCTCACGATGTACGAGATGACACCGTAGATCCCCACGGCGCCCAGCGCCAGCGCGATCGCCGATGCCACGCCGAGAAGCGTCAGGGTAAAGGTCGTTCGCGCGGTCGCGCTGCGCAGCACGGCCGCCATGGGGCGCACGTTGTACACGGGGAGTCCGGGATCGAGGGCGCGCACTTCGGCACGTGCCGCACCCGAGGCAGAGGCAGGGTCGCCGGCCGTGCGCAGCACGACGCTCATCGCGTGCGGCACATCGTTCGTCGTATCACCAGCGACCGGCACCATCGGGTAGTAGATGTACGCCTCCGGCTCGGCGTCGAGCGTGGCGCCGCGGACGCTTCCGACCACTCCGATGATCGAGTACCACGGTCCCGTCGGCGTGGGGGCAAAACGCTTTCCGAGCACGCTCTGGTGCGGCCAGAAATGTTCGGCGAGCGCCTTGCTCACGACGGCATTCGCCGAGCCGCGTTCGCGATCAGCGGCGTCGAAGTCGCGCCCTTCGATCATCGGGATGCCCATGGCGCGGAAGTAACCGTCGGCGACGCGAGCTTGCTCGACGATCGGCGGCAGCCCGCCCGGCGCCAGCGGGTGGTCCTCGAACCAGGTACCGCTGTTGTTGTGACCATCGGGCAGCAAGGGGAGCTTGCTCGCCAACCCTGCCTCACGAACGCCGGGCACCGTGCGCATCCGACGCAGCACCTCGGAATAGAATCGAGCGCGCGCCGTATCGCCCGGGTAGCGCGCATCGGGAAGGGACACGCGGAAGGTCAGGACGCCCGACGGCTCGAATCCCGGATCGACGCTGCGGAGACGGATGAGGCTCCGCATCAAGAGCGCGGAGCCAGCCAGCAAGACGAGCGCGAGCGCCTTCACAGCTTCGCCTTCTCGGTCGTGACGAGCCCCGCGAAGCGCGCGTCGGGGAAGATCGCGTAGCCGGTCACCGATCGATTCGCGATCACGATGTTGTCCTCGTGCCACAGCGGGATGATCGGGACCTCGTCGGCGAGGATGCGCTGCACCTCGGCGTAGATCTGCTTGCGCGCCTCGCGAT
>Ga0187766_10002416_pt1 | contig 11011 bp, 9 predicted proteins | sample 0216_QUI02_MP05__4_FD_132971 | JGI IMG/M metagenome (GOLD analysis project Ga0187766, IMG submission 132971) | Tropical peat soil microbial communities from peatlands in Department of Meta, Colombia - 0216_QUI02_MP05_20_MG | ecosystem: Environmental > Terrestrial > Soil > Wetlands > Peat ... | reverse complement strand
GCTTCGCTCGGGATTTCGGCAGCGGGCTCCCCCTCGCCTTCGCTGCGCTCAGGATCGCTCACGCCCGCTAAGCGCCTCAACCTTTGCGCCAATCTCGCCTTCCCGTTAGAATGAACGTTTCGTTTGAGAACCCGGTCTGTGGGAGTGGGATGAGGCTTAAGGGGAAATTGGGCGCTGCGGCTGCCGTGCTGGTGACTATCTTTGGTCTGGGGCTGTGCGGCAGTGGTTGCGGGGAGTACTACCGTCCGGTAGCCATCCCGGTTCCGCAACCCGGAGGCGACCCCCAGCCCACCCGCCATGCCCTGGTGGTGAGCTCCAACGGCGCTCAACCCGGCTCGGCCGTGGTTATCGACGTCTCCGGCGATGACGCTGTCGCCGTCCTTTCTGGCATCAACGGGCTCGGCCAGAACCCCGTGTACGCGATCGCGCCTACGGGAACCGATTATGTCGTCGATCAGGGAAGCGACAACGTAGCTTTTTTCACCCTAGCGAGCATCGGTCAACCGAACCTTATCACTCTGCCCGCCGGCGCCGCGCCCGTTTTCGCCGCCTCGGCGCCAGGCAAGCTCTTCGTCGCCGAGCAAGGCCGCAACAAGGTGGCTGTCATCGAGTTGTCCACCAACAGCCTGAGTACCGAGATTCCGGTTGGCAGCAACCCGGTCGCTCTGGTAGCGACCCCCGACGGCAGTCAGCTTTACTGCCTGAACCAGGGCGACAACACCGTGACCGTCATTCTTCCTGCTAATAACACTGTTTTCACGACTATTAATCTAACGGGCACCATTCCGGTGTGGGGAGCGGTGAGCAGCGATGGAACCCGCGTGTTTGTGGCCAATCAAGGAAGCAGCACTGTATCGGTGATTGACACCGCCACGGACACGGTCGTGAACACCAAAGCCGTTGGCGCTGGGCCCAAGTACATCACGTACGACCCAATGCTGAACCGCGCCTACGTCACCAGCCCGCCGGACGGCAGCATATCCATCATCGAGAACGCCACCGCCGCCCCACCGGCCGTACCTACCGTGACGAAAGTTCCCCTGGCTTCCCCATCACCCTGCAATGGGACGACGCCCATCTCGATCACCGCACTGGCGGACGGCACGCGCGCCTACGTGGCGGATCAGGCGGGCAACAGCGTCTGCATCCTCAACACGACGTCCAACACCTTCACCAAGCGCATCTGCCTGGTACAGGCACCGGCCGTGTCGACCGATCCCTGCGTGGCCGGCGCCGCACCGGCCTTCATCGCCTCCGATTCCAATTCCTTCCGCGTGTACACGGCAAATCAATTCCAGACGGCAGCATTTGCCATCTCGTCGATTTCCCGCCAGAACATTACTAACCCGGTGACTGGGGTGGTGACGGGGCTGGTCACGGTGACCACCACTAGCAGCGTTCCGTTCCAAGCCGGGCAGCCGGTGACCATATCGGGCGTGCAGTTCGACACCAGCTTCAACGGCGTATTCGGGATCACCTCCATTACCGCCCCTAACCGGTTCACGTACGTTCAAACTGGCTTACTCAATTCCGCCTCCGCCGCCCCGGGTGCGAGTGCTACGGCTGCTGTGTTGCCTTACGTCTCCTTGATCCAAACCGCCAACGACAGCCTGGTGCCGAACGACAACGAGGCGACTGACAACGCTAGTCTGAATCTGATAACACCGCCGCTGACCATAGATGCCGGCGGCACGCCTACATTCATCGTCATGACGCCGTTCTGACGGCCGGCGGGCTGGCCTGTGGCCGCATTTCAAATTGAGACTAATCATTCTGTTCCTCCCCACCTCTTTGTGACCTGGGCACATGTCCTTCTATTCCCTTGACTCAAATTGAGATTCGCGATTAGCTTCGGCTTTGGAATCGCTTCCACCGCCGCGTTATCCCGGGCAGATATTGGCGCCTGCCCGAGGGCCCATGCACGCGATCAACTTGGAAGCCCACCCCACTGCTCCGGCCGGCGTCGACCCTCTGGAGCGGATCTCTCCTGATCTTCCCGCGCTTGCGAACCGGAACTGGGCAGAGATCTTCGATTTCATCTCCGACCTCATCGTGGTGCACGATCAGGAGAACCGGGTGCTGCGCGTGAACCGTTCGCTGGCAGAACTCATCGGCGTGGCCCCGGCGGAGCTGAGCGGTGTGCAGATGCAGGCCTTGCTCTCCTTCCCCGGCGACGCCGGCAGCGGCCCCTGCCCTATCTGCCGCCTGGCCCTGGCAGGCGCCGAGGAATTCGCGCACCCGTCGCTGGAGCGCACTTATCTGGTTTCCACCTCGTGCCTGCGCGCCCCCGACCGCGGCTGGCAGACCCTCCACGTGCTCAAGGACATCACGGACCGGCGCGCGGCAGAGCGGCGCTACCGCGAACTGTTCGACAATATCCAGGAGGGCGTCTTTTTTTCCACGCCCGAGGGCCGGTTCGTCGAAGTCAACGACGCGCTGGTGCGCATGCTCGGCTACCACAGCCGGGAAGAATTGCTGCAGACAGACATCCCCCACCAGCTCTACCCGTCGCCGGCCCACCGCCAGAGGTTCCTGGAGACCATTGAAGCGAACGGCGCGGTGCACAACTTCGAGCAGGTGCTGCGGCGCAAGGACGGCCACCTGGTGTACGCGCTGGAGAACGCATTCGCCGTCCGCGACGCCCAGGGCAAGGTGGTGCAGTACCGCGGCGTGGTGCTCGACATCACTGAACTGAAGGTCTCGCAGGCGCGGTTGCAGCGGGAGCGGGATTTCACCACCAAGATCCTGAACGGCACCCAGAGCCTGATCCTGGTGACCGACCGCAGCGGGCTGATCACCTACGCCAACCGCCGCTGGTTTGCCGCAGGCTACAGCCAGGAACGTCTGCTGAACCTGCCGCTGCTGGAGCTGGTGGCTCCGGCCGCGCAGGAAGCGATGGCCCGCGCTCTGGAATCAACCCTCGCCGGCCAGAACGTCGACAACCTTGAGCTGGCGATGGTGCGCGGCGATGACAGCCATGGCCGCTTTTGCCTCAATCTCAGTCCCATGCGCGACGAGCAAGGCAACGTCGTCAGCATTATCGTGGTCATGACCGACATCACCGACGCCGAGGTGCTGAAGGCCAACCTGATGCACGCCGAGAAGATGGCCTCAGTCGGACAACTGGTTTCCGGCGTGGCCCACGAGGTTAACAACCCGCTGACGGCTATTCTCGGCTTCGCCGACCTGCTATTGCAGCGCGACCTCGATGCAGGCGCCCGCAAGGAGCTGCACGTCATCGTGCACGAGGCGCAGCGCACCAAGCAGATCGTGCAGAACCTGCTGAGCTTCGCCCGCCAGAGCGCGCCGCAGCGGCAGTCCGTCAATCTGAACACGATTCTGCGTCGCACCTTGGAATTGCGCTCCTACGATCTGGGCAGGCGTGGTCTGGAAGTGGTCGAAGGTCTCGATCCAGCCCTCCCCGAGGTGATCGGCGACCCCCACCGTTTGCAGCAGGTCTTCCTCAACATCCTCAACAACGCCTGCGACGCCATAAGTGAGACCGGCCGCAAAGGCCGTATTGAGGTGGAGACCTCGGTTGCCGGCGGCTCGGTCGAGGTCCTGTTCCGTGATAACGGCCCCGGCATCTCCCATCCCGACCGCATCTTTGATCCGTTTTTTACGACCAAGGGAGTGGGCAAGGGAACCGGCCTGGGCCTGAGCATCTGCCACGGCATCGTGCGTGAGCACGGCGGAGAGATCGTCAGCCACAACAATCACGGCCAGCCCGGAGCTACCTTCATCGTCCGCCTGCCCAGAGTGGCGGGCTTGGCCGCCGCGGGAGCGGGAACGTGAACCCCAGTTCGCCAGCCCCGGCGTCCTTGCCCATCCTGGTGGTCGAGGATGAACCCGCGGTGCTGGAACTTATGCGCACGGCGTTGGAGCGCGGTGGATATTCCACCGTGGCGGCTGCTTCCGGTGCGGAAGCCCTGAAGTTGCTGGCTGCCGGCGAGTATCTGGGGGTGATCACCGATATGCGCACTCCCGGCGGCGTGAGCGGCGCCGGCGTCCACGCCTGGATCGGGGCCCACCGCCGCGACCTGCTGGCGCGAGTGATCTTTGTCACCGGCGACACCGTCAACGAGGACACCGCTGCCGTGCTGCGGGATACCGGCGCTCCCTGCGTGGAGAAGCCTTTCCGCGTGCAACAGCTCCTTGCCATGGTGGAGAAGACCTTCGGGAAACCGCAATGAGCGACGACTTCCGCATCCGCTTCCTGATCGTGGATGACGAACCGACCATCCGCAAGCTGTGCCTGCGCATTGGGGAGTCACTCGGTTTCATCTGCCTGGAAGCCGAAAGCACCGAGGCCGCGCTCACACTGCTCGGAACCGAGGCCCCTGACGTGGTAGTTTCCGACCTGCTGCTGCCGCAGCAGTCCGGAGTGGAACTGTTGCGACGTATCAAGAGCCAGTGCCCACGTACCGAGGTCGCCATCATGACCGGCCACGGTTCGATCGGCAGCGCCGTCGAGGCCATGAAGCACGGTGCCTACCACTACATCACCAAGCCTTTCGCGGTCGAAGAGATGACGCTCATCCTCGAGCGCATGGCTGAGAAGGTTCGCCTGGTGGCGGAGCGCGACTTTCTTCGCGACCGCGTGCAGGCGGAGACGGAACTAGACGCCATCACCGGCTCTTCGCCGAGAATCCAGGAGGTGTTGCGTCTGGTGGGGCGTCTGAAGGACACCCGCACTCCGGTGCTGATTACAGGCGAGAGCGGTACCGGAAAAGAGCTGGTGGCGCGGGCGATCCATTTCCGCGGTCCTTTCGCCAAACGGCCTTTCATTGCCGTGGACTGCGGGGCGCTGGCGCCCACGCTGATCGAGAGCGAGCTGTTCGGTTACGAAGAGGGGGCATTTACGGGCGCTCTCAAGTCCCGCCCCGGGCTGTTTCAGGTCGCCCACGGCGGGACCATCCTGCTCGACGAAGTCGGCGAGCTGCCGCCGGAGATGCAGGCCAAACTGCTGCGCGTCCTGCAGGAAAGAGATTTACGTCCGGTGGGCAGCAACCAAAGTGTCAAGGTGGACGTGCGGGTCATCGCCGCCACCAATCGCGACCTCGAGGCCGCCTACCGCGCCGGGACGTTTCGCAAGGACCTCTATTCTTGCCTGAACGTTGTCACGGTGCACGTGCCGCCGCTGCGCGAGCGCAGGTCGGACATTCCAGTGCTTGTCCGCAGCTCCCTGGAGCGTTACGCGCCGGGACGGCCTCTGACCATCACCGCGGCAGCCATGAATGCGCTGTTACAGTATGACTGGCCGGGCAATGTCCGGGAGCTGGAAAACTGCATTGCGCATGCCGTGACTTTGCGCAACCACGAGCGTATCGAGGTTGCCGATCTGCCTGCGGCCGTCGGCGGTGCCCACGCCTCGGCGGAGACCGTCCAGCCTCTCGCTTCCGGGGCTCCTACGGATCTTGAGCATCTGGAGAGAATCACCATCGAGCGTGTTTTTGAGCAGGTTCGCGGGGACAAGATGCTCGCCGGCAAGATGTTAGGGATCAGCCGCGCCACGCTCTACCGCAAGCTCAAGCGCTATAACATCGGATTAGGCGCGAGCGCCGTGACTACGGCCCACGGAGACTGATCTCTCAAGTTGAGACGCCGGTGTATCGATTTTGTCCTGTCCCACATTGCAAATCATTTCAAAACAATGACTCCTCAACTGTCGGTTGCCATCCGGCCTGTGGCTGCTATCGTGCGCTAAGCATAGCTGCTTTGACCATGAGCCAGACGCAGAATGTAGTCCTCATCTCCGACTCCGCTTCCGCCGATTTCGCGCGCACCCTGATGGCCCGCTGGCAGGTTGAGCGCGAGGTTCCGGCCTTCACTCTGCTCAGCGCGGAATGCTGGGACCAGGAGTGCGTAGTGAGCGGCGATGTCGCCGTCATCGCATCCCTGCCCCGAGCTCGCATGGAGCCCGTGCTGCGCTCGCTGACGGCGACCGGGACTGCGGTGGTGTGCGCCACCACCGACCCCGGCAACCGTGTCTGGGTGCGCTCCCTGCATCCGCGCGCGCTGGTCGTCCCGCCACAGGACGCGTGGGTGGATGCGCTGGTCGAGTTGGCCGCGGAGGTGCTGGCTCGGGTTGCCAGCGACGGACGCGCGCGCGAAGCCGAGCGCTTTGCGGCCGAGAACCAGCACTTCGCTACCCTGGGACGCTACATGGTGGAGATGCGGCACGCTTTCAACAACGCCATGACCCCGCTCCTGGGCAATGCCGAACTGCTGTTGCAGGACCCAGGCGCCTTCTCAGCTCGCGTCCGCGAGCAGCTCAAGACCATCCGGGCCATGGCCTTGCGTCTGCACCAGATGATGCAGCGTTTCAGCCTGCTCGAGGCCGAGATGCAGATTGTCGAAGAAGAATCTCAGACCGAGCAGGAGCCCTTGATAAAGAGCCGGGCGGTTTGAAAAGGGGCACGCCTTCCGCAGGTTGCCAGGGAACTCCGCGTGGATCTGGTTTCGATTCCTGGTTCCGCCTTAGGCGAACAGGAACTCTTTCGTTCGCAGCTCTTTGATGGCATCGCGCAGCCGGGCCGCCTGCTCGAACTCGAAGCGCTTGGCCGCTTCGCGCATGTCATTCTCGAGCTTTGCGATGTAGGCGTCGAGTTCCTCCTGCGACTTGAATTCCGGCATGCCCTCCGCAGTCTCGGCCACATCCACGTAATCGGCCTCCACGATCTGGGCCAGCGCCATCTCTACCGGCCTCACGATGGATTCCGGCGTGATGCCATTCTCTTCGTTGTAGGCCTGCTGGATGGCGCGCCGGCGGTTGGTTTCGTCCAGGGCTCGCCGCATGGAATCCGTCACCGTGTCGGCATAGAGGATGGCCCGGCCGTTCAGGTTGCGGGCGCAGCGGCCCATGGTCTGGATGAGTGAGCCGCTGGAACGCAGGAAGCCTTCCTTGTCGGCGTCGAGGATGGCCACCAGGGAGACCTCCGGCAGATCCAGCCCTTCGCGCAGCAGGTTGATGCCGATCAGCACGTCGAACTCGCCCTTGCGCAGGTCGCGCAGGATCTTGATGCGTTCCAGCGTCTCGATCTCCGAGTGCATGTAGCGGCACCGCACACCGACCTCGCTGTAATACTCGGCCAGGTCTTCAGCCATACGCTTGGTCAGCGTGGTCACGAGCACGCGCTCGTCCTTGGCCGATCGCTCGCGGATCTCATGCAGCAGGTCGTCAATCTGCCCTTTCACCGGACGCACTTCCGCCTCAGGATCCACGAGTCCCGTGGGACGGATGATCTGCTCGACAACAACTCCGGCTGATTTGGTGAGCTCATACGGGCCGGGCGTGGCCGAAACGTAGATGGCCTGGTTCACGCGGTGCTCGAATTCTTCGAAGGTTAGCGGACGGTTGTCGAGCGCCGAGGGCAGCCGGAATCCGTATTCCACCAGCGTTTCCTTGCGCGATCGGTCGCCGTGATACATGCCGTGGAGCTGCGGGACGGTCTGGTGCGACTCGTCAATGAACAGCAGGTAGTCGCGAGGCACGTAATCCAGCAGCGTAGGCGGCGCTTCACCCGGCAGGCGCCCCGAGAAGTGCCGCGAGTAGTTCTCGATTCCATGGCAGTAGCCGACAGACTTGATCATTTCCAGGTCGAACATCGTGCGCTGGTGTACACGCTGTGCCTCGACCACACGTCCTTGCTTCTCCAGCTCGGCTTCCCACCAGTGCAGCTCCTCTTTGATGGACTCTACGGCGCGCGACTTGGTCTCCTGCGACATGACGTAGTGCGTCTTGGGATAGATGGGCAGGCGTAGGTACTTCTGCTTGACCGTCCCGAACAGGGGATCGATCTGCGCCAGCGATTCCACCTGGTCGCCCCACAGCTCGATGCGGTAGGCCACGTCTTCATAGGTCGGGAAGAGTTCGATGATGTCGCCGCGCACGCGGAAGGTGCCGCGGCGGAAGTCGGTGTCCGAGCGCTCGTAAAGGATCTCGACCAGCCGGCGCGTAATGTCCTCGCGCCGGATCTTCTGGCCTTTCTCCACGAACATCATCATGCCGTAGTAAGCGTCCGGTGAACCCAGGCCGTAGATGCAACTCACCGACGCCACGATTACGCAGTCGCGTCGCTCGAACAGCGACTTGGTGGCCGAGAGGCGCAGCTTGTCCAGTTCGTCGTTAACGGTAGCTTCCTTCTCGATATACACGTCGCCCGCCGGGATATAGGCCTCGGGCTGGTAGTAGTCGTAGTAGGAGACAAAATATTCGACGGCATTGTGCGGAAAGAAAATCTTGAATTCGTGATAGAGCTGCGCCGCCAGCGTCTTGTTGTGGGCCAGCACCAGGGTCGGACGGTTGGCGTGGTCGATCACCTTCGCCATCGTGTAGGTCTTGCCCGAGCCGGTGACGCCCAGCAGTACCTGATGCTTCTCCGCCTCGCGCACACCGCGGGTGAGTTGCTCGATGGCCCTGCCCTGATCGCCACGCGGCTTGTAGTCGGAGGTGAGCTTGAAGTCCATTGGGTCTTGATTATAGAGCCGCAAGGTCCCACCACTCGGGCTCCCCACGCCAGAAGGCCATGAGCGGGCGTTTTGGGGACTCTGGAAGCCCTCGGATCGGTATGACAATCACTAAGGAGAGTTGCGGAATCTAAGATCGTAGCTTCACCGCGGTTCCACCTCGGGTACGGGAACGATCTTCACATCGCTGCGAAACTTCTTGTAGTCCCGGTAGCTGACGTCTTCGAGCACGTTGAAGTTCTTAAGTAACGCCACCCGAGCCGAGAGTTTCAGGGAAACCGATTTCGGCAGCCACACTTCGTCATTGACGCGTGTCAGTTCGATGCCGATGCGCGAGCCTTTGTGGATACGCGCAAGAAGCAGTCCCCAGGAGACGGTGTCGATCGCCTCGACCTCGAGCTTGACCCACTGCGCCTCGGCGCTGTCGATCCAGACGCGTCCGCGAAACTTGGGAAGGTACTTCGCGTCTTTGAGATGGGGGTGAAAGTCAGGACGGGGCTCAGCCTCGATGATGTAGGTGTCACGTCCATCCACTCTTTCCGTGTTCACCAAACGAAAGGTATAAGCGTCGGCTACTTCGCGAACGAAGGCCCGGGCCTCTTCGCGCCCCTTTTCTTCCTTCCGTAGGCGTTTCTCGCGCTGTTCGGGGGTCTCCTGTTCGCGCTCCCGCATGATCTTCTGGATCTTCTTCTCTTCCTTGGCGAACTCCTCGGCACTCAGCGGCTTGTCATTGCGGGCGATCAACCGTCTCACCTGTTGTCCATACAGCATCATGATCTCGAAGTTGCGGGTTTCGAGCGATTTCTGCTTGCCCTGGCCGTCGAGCTTGTGCTCTTCCTCGCGCTGCAGATAGGTGTAGTCACGCTGCTTGAGGTCGTTGGCGATGTCGTTCTCGGCGACCGCCCGGATGAGGGGCTGGATCTCACCGCTCGCGAGCGTGCGCGGCTGGTCGGGGTGCGAGAGTTTTATGTGAGGGTTCTGCGCCGCCGCGCAGAGGGCGATGGTAAGCAAGACGATGCTTCCCGTCACCGGTACGAAAGCGCGATGGTCGCGGGCCTTCACTTCCACCGATGCCCCACCAGCTCAGCCTTGTAGAGACGTTCATCAACGGTATGGAGATTCTTGGCCTGCTTGGCCGTGATCAGCGGCCGATGCGGGATATCGCACAAGTACTCGGCGATGTACCAGACCTCTTCCTCGCTGGTCATCCAGTTGCGATGATCGAAGCGCGCCATGTTGACCGGCCGCGAGTAGCGGCGCAACGAACGCTGACGCCCCATGTTGAAATAAAGATTGAAGTAGCTCATGGCCAGCTCGCGCAGCGAGCGATAGACCGGCTCGCGGTAGCGGCAGCCGGCAAAGTTCGAGGCCGCCACCGCTCCCCAACAGCCATCCACCCTGAAGACGGCCAGGACATGGTCGGTGTCGCGGTCCGCCTCCAGGTCGCACAACAGCGGCGGATATCCCAGCACGCGCAGCGCGGCAACCGCAAAGATCGCTCCTTCCAGGCAGTGCACCGTACGCTCGCGCAGCACCTTGCGCGGCGACCAACACGTGAGCGCCAGGTGGTATGGCAGGCTGTTCAGGAACTTCTGCACGCCGTTCGGGTCTTTCATCGCGCGGATGGTGCGCAACTCCGCCGAGGTGAAGCCGAAGGTCTTGGAGGGAGGCCGGCTAATTGTCGAATTCCTCCTCGTAGTCCTTGTTGAATACCAAGGGCAGCTCGCGCGGATGGTCAATGACCACGTCCGGCGGCACTACTTTCAGCGTGTCCGGACGGAAGCCGTAGTTCACCCCGCAGCTCCAGGTCCCCGCGTTGCGCGCCGTGATCACGTCGATCTCGGAGTCGCCGATGATGATGGCCTCCTCCGGTCGCGTCCCCGTCTCCTCGAGGATCGCATTTGCGCCCATTGGGTCGGGCTTCTTGGTGGGGAAACTGTTGCCGCCATAGACCTGGACAAACAGGTCCCTGATGCCTAGGCCCTCCAGGATCTTGGTCGAAGGCCCGACCGGCTTGTTGCTCAGCACCGCGAACTTGCGCTCCGTCTTGCGGCCGCCATTCTCGCCCCAGCGCACGGCTGCGAGCGCCTCGCGAATGCCGGGATAGAGCGTGGTGTTGTCCAGCTTGTGCTCGCGGTAATAGTGCAGGAAGAAGTCCAGCGCCTGGTGCATGTAGTGGCCGTCATCGGGATCGCCCAAAGCGCGGCGGATCAGCATGGGCGCGCCATCGCCGATATAGTTTGCGATGACCTCATGCGAGAGCTCCCTCCGCCCGAAGTGCCGCAGCATGGCGTTGACCGAATTGGCCAGGTCCATCTGCGAGTCGATCAGGGTGCCGTCCAGATCGAAGATCAGCAGGCTGATCTGCTCCGTCGGGATGGGGCGATGGACTGTGATCACGGAAGTATCCGCCGAGGTGACTTTGGTTTCCGTCGATCAGTATATCCGCAGTCCCCGGCCCTACCCCAGCATGCGAAAATCGCGCGTGCGGGGGCCCTGGCTCGTTTTACAATGAGCAGGGTGCTGATCGCGCATCGGGGGT
>Ga0187766_10002415_pt1 | contig 11013 bp, 4 predicted proteins | sample 0216_QUI02_MP05__4_FD_132971 | JGI IMG/M metagenome (GOLD analysis project Ga0187766, IMG submission 132971) | Tropical peat soil microbial communities from peatlands in Department of Meta, Colombia - 0216_QUI02_MP05_20_MG | ecosystem: Environmental > Terrestrial > Soil > Wetlands > Peat ... | reverse complement strand
TCCGTGTACTGATAGCGGACCGTCAGCGTGTTGCTCGGGCTGAGCTGAAAATCAAAGCGGGGACCGAAGTTGGTGCGCCTCCGCGACGTCGGAATCGCCTGGGCGAGCTGGACCTGATTGAAGTTCGGATCCAGTACGATGGCGTTCACAATCGCGTTGTCGCTGATATCCCGCCGTTCCAGGTTGAAGAAGAACGAAATCTTCTTGTTGATGGGCCCACTCACACTGCCATTGAATAGTTCCGAATGATAACCCGGCACTTCCGTGACGAAAGGGTTGAGCGTGTTGAACGAAGCGTCGTTGCCATCGGCGAATAGCTGGCCGTGCAACTGGCCGGTTCCCGGCTTGGTGAAGATCTCGATGCGACCATAGCCAAGTTTGTCGTACTCGGCCGAGAACGGATTCTGGTTGATGCGTATCTCTCGGATCGAAGACTTGGGCGGAAGCTGACCGCCGGTGAACCCGTCAATGTAGATTTGACCGCCGTTCGGGCCGGCTCCCGGGCCTGCCAGCGCCTCCAGTTCGGACTGCAATTCGTCAGGGTCATCCGAAAGGGCTTCGAGGTCCTTCCCTTGAATAACCAGCACACTCGCGTTGCTCGCGGGATTCACCTCGACGGTAGTCCCCTGCTCCTCCACTGTCACTTTCTCCTGCTCCACCAGGATCTGAAGCTGGATGTTCAGCCTGGCGGCTGGTCCGGCCCCGACCTCAACGTCCTGCGGCTCGGATACGGCGAAGCCCCTGGCCACGGCGCTGACCGTGTACTTACCGGGCGCCAGCCCGTTGAACTCGTACCCTCCCTGGCCGTCGCTTTGCGCCGTTTTGGTTTGTCCGGTGGAGGCCGTAGCGGTTACAGTTGCCCCCGGTATTACAGCCCCGGAGGGGTCAGTGACTTGCCCGCGCAAAGTGCCGGAAGCGGTTTGCCCCAACGCATTGCGCGAAGGGGCCATCAGCAACAGCGTCATGACAATCAGCAGCCAGTTTGCGGAACGCCCCGCCTTGAGGTACTTGCCTGGCGAAGAACTTCTGTGAGAGTGCATTATTCCGTCGCAGCCTCTCCGCCAGAAGACCCCAGGTTCCAGGGTGACAGGAGCATGGCAGCGCCTTGGCCGTTCGGGGCTGCTATCAGGATGGGTTCTACCCCAGTCAAGAGCGTGATTACGTTAAGAGGAGACTCGGCGCTACCCTCCGAGGTCACCAGCATCACCGCGTCGCCCTTCTGCAAGTCAGCCAGTTTCACGGCTGGCAAGTGGCCCAACATCTGCTGCAGGTCCGCAGCTCCACGAGGACGCGAGGTGCCGGCGTCGCCGGCGAGCTGCTCCGGTTTCTGGGCCACTGGCGGATGATCGCCGCTGCCTGTCGCCCCGCTGGATTCCGCCGCCGCGCCTTTGAGGCGCGCGGCAATGCGCTGCGCCAGCATGGGAGGCAACTTCTTGAGCTGGGAATCGGCTGTGACTTTCACGCTCACCGGCTTCTTGCTCAAAACATCCATGATCCTGATGGTGTTCTCCTCCGGGGAAGTCGAGACGACCGTGCCAGCGACATTTCGAAAGGAGCCGGAGACAATCTCTTCCGCCGTGAGTTCGCTCCCGTCAGGATTGCGGCTACCACGCGCACAAAGCTGGTCGCCGGCTTTGATCTGATCCAGCGTCCCCGGTTTCGCATCCTCGAATCGGACCGACCCCGGCGCATAGCGACGCACAATCGCACCCTGGGGCACGTGGACCGTCAGGATTTTGCCCGCGCCAGACGCAGCCGTCGAAAGCGTTATGGTTCCAGTGCTGGCATCAATCGCCTGCACCAGTCCGCCGACACCGCGCTTCTGCCAATCCTCACGCTCCTGTTGCTGCCGCGCCTGGATGTCGGCTTTCTTCATGACCAGCAGGGAAGAAGCCAGAACGGACTTGCCGTCATCGGAGAGACTGCCCCGGACTATCAGGCGATCGCCGACCTGCAAATCCTGCAGGTGCATCGGCGTCGCGTCCTTCAGGTCCTTTTGCCCGGGCGCGATGCGCAGCATGCGGGTGGATTCCTGGACCACTACCGTTACTTGGGATCCCGACTCGGTCATAACGGTAACGGCGTTACCGTTAATCCCTTTGACCGTTCCCACCGGCCTCACCGTCGAGCTCTGCGCTTGCGCAGGCTTTTGGGTCTGGCCGTAACCCGCGCCTCCGAACGAGACAAGAAGCACGCGGGCAAGAACTATGGCGACGGCGGCGCGCGCCAGCGGCAGGAATCTCTGTCTTGGCAAAATCATTCGGCGTCCCTCAGAACTGTGGACCCTTCCTTGCCCGGAGCGCCAGAGGAGATTGCGAGTGTGCGTGAACTACCGAGGTTCGGCAGGAGACTTGGTCGCTGACGCAGAACACCGTACCCTTCGGCATTGACGCTGAAGCCCGCGGCAAATCACCGGCAGCGCGGAGCCGTGCCAATCCTGCACGCTCCTCGGCCATTCCGGAGTCTCCAGCTCGCGAAGCCGGCAGGCCCTTCCTCCAGTAAACGCCGTTTCTTTGAAGAGGCAAGTAAAATGTTCGTCAACAGAGCGTAAAGGTTCGTAACTCTGCGGCTTGGCTGGCATCGCCCGCGGAAGCCTGGCAGAGGAGCGCCGGCGATCCCGGAAAACTGCCGGCGGCGCTACCCCCGATCCTCAAGCTGTATAATGCGAGGAGTAAACGCATCGTAGCTGACGTGTGGTCCCGTAGGCCCGTAGCTCAGACTGGTTAGAGCGCTTCCTTGACACGGAAGAGGTCGATGGTTCGAGTCCATTCGGGCCTACCAGTAAACCCCACCTCTGTGCCGTGTATCGCCGACCTCGGTTTGACGCGCGCCTGGAGTTTTCAAGCACCACATTCAGAGCCGTTCTCTAAGGTTGCGGCAGCGTTCCACTGCGCTGGGCATTCGGCCGCCGCGCGTCGTCCTATCGATCTCCACTAAAGGGCGACGGGTCGTACTCCTGGGCCGCTTCGCTGCAACGCTCACAGGTTTGACCTGTCGGAAATCGAAGCGCCTTTTCACGCAGTTTTCACGCGTCTTTCATCGCTTAGAAACACCGCAGGCAAAGACTGCCCTGCGGTCCAGCCTACGCATTGGCTCGGCCGTCACAACTCTCCCAACGTCTGACAACCAAACCATTGCTTATGCCATCGAGGAGGACTTATGCGCTGCACCGCCGCCCAGCGATTCTTGGCAGGCTTGCTTGCTTCCCTGTTGCTACCCGGCATGCTCCTGTTCGCACAGAACAACAATGGAAAGAATTTCCAGGATGAGGTTAAGAGGAGTCACATCTCCAAAGAACCCCACCTATCCCGGGATGAGCTCATGAAGCACCTTCGTGAGAAGGTCAAGTATGTGTTCGTGCTCTATCAGGAGAACCGTTCCTTCGATTCGTACTTCGGGACTTTCCCCGGCGCCGAGGGACTGTTCAGTCATCCCGCGGCGGAAACTCCCGGCTTCAACCAGACCCTGGCCAACACGGACGGAACCACGACCGCCATTCATCCGTTCCGGATCGGCCCCAAGGACCAGTGCCCGAACTCGAAGGTCAACGGCACGATCAGCCCGACCGGAGCCTGCTATGCGGCCGACACCGACGATATCGACCACTCGCACCCGCGCATCGTGGCGAAGATGGACATCGTGAATGGCGTTCCGCAGATGGACAAGTTTGCCCTCACCGAGGAAATCAAGTTCGGATACAATCCCACGGCCAATCCGCCAGTGCCTCCCAGCCTGAAGGCCAAACAGTTTGGCGAGCTGGCGATGGCTTATGAAGACTGCGACACCATTCCGCTGCTGTGGGGTTACGCGAAAAAGTTCGTACTGTTTGACCACATCTTTCAGACCGTAACAGGCCCGTCGTCGCCGGGAAACCTGGCGATCATCGGCGCCCAGAACGGCCAGACCCAATTGGCGCTGCATCCAAACGAGGGTTACACCGATAACGGGAGCTCGGCCCCTGGCGTTCCTCTCCTGAATGACGACCGCCCCTTCTGGGGATCGGCTTTGGACCCCAATAAGCAGATACCGGTTCAACAAGGGGTGGCTCCATCGACCACACCTGAAATCAACCTGACGTATGCCACTCTTCCGCTCACGATGACGGGGGGTAGTCTGAAGGAGGTTGTGAAATCGGACATCAGTCCCTCCACCGACCTGACAGACGTGCAGGAAGACATAGCGTTCATCTCGAAGCTCAAGCAGGCAACCGTACCTTTCGGCTGGTACCAGGAGGGATATGATAAGGAGATTACCGATGTGGGTCCTCCGACTGCCGATGGAACCCATGCTTCCTATGTCACCCACCACAATGGGCCGGCATATTTTGGCTACATTGCGAACAATCCGCTGCTGAAAGCGCAGCTCCACGGGCTTTCGGACTTCTTTTCCGCCCTTGAGAACCAGACCCTGCCCAAAAAGGGCGGCGTGTTCTACGTTAAGGGCGGCTTCCAAAACCTCTTTGCCCTGGTGCCGGTAGATCCCGATACCACAGTAAGAAAGAACTTTGTTGGTGACGACGACCATCCCGCCTACTCGGATGCGCAGATCAGCGAGGCGATGGTGGCCGAAGCGATCAACAAGATTGCCGCCAGCCCCTACTGGAAGAACAGCGCGATCATCATCACCTGGGACGATTCCGAGGGCGACTATGACCACGTTCCGCCTCCGCTTCGTACTTTTGGTCCGCTGCCGGATGGCTCCCTGGTCACCAATGCGCCGCGCGTTCCGTTCTTGCTGATCTCTCCCTACGCTCGCACAAACCACGTTGCGCATGCACAGGGCAGCCAGTCCTCGGTGGTGAAATTCGTGGACGTCCTGTTCGACCTGCCGCCGCTGGCTCTGCTGCCCGACGAATTGAGGGCACGCCAACTGGGTCAGACGGAGTTCGGGCAAGAGGGCCTGGGGCCCGAAGACGCACTGACCGAAGGGATCACGGATCTGCTCGATGCCTTCAGTTCGGCGCGCTTAACGGGCAAAGCGGATCCGCTGCCGGCCTCGTATGCAATGTTCCCGGAGTCGGTTATTCAAACCTTGCCGGAGCAGAGTGGCTACGGCTGTTCGAACCTGGGGATTACGACTACCGATCGCCAGTTAGGGATCGTGAATCAGGTTCCCCCCGACTTCAATCCGCGGCCCTCAACCAATCCCAATTGATCCGCCGGGATTACAATCCAATCACGGGTCCGTTCCAGATGGCTGGGGCGGACCCAAATCTGTCTTGCAAGCAAGCGTCATAAAAGGAGGCTTGTGTGCAGCGAGAAACCGGGCGAGAGTATCAACTCGGCGGAAGAAAAGTTTTCCTGCGATGCCGACGATTCCTGGCCGTCCTCGGCATCCTCTTCTTTCTTGTCTCTGTCTCTTGGGCGCAAGCAGATCGCAGTGGGTTGAATGGAACGATAACCGATCCCTCGGGGCGGGTGCTGCCGGGTGTTCAAGTGCTGGCCCTGCAAAATGCCACTGGATTTCGCCGCGCGGCCGTCACTTCTGCACGCGGGGCTTACGAACTCCCTGAACTCCCGGTTGGTACCTACACTATCACTTTCACCCACCCGGGCTTCCAATCATTGCGTTTCGACGATGTAGCGCAAAAGCTGGGAGAAACGCGCACCTTGAATGCAACCTTGCGCGTGGCAGGAGCCTCGGAGCAGGTGGAAGTCTTAGCCGAGCCGCAAGCTCTGGACCAGACCACCAACACCCTGGGCACGGACATTGAGCGCAAGCAAGCCCAGGAGCTTCCCTTGAACGGCCAGAATTGGGCCACCTTGACCGCCTTGGGGCCGGCAGCGGTTGACACCAGCGGCAGCAGTGGCGGTGGCAACCAACGCTCCGTTCGCTTTGCCGGCAGAGGCCGCGACGACAATAACTTCACCTACGACGGTATCGATGCCACCAATATCATCAATCAGGCCCAGCAACCCTACGTTCGCCTGGCGATTCCGATCGATACCATCCAGGAGTTCCGCGTCGACCCCATGCTGGCGACCGCGGAGACAGGGGGCACAGGAGGGGGGCAGTTGGCCGTAGCCTCCGCCTCGGGCACGAATCGCTTCCACGGGGACGCCTACGAATTCCTTCGCAACCGGATTTTTGATGCCTTGGAGCCGATTGATGCTCTGAACCAGCACCACCAGCCGCCCTTCCACCTGAATCAGTTCGGGGGAGCATTTGGCGGTCCCATCCAGCGCGATAGGACGTTTTTCTTTCTCGCCTACGAAGGTTATCGGCAGGACCTCGGTCAGACGCTCCGCGGCTTCGTGCCCAGCGCGGCCTTTCGTGCGCAAGTGCTGGCGCAGTCGCCACAGCTTGCTCCTATCACCAACGCCTACCCGCAAGGGCAGACGCTGGTCAGTCCGAACATCGCCCAATTCGTGGGAGTAGGCAGACAAGTAGGCCAGGAAGATTCGGGAATGTTCCGCGTGGACCACCGCTTCTCCGATGTGACCACGATCTATCTGCGCACCAATATCGACAAAGCGGTCAGCAACGTCCCGTTCTCCCCGACGACCTCGCAATATCTCAACGGCCAGGAAACCCTCACCTCCTCTCCGGTGAACAGCGCGATTGTCCTGACGCACGTTTTTTCTCCAACCTTCCTGAACGAGGTCAAACTCGGCTTCAATCGCAGCACGGCCAACACAGCCTTCATCAACCAGAGCGGATCGCTTTACGCCATCGCCGTATCGGGCTTTACGACGTTAAATAACGGTCGTACCACCACCGGCGTTGGCAATTCATTTTCCGGAATCGATGACGCGACCTGGGTCAGGGGAAGGCACGTAATTAAGGCGGGAGTCGAGGTTCGCCGCATTCAGATGAACCAGGGAAGCAGCACCTTTGGCACGATCACTTTCAACACCCTGACCGATTTTGCGGCTGACCTTGCAGACCAGGCCAAGTTGACGGGAACGCTGCCCGTCAATGGCCTGCGCAAAACCCAATATTTCGGCTATCTCCAGGACGAGTTCAAGTGGCATTCCAACTTCACTCTGAATCTGGGGGCGCGCTACAGTTTCTTCAATATCTTTCATGAAGTGCAGGGCCGCGGGAATCCCTTCGATTTCGCCACCTGCGGTCCACAGGGATACTGCGGCGTGGGCGCGAGCTTTGGCCAGCCGAATTATTGGGATATTGATCCGCGAGTTGCTTTTGCGTGGGCGCCTGCAAAATTTCGCGGCAAGACGGTGATTCGCGCCGGCTTCGGGACTTACCACGAGGACGGCCAGCTCGACGACCAGAATCTTCCCGACAAGAACGAGGTGATTAACTACACGCTCACCGGTGTCCCTTATCCGATTTTGGTAGGCCCGGGCGGCAATCCCATCAGCGGCGCCGGCACCGTTTCAGTTACACCGAACGCTGAACAGCGGCGGCGCAAAGATACTTATGTAACCCAGTGGGGCCTTTCCATTCAGCAGGAACTGCCCGCCAATTTCCTGGGCACGATCGCTTATGTCGGAAGCGCGGGCAACCATCTGCTTAGCCTGTCTTACACGAACGTTAAGGACCTGGTTACAGGGCTGCGTCCTTACCCGGCCTTCGGCCAGGTGAGTTGGCGAGGCACCATCGGCAACAGCTCGTATGAGGGACTGTCGGTTGGCGTGAAGCGTTCCTTCACCCGCGGGCTGCTGTTCTCCGCGAATTACATGTGGTCGCACGAGATCGATGATGATTCCAACGGAAGCGGGGATGGCGACTCCATCACCCCGCAGAATGTTTCCTGCGTGCCCAGGAGTGCGCCGCAGTGTAGGGAGCGCGCCAGCGGCGCCTTCGACGCCCGTCACGTGGTCAACGCGAATGCCGTTTGGGAGCTTCCGTTTGGCCCCGGCAAGCCGTATCTGAACGAGCCGGGACTGTTGCGCGCAGTGTTCGGATCCTGGTCGTTCAGTACGATTTTCACCGCCCACACCGGCTTCCCGGTGAACATTACCGTGAATCGTACCGGACCGGACGGCAACACCAACAACCAGCGCCCCAACCTGGTTCCCGGCGTTCCCCTGTATCTGCCCGGCGGAAGCTCCAACCCAGCAGCTTTTGCTATGCCTGCTCCGGGTACATTCGGCGACGTGCCCCGCAATTTCCTGCGAGGTCCCGGGGTGTGGCAGAACGATATGGCGCTCGCCAAGCACATTCCTATTCGCGAACAAGTACAACTTCAATTCCGAGCCGAAGTATTCAACGTCTTTAACAAGGCGCTCTATGCTGTCCCGGACGGCAACATCTCGGACTCTAACTTCGGCGTGGTAGGATCGCCGTTAAATCCGACCCCGATAGGCATGGGCACGCCGCGCCAGTTCCAATTCATGCTGAAAGCGCAGTTCTGAATTAGGGCACCTTCCCGCCAGGTTCTGCGTTGCTGGCCACCCACGCCCTGAGGCATGTTCTCCACACAACCATGCCGGCCGTCGAACCGCTGAGCCAGGGCTGGCCTGGCCTTTTTCACGCCGGCTTCGTTGCCCATCAAGGCGCCGCTAGAATTGGTTAGAATCGGCGCCATCGCGGAAGCGGAGAGTTTGAGCCCTGGGAGCACAGCAAAACGCGGCGGGGGTATGGGTGCGCATGGACAAAACCACGGCGGCAGTCATGCTCGCCGGCATGTGCACCTTCCTGAATGTTTATCCGACCCAGCCCCTGCTTCCCTATTTTCGGCAGCTCTTCCACGCCTCCGAGCTGGCCGTCAGCTTCACCGTGAGCGCGACCGTTTTCGCGGTGGCGCTGGTGGCGCCGTTCGTCGGCGTGATCGCGGAGCGCAAAGGGCGCAAGAAGGTAATCGTGCCTTCCCTGCTGCTGCTGACTCTGCCCACTGCGCTGTGCGGGAGCGCGCGCAGCCTGCCGGCGCTGATCGGCTGGCGCTTCCTGCAAGGCGTCTTCGTGCCCGGCGTGATTGCGGTGATGCTTGCCTACATCGTGGAAGAGTGGGAAGGGCGCGGGGTTGGCAGGGTGATGGCCGCGTATGTGAGCGGCACGGTGCTGGGTGGGTTCATGGGACGGTTTCTGTCCGGGCTGATCGCCACGCACTGGAACTGGCGCGCCGCTTTCGTGGTGTTGGGCGGCTTGAACCTGGCGGGCGCACTGGCGGTGCGAGCGTGGTTGCCGCTGGCGACCAGGTTCGTCCCCGCCGAGCACCTGGGGCACGCGCTGGCCGAGGCGCGGCGTCACCTGCGCAATCCACGGCTCCTCGCCAACTTCGGAATGGGGACGGCGATATTGTTTGCCATGGTGGGCTGCTTCACCTATGTCAGCTTCTATCTCGCGGCGCCGCCCTTCCGGCTGAATCCGGCGCAACTGGGGAGCATTTTTCTTGTGTATCTGGTGGGCGTGGTGGTGACGCCGATTTCGGGGAAATTCCTCGATCATTATGGCTTCCGGCGCACGGCCTATCTCTATTGCGGCATGATGCTGGCAGGCCTGGCGCTCACCTTGAGCCGGCTGCTGCCGGTGGTGATTGCAGGGCTGGCGATTTTTTCCTGCAGCGTGTTTACCGCACAGGCGGCGGCGACGGTGGAGACGGGCGCCATTGCCGGGCGCGCGCGGTCCTCGGCGGCGGGGTTGTATGTGACTTTCTATTACCTGGGCGGCAGCCTGGGCGCGACCATCACCGGATGGTTCTGGGAGTGGGCGCAATGGCGTGGCTGCGTCACTGTGCTGGCCGCAGTGGCGGTGCTAAGCTTCGGGCTGGCGTTGCGCAGCAGCCGGCCCGGCGAGCGGCTGCACGGCGAGGAAGCGGAGATCGTGGGAGACTGAAGCTCCCGAGTGCGCTGCGCACGAGGCTGTACAATATGGCTTCGCGAGAGCCGCCAAACGGGGTAAAAGGATGCGCGAGTCCATCGACTGGCCGCGAGTTGTTCCGCCGCGCCGGCGGCGCCGGCTTCCTCTTGCTCTTATTCTCATCCTTCTCGCCATCGTCATCTTCAGCAGCCGGCAGGCATTGTCGTATTACGTCGACGCGCTTTGGTTCGGGTCGCTGGGCTACGCAGATGTGTTCTGGAAAACGCTCAGGCTGCAATCGATGGTTTTCTGCGCCTTTACTGCCGCCACGTTGGTAATTCTGTTCGGCTCGTTCCTGGCCCTGAAGCGGATGCATCGCGACGCCCTGCCCGGCGACCGTACGATCTTCATCGGCGGACAGCCGTTGCAGATTCCGGTCGACTCCATCCTGCGCCTGATTGCGCTCGGCGTCTCACTAGTCATCGCGATCGCGACCGGCGCGGGCATGACCGCGCAGTGGCCGATCCTCGCACTCTACTGGTACGCGCCGCGCATCAGCAGCGGCACGGCAGATCCGATCTTCGGCAAGCCGCTGAACTTCTATCTGTTCACCCTGCCCGTGTGGCAGCTCATCGCCGGCTGGTTGATGGCGATGGCGGTGATTGTCTGTGCGATAGCAGGGTTCTTCATTCTCATCACCGGCGGCGCCCGTGCGCTCTCCGGACGCCACGGCAGCTACCTCCCGCCGCCCTGGCGGGGACTCTCCATCACATTTGCCTTCCTGTTGCTGATCCTGGCCATGCGCGTGTATATCGGCCGCTTCGAGCAATTGTTCGATGACCATACGATCTTTACCGGCGTGACCTACACGGACGCACACGTTACGCTTTCGGGCCTGCTCCTTGTCTGCGTGGCGCTGGTACTGGGTGCGGTGATCGCAGCCATCAACGCCGCGTCGGCGCGGCGGGTGCGCTGGCTGGTCGCAGCCATCATTCCCGCCGCGGCATGTTATCTCGTGCTTCAGATAGTCGGCTGGTACGTCACCAGCTTTATCGTCAAACCCAACGAGCTGGTTCGCGAGCGGCCCTTCATTGCCCACAACATAGAGCTGACGAGGCAGGCCTATGGATTGAATAAGGTGTCGCAGCGCGAATTTCCCGCCGAGACCACCGTCGACGCCGCCGACCCTGTGCACAATCAGGCCACGCTGCAGAACATCCGCCTGTGGGACTGGCGGGCGCTGCAGGACACGCTGCGCCAGATCCAGGAAATCCGCACCTACTACGACTTTCCCGATATCGACATTGA
>Ga0187766_10002414_pt1 | contig 11014 bp, 13 predicted proteins | sample 0216_QUI02_MP05__4_FD_132971 | JGI IMG/M metagenome (GOLD analysis project Ga0187766, IMG submission 132971) | Tropical peat soil microbial communities from peatlands in Department of Meta, Colombia - 0216_QUI02_MP05_20_MG | ecosystem: Environmental > Terrestrial > Soil > Wetlands > Peat ... | reverse complement strand
GGCCCGGCGACGATGCGCGCCGCGGAGCGGCGGGAGGGGGAGGCGGGCAATGTGACCGGGCCCGCTGACGATGCCGACCGGCGACGATGCCGACCGGAACGGTCTGCTGAGGAGCCGGCAATCAGACCACGTCAGCCGACTCGCGGGCCGGATTACGGGCCAGCACTTCCCGGCGTGGTTGAATATTCGCCGAAAAGAGCCGCTTTATGAGAATTCGCCGGAAGGGTCCAGGGGAAGCGATATGGACAGCGCCATGGCGCGGACAAATCGATCGGGGGACGACTCTGAAAACGCCGATGGGCTAACCCGCCGCGAACACGACATCCTGGCATTCGAACGCCAATGGTGGAAATACGCCGGCGCCAAGGAAGAAGCCATCAAAGAGTTGTTCTCAATGTCGGCGACGCGCTACTACCAGGTGCTCAACGCGCTGGTCGACCGGCCCGAGGCGCTGGCGGCCGACCCGATGCTGGTCAAACGGCTACGACGGCTGCGCGCCAGCCGGCAGAAGGCGCGGGCCGCGCGGCGGCTCGGTTTCGAGGTCACCTAACGCTCTACCTGGCTTTACGGGTTCGGGCCTACTCATGGATACAGTGGGCTCGATGAACGAGCGCGTTCCCAACTCCTCCGGGCTTCCCCTGCGGGCCATCGTGATGGTGCTGCTGTTCCTCGGTGTCATCTTCCTGCTGCTCGGCTGGCAGGCCTTGAGCTCGAGCGGGAAGTCCGATGACGACTCGTCGGTGTCGACCGTGACCACGACCAGCACGCGGACCTCGGCGACCGGTGCACCCGCGGCGCGTCAGTCAGACGTGCGCGTGTACAACATCTCCAGGCAAGACGGTGTCGCCGGACGAACCGCCGACCAGCTCAAGGCGGCCGGATTCAATGTCACCGACGTTGGGAACCTGTCCCTGCCCGATGTCTCGGCCACCACCGTGTATTTCACCAATGCTGAAGGTGAGCGTGCCACCGCCGACGCGGTGGGCAAGCAGCTATCGGCACCGGTCGAGCCGCGAATCCCCGAAGTTGCCGACCAGCCGCCAGGCGTCATTGTGGTGGTGGCGGGCTCAAGCTAATGGCCCGGTTCGCTCCCCGCAAGCGGGTGGTGCCCCACATCGCGCCTGTTTCGGCGCGCATCGTCGCCGGGCTGAAGCTGATGGCCCGGCTCCTCCTCGCGCCTGTTTCGGCGCGCATCGTCGCCGGGCTAGGCTGATGGCCCGGCTCCTCCTCGCGCCGTTTCGGCGCGCATCGTCGCCGGGCTAGGCTTCCTTTATGCCTAAGCCCGCCAGCAAAATTGCCGTCGCCCTAACGTCCGCAGCATTCGCAGCCGCTCCTGTCGCGCTGCTGAGCGCCTGCACCCCCAACCAGCCCACGTCGTCAACACCGGGCACCACCCCGTCGATCTGGACCGGGTCACCGCCGCCGACGAAAGCCCCGCCACCAGGCGGGCCGGTGGCGCCGGAGAGCCTGACCACGCATCTGAAGGCGCCCGACGGCACCCAGGTCGCGACGGCGAAGTTCGAGTTCGACAACGACTATGTCACCGTCACGGTGCAGACGACCGGGCTCGGCCAGCTCTCCCCCGGGTTCCACGGCCTGCACATCCACAAGGTGGGCAAGTGTGAGCCCAACTCGGTGGCTCCAACCGGTGGCCCGCCCGGTAACTTCCTCTCCGCCGGCGGGCACTATCAGGCTCCCGGGCATACCGGGGTCCCCGAAAGTGGCGACTTGACGTCACTGCAGGTACGCAAAGACGGTGCTGCGCTGCTGGTGACCACCACCGACGCGTTTACCAAAGATGACCTGTTGGCCGGTGACAAGACCGCGATCGTCATTCACGCCGGTGCGGACAACTTCGCCAACATTCCGCCCGAGCGCTACACGCAACTCAACGGCACAGCCGGTCCCGACGAGACCACGATGTCCACCGGTGACGCCGGCAAACGGGTGGCGTGCGGTGTCATTGGTGCCAGCTAAAGCGCCGGTCAGCAGGGCAGCTGCCCATATCGATTTCGCCGGCTCGCCCCGGCCGACGGTCGGCGTGGAATGGGAATTCGCGCTCGTCGACGCGCAGACCCGAGACCTGAGCAACGAGGCCGTAGCGGTCATGGCAGAGATCGGCGAAAATCCGCGCGTGCACAAGGAATTGCTGCGCAACACCGTCGAAATCGTCAGCGGTGTCTGCGACTGCACCGCGCAGGCGATGGAAGATCTGTGCTGCACCCTGCGCACCGCCCGCCGGATCGTGCGGAACCGTGGGATGGAGCTGTTCTGCGCGGGCGCTCACCCGTTCGCGCGCTGGTCCACCCAGAAGCTCACCGACGCGCCGCGCTACGCCGAGCTGATCAAGCGCACCCAGTGGTGGGGCCGGCAGATGCTGATCTGGGGGGTGCATGTGCACGTCGGTATCTCCTCGGCCCACAAGGTGATGCCGATCATGACTGCCCTGTTGCAGTGTTATCCGCATCTGTTGGCGCTGTCGGCGTCGTCGCCGTGGTGGGCCGGTGAGGACACCGCATACGCCAGCAACCGGGCGATGATGTTTCAGCAGCTACCCACTGCCGGGCTGCCGTTTCATTTCCAGACCTGGGCAGAATTCGAAGGCTTCGTCTACGACCAGAAGAAGACCGGAATCATCGACCACATGGACGAGATCCGCTGGGACATCAGGCCGTCGCCGCATCTGGGGACGCTGGAGGTGCGTATCTGTGATGGGGTGTCCAACCTGCGCGAGCTCGCTGCGCTGGTGGCGTTGACGCACTGCCTGGTGGTCGATTTGGACCGCAGGCTGGACGCCGGCGAGACGCTGCCGAACATGCCGCCGTGGCATGTGCAGGAGAACAAGTGGCGCGCCGCCCGCTACGGCTTGGACGCGGTGATCATCCTGGACGCTGACAGCAACGAGCGTCTGGTCACCGATGATCTGCCCGATCTGCTCACGCGCCTGGAGCCGGTCGCGAAGTCGCTGCACTGCGCCGACGAGCTGGCCGCAGTTGCCGATATCCCCCGGTTGGGTGCGTCATACCAGCGGCAGCGCCGGGTGGCCGAGGAGCATGACGGCGACCTGCGCGCCGTCGTCGACGCGCTGGTTGCAGAGCTGGACATCTGACTATGGTTGCGTCCGAACCCGCCCCGCTGGCGATGTTCCCGCTCGAGTCGGCGCTGCTGCCGGGCGAAGATCTGCCGCTGCGCATTTTCGAGCCCCGCTACACCGCGCTGGTGCAGGACTGTCTGCACAGCGATGATCCCCGCTTCGGTGTGGTGTTGATCTCCCGCGGCCGCGAGGTCGGCGGCGGTGATTCGCGCTGTGATGTCGGCGCGCTGGCCAGAATCACCGAATGCGTCGATTTCGGCTCGGGCCGCTACGGGCTGCGCTGCCGTACCTGCGGGCGGATCCGGGTATGCGAGTGGCTGCCCGACAACCCCTACCCGCGGGCGACGGTGCGGGCCTGGCCCGACGAGCCGGGGGATCCGGTGACCGCTACCCAGCTCCGCGACCTCGAAGACCAGGTGATGGCGTTGTTCGAGCGCATCGCGACCGCCCGTGGCGCTGCGCTGCCCAGCCGCGATGTGCTACTGGGCTTCGGTCACGGCGACGCGGGGGAGCGCCTGTACGCGTTGGCGTCCCGTGTGCCCATCGGCCCGGCCGACCGCTACGCCGTGCTTTCGTCGCCGTCGGCCGCGCAGCGCCTGGCCGCGCTCAGCGACGCCGTGGACTCCATCGCCGCGATGGTCGACTTTCACTTGTCCCCGTAACTTTGGCCCTGTCGGACTGAGTCGACCCGTCGGGCGTGGGCTACTGGGTTTGCACAAATGCGCGCAGCGACGCCACCAGGATGGGGTCCAGCGAGGGGCGCACGGCTGCGCGGGCCGCTGCCAGGTCGGCGGCGGTGACGTCGGTGGCGTCGATGGAACGCCGCATCGCGGCCAGCGCGGCCTCCCGCAGTAGTGCCACACAGTCGGCCGCGCTATAGCCGTCGAGTTCCGCGGCCAAGGCGTCGACGTCTACGTCGGCGCTCAGCGGGATCGACCTTCCGGCGGTGCGCAGGATGGCGGCGCGGGCCGCGGTGTCCGGAGGTTCGACGAACACCCGCCGCTCCAGCCTTCCCGGGCGCAGCAGCGCCGGGTCGATCAGATCGGGCCGGTTGGTGGCGCCCAGCACGACGACGTCGCGCAGCGGGTCGATGCCGTCGAGCTCGACCAGGAGCGCGGCCACCACCCGGTCGGTGACGCCGGCGTCGAAGCTGTGGCCGCGCCGCGGCGCCAGCGCGTCGACCTCATCCAGAAACACCAGCGACGGTGCCGAATCGCGCGCCCGGCGGAACAGTTCGCGGACCGCCTTCTCCGAGGCGCCCACCCATTTGTCCATCAGCTCGGACCCCTTGACGGCATGCACGCTCAACTGCCCGGTGCTGGCCAGCGCACGCACCACGAACGTCTTGCCGCAACCGGGCGGGCCGTACAGCAGCACCCCGCGCGGCGGCTCGACACCCAGCCGGGCGAAGGTGTCGGGGTGCTGCAGCGGCCACAGCAGCGTTTCGGTCAGTGCCTGTTTGGCGACGGCCATGTCACCGACGTCGTCGAGCGTCACGGCGCCGACCGTGACCTCTTGGCTCGCCGAGCGGGACAGCGGCCGGATCACCATCAACGCGCCGGTCAGGTCGTCTTGGATCAGGGCGGGCGGTTTCCCGTCGGCGCTGGCCCGCGACGCTGCCCGCAGCGCCGCCTCACGCACCAGCGCCGCCAGGTCGGCGACCACGAAACCCGGTGTGCGGCCGGCGATCTCGTCGAGCTTGAGGTCGCCGGTGGGCACCGACTTGAGCAGCACTTCCAGCAGCGCCTTGCGGGTCGCGGCGTCGGGCAGTGCCAGGCCCAGCTCACGGTCGCACAGCTCGGGCGCGCGCAGCCGAGTGTCCAGCCGATCAGGCAGCGCCGAGGTGGCGACGAACGCGACTCCGCGGGTGGCCACGGTGGTGCGCAGCTCCGCCAGGATCAGGGTGGCCACCGGCTCGGGCGGGTCCGGCAGCAGGGCGTCGATATCGGTGATGAGCAGCACGCCGCCGCGGTCACGAACTGCCGCCACCGCCGACGTCACCGTCTTGAGCCGGTCTGCCGCGGCCAGCGCGCCGACCTCCGGGCCGTCGAGCTCCACCAACCTGCGGCCGGCGCACACCGCACGCACCAGCGTCGCCTTGCCGACGCCGGCTGGGCCCGAGACCAACACACCCAGGTTGGTGCTGGCGCCGAGGGTTTCCAGCAGGTGCGGCTCGTCGAGCGCGAGCTTGAGCCATTCGGTCAGCTTGCCGGCTTGCACCTGCGAGCCCTTGAGGTCGGTGACGGCGATGGGTGGTGGGGCGGTGGCCGGAGCGACCGGTTGTGCCGGCGGGACACCGGTTCCCCACGTCACCAGCGAGTTCGGCTGCACACTCACCGGTCCGGCGGGATCGACGCCGGTGACGGTCAACAGCTCCGATGTCCAGCTGATCCCGACCGCCGACGCCAGCGCGCGGCTGGCCGCCGACGTCGAGATGCCCGGACCCAGGTCGCGGGGCAGCAGCGACACCGCGTCTCCGACAGTGAGCACCTTGCCGAGCAAGGCCTGCCGCAGGGTGGCCGGAGACACCGACTGGGTGGCCAGTTGCGAGCCGCTCAGCGTCACCGACCGCGCGCCGTACACGGTGACCGGAGTGACGAGCACCGGGGTGCCCTCTTTCAGCCCGGCGTTGGACAGTGTGACGTCGTCCAGTAGTACGGTGCCGACCGGGGGGTCGCCGCCGGCCATGCCTGCGACCGCGGCCGTGGCCCGCGACCCGGTCAGCGATACCGCGTCCCACTCCCGGATGCCAAGGGCGGCAATGGCATTCGGGTGCAGACGGACGACACCGCGGCGTGAGTCGACGGCCGAGGTGTTCAGCCGGGCGGTGAGCGTGAGCTGCCGAGGGTCGGTCGCTGCCATGTCAGATTCCCGGCTTGCGCAGCCCCAGCCGCGCCACCGAACGGCGGTGCGGGTGCGCCCGGCGGATCGCCCGCCGCACGGCGCGTCGTTGCTTGGGCTTCTCGCCCCAGGTCTCGGGGTGCGCGGCCAGCCAGCGGTGGCTGCGCACGGCGAACGGGATGTGGCACAGGTAGGCGGCGATGAGCACCATGATCAAGACGTACGGGGCCAGGACCGCGGCCGCTGCGACGATCGCCAACACCGCCAGCAGCAGGGCCGCCAGGTTGTGCGGCACCGAGACGGCGTTCATCTTCTTCATCGGGATCCGGCTGACCACCAGCATCGAGCAGGCCGCCAGCCAGGTGCAGACTACCCACGGCGAGGTCCACCAGCCGTCGCCGAACTGCAGTTTGGCGGCCAGTGGGCCGAGGACTGCGATCGCGCCGGCCGGGGCGGGCATCCCGACGAAGAACTCCCGCTCGTAGGCGGGCAGGCTGGCGTCGTCGAGCAATGCGTTGAACCTCGCCAGCCGCAGCACAATGCACACCGCATACAGCAGCACCACCACCCAGCCCGCCCGCGACGCCGACAACATCGACACGTAGACCACCACCGCGGGCGCCACCCCGAAGTTCACCGCGTCGGCCAGCGAGTCGATCTCCTCGCCCATCCGCGACTCGGCATCCAAGATGCGGGCCACCCGCCCGTCCAGCCCGTCGAGAATGGCGGCCGCGGCAATCAGCGCGATCGCGGCGTGCGGCTGGTGCTCGAGCGCGAACCTGATCGAGGTCAGGCCTGCGCAGATGGCCAGCACGCTCATCGAGCTGGGCAGGATGCGCAGGTTTACCGCCCGCCGGCCCCGGGGCTTGGTGGTCATGGCAGTTCGGCCAGCACGGTTTCACCCGCGAGCGCGCGTTGCCCCACGGTGACCACCACGTCCGCCCCCGCAGGCAGGTAGGTGTCCAGCCGGGACCCGAAGCGGATCAGGCCGTAGGTGTCACCGATCGACAGCTTGTCTCCGACACGTGCGTCGCAGACGATGCGGCGCGCCAGCAGCCCGGCGATCTGCACGACGACGACCTCGGCACCACCACCGGGCGTCCGTATCCGCATGCTGGTGCGCTCGTTGTCGGCGCTGGCCGCGGCCAGGCGGGCGGAGCCGAAGCGGCCCGGCCGGTGCTGCACGGCGATCACCTCGCCGCTCACCGGGGCCCGCTGCACGTGCGCGTCCAACAGCGACAGGAAGATGCTGACCCGCGGCAGCGGCACGTCGCCCAGGCCCAATTCGGCGGGCGGGGCGGCGGAGTCGACCACGCAGACCAGGCCGTCGGCGGGTGCGACCACCACGCCGGGCCGGGTAGGCGGCACCCGCGGTGGGTGCCGGAAGAAGCCCGCGCAGGCACCCGCGGTCAGCAGGCCCGCCCGGCGCAGCCACCGGTGGTTGCGCCCGGCGACGGCCACGGCCAGCCCAGCGGAGATGAACGGCAGCCCGGCGCGGTGCACCGGCGGAATAGTCGAACGCAGCAGTGCCAGCAACTGCTGCGGGCCCGAGGTGAGATCATCGCGAGGGGGACGAGGCCGTCGTGCCACGCGGCCATCTTACGGAGCCGGGGCGGCGGGCGCGGCTACCTCAAATCCCAGACCTGCATCGGTGATCCGGCGGGCACCTCCACGACATCCTCGGGAATGTCCAGCAGGCAGTTCGCCGTCGCGAGCCAGCGCAGGTGGTGTGACCCTGGTGGCCCACAAGCGGTGACCGTTCCGGCGGCGGCATCCAGCACGCCGCGAGGGAACTGCCGCTTCCCGCGCGGCGACGTCAACGCCTCGGTGAGCACCGCAGATATTTGGGGCCGCTCCGGTGCCGGCAGACCCATGGCCCGCCGCAGTGCCGGACGGATGAACACCTCGAAGGACACCAGCGCGCTGACCGGGTTCCCAGGCAGGCTGACGATCGGCGTGCCGGCCACCCGCCCGATGCCCTGCGGCATCCCCGGTTGCATCGCCACCTTGACGAACTCCACTCCTTGATCGCCCTCGCGACCGAATGCGTCTTTGACTACCTCGTAAGCGCCGGCGCTGACACCGCCGCTGGTGATGATCAGATCGGCCTCGGCGGCGTATCGATCGAGCACCGCGGCGAACTGCGCGACGTTGTCACCCGCGGTCGGGGTGGCGACGACGGCGGCGCCCGCGTCGCTTATCGCGGCGGCCAGCATGACTGAATTGGACTCGTAGATCTGCCCCGGCTGTAGCGGCGTGCCCGGCGACACCAGTTCCGACCCGGTGGAAATCACCAGCACCCGCTGGCGGGGGATCACGGTCAGCTCGGCCAATCCCAGCGCCGCGGCCAGGCCGACCATGGCCGGGCTCACGACCTGTCCAGCCCGCAGCACCGTGGCGCCCGCGGTGACATCCTCGCCGGCACGGCGAATGTGGCGGCCCTCCGTGATGGCGGCCTGGATCGACACGGTGTCAGTCCGTGCGTCGGTGGCCTCGACCGGCACCACCGCCGTCGCCCCGGCCGGCACCGGCGCACCGGTCATGATTCGATGCGCGGTGCCCGGCTTAAGCGTCGGGATATCGGTGCGTCCGGCCGGAATGTCTTGGGCTACCGGCAGTTTCACCGGCTGCTCGGTTGTTGCGGAGGCTACCTCGTCCGCCCGCACCGCATAGCCGTCCATCGCCGAGTTGTCGAAAACCGGCAGCGACATCTCCGCGGTCACATCGTGGGCCAGCACCAGGCTCTGGGCGTCGGCCAGCGGTATCGCGACGGGCGGGCGCGCGGTGATCAGGTCGGCGACGACACGTCGATGTTCCTCAACCGAACGCATCCCGCCATTATCGGCTCAGGCGAATCACGACACGCTCACCGCACGCCGCGCCCTCAACCGGCTCTCCGCATACGCGCGGGCCTGCTCGCCGTCGCCGGTCACGTATTCGACGATGTCGGCCAACGTGTGGATGAGTCCCGCGGCACCCCACGTGCCGTCGGGAATTTCGTTGGGGAACACCCACACCCGTTGCGGGTCGGCCGGATACGCGCCACCCTCGGCCGCGAGAACGGCGTCGGTGACCTCCCGCACCATGGCAGCACGCTGCTCGTCGTCGAACTGCCCCTCTGGAACCGACGCGATGAATCGATAGCGCGGTTCCCGCGCACGCTCGCCGGCGACGAATACCGCCGCCGGCCGGTGCAGGAACACCCAGGCGATGCCGCGAACCCGGGGATCGGAAGGATCCGCGCCCTCGTTGCGCAGCAGGATGTCAGTCAGCTGAGACAGCAGGGCGTCTTCCGCCTCAGCGGATAGGGCACCGTCGGGGATAAAGGCGTCAAGCATGGGCATCGGCAGGCCTCCTGTCGCGGGAAGTTTGGGTTTATTTTCGCAACCTATCGGTGACGGGTTTTATTTGTCAACCCAGCTACGCTTTGGTATGCATCCAGACCGGCGCCGATACACCTCATCGAATTGCTCGATCGCGCGCACGCTTGGCGTGGTCGGGGAGAAATGGACGCTGCTCGTGCTGCGGGAGGCGTTCTACGGCGTGCGCCGCTTCGACGACTTCCACGCCGCACTGGGCTGTGCGCGCAATCTGCTGTCGGAACGTTTGAAGACTCTCGTCGCGAACGGACTCCTCGAGAAGCAGCCATATAAAGACGACCGTGGTCGTCGCCGCGACGAATACCGCCTCACCGACAAGGGGCGCGACCTGTTTCCGGTCGTCGTCACGCTCATGCAGTGGGGTGATCGCTGGGCCGCGGATGAGGCCGGCCCCCCCGTCGTGCTTCGCCACCACGACTGCGAGCACCAGGTGTCGGTACGGTTGTGCTGCGACGCGGGGCATGGGCCGCTGGCACCGCGTGATGTACACGCGGTGCCGGGCCCGGGCGCGCGCTTCGTCGCCTGATCTACACCGGGAAGGTGACGCCGGTGAGCTCTTCGGAGACCGCCCAGAGCCGGCGTTGCAGCTCCTCGTCGTGGGACTGCGCGCTGGACTGCACCAGCTTGGGGTGGCCGCGCTGCTCGCCCAGACCGTCGGGGCCGTAGTACTGCCCGCCCTCGACAGCGGGGTCGGTGGCCGCCCGCAGCGTCGGCCAGGCACCCATCGCCGCGCTCTGGAACATCAGCGGCGCGAACACGGCGACGGCAGGTTTCAAGATGGCGGGCAGGTTGCGGGTCAGCTCGGTGTTGGAGCTGCCCGGGTGCGCGGCCACGGCGATCGTGTTCTTGCCCTGAGCGGCCAGCCGCTGCTGCAGCTCGTAGGTGAACAGCAGGTTGGCCAGCTTGGATTGCCCGTAGGCGGCCACCCGGTCGTAGCGGCGTTCCCACTGCAGATCGTCGAAGTGGATGGCGGCGCGGATTCGGTGGCCCACGCTGCTGACGGTCACCACCCGCGAACCGCGCACTCCCAGCAGGTGGTCAAGCAGCAGCCCAGTCAGCGCGAAATGGCCGAGATGGTTGGTGCCGAACTGCAGCTCGAACCCGTCTTTGGTGACCTGTTTCGGTGTCCACATCACCCCGGCGTTGTTGATCAGCAAGTCGATGCGCGGGTACGCCGAGCGCAGCGCGTCCGCGGCGGCACGCACCGAGTCCAGCGAGCTGAGGTCGAGTTCCTGCAGCGTGACGTCGGCGTTTGGGTTGGCGGCCTTGATGCGCGCCAGGGCGGCGTTGCCCTTCTCGAGATTGCGCACCGCCAGCACGACGTGCGCCCCGCGGTGGGCGAGCACCGCGGCGGCGTGATACCCGATCCCGGTGTTGGCGCCGGTGACGACCGCGGCGCGGTCGCTCTGGTCGGGGACGTCGGCCGTGGTCCATTTGCCGTTGGAAGTCATGGCCGAAGACGATACCGAGCCGCGTCGGGGGCCTCGCCGGGCCGTAGGACTCGCGATGGCATTCTCGATGTCGTGGGCGCGAGTCTTACCGGGGAAGGCGACATGGCGGGCCCGGAAGTCGTCGGCATGGCCGATCCCGCCAATCCACCCAGCCGTAGAGCGCCGCTGATGTGGGCGGTGGGCGGGGCGATTCCGTGGCTGATGCTGGCCGCCGGTCAGCTGCTGTGGATCGCGTTGGATCGGCGCGT
>Ga0187766_10002413_pt1 | contig 11014 bp, 10 predicted proteins | sample 0216_QUI02_MP05__4_FD_132971 | JGI IMG/M metagenome (GOLD analysis project Ga0187766, IMG submission 132971) | Tropical peat soil microbial communities from peatlands in Department of Meta, Colombia - 0216_QUI02_MP05_20_MG | ecosystem: Environmental > Terrestrial > Soil > Wetlands > Peat ... | reverse complement strand
TGGCGAATGATCTTGTCGGTCGGCCAGCGCCGGTAAGGGCTCGTGTTACCACCGGTAGCGACGATGATTTCGTAAACGATCTCACATCCCTTTGAATACATGTACTCGATCATCTTCCCCGAGAGCTCTCTTTCGGTGACCCCGGGTTTGGCCCATTCGTAACGGGCTTTGTACGTGCAAGCATCCGCAATGGCAGCCGACTGTTTCAAAAGCTCGATTTCATCTGGCGTTTTGACGACACGAGCGGCCGACATGGCCGGCATCGCATTCACGACCTTCACCCCTTTCTTCTGGAAGGCTGCAAGGGAGGCCATATCCAGAGAATCGATCCCGATCTTTTCCTTCTCTACCTTCTTTTCGCGCAGAACTTCGAGGACGCTGTCGACCATTCGATCTACCATGTATTCCACAGCGCCTTCCGACCATCGCCAGGTGATGGCCGGACGTATCCTTCCCTCCATCCATGGAAGGTCCATCTTGGCACAAACGAGGTCAGACCCGGCCGTTTCAAAGAGAATGGGTTCGCCCCCTCTCGGCAGCACGGCATAGCGAATGAAGATGTTATATTTCCAGTTTCCCTGAAAAGAACTCGTGATGTAACGCACGTTCGCCCCATCGTAAACGACCAGTGCCCCCAGGTCGTGAATTTCCATCTGCTCCTTGGCTCGGGCGAGTCGATCTTTCCGGAGCCGTTCAAAATTCACCCTTTCCTGCCAATCTGCGCCCGTAAGAGAGTACACCCTCCGGGCATCATACTCATGTGGTCTGCCGATAAATGAGATATCCTTTACCATAATCTTCTCCTCCTTTTGTATTTATTGAGATTCCAATACTATCGCCTCTCCCGCGAGCGACGAACCTTTAGAGCCGGAAGGGGGAATAAGAGATTGGGATCGATAAGCGATGACTTTAGTCACAACAGCAACTTCCCTTTCTCTTCGCCTCAAAAATTTAAAGCGAGAATGCGTTCCTTCGGGCGTAAAGTGCTGGAATGATCCAATGGTTTGACCAATTTATATTATCTGGAAGATATTCTGTCAATCCCTTTTCCCTTTGATCGGTGGGGGAAAAGAAAATGCTAAGATGTCCCAAGGTAGATTTAGGATGCAAAATTTCTCATCGATATTAAGAGATAGGGAAATTTGATATGGACGTTTATGAAATAATCTGCTAAGATCGCTTTGCTTGCCCGGTGCAGGGATAGGAGGGATGAGAGATGAAGATGTTTAAATCGGAAGAGTATATTAAAATGGCTAACCCAACTCCCGGCAAGCCCTACCGGCCGGAGATTCTCACCAAAGACCATCAGGCAAAAAATCTGGGAGGAATGTTTGGCCTCCTTGTTGCGGGCAGCCAGGTACCGTATCACTATCACAACAACCGCGAGTCGATCATCATTGTAATCAGCGGAGAGGCCACTGAAGTGGTTGAGAGCGAAGAGATTCCCATCAAAGCTGGCGATGTCTTATTTATCCCCGCGGGTGAGAAACATGCTACCATCAACAGCTTCAATCAAGATTTCCGGTATCTTGAGTTTTTCACGTGTCCGCCCCTCACTGCCGATTTCGTCGAGGCGAAGTGAGGGGTAGCCAGCTGTTCATAGATTCTCATTACAACTGTGGCGTCTTCTTGATCCCAGCCATTATAATGAGCATTCAACAGAAGCTGTTGATATAACGCTCCGACTGGTAACACGACACCCAATTGCCTTGCCATTTCCAACGAGAGAGCAAGATCTTTGTTCGCAAGAACGACAGGGCCTTTGGGTGAGAAATTGCCATTGAGCATGTCCCTTCCTCGGGCGAGAAGCAAATCGCTTGAAGCAGCCCCTGACGTGATCACGTTAAACAATACGTCTGGATTGAGACCCGCTTTAAGACCTAAGACCAATCCTTCAATGGCAGCGGCCTCGTTGAGGTAAAGAGTGTGATTGATGGCAAGCTTCAAGGTCGCTCCATCCCCGCTCTTCCCAACATAGACGGTTTTCTTACCTATCCGATCGAAGACGGGCTTGATCTTTTCAAAGATGGACCTTTTCCCACCGACCACAAAGACCATATTCCCTACCCGGGCCTGGGCAGAAGAACCTGAAATAGGGACATCCATCCACTCAATCCTTTTCTTCGCCAGCCTCTGTCCAAGGGCCCTGCTCTCCCATGGAGGGGATGTGCTGGTATCCGCCACTATCTGACCTTTCCGCGCGCCTACAGCAACGCCGTCCCTCCCTTCCATTACTTCGAGGACCGACTTCCAAGTTGGAAGGGATAACAGAATGAGGTCTGCCCCTTTTGCTGCTTCTTTGGGAGAATTCACGGCCTTCACGCCCAGGGGGACTAAATCGGACATCTGCCTCTTGATGATGTCAAAACCCGTTACTTGGTATCCTGCCTTCAGCAGCAGGGTGGCGATCGGCGTTCCCATCAATCCAAGGCCGATGACCGAAATTTTTTTTATATCCATAACTCTTATCTCCTCTTGTATGTGCATAATTTTTTTGCTAGACTTTCAGATCCACCGGCTTTCCTGTGTGAGCCGAGTCGATGGCCGCTCGAATCAAAGCAAGGGCCACCAGAGCTCTCCGTCCGTCAGTTTCTGGTTTTTTTCCTGTACGGATACAGTTCGCAAACTCGTCGATCTCTTCCAGGATAGGATCTCCAATCGGCAAAGCGATCTGTTCCGGTTTGTCCTTCCCTTTTCCGAACCGCTGCAATGTGGTAAACTGATCCACAGCCGTCCAGACTTCCAGATATTCATCGAAAGGCACATCGGGCAGAGAAACGGAACACATGAGTTTCGCATCGGTGCCATAGACATACACCCAGTTCGTTCTCGGGGTGGAATAGGACGACCCAAGATAGCCCAGAACGCCTGACTCGAATCTGAAGACCGTCATGGTAACATCTTCAACATCCGCCGGAATGTAGAGCTTGTTGAAATAGGCAAAGACCTTTTCGATAGGTCCAAAAAAATGATTGAGTGTATCCGCGTGATGAACCCCCATGGTCATGAGTGCCCCTGCAGGGCATCCCGAGTCGTCTCCATACCAACGCCATTTGTCAGGAGTCAACTCATTGCCCAAGCTGGCTGAGAAATTGGATTCTACCATGACCGGTTTACCAACGGCGCCTCCGTCAATAAGCTCTTTCATCTTTCGGAATCCTGATAGCCGCCGCATGTCATGACCAACTGAGAAAACCACTCCTGCTTTTTCGCAGGCTTCAACCATTTTTTTCCCGTCCTCTAATGTATTGGCGATCGGTTTGTCCACAAAGACATGTTTTCCGTGTTGAGCGGCTAAAACAGCCTGCTCGGCATGGATTGCATTAGGGGTTGTGAGAAGGACTCCATCGGTATCATTCCTTTTCAGGACATCCTCAAAGCTCTTCTCTTGATCGCATCCATATTTCTTGCTGAAAGCAGCCCTTTTCTCGGGTGTCCTAGAAAAACACGTCACCAGTTTCGCTGTCTTGCTCCTCGCCACAGCACCAGCAATAATAGGCGACCAACTCCCGATTCCGATGAGGGCAAGCCTTACCTTACTCTCTTTACCCATGGATACTTCCTCCTTTTCTATGAAGGCTTTCCTAAGTCTATCACGGATTGGAAATTTTTAAAACGCAGTTAATTCATTCTTCCTTTTTCGTTAAATCATTCCAGTGTCCTATTTTCTTCCGTATTGACATACTGCTCCATTTCTCGTATATTCACCACATTGCGAAGCGAGTCCTAATCTTTTTATTCGGGTTCAATAGCCCAAGAGAGGTTTCTCTGCAACTTGAAACCCACCATAGCTTCTATCAACTTGGTTCAAGCCTTTTGCGGCTCCCAGTACCTTGCTTCGAACGGCTTGGCGTTCTGCAGAGTTAACTGTTTGCCTGACACACGGCCCTTCAACACCAGATATCCAACAAGGAGGTGATGCAAAGTTACAAATTAGGGATATAGGCCTCTCGCAGGGGATGTAAAACGGAGCATATTCAGTTAGGAGGAGGTCAAAAATGAAAAAATCTCTCATTTTACTTTCGATCTTGGTATTTTGCAGTGTTCTTGGTTCTGGCAAAACCCTGGCAGCCAATCCCGACAAGATAAAGGTCGGCATTCTGCTTCCGCTCACCGGCACGTTTGCGGCGGTGGCTCAAACTCAGAGGGATGGTGCGCTGTTGGCCGTGGATGTGGTTAACAAAAAGGGCGGACTCAAAATGCCCTGGGGAAATGTAATGGTGGAAGGGGTGGTCGGCGATGACGAGACCAAACTGGATGTGGGTGTCCGACGTTACCGGTACATGGTTGAGGAAGGGGTTAAAGGTGTAGGGGGTCAGACCTGGGCCCCGCTCGCATATGCTCTTAATGCCTTGGCTCAAAAAGATCCCATGCCGTATTTCCCTGTTTGCGTCATGGCCAAGGAGGCCTTTCAAAAGGGCAAGCTGGCAGAATGTACATTTGCCACGGCCTACAGTCCATGGACAGTAGGATACATGGACGGCTCCGCTGCCATCAAAGCGCTGGGCAAGAAACGTATTTTCTTTTTGGCTCGGGCAGATAGCTGGGGCTGGGACATCCGGGATGGTGTCTATGCTGCTGCCAAAGAAAACGGTGGTGAGATTGTCGGGTATGACGAGGTTCCGCTGGGAACCGGTGACTACACGACCATTATACAGAAAGTCCGGGCGGCAAAGCCAGACGTTTTCATCGCCTCTCAATTTGCTGCCGATGCCGTGGCCCTTTTAAAACAGTGCTATGAGACGGGCCTCAACAAGGAAATGACCATTTTTAACTCCTTCATCACAAACGTGGTCGCCAAAGGTATTCCTGCCCAGGCTCTGGAGGGTGTCTACGCCATAAACTATTTTTACTATGACCTGAGTGGTTTTGAAGACAAGGGAGTGGCAAAAACCGCCAAGGAGTTTAACGATCTCTACAGAGCGAAATACAATACGCCTCCGGATTCTTATGCAACCATTGCCTATACTGCCTACACAGAAATGTTCAGGGGGTTTGAGGCGGCCAAGTCCTTTGAGCCGAAAAAGGTGTCTGCGGCGCTGATGTCTAACAACGGCGCATTCACCTGCGTCAAAGGCCCTGCCCGATGGCGCGAGGATCATGCGGCAGTATATAAGTATGCTGGTTTTCTAGTCAAGGGCAAAGGTCCCAAGGAGCGGAAAAACGAATGGGATCTGTTTAATGTCGTAGGCTACCAGGGCGGTGACTCGGTGATGCCTAGTCTTAAGTCTCTGGGCTATTAAATGTTTCTCCGCCCCAGTGTCCGCAAGATCCCTACGCTGGGGCGGACTCCGAGAAAGGGGCTTGCCGTGAGTGCGGATGCGGGCGCAGAAATCATCAAGGCCGAAAAGGTCACCAAACGATTTGGCCAACTGGTCGCTGTTGACCACGTCAGCTATGTCCTGCGCGAAAATGAAGTGGCCGGGATTGTCGGATCCAATGGAGCGGGCAAGACCACATTCTTCAACCTCATCACCGGGTATTACTCACCCGATGAGGGGACCATTCTGTATAAGGGGGAAGATATCACGCATGTGTCGGCGGAGAAACGCGTTGACATGGGGATGATGCGAACCTTTCAACTGACCTCTACTTTCGACAATCTCACGGTGATCGATAACTTGGTCTTGTCTTTTTTCAGAGCACATAAAAGCGCCTCTTTATTTCCTCTGTTCCTAACCACTTGCAAGCGGTACCGGGGAGAAGAAAAGATCGTCGAATCCCTGGAAACTTTCGAGCTTCAGGATGAGTCCCGCAGGCAGGTGAAGCATCTGAGCCTGGGGGATAAGAGACGGCTGGAGATTGCCATGGCCATCCTGGCCGAACCCAAGGTGTTGCTTCTGGACGAGCCCCTGGCAGGGCTGGCTGAGTTGGAGATCAAAGAGGTTCTGGGAGTCCTGGGCAAGCACATCGGCAAACAGACCATCCTGATTGTGGAACATAAGATTTCACAGGTGGAAGATTTCTTGGAAAGACTCACCGTCATGCATGAGGGCAGAATCATCGCCGATGGCAAGTGTGAGGAATGTCTCCGGGCCCCAGAGGTGCGCAGAAGCTATTGGCAGATAGAAACCCCTGTCGAAGAAACCGAGGATGCCCGCACACACGGAGCTCGTAGGGATGAATAACGAGGAAATACTGGTGGTTAGAGGCGTGAACGTTGCTTACGGTGAATCGAAGGTTCTGTTCGATGCCAATCTCAGCGTGAAACCAGGCCAGGTGGTGGCCTGCGTTGGCCGGAACGGAGCTGGCAAAACGACCCTCCTCAAGAGCATTGGTGGATTTCTGAAACCAATCTCTGGAACGATCACCTTCAATCATGCCGATCTGGTCGGCAGGATGCCTTACGATGTCGCCAGAATGGGGCTCAAGTACATTCCCCAGGACAAAAAGGTCTTTTCGGATTTAACGGTCAGGGAAAACCTTGAACTGGGGAGCTACGCCACAAAGGATTATAACTGGGATCAGGTTACCCGCTTATTTCCCAGACTGAAATCCCTCATGGATCGCAAGGGCGGGTACTTGAGCGGTGGCGAGCGTCAGATGTTGATGATCGGCAGGGCCATTCTTGGCAGCCCGAAGGTGTTGCTGATTGACGAGCCCACCGAAGGACTGGCCCCCAGTATCGTTGAACAACTGAAAAATGTCTTCAAGGAGCTGAGCAAGAAAACGGCGCTGGTGATCGTTGAACAGAACCTCTCCTTGGTGTGTACGATATCAGACAAGGTCTATGCCGTCAAAGAGGGGCGCATCGTCACTGAAATTTCTGACGAGGAATCGATCCGATCAAACATCTGTGAACAGTATCTTTAGGCCGCGACGGGATGGATTGAGGAGAGAAATTCTCATGATCAATATATTCAGATGGTGGTGGGGCATTCTTTTGGCATTTTTGCTGTTAGGCGTGGTAAGGGTATTCTTGCCCCTGCCTTTTGCGAATGAAATCATAATTTTTTCCATCTATACGATGGGATGTAGCTTTCTCTTGGGTCGTGTCGGGTTCATTTCGTTCGGCCAACCCGCCTATTTAGCCGTAGGCGCGTATGGGACCGCTTTTTATCTCTTTTACTTCGGCCACAACCCTTACGTTGGCATCCTCCTGGGGATTCTGGCTGGATTGGTCGTGTCCGCGATCGTCGGTGCCTTCTTCGTTCGGCTGCGCAGCGACTATTTTGCCCTCGTCAACCTGGCGCTGGCAGTGATTATCTTCTATTTGATGGAAAAAGTTTTAGCGAAAATCACCCACGGCGACAACGGTCTTTGGTTTTTGGCCAACATGTCTTCTACACCCGTGCTTGACCTTGGCAAGCCCAGCCATTTCTTCATCTTCGCTTTCCTGGTGGCCATGGCCCTATGGACCTTCTACAAATATTTGGACGATACGATTTACGGTGCCTGCTGCCTGGCAACCAAGATCAATGAAGACAAATTGAAATTTCTCGGATACAGTAACTTCAGCATCCGTTGGATGGCTTTTATCATCGCCAATGCGACGACCGCCTTGGCTGGCTCCCTATACGCGGTCTATTTAGGCTTTGTGAGTCCCGCAATCACCCACCCCGCTCGAGCAGCGGATCCGGTGGTGGTGACAATCTTGGGAGGTGCCGGCACGCTCTATGGACCCATCGTCGGAGCGATCGCCTACACCGGTATGAAAGACTTACTCAGCGAATTTATCGCCAACTGGGAACTTTTTATCGGATTACTACTCGTATTCATCATGCTTGCCGGCGAAAAAGGCATCTGGGGTACGTTGGAGCCGATTCTCAAAAAGGCCGTTTTCCGGAAGAACACATGGCAAACATAGCAACATAGTGGAGATAAAAATAGATGATAGACACGCAACTCCTGATTTCCGGAGTCATTTTCGGGCTGAGCATCGGTTCCATCTTTTTTCTGCTGGCCATCGGCCTGTCCCTCTGCTTCGGCCTGATGCGGATCATCAGCCTCGACCAATTGCTGTATTATTCTGTCGGTGCGTACATCACCTATACGATTTATGTCGCCACGGGAAACACATGGATCGGTGTACTGGGGGGGATGGTTGCTGCAGGCCTGGTCAGTTTTGGCGTGGAACGATTCGTCTTTTTACGCATTTACGAGCGGGATATCGCCTTCACCATGATCACCTCGTTCGGAATTCTGTTCGCCGGTGTAGGCGCCATCAAATATATCTGGGGACTGATTCCCCGGCCGGTTCCCGTCCCAATAGATGCACAGGTCCAAATTTTGAGGACAGAAGTTCCCGTCTACCGGTTGATCGTCATCGTTATTTCTTTGCTGGTTTATCTTGGCATCTGGCTCTTTTTGAACCGAACCATTACGGGCAAGGCCATCCGGGCTGGCATCGAGGACGTGGAACATGTGGAAGGCCTCGGTATTAACGTCTACAAACTCTTCACCATCACCTTCATTCTCTCCGGAGTCTTGTCCGGGCTGGCAGGGGGCCTGCACTCATCGCTGATCATGGTGGATCCCCAAATGGGTCTCGAGGTCCTGGCTTTCGTTTTCATGGTCGTCATTATCGGCGGTCTTGGCAGCATTAAAGGAACCCTCGCCTCCGCCTTCATCGTGGGACAGGTGGTCTCGTTGGGATCCCTCATCTACGCCCCGCTGGCCCAAATGGCGCCGTTTGCCGTCATGTTGCTGATTCTCCTGATCAAACCTACCGGCCTTTATGGCAGCAAGCTGTTGAAACGTTAAGGGCGGAGGATGAGGGAACAAACCTGACATTATCGCGCGGCATCTACACCTTTTAGGTTTTTTGCTGACCTCGCAAATTTGTCCTAATAAACTCTTTCCAAATTTCATACTGGATTTTATGTATCAAGGGTGATCGCTGTGGTAGTGTCACGGTTTATGAACAATTTTTCAGTGAGCAAGAACGTTTTTGGGTTACCAGAGCATCCTTCCCAGGAAGGTGGAGGATTTCATAACGATCGATAACTGGGAGGGAGTTCAAAATTTCAGTTGACATAATCTGCCTCAAAATTGTAATATTGTCTGACAAACGGACTAAATTATGGGAAAAAGAATTCAATTGACTCAGGAAAAGGCCGTCCATCGAGAAAGACTCTCAGGAGTCTTCGCCCCTCTTACCACCCCCTTTGATGAACAAGGAAATATCCTTTTAGGGAAGATGGCTTCTAATATTCAGAAATTGAATGGAAGCAGGTTACGCGGGTACTTAGTCCTGGGAACAAATGGTGAATTTCGTAGTCTTTCCACCTCCGAGCAGATGGAGGTGCTTAAAGCAGTTGTGAAGACAGCGTCCCCGGATAAAACAATCATGGCTGGAACGGGTGCGGAATCAACCAAAGTGTCGATCGATCTTTGCCATCAAGCAGCCGACATCGGGGCGCACTACGGAAGCTTAATCACACCCTTCTTTTTTGCTAAGAAGATGTCAGACCATGCCCTGATCAACCATTTCGTTCAGGTCGCAGAGAAATCCCCCATTCCTGTTCTCCTCTACAACAATCCTGGAGTTACCGGCATTACAATATCTACCACGGTGGTAAAAGAAGTCTCCTCTCACCCCAAAATTGTTGGAATGAAGGATAGTTCCCCCGGAAACCTGAGTGCCTATATCCTGAGCGCCAACCGAGGCTTTTGCCTCTTGGCCGGATCAGCCAACTTCTTCTTTACGGCGCTTCTCATGGGCGCAGTAGGCGGAGTGCTTTCGCTGGCAAACGCTTTTCCTGAACCCTGTTGTAAGCTTTACGAGATCGGAGTCGGCGGAAAATTGGAAGAAGGCAGAGAGCTTCAGTTTTATCTTATGAAGGTGAATCAGCTCGTCTCGGGGAAATTTGGCGTTGCAGGAGTCAAGGCAGCAATGGACTTCGGAGGATTCTACGGTGGCCCTACGAGAGCACCTTTGGCCCCCTTAACCGCAGATGAAAAGAAAAAGCTCCGAGAGGAATTAATGGCGGTTGGATTTTTAAAGGGATAGAGAAAATTTTTCAATTTTTATTTATAGAACAAAAAGGAGAAATATGGCAAAGAAAAGGACATTTTACTTACACGACATGACGTATGTGGATGTGGCAAAATATCTGAAGACATGCGACGTCGTGATGGTGGCCATGGGAAGCTTAGAGCGCCATGGGGCCCATATTCCGTTGGGCTGTGATGCCTTAACCACCTGGGAGGTCGTAAGAAGAGCCTCTGTAAAGGCTTCTGTGATTTATACTCCTATTGTCCCTTACGGTTACTCACCTCATCACATGCACGGGGTGGGAGAGGGGACCGGGACGATCACGTTGTCGGGAGACACTTACCGCGGGGTAGTTTACGACATTGGAAAATCTCTGATCTACCATGGGTTTAACAAGGTCGTCTTTGTCACTCATCATGGTTCCAATTCAAAAGTTGTGGATGATGTGCTCCGCCGGATCCGGTACGAGACAGGCGCCTTCACCTGTTGGTATAAGACCCCAACGGAGAGAGAATATAATGCTTTGGAGGGAATCATCGAGGGTCCCCCTGAGGAAACCCCGGGCTGGCATTCCGGAGAGATTGAGACGTCTGCCTGCCTCGCCTATGACGAGACATGTGTGGATATGTCCAAAGCAGTTCGGGACCGAACCCACGCCCCAAAATGGATGGGACCGGCATTCTCCAAAAAGGACGGTTCCGGAATGGTTGAATTCATGGGCACGGAGCAAGCTTGGATCCCCATGGAACATCACGAGTATTCTGACACTTCCACCATTGGAAATCCCTTCAGGGGAAGCAGGGAGAAGGGACTCAAGTATTTCGAGCACAGTGCCAAACACCTCGCTGCATTTTTAGAAGAGGTCAAGAAATTTCGTATCAAGGCGACAAAACGAGAATTTAATAATAGAGCCTAAAGTTAGGAATAACCATGGAATAACCAATTTCCAAGCACCAATAATCAAATAATGTCCAAGCTCCAATGACCAAATTTCATATACGAGGTTTCGCAATTTGTTTGGGTGATTGAATATTCGGTGATTGGAGTCTGTTTGGAGTTTGGGATTTGGTTATTGGG
>Ga0187766_10002412_pt1 | contig 11014 bp, 10 predicted proteins | sample 0216_QUI02_MP05__4_FD_132971 | JGI IMG/M metagenome (GOLD analysis project Ga0187766, IMG submission 132971) | Tropical peat soil microbial communities from peatlands in Department of Meta, Colombia - 0216_QUI02_MP05_20_MG | ecosystem: Environmental > Terrestrial > Soil > Wetlands > Peat ... | reverse complement strand
CTGCGCTGGACCGGAAGGGGGGCCCTCGAGGATCTGCGTTCGACTGTCGTGTTCGTTCTAGGCGAGGAAGGCGTAAAGGCGCGGGTCTCCGCTATCGGGGACTCGCTGGTTCTGGACGGGCCCGAGCCGCTCGGTCTTGCAGCCCTCTTTGGGCACGCACCCGGCACATCTTGGGTGGCGGCAGGGCTTCCAGCCAGTTCATACAAGGAGCTGCCGTCTGCGGCCAGGCAGCTCGCAGGGAGGTACCTGACCAAAGGGGACAGGTTCGCGGTCGACGCCGAAGTAACTGGGGGCGCGGTGGCATCAGACATTTCAGGAATCGTGACGTCGGCAGTGCTGGATGGGGCGAAAGGGTCGAGGGTTTCGGCCGAGTCCCCGAGGGTTCGTTTCAAGACCGCCTTCGATGGCGAGAAGGGGGTCGTGGGGATCCAGGTGAGGAGTGGGCCAGGTGGCACACCTACGGGCAAGAAAGAGGCGACCTGCCTCGTCTCGGGCGGGGTCCACAGTTCCGTGGTGGCGTGGGAGGCGGTGCTGCAGGGCTACAGGGTGAGACTCGTGCACGTGATCTGTGCAGAAGAGAGCTTGCTGGCCGTGGCCAGGTTGTATTCGGAACTCTCACACCGCGCAGACCCTAGGGGATTGACCCTCGAGGTACTGGCCGGGGTGTCAATCGCCAAGGTATTGTCAGAATATGTTAGCTCTTCGAAGAGGCCAGCGTTCGGAGGCTTCTCCGCTGGAGCCACGGGCAGGTGGCAAGCAGCGGAGGTACTCTCTCCCCTCTATTTGATGTCAGAAGAGAGGTTCGCGACAGAGTTCGAGGGACTGGGGATTGGGAGCTTTGATGTCCCAGAAGACTGGAACGAGAAAGTGGAAGGAGAGCGTGCTGTTAGAAGATTCGGGGGCAAGCGCGCTGATGTCAATGGCGTCCTCGATGGTCTGAGGTAGCGAGCGGCCTCGCTCTCCGTTGTATTCGGTTCGTGACGTACTCGTTATGCGACGGAGGTATCCACACGGGCGATGGCGCCTCTTGGGGACTGTTCAGCGAACACCTCCGCCTGAAATGTCTCGATTTTCGTGCCCGCCTTCAACCAGGAGTCGTACGGGAGGCCCGCCTTGCCGCACGCCTCCGACAGGAAGGTCTCCTGGTCCCAGCCCTGCTCCGTGGCGACCTGCGGAAGAAAAAGCCCTGAAGCGAAAGAGTTCGAGACGATCAAACCGTCGACGCCTAGCCTGATCTTCGAAGGGATATCCCGCCTCCCGGGCGCTTGAATCTCTTCAGGAAGGGTAAGGACGCTCACTTCGACCACGATTCTGTCGAGCTCCTCGGCCCTGACGGGGAATGGGAATCGCGGATCCTCGGACGCGTAGACCGTGACGTCCTGGATTGCCTCCCAGAGGGGTTTGATTGGTTCGGGGTATCCAATGCACCCTCTCAGTTCCTTCGCGCCTTGCTCGAGAATGTTCAGGGTAACGAAGACCCCTCGTTTTTCCCCGAGCACCCCCGACGGACGAGGCCCTGGATCGCGTTGCGTCCGTCTGACGTGTCGCTCGAGTGTCTCTCGCGCGAGCCCCACCGCTGCTCGGCCGTCGGCCATGGAAAGTGACATGCTACCTGTCATCGAGCCGCCTAGCAACAGACATTAATTTCTTCCAGTGGCTCCCATGCCAGTAAAGCTGCCCGCAGGACCCGCACTTGAAGAAGAGACGGTGGCGACGCCCTACCGCAGGAGGGACTTCGGCGGAGACCTCATCCTTCCTCACTAGTCGGAGGTCACCCCCGCAGAGCGAGCACAGAGGGTCCCCCCTTACCAATTCTATTCCGCCGGCTTCGGCCCCGACGGCGATGGACCTGACCCGCTCCCGATCTGAATTGCCGGTCACGAGGATCGCCCTGAATCCCTTCATTCCTGACCTCGTCGCGAGAGTGCGATCCGCTGTCAGGATGATACGACCTTCCCGAACTGAGCGCTCGAGCAGGCCCGCGTCGTCACCCGAGCTATAGTAGGCGGCATCGAAGCCGAACGCCCTCAGTTTCCTCGCGAGGGAGCCTAGCATCGCGTCGACGATGAATCTCGTCCTGGGTCGGCTCCCTGGGGCGAAACCGGGCTCCCCGGCCCCCCTATCTCGCGGCTTCTGCCGCCCTAACCGTTTCGTAGAGCTTCCTGGCATGCGGGTCCTTCACGAAGTGCTCCCGAATCGGCGCAATGATCCCCTCCAATGCCTCGCCTACCCCCTTCTTCAGGTCCGCTGGATGAAGAGCCCCTTCGGTGTATGCCTTCTCGAGCTCGGCAGCAGAGAAGAACTCGACGTTCCCCCCGTACTTCTCTGGCCGATCAATCTTCAGCGACCTCTGCTTGCGGAAAACGATGTATCGGCAGTACTCGATCGGGGCGTTCCCCTCCAGCAACTTCGGCGGGCAGTAGGCGGTGTTCATCTTCCGCATTATCTGCTCGGCGCTGTCGTGTACGAAGATCGAGGTTTCTGGCTTGCTCTTGCTCATCTTGCTGGAAATCTCAGCGTCGACGGCCCCATTCTCGTCGTATCCTTCGGGCTCCTTCTTCCCTTGAAGACCGACGAGCATGTGGTGGTGGACGGCCACAGGCTTCCTCCACTTCAGCTTGTCCGCAATCTCCCTTGCCAGTATGTTGGCCCTCCGCTGGTCGACACCTAACTGGCAGATGTCGACATCCAACCAGAATATGTCAGCGACCTGCATCATCGGATAGAAAAGCTGGGCGGTCTGGATCGATTCCTTGGTGGTCCTGCCCGCGATGGTAAGGGCTCGTTGCGCTCTCGCCAGAGTCGAGTTCTGGGCTACAGTTATCACCTTCTTCCAGTATTCCTCCTGCTTCGCGGCGTCACTGGTCCAGAGCACGTCCACCTTGCTCATATCCACCCCCGCCGCTTTCCACACCTCAACGAAGTACCTCCCGACCTCCTGAATTCTCTGCAGGTCGCCGCCCATCTTGTTGTTGACCCAGGCGAACCAGTCTGCAATCCAGAGCTTCATCCTCACGCCTGCTCTGATCATGTCGTCGACCAAGATTGGCCTGAGGATCCCGAAGGGGAGATGCGCCAGCCCGCTCGGCTCGAATCCGTCGTAGGCCGTTGGGTGGTTGTTCGTCTCGAGGAGAGTGCGGAGCTCCTTCTCGGTGATGATTTCTTCACCCACATTTCGGATGTACGCGAGCCGCGTCTCGATGTCCAACGTGCATGCAGCCTGTCCTAGTGTTGTTAAATCCTTCAGGAGGGTCTCTTTGCCCTTGCGAACGCCGCTACGGCAACACCGAACGTCAGAATCGCCAAGCCCTGGTGAGCCGCCACCAAGAGTGCCTCCTCCTCCTGGGCGATGACCACCCCTCCGAGCACCACTTGAGCGACCAACAGAATCATCGCCACGTAGACTGCCCGCTTAACGACCTTCTCGGCGTCTCGAGACCTCCAGAACGCGATTGTCGTCAATAGCAGGAACAGGGTCGATAAGGCTGCGAAGAGCCTGTGTGTGTACTCCATTACCGAGGCAATTTGCAACGGTGGGAACAGTCCCCCCAGGCAGGTGGGCCAGTCCTGGGGAACACTGGAACCGCACGCGTCCCCGTAGTTGGCCACGGTGACGTACGCACCGACGACTATCGTTGTGAAAAGGGAGGCTGCTGCGAGAAGCAGTAGGACGTACTTCGCTTGCATCCGCGGCCCCCTGATGGAGTGACTCTTATTGTTCTATGCGTTCTTGGCCAGGGCGTCGACCTTGGACTTCAGGACGGAAGAGGGCACCGCCCCGATCACTATGTCTTCGACCTTGCCTTTCGAGAAGAACATCACGGTCGGGATACTCATGATGCCGAACTGCATCGCCAGCTCCTGGTTGGCGTCGGTATCCACCTTCACGAACTTCACCCTGCCCTGATATTCCTCGGAGAGCTTGTGGATCACTGGCTCGATTATCTTGCATGGGCCGCACCAGTCCGCGTAGAAATCGACCACTACCGGCTGGCTCGACTTAACGACTTCATCTTGGAACTTGCTGCCCTGAATCGCCGTAACTGTGTCTGCCATTATCGCAACCTGAAAGCGGCCTATCTGCACTGGTTTATAATTCTGACTAAGCAAGTTTGGACTACTGCTGGCTGGCGGCCGCCAACCTCGCCCGAGGCATCGCTTCCGAGAGCGGTGCGGCCTTAATGGAGCCCCCCGCCGGGTTGTAGGTTAGCAGCGTCGCGGTCTCGATAGTCCCTCCGACCAGCCTTTGAAGCTTGAACCGTTCCACGTATTCTGTTACGAGAGGCCCCTTCACCCTCGTCCTTGGATGCCTTGTGATAATGGCACAGCAGTCCCTGTACTCCTCGAGGGAGAGGTCATAGGTCCCTATGCGCCTCGCGAGGCTGATGATTTCATCCTTGTCGTAGGTGAGGAGGGGGCGCAGTACAGGAAGTGTTGACCCTTCGTCGAACGAGGCGATGTTCCAGAGCGTCTGGGAGGCTGCCTGCGAGAGCGAATCCCCTGTCGAGATGCCCCGTGCGTCGAACACGGGCGCCAGTGCTTCGGCGGTCATGCGCATGAACCTCCTGAAGAGCGAAGGCTCGAGCTCCCCCGGGACTTCCGTGGTAGCGAGCTGATATTCCGCGAATGGGACCAACACGAGAGTGCTCTTGCCACCGTACGCTGAAAGAACCCGGACTAGCTTCGTGATCTTGCTGTCGACTGCTGCCTGAGGAGTGGGCGCCAGGTAGAAGTGCAAGTACACCGGGCGCGTCCCGCGCTTCATCAGTAACCAGGCCGCGACTGGGGAGTCGATGCCGCCCGAAAAGAGGTGCATCACCCGACCGGCCGTCCCGATGGGCAGCCCGCCCGGCCCCTTTGACTTGTCCGAGTAGACGAACACACCACCCTTGACCACGTCCACGTGAACCGAAAGGTCGGGATGAGAAAGGTCGACCGACTTGCCAGTCGCCTTCACCACTTCTGCCCCAAGCTTCACGGCGAGCTCCTGGGAGCTCATTGGGAAATCCTTGTCCGGGCGCCTCACGACAAGCCTGAACGACCGGCCTCCGGCAGCCGAGGAATCAAGGACGCTCTCGAGGATTCTAGAATACTCGGGCGAGACTACCTTCACGGGGGCGAACCAGGAGATGCCGAAGACCCTCGACAGCCTGTCCGCAACGTCCCGATCTTCTGCCTCGGCGTCGATGAGGAACCTACCTTCTGAGTATGCGATGGTGTGGGGTACGCCCGCTAGGACCCTGTTGATGCCCCTTCGCAGTGCCCTGACGAACTCGGGCCTGTTGTTCCCTTTGAGGGCGACTTCAGAATAATGGGCGACGAACCGAGCGGTCAACGGTCGTCTCCGGTCATTGCTGATGGAAAAAGCATTGCGGAAGGTAGTCAGGCTGGGAGCACGGCAGCCACCATCGCCGCCAGTAGCACGACCGCGAGATAGGGACTTGAGAACTTGAAAGCGAGCAAGGCGTTCTCCTTGCTCGGCCTCCGGAGAAGTTTGATGTTGGTCCAGAGAAGAAGGCTTCCGAAAACAGCTGCAACCGCCAGGTAAACGACCAGGCCTAGGCCGGACAGGTAGAAGGCGAGCAGCAGGCTCACAGGGATGAGCAGAACTGTATTCGCAACGATATACTTGGACGCCGCCTCAGGACCCACCACTGAGGGCAGCATCGGGATGCCGATGGCCGAATAGTCTTCCTCGGTGAGCACAGCGAGCGACCAGAAGTGGCTGGGGGTCCACACGAAGACCATTGCCCCGAGCACCCATCCCACTGCTGCGCCGCTCCAGGTGACTGCGTACCATCCCGCGAGGGCCGCGCAGCTCCCGGCGAAACCGCCAAGGACGATGTTCCAGCTGGTCCGGGGTTTGAGGAAGAGAGTGTAGATGGGCACGTAGACGACCGCGCCGAGGGCGATGAAAAGCGTGCCGAGGACGTTCACGGTCGCAGCCGCAATTCCCACGCCGGCTATCACGAGCCCCAGCCCTAGGACGAAGGCGTGGCCTGGTGAGACGATCCGGCCCGACGGGAGGGGCCTCCCCATGGTCCGCTTCATCTTGGCGTCCATTCCCATCTCCAGGTAGCTGTTCAGGGCGAGCGCGCCCGCCGAGGCCGCTGCGCCCCCGACCATTACCCCCACAAGAACCTGGACCGGGGGGATCCCCTTGGCAGCGACCACCGAAGACCCCAGGGCAGCCATCAGGAGCAGAGGAACTATCTTCGGCTTGGTTAGTGCTAGGTAATCAGAGAATGACAACGGCGTTTCTCAGGCTTGGGCCAGCCTACGTTCTCGTGTATTTTGGTTTTGCCTGAGAGATGTCCGCCGGCGAGAGCAAGAAGCGCCGAGGCGGGGAACCAATTTAAGGTGGGCGAATGAACTCCGAAATGAAGTGAAAGAGAAGGACTTCAGCGGGCCCGAGCTCGCCATTGGTGGGATAATGTTTGTTCTAGGATGCGGTTGGGTTATGGCAGAGTCTGCACAATGGTACTTGTCGCAGCAGGTCTACGCTTTGAGCGACCAAGAACGTATCCTCTCAATGGTCCAGCAATACTTCGTGATAGAGCTCCTCTCTCTGGGAGTGGTCGTCGCAGGAGCCTGTCTCACGATCGCTGGCCTATTGACATCAAGAAGGAATTCTGACTCGGACTCGATCAGGCACATACTCGGAGACTCTCTGTCGTCGCGGAAGGACCTGGCGATAGGGATAGGCGCGGCCGTTGCATATGGCATCGCCTACCTCTTCATCTCTGGGATAGTTGTGTTCCAGCCGGGTGCGAATTACGGCGCCTGGGAAGGGATAGCGGGACCCGGCTGGGCTGCCGCCGCCTGTTGCGGCTCGATGGGCACGGTTCCCGCATTGATCGTTTACGTCGCACCTCAAGAGCACCTGGCGTTCCAGATACTTCCGCTGGACGCACTCTTCGCCGTGGTCGTTCCGCTAATGGTCGGGTTCAATGTGAGCGTCGCCGCTCACGCGCTCAGGGACAGGACCCTGAGATCGAACGCCGGCTTGGTAGGCTCCCTCGGAGTTCTTATCGGCCTTTTCACAGGCTGTCCGACGTGCGCCGGTTTTTTCCTGGCGGGCGCCGTGGGGGGTCTTGGCGCGACTTCCTTGGCAATCGCGCTTGCGCCATACCAAGTTCTATTCGTGGTTGTGAGCATACCCTTGCTTGCTGCCAGCCCGCTCTTCATAGCGTTCAACGCGCGGAGGGCAACTAGAGCTGCCTGCCCCGTCCCGACGCCCAGAGCCAGCCCTACCCAACGATAGGATGGTTGCGGCAAGAAAACGGGCCTTCAGCCTGAAACGCTTAAGAAATCTTCAGAGGCCGGCCGCCTGTCCCGCAGTAGCTCAGCCTGGTAGACCCGAAGGGGCCAAAAGCTTCCGGCTGTAGAGGTCGGCCATCGGCTGACCCGTTCAGCCTACTCAGGCCACAGTCACCGGAGTGTCGTCGGCTCAAATCCGCCGCGAGGCGCGGGGGATTCCGACCTGCGGGACGGATTCGAGCGAACCAGCTCATCCGCCAAAAGCATAATGGGGGGTGCTCAGACGGCTGCCGAATATTGAAGCTCTGGATTCCCATCGCAGTAGGTGTCCTTATTGTTCTCGCGTACACGTTCTTTTACACGCTCAGTGTTACGGAGCCTCAGGGGGCCGCCTCCTTCGACCTGACGAACTCGGTGGGCCTGGTGGTCGTCCTGGTGGGCGTCATCGCAGCAGGGTTCGTAATCAGGCGGGCCAACCCACCGAAGTAACCAACTCGCCTTCTCGAAACGCTTAAGAAACTAGAACGGCCTGAGGGAAAATGCGCGTTGGATAAGGAATTCCTAGCACTCTCAGTGGTTTTCATGCTGCTAGGTGTTACGGGCGTCGTGATGTTCAGCAGTCTGTTCTACAACGGCTCCATCTTTCCCGTGATGACCTCGTCGGGGGACTCGTGCTACTGCATAATCTCGAGCCCTGAGCCTTCTGCCGCGCAGGGCACGTCCAGCATCATCCTTGCGCTAGGCGTGATGTTCTTCCCGATGGGGCTCATGAAGGGAGGTCTGCCCACCTTTGGTAAGGCGCCTGGTGCAACCACCCCTGTCAAGCTCCCGGGCGGGAGGGTGGTGACCCCAATTCAGATAGGCAGCGGGAAATACTTCGCATTCGGGCTCGCAGTTTTCCTCATAGGTGCAGACGCCGTGCTAGTTCCGGGCTTCCTAGTCTACAAGAACATCTACATCGAGCTCGCCGGGGCATTGCTGACCGCCGCAGGGGCGATCTCCATGGCCTGGGGCCTCAGAAGGCCCAGGACGCAGTAGTGTCAACACAGGGAATCGTTTTATCCACCATCTAGGCGGGTTCCAAATCAATTGAGCTCCAGGCAGAAGAAGGCCAAGGTCGAGAAGAAACAGGAATCAGCGCGATTCCCCAATGGGGGGCCAGCGAAACCTGCCGGGAAGGCGCCGGAGGCAATGGTGACGAGCCGTCATGGTACTGGTGTCGTCAGGCGTCGGGGAAAGGGGTTCTCGATGGGAGAGCTTGCGGGCGCTGGGCTCCCTCCGAATCTCGCATCTGATTGGGGCGTCAGCCTTGACCTAAGGAGGAGAAGCGTAATTGAAAGCAATGTCTCCTCGCTGAAGAACTGGGGCACCCACCCTGGTGCGGCAAGGAGGATCGAGAGCAGAGCGAAGGAGGTGGAGGAGGAGATCGAGAAGGTGGGAAGGGAGGTGAAGAAGGAAGCCGTCAAGGTGGAGAAGAAGGCTGAGAAGGTTCAACGAGAAGTGAAAAAGGAAGCAGCGAAAGCGGAGAAGACGGTGAGGCGGAGGGCCAAGCCAAAGAAGAAAGCGGAACCCTAGTTCACTCAGAACCTTCCCTTGCAGCCATGAACAGGTACTGCTGAGCATAGCCTGCGAATCGTCCGAAGTAAGATCTTGCCCTGGCCGAGATCTTGTCGTAGTCTGAAGGGGACAGCTTCATCTTCCCACTTGCCGAATACTTCTTCTTCAGAGACGGTCCCAAGAGAGCCGGGTATGACTCGGCAAGAATCCTGGCGATCCAGACGTCGATTGGAAAGGCCTCCTCCTTTCCACACGAGTAGAGCAGAACGCAGTCAGAAACCTTGGGACCAACGCCGAGCAGGAGCTTTTGGCCGAGGAGCTCTGCCATGAGGAGCTTCTTCGATTCCGAGTAGCCGAGGTTTGCAACAGCGGGGAAATCCACCCTCCCCTCCGAGACCGAGACGGCAACTCTCTTGAGAAAGGGAGCACGGTAGCCGAGGCCGCATCCGAGCAGATCCTTCTCCCTTGCGAGCGCGAGCGCGTTTGCCGATGGAAAGGCATTGTACGCGCCCTCATCGAATTCCAGAATGCTCCCGTACCGAGAACTTATGGAATCCACCATCTTCTTTATCCGCGGTATGTTCGCGTTGGTGGCAAGTACGAATGAAGCCAAGCACTCCCAGGGGTCCTGCTTCACAATGCGGAGGCCGTAGAACTTCTCGATTGCCCTGCTGATCGTTTGGTCCTTCGAAAGGGTCGCGAGTATGTGGTCGAGGTCCACGTCGAGGCGGAAATAGCTTGTAACAAACTCGCTGTCGAGCCGCTCTGAGCTCGCCGAGCACCTCAGGAGGTCCCCCTCCTGCTTGAGCTTTATCACTCCCCCGGATACCACTCCCAACCACCAGTCCCCCCTCCTCTCCCAGCGGAAGACCTGTCCGCTTTCCAAGGTGTACTCGAGGCTGAAGGGGCGGTCCAGGGGGACGGTGAATTCCATCCTGACAACCTAACGCGCGGAAGCGGCGCTAATTGACTCTTGCGCAGGAGAAGGGATTTGAAATAGCCGACGAAGAGCCCGAGAGACGTTGACCGAATCCTATGAGGCGCGGACAAGGAAGTCAAAGGGGCTCTTCGAGAGGGCGAAGAAGGTCTTCGCCGGGGGCGTCAACCATAACGCGAGGTTTTACGAACCCTATCCGATTTTCGTGAGGAGGGCTAGGGCTCAATACATCTGGGACGAGGACGATAACAGGTACACCGACTACTGGCTAGGACACATGGCCCTACTCCTAGGCCACTCGCCCAAGATGGTAGTCGACGCGCTGCGGACTCAAGCGCCCGAGGGGACCCACTACGGCATGGGAAGCAGGCTTTCTGTCGAGTTTGGAGAGGTGGTTCAGAAGACGGTCCCCTGTGCCGAGGAGATGAGGTTCTGCAACACTGGAGCTGAGGCGACAATGTATCTCGTGAGGCTCGCGCGGGGATTCACGGGAAAGAGAACAATCATCAAGATGGCGGGAGGATGGCACGGCTTCAACACGGAGCTGAACAAGGGGGTCCACCAGCCTTTCGACAGAGCGGAGAGCGCAGGCATCCTCGAGGAGGAGCAGGCGCACGTCCGAAACGTGCGCTTCAACGACCTGGAAGCGGCGGAGGGCGAAGTAAGGCGCTCTAATGGCGACACCGCCGCGATCTTCCTAGAGCCGGTTCTTGGTGCGGGGGGTTGCATCCCCGCTGACAGGGACTATCTGAAGGGACTGAGAGAATTGGCGGACAGAACAGGAGTCCTCCTGGCGTTTGACGAGATAATCACCGGCTACAGGCTTGCCCTTGGTGGGGCGCAGGAATGGTACGGCGTTAAGCCTGACCTGGCCACGCTCGGGAAAACTGCGGGGGGCGGGATGCCTCTCGGATTGGTCTGCGGCAGGAAAGATATACTCGCGCTGGCAGACCCGACGAACAAGTCGAAGTTCGTGTCAATCGGCGGCGGGACCTTCTCCGAGAACCCGATGACTATGGTTGCAGGGCTAGCGACGGTGAGATACTTGCGCAGGAAGGCGGACCAGATTTATCCGAAGCTCAAGAAATCAGGTGCCGAGCTGCGGAAGCGGATTGACGAAGAGCTGCGCGAAAAGGGGGTCGAGGCTCACACGACCGGGCTCGGCTCGCTCTTCCTGACTCACTTCGGACCGGAGCCCAAGAGTGCAGAGGAGGCTGCGATGGAGGGAAGGAAGACAAAGGTAGAGTACGGCCTCTATCT
>Ga0187766_10002409_pt1 | contig 11027 bp, 10 predicted proteins | sample 0216_QUI02_MP05__4_FD_132971 | JGI IMG/M metagenome (GOLD analysis project Ga0187766, IMG submission 132971) | Tropical peat soil microbial communities from peatlands in Department of Meta, Colombia - 0216_QUI02_MP05_20_MG | ecosystem: Environmental > Terrestrial > Soil > Wetlands > Peat ... | reverse complement strand
TGATCGTGGCGATCAACTCCGACGAATCTGCCCGCGCCCTGAAAGGAAAAGGCCGCCCACTCATTCCTGCCGAGGAGCGAGCCGAGATTGTTGCTGCTCTGGCCGATGTGGACGCTGTCGTGATTTTTTCGGAGCCCGATGTCCGGACGTTGATTGGCGAAATTCGGCCCGACGTTCAGGCAAAAGGAACCGATTACACCGCCGAAACCGTGCCGGAACGGGATGCCGTCGCGCAGCACGGAGGTCGAGTTGAGATTGTTGGTGATTCCAAGGACCACTCCGCCAGCGACATAATTCGGACTTTACGCCGTGGCCAACGCTCGTGACTATTCAGTGACTGATTCAAACCAGGGCACGTCCGCCCTCCCGGAGATTCGACGCTTGTTGATCGTGCGCCTGGGGTCGATGGGCGACATTATTCATACGCTTCCTGCAGCGTTTGCCCTGCGGGCCGCACTTCCTGACGCGACCATTGGCTGGATCGTCGAGGAACGATGGACAGAGTTACTGTGTGCGTCGTCGGAGCCACGCGCTGGGGCACGGTCGCCACGCCGACCTTTGGTGGATAAACTTCACTTCGTCGACACGAAGACCTGGCGCAGGAACCTGCTTTCTATGCAAACCTGGGAGCGCGCTGCAGCAGCGCTAAGTGATCTGCGCGCTGCCCGTTATGAGGTGGCGGTGGATTTTCAAGGGGCGGTTCGGTCCGCGTTTCTGGCGCGCTGTTCGGGCGCTCCCACGATCTATGGATTCCGCCAGCCCCGGGAAAATGTGGCCAGCATGCTCTACACGCGGCAAGTCATTCCGCAGGGGAGCCACATTGTCGAACAAAATCTCTCGCTCGCTGAGGACGTGGTCGGCAAGTCTCTGGCCCTTGGCAGGATACAGTTTCCTTGTGATGCAGCCGCGGAAAAGCATGGCGCAGATTGGTTGCAACGCGAGTCGGTGAACGATTTTGTGCTGCTGAATCCGGGGGCGGGCTGGGGCGCCAAGCAATGGCCAGCCGAACGCTATGGCGCGTTGGCGCGATCATTGGGACAGAGTGGCTTTCGATCTCTGGTTAACTTTGGTCCTGGAGAAGAGGAACTGGCAAAGGCCGTGGAGGCAGCGAGTGATAGGGCTGCGAAAGGTGTAGGTTTTTCGCTGGCGGAATTGATCTCGCTCACCAGACGCGCCAAATTATTCATTGGGGGCGACACCGGCCCACTGCACCTGGCTGCGGCGCTCGGAGTTCCCGTCATCGCGCTTTTTGGACCAACCAACCCCGCCCGCAACGGGCCTTTCGGAACCAACAGCATTGTGTTACGTGGCCTTTCCAGCGTCACGTCTCACGCTCGCCGGGCTGCTCCTGATCCTGGCCTGTTGGAAATCACGGTCGATCAGGCAGTCGCAGCGGCGAGGCAGCTCTTGAGGGTGGAAATTGGCTAGTTGGGCCACGATCGCTCGCCGCGTCCGGGTACCCTGCGGGTTTCTGCTGGCTGGCCTGTATGTTTGGCTGGCGGAACCCAATATGCGTTCGATTGCTTGGGGGACGCCGCTCATTGTCCTGGGCCTGCTCATCCGCGGCTCGGCCTCAGGGACCTTAAGAAAAAATGAACAGCTTGCCACTACAGGTCCTTACGCTTATACGCGCAATCCGCTCTACCTCGGATCGGTCATCATGGCCGTAGGTTTTGCCATCGCCGCTAAGAATCTCTGGATTGTGCTAATCATGACTGCTATGTTTCTTGCCATTTATTTGCCTGTGATTCGCGCCGAAGAATCGTATTTGGCCCAGAACTTCCCCGAATTTTCCGACTATGCACACCGAGTACCTCGGTTCATACCAAGATTGAGCCGAGGTAGTAGAACCCCTAGTTCATTCACCTGGGACCTTTACTGCAGGCATCGCGAGTACAATTCGGTCGTGGGGTCCCTGGCAATCATGGCGGCGCTGCTGGTAAAGCTTCATTGGGTCAGACATTAAGCTCGGGGCATCTAACAAAAAGCGATCAGAGTTTAAGGAAGATTCACCCAAACTTCCGCAATGAGAGTTTTTGCGTATATCACGATTCTTGTTGTGTTCAGTGCATGCGGCGCGTTGGCCCAGTCGAGCGCGGCAGCCGAGAAGCCGCCCGATCTCCCAAGCATCAGCGCTGCGCCTTCGGCGCGTATTATTCCGCCGCCCAGCAACTACCATTTTCCAGATGGGCAAACGTATGTCTACGGTGTCGAGTGGCACCTGTTTAACGCGGGGACAGCAAGGGTTGGTTTGCGAGACGACGGCGCGGAGAAACACGTGACCGCGACGGCAGTTTCCGGTGGCGTGGTAAGCACGCTCTATAAAGTGAATGACCACTTCGAAGCATTCTTCGATCCGCATAGGTTTTGCTCTCAGCGAGTTTCGAAGCACGTTGAAGAAGGCGCCCGCTCCCGGCAATCGGAGTTGAGTTTTGATTATGGGCGGGGCAAGAGTGTGCTCAGCGAGAAGAATTTGAAAACCGGCGAACAGAAGCACGCGGAAAACGACATTCCTGGCTGCGTCACCGATGTCGTAAGCGGCTTCTACTACCTGGCTTCCCTGCCGCTGCAGGTAGGCAATGCTTATGCTTTTACGGTGAACGACGGCGGAAAAACCAACGAAGTGACCGCTCACGTGGAGACTCGGGAGAAGGTTAAAGTGCCTGCTGGGACGTTCGAAACTGTGCGGGTACGAGCGGAGGCGGTTTCGGGCGTTATGCGTGGCAAAGGAACGATCTGGGCCTGGTTCACCGATGATGGCAGCCACACGCCAGTGCAAATGCGGTCGAAGTTGGGCTGGGGCACGTTGCTGTTTCGGCTGCAACGGGTAGAGAAGGAATAAAGTGGTCCTCCGCTCCGTTTGACGCTCTTCAGTAGCGCACGATAAACTATTCAGGTCTGCCTGTACTAGCGGCTCCGCTCTGGAGCCGGCCGCCATCGTTGCCCAAGAGGGTCGACGCGGAACAGCAAGCAGCACAATCAGCAGTTTTTCCCGCCGCAAGTATGCGACAGGGTTTATTGGACGGAGGCATAAGTATGTACGCGGTCATCCGCTCTGGCGGCAAACAATACCGGGTGGCTCCCGGCGATGTGATTCGGATAGAAAGCCAGGGTGATGGCACACATGGCCGGATGGAATTCGGCGACATTCTCGCCGTTTCACCTGCGGATGGGCATATCGAGAAGGCCAAGCCGGATACGCACGTCGTCGGCGAGATCGTGGAGCAAGGGCGCGGCGATAAGATTCTGGTTTTCCACTACAAGCGGAAGAAGCAATACAAAAAGCTGCGAGGGCATCGCCAGCCATTCACCGCAGTGCGAATCACCGAGATCGGCTTTGATGGACAAAGCTTCAAGGCTCCGGAGCTGCCGAAGAAAGAAGCCAAGCCGAAGAGGGCGGCGCAAGTCGAGAGCGAAGAACCCAAGGAAGTAAAGGCGCAAGCGAAGGCTCCGGCGAAGAAAGCCGTGACAAAGAAACCAGCGGCGAAAAAAGCTGCTGCTAAAAAGAAGAAATCATAACCGGAAGCTTAGGACTGGAACTCATTTATGGCGCATAAAAAAGGACAAGGCACATCAAGAAACGGCCGTGACTCCAATTCCCAGCGGTTGGGCTTCAAAGCTTTCGGCGGACAGCTGGTACCAGGCGGAACGATCATCGTTCGCCAGCGGGGAACGCGGGTGAAACCCGGCTTGAATGTCGGCCGCGGCAAGGATGACACCTTGTTCGCCAAAATCACCGGTCGCATCAAGTTCACCGACCGCGGCTCGATGGGAAAATACGTGATGATCGAGCCGGTCGAAGCGAAGTAAATTCCACTCCGCCCGATCGCCGGACCAACGCCTCGCCTTCGGGCGAGGTTTTTGTTGTGCGTTCCTGTAGTAAGTCTGTCTCCCCCTTAGGGTCGTTCAAACTGTTCGCTGATTATGTTCATCGATGAGGCGATAATCCGAGTAAAGGCCGGGGATGGCGGCAACGGCTGCGTTGCATTCCGGCGGGAGAAATTTGTTCCACGTGGCGGCCCTTCGGGCGGAGACGGCGGCAAGGGTGGCGATGTAATTATGGAGTCCAGCGAGCGCCATAACACCCTGGTTCACTTTCGTTTCAATCCTGAATATAAAGCCCAGCGCGGGCGTCATGGTGAAGGCTCGAACAAGACCGGGCGCGAAGGCGAGAGCATTGTTCTGAAAGTTCCAGTGGGAACGCTGGTTTATGACACTGAGTCAGGCGAAAAGGTGTATGACTTTTCGCATCCCGATGAGCGCATCGTAGTCGCACACGGGGGCCGTGGTGGGCGCGGAAACGCGCAGTTTGCTAGCTCCACTCACCAGGCGCCGCGCGAGCACGAGGATGGCCGCCCGGGCGAAGAACGCACACTCAGGCTGGAGTTGAAGCTGCTCGCCGATGTTGGCCTGGTCGGATACCCGAACGTTGGTAAGTCCACTCTGATTTCGCGTATTTCTGCCGCACGGCCCAAGATTGCCGATTATCCGTTCACGACGCTGCAGCCGAACCTCGGTGTTGTTGTCGTAGGCCAGCCGCCCGAAGAGCAAAGTTTCGTAGTCGCGGACATACCGGGATTGATTGCAGGGGCACACCAGGGAGCGGGATTGGGCACGCAGTTCCTGCGGCACATCGAGCGTACGCGGCTGCTGGTACATCTTGTCGATGTGTCGGACGCGAGTGGGCGCCCCGATCCGGTGCAGGACGTGGAAGTGATCATGGGCGAACTGGCGAGCTTCGGTGCTGGCCTGGAGCGCAAGCCGATGATCATGGTCGCATCAAAAATTGATATCGCAAATAAAGACAAGCTGACAAAGTTAAGACGCTATTGCAAGAAGCCGGGACTTCAGCTTTTCCCCATTTCCGCCGTGACCGGCAAAGGTATCGATGACTTGAAGTATGCGATGGCGAAGGCGGTGCAAGAAGTCCGCACGCAACCACCAGCCGACAACCCTGACAATCAGCAGGTCACCGGATTGCGTGATCTAAATCACAGACCATAGTGCGCCGCGCAGATTCAAATCCCTCCTGAGGGGCCTATGGATGCCGATTTCTCCGCTATGCGGCAGAGCATTGTTGACGGCGCACCCGAAAGTGCTTCAAACCTCGCGACACAAGCTCTGGCGCAAGGACGCCACCCACTTGAAGTGATCGACGCCGGGTTTGTGCCCGGGATGGCCGAGGTGGGGGAGCTTTTCGCCAAGCACCAAATGTTCTTGCCCGACATGCTCGCTGCGGCTGAAGCCATGAAGGCCGCCATGTCTATCCTTGAGCCAGAACTGAAGCGCCAGGGTGAAGAGCGACCCGTCGCCGGAATTGTCGTTCTGGGCACGACGAAGGGCGACATTCACGAGATTGGCAAGACTCTGGTTGGAACGTTGCTTACCGCAAATGGCTTCAAGGTTCACGATCTCGGAGTGGATGTTTCTTGCGAGCGTTTCGCCGAGACTGCCCGTGAGCTCAATGCCGACATCGTCGGCGTCTCTGCTTTACTGACAACCACGATGCGCGGGCAGAAGTCGGTTGTCGATGCTTTGAACCAGGCGGGGCTGCGGCCGACGGTAAAGATAATTGTTGGCGGCGCACCTGTGACCCAGCGCTGGGCCGAGGAAATCGGCGCTGATGGATACGCCAAAGATGCGATGAGCGCGGTGGCGCTGGTGAAATCTCTGCTTGCTCGGAAAGTCGCCCCGGCCGAAATGACTTTATGAGGCCCAAGCTCGAACTTCTGGACCGTTCCCTCGTCAATCGCATCCTGGGGGAAGCGCTTGAGTTGTTGGACACCCTCGGGACAAAGGTCGGTTCCCCGGAAGCGCTTTGTCTCCTGAGTTCAGCCGGCGCACGCGTGGACGGCGACACGGCCCGCCTGCCAACGAAATTGATTCGTAGCATTCTAGACTCTGTACCCCGAGAATTTTTTCTCTACAGCCGTTCCGGCCAACCAGTGGCCCACTACGGTGGCGATGACGTCCATTTTGACCCTGGCTCATCCTGCCTGAACATTCTCGATTCGGAAAGCCAGCAGCCCCGTCCGGCGGTCTCCGCTGACTTAGTTCGGATGGTGCAGGTCGCGGAGATGCTTCCGGAATTCCCAGTGCAATCGACTGCCATGGTTTGTAACGATGTGCCGAGCGAGATTGGCGATTGGTACCGCTTGCTGCTTGTGCTCTGGCATTCCGACAAACCCATCGTAACGGGCACTTTCGGTATTCCCACTCTGCAGGTGATGACCGAGCTGCTTGTGGCGGATGCGGGCGGTGTGGAGGCGCTGAAGCAGAAGCCACGAGCTATTTTCGACGTCTGTCCTTCGCCGCCGCTGAACTGGTCTGAATTCGCATCGCAGAACATGATCGAGCTGGCGCGCGCAGGAGTCCCGGCGGAGATCGTTTCCATGCCACTGGCCGGCGCCACTGCCCCGGTGACGTTGGCGGGAGCAATCGTGCAGCATGCGGCGGAGTCCCTGGCGGGAATCACGATCCATCAGTTGGCCAACCCGGGCTCGCCGATCGTTTGGGGTGGAGCACCCGCCATTTTCGACATGAGCACGGGAAACACGCCGATGGGAGCAATCGAGACGGCCATGTTGAATATGGGATGTGCGCAGGTCGGGAAGGTTTTCGGTCTGCCTACGCACGGTTACCTGGTTGCCAGTGACAGCCGGCAAATCGATGCGCAAGCGGGAATTGAGAGCGGTGGCTCCGCGCTTCTGGGAGCCTTGGCAGGAATCAATATGATCTCGGGCGCCGGCATGCTGGACTTCCTTGCCTGCCACAGCATCGAGAAGCTGGTCATCGATGCCGAGGCGATCGCCAGCGCCCAGCGCCTGATCAGCGGAGTTCAACCGCGGACGGATAGGCTGGCTCTCGCCGCGTTTGCGCAGACCGGCTTGCATGGAGACTTCCTGAAACTGAAAGAAACGCGGCAGCTGTTTCGCAAAGAGCAACATTTCCCCTCAGCGATCACCGATCGGAGAGGCGAAGCGAGCCCGGGAGACATCCTGGTCCGGGCGCGCGATCGTGTGCAGGCACTCCTGCGCTCATATCAGAAACCAAAGATTGCTCCAGCGTGCGAGGATACCCTTCTGGCAATCGCCTCGCGCTACGGCAAAGCTGCAGGTCTGGAGCACCTTCCCGGAATCGACATCCCCATTCCCTTCCACGCGTAACCCACTGCGCAAAAGCGGCTTGCTCGGGATGACAATCAAAGTGCACCACTACCCGGTTGTCAGGCTTTTTTGGGGGCTTTCTCGTCCTCGGTGTACACTCTCAGTTTTGCTGAACGCTGCTGAGTCTGCATAGGGAGCCTTCTAGTGAAGCGATTTCTATTCGGCCTGATAACTCATTTTCTGCTGCTTTCGCTTGTTTTTTCCCAGTCCACCAAAACGCCGCTCAGCATCGAGGCGATCTTCGCTGAGGGAGGGATCGCTGGCCGCGCGCCCGAAACCATCAAGTGGAGCCCCGACAACACGAAGGTCTCCTTCATTCAGCGCGATGACTCGGGCGAGCATGGACAACTGTGGTACGTGGATGCAGCCACGGGCGAGAAGAAGGTATTGGTGACTGAAGTCAAACTGTCCGCTCTTGCCCCACCCGTAAGCCAAATCAAGGATGAGCGCGAGAAGGAACGAGTCACCCGCTATCACATTGCCGCTTACGAGTGGGCCCCCGATTCCAAGCACTTGCTCTTCGATTCCCAGGGCCAGCTTTGGCTGTACACGATTGAGAACGGCACGGCGGTGCAAGTCACTTCGGCTCCCGAACCCAGCGGCGACCCCAAATTCTCACCCGACGGCGAACGGTTGACATATATACGCGAGCATAACTTATATGTTCGTCCAGTAACTGGAGGCCAAGAGAAGCAACTTACCAGACCGACCGGAGACAAAGAAAAGGATGCCAATTTGCTGAACGGGGAGGTGGACTGGGTTTACGCGGAGGAACTAGACGTTCGCAGCAATTACTTCTGGTCGCCGAACGGCAAGGAACTCGTCTATCTGCAGATGGATGAGACCAAGGTTCCGAGTTATCCGATTGTGAATTGGTTGCCGTTGCAGCCGAGCCTCGACATGCAGAAGTATCCAAAGGCGGGCGATCCCAACCCAGTAGTACGGCTTGGGGTGGTCAACTCGGATGGCGGCAAAACGAAATGGATCACACTGACGGACGATTCGGATGTCTACATCCCACGGTTCGGATGGGTGCGCGACGGTTTGTTGTGGGCCGAAGTCTTGAATCGCGCGCAAGACAAGATGGACCTGTACTTCGCCGATGCGCATTCCGGGCACTCGCGCAAAGTGCTTACGGAGACTGCTTCGGATGCGTGGATTAACGTCAATGACGATTTCCGGGTCCTGAAGTCGGGTGATCGTTTTCTTTGGTCGAGTTGGAGAGATGGAACTACACAGCTTTATCTCTACAGCTTCGACAAAGGCAACCCACTCGCGGGCGATGCCAAGCTGGAACGCCAGCTCACCAAAGGCGATTTCGAAATGCTGGGAGTCGCCGGCATTGATGAACGCAACGCGACCGTGTTTGTGACCTCCGATAAAGACCCGAGGGAGCGACAGCTCTATTCAGTGAAACTGGATGGCTCGAATTTCGAGCAGCTATCGCAGCAGGAAGGTACACACGGATCAACTTTCGCCGAGGATGGCAAGCACTATATCGATGAATATTCGGACAACCTGTCGCCCCCGAACCTGTCAATCTGCATGGCAAGCGGGCCTTGCAACAAAATCTGGAATTCGCGGAGTGTTGACGAGTTTGGCCTAATGGCACCGAAGTTTCTGGATTTCACTGCCGAGGACGGGACAAGGCTTTATGGCGAGTTGCTCATGCCGACAGGGAGTGCGAACAACTCCAAGATTCCACTGATTGTCTACATTTATGGCGGACCCGCGGCGCAAACTGTGCGCAAGCAATGGATGGGGACCGGCGAATTGTTTCACCAGCTTTTGGCGCAAAAGGGCTTTGCGGTTTTCACCGTTGACAACCGCGGAACGCCCGGGCGCGATCGCAAGTTTCAGACCGCAATCCGCCATGAGTTTGGCGGGATCGAACTCAAGGACCAACTTACGGCGCTCGACCAGCTCTTTACCCAGTACCCACAACTGGACCGCAATCGAGTGGCGATCTGGGGATGGAGTAACGGAGGATCGATGACACTTTACTCCGTGACTCATTCCGAGCTTTTTAGGGCGGGAGTCTCAGTCGCTCCAGTGACTGACTGGCGCGACTATGATTCGATCTACACCGAGCGCTACCAGGGCCTACCTAAAAACAATGGCAAAGGCTATCAGGATTTGCGGCCCTCCAATATGGCTTCACAATTGCACGGAGCGTTATTGCTGGTGCATGGCACGAGTGATGACAACGTCCACTTTCAGAACAGTGTCCAGATGGTCGAAGCGTTCATTCATTCCGGTAAGCAGTTTCAGTTCATGATCTATCCCAACAAAACACATGGAATTGGCGGTTCAGAAGACCGTGATCACCTGTTCCACATGATTGAAGACCACTTTGAACGCGAGTTGAAATAGCAGATTTTGTCGGATCGCGAATGCTGCAACAAAAATCGGAAAACTTGGGCCAGAATGCACCGCATCACTCTTGGTAACTTCGAGCTCACGGTTATCTCGGATGGCATTTACAAACTTGACGGCGGAGCATTTTTCGGGGTGGTCCCGAAGCTGCTCTGGGAGAAAAAAATCGCCGCAGATGCCAACAATCACGTTCCCACCGGACTTAACTCTGTGGTCTTGCGAACCGGCGAACACACCATCCTGATTGAGACGGGCATCGGCAACAAGTTGCCGGAGCGATTGGTCAAAATCTACGGGCAGCCTGCAAAGCTGCTGGAGAATTTGTCGGCGGCCGGTTTTTCTCCGGAAGAAATTGATATTGTCATCAACACGCACTTGCACTTTGATCATTGCGGCTGGAACACGGTACGGCGCGGAGACAAGTTCGTCGCGACGTTCCCGAAAGCAAAGTATTATGTGCAAGAGGGCGAGTGGCAACATGGTCGTCGTCAACTTAAGCGGGACGCGATCAGCTATATCAGTGAGAATTACGACCCGCTGATCGACAGTGGGCAAATGCAGTTGCTGCGGGGTGATCAAGAAATCGTTGCCGGAGTTTCGGTGAAAGTCTTTCCCGGCCACACGCGGCACATGCAGGCGGTTGTCATCCAGAGCGCGGGTCAGAAAGCCTGTTACATCTCGGACCTGATTCCAACCACGGCCCATCTCGACCTGACCTGGGTAATGGCCTTCGACCTGTTCCCTCTCGACACGATTGAGAGCCGGAAAGAATATTATTCCCGCGCAGTTCCGGAGAAGTGGTTGACGATGTTCACGCACGACCCGAAAGTGCCGTGGGCATATGTGAGAAAAGATGAGCGGGGGCGGATAGTGGTGAGCGATCCACCTAACCTCTGAGCCCTTTGGAGCAATCGAGTTTATCCTTCGCGGGCGAGGGCGCCCTTGCCACACAAGTGGAGACGCGCCTCAAAGAAATCTTCGACGCGCAACAGAATCTCCGGAGCGGCTTTCGAGTCGTAGATAGACTTCCGGAGCGCAGCTCCGCCTGGCACGCCATGAGTGAACCACGACGCGAATTGTTTCATCTTGCCTGCTGCGTCAGGTAGTTCTTCTTCAATCAGCATTTGGAAATAGGTGCGGATCATATCGTAGCGGTCGGATTCGGTAGGCTGGTCATAAGGACGCACCCCCGAAGTCGGCGTTACATCTGCGCAGTACTGCTGGATTTGGCGGAAGATCCAGGGATTGGAAGGTGCGGTACGCCCGATCATCACGGCGTCACATCCAGTCTGCGCGACAATGCTGCAGGCATCTTCTGGAGTGCGAATATCTCCGTTGCCAATGACCGGAATTCTCACGGCGTCTTTGACTGCGCCGATCCAGTCCCAGCGAGCTTGTCCGCTGTAGCCTTGCTCGCGAATGCGAGCGTGGAGCGCGACGGCGCACAAGCCGGAATCTTCGGCCATTTTGGCCAGCTCCACACAG
>Ga0187766_10002408_pt1 | contig 11027 bp, 15 predicted proteins | sample 0216_QUI02_MP05__4_FD_132971 | JGI IMG/M metagenome (GOLD analysis project Ga0187766, IMG submission 132971) | Tropical peat soil microbial communities from peatlands in Department of Meta, Colombia - 0216_QUI02_MP05_20_MG | ecosystem: Environmental > Terrestrial > Soil > Wetlands > Peat ... | reverse complement strand
CGTTCCTGCCGAACCGGTCGCCGAATCGCCGGCGTCCCTTGACCTGACCGAGCGCGAGCTTCAGGTGCTGTCGCTATTGGCCGCCGGGCTCACGAATCGAGAGATCGCCGAGAAGCTATACATCAGCCAGCGGACCGCGGGAGTCCACGTCTCTCACATACTTTCCAAGCTGGGAGTCGCAAATCGGGTCATGGCGGCGGCGGCGGCGCAGCGGCTCGGCATCCCTCCGGTGAGCTGATCGCAAGCCACGCTCGTGGCGAACGCTCGAGCCCCGGTCAAAGCGCCGCCCGGACCGCCGCGCGACCGGGGGTACGTATGTCTGCGTTGCTCGGCGCATAGAAGCCCGACCAAGATACGCCGTCGTAGCGCCCAAAGATACGTCGCGTACACGATGTGCGCTGGCGGTGCGAGGACTATGGTCACTCCCCGCATACCAACACCACGCGGCCAGCGGGGCGACACGGCTGGCACTAACCGGGGGAAGCCATGTACACGAGTGACAATGTGTTTAGGCTGCTTGCCGACGCGCAAGTGGCCACTCTCAGGGCTGCGGCCAATCGCCGGTTTCACCGACGACTCGCGGGGGTGAGGACGACATGACCTCAGCGACCCCCAGGACCCGTGCCAGGTCGAGCGAGCGGAAGCTCGTCCGGACTATTCGACTGGCCGCCGCGGGTGACCACAGCGCGTGGAACGGACTCGTGGAGGAATTCGGTCCAATGGTGTGGGCAATCGCCCGGGCGCACCGGCTGAACGACGCCGATGCCGGCGACGTGTTCCAGTCGACGTGGATGAAGTGCCTGGAGCGGCTGAACCAGATCCGAGATCCCGCCAGGGTCGGCGCGTGGCTCGCGACGACGGCCCGACGGGAATGTCTGCACGTGCTGCGCGCATCGCGTCGCCAGGGACCCTGGGGAGACAACCTCCCGGAATCCGAGTCACAGGGCATGACGGCCGAGGACGCCCTGGTCCTCGCCGCGCGCGACGAGGCGCTCTGGCACGCCTTCTCACGCCTCCGTCCGAGGGACCAATCGCTGCTGCGCCTGCTGGTCGCCGATCCGCCAATGACTTACGAGGAGATCGCGGCCTCGCTTGACATGCCGATCGGAAGCATCGGCCCGACCCGCGCGCGCGCGCTCGAGCGCCTGCGCCACGAACTCGAGCTCGGGGGCGAGCTCTCCCTAATCGACGAATGAGGAGGCAGGACATGTCAGACACCATGGAGGCACGCGTCGCCAACATCGGTATGCGGCTCATCGACGACGCATACCTGGCGTGGATGGTCGCCGAGGCCGAGTCAGGACGAGCGTTGCGCGAATGGTTCGCGCGGTGCCACCACAACGAGTCGTACTACGCATACCTCGCCGCCCTCGATCGCGAGGAAGCCGCCGCGCTTGACCTACGCGATCTGGTCGACGTGGCGGGCGGCTGCGAGGACTCGACGGTGTCGGACGGCTGAGGTTTGTCACGGCCGGGCCAGCCGGCGACCCGGTGGGTGTCGCGCTCGAGCAGCGTCACTGACTGAACCCGGCGGCCTCCGAGCCCGGTGCGTGCGGTGGCGCCGCCGCATGCGCAGACAAGGCGAGTTCGAGCCGTGACTCTCCTCCGCCGTCGACGGGTTTGTCTACCGCCTTGCCTGACGCGAAAGCTGAGGCGCGTCGTTTCGATCGGCCTCGGCTGGCGATTCGCTCTACCCGGTCGCCCGCGCGGCTACGCACCATTAAGACGCGCGGACCCGTCCGGTGATACACAACCCGCCGACAACCAAGGAGCGCGCGAGCTGTTCCCGGAGATCGCCGCGGGCGAACCCTGGCCACAAACCCACGCCGCGCCCCGGCTTTGGGAGACTGGCGCGCGTGGACCGCGTCCGCGTGCTGATGTCGGAGGGTTCGAGCCTTACGGCCCGCGAGGTGCTGACCTGTCTCGGTCGGGCTGGTTATCACGTGGAGGCACTCGATCCCTCCGGGCTCTGTATCGCTCGGTTCAGCCGTTGGATGCGCAAGGTCCATTCCTGCCCTCGGTCCGGCATAGACCCGCTCGGCTATCTGCAGGTCCTCAGGCAGGTCGTCGCCGATCGTCGGATCGACGTGGTCCTACCGACGCATGAACAGGCGTGGCTGTTCGCCGCCGCCGCGCCACTGATGTCAGGGGTGCCGGTGGCGGTCGCCGACATCACGTCGTTCGATCGTGTCCAGAGCAAGCTCGAGTTCGCGAAATTGCTCGACGAACTCGGACTGCCCCAGCCCCGATGGCGGCTCGTTCGCGACCGCCGTGACCTCGAGGACCTCCCGTTTCCGTATTGGTTGAAGACGGCCTTCAGCACCGCTGGACGCGGTGTGCGTCTGGTGAGCGACGAGCGATCGCGGACACGTGCCGAGCGTGAACTGCTCGACCCCGAGCGCGGGCCCGTGATGGCGCAAGAACCCGCAAACGGTCAGTACGGGCAGGTGCAGGGTGTGTTCGATCGCGGGCGCCTGGTGGCCGCTCACACAAGCGTGCAGACCGGGACCGGGATCGGCCGGAGCGCCGCCGCACGATTGAGCGCCGACCACCCGATCCCGCGACGCCACATCGCGACACTCGGCGGCCGGCTCGGCTGGCACGGAGGACTGACACTCGATTACCTACACGAGCAGGGCGAGCCGACCTATATCGAGTGCAACCCGCGGACGGTCGAGCCGGGGAACGCGGCCGCGAGCGGGGTCAACATTCCGGAGCTGCACGTCCGCCTCACGTTGGGTGAACGATGTATGGGATGGTCGGCGGCGCCTGACGGCGGCGCCTTCACATCGCCGCCACGGGCAGGCACGCCAGGCGTACGAACCCACGGCACGATCGCGCTCGTCCTCGGCGCCGCCGAATACGGCCGCACTCGGCGAGCCGTGATCGAGGAAGTCACGCGCGCGATCGCGCGCCGAGGCTGTTACCGCGCGAGCGCGGAGCAACTCACCCCGGTTCTGAAGGATCCGCCGAGCGCCGCCGCGCTCGCGTTCGTCATCGGCCAGGCGCTGGCATCGCCGCGGCGCGCCACCGAATCCGCCGCGAGAGCCGTCGTCCGTTACTCGCTCACCGCCGAGACGATTGACACCCTCGGGACCGCGCTGACACGAAACACGCGCGCCCGCGCCCCTTGAGCCGGCGGCCGTTGAGCCGGCGGCCGTTGAGCCGGTGGCCGCGGCTACGTTGCATCGCCGTGGCAAGGCGCCGCCGTCAGGCGCCGCCGTCAGGCGCCGCCGTCAGGCGCCGCCGACCATTCCATGTACCGCCCGCGCGCGGGAGGAGGCCACCTCGGGAGAGGGGACGACGACCACGGCGCGATCGGCGTGCTGGACCACCTCGTGCGAGACGCTGCCCAGCAGCAGCGATTTGACGCCGGTCAGGCCGCGCGATCCCATCACGATTGCGGTCGCGCCGATCGCGTCCGCCTCGGCGAGGATCGCGCGGGCGACCGTGCCCGTCTGTGCGGAGGTCTTTTGCTCGACGGTCATGCCGAGCCCGCTCGCCAGCGCCGCTCCGTCGGCGGCGGTCTGCTCGGCCGCCTTGCGGCTGGCTTCGTCGATCTGGTCGGGGTCCGGGACGAACGGCACGAGGCCAAGCCCCAGTGACGAGCGGGCAGCCATCTCGACGAACGGCTCCCACACGGTCAGAAGGGTCGCTGGCTGGTCGGCGAACAGTGCCGCCGCCTGCTCCACGGCCGCGCGGGAATCGGGAGAGCCGTCGTAGCAGATCAGGATCATCGCGTTGCTCCGGGTGTGCGTCGATTTTGTTGGTACGGCCTGCGGGCCAGGTTAGGGCCCTCAGAGCGACTTCACCGCTTCACCGTCGGCTCCCACGGACCGTCGACGACTATGGCTTCCCCGTCTCCGGGCCAGGGCGGAATCGTCACCGCGACCGCGGTGAGCGCCTCGCGGCCCACCGACCGGAACTGGAACCGGGTCCCCAGTGGAATCGTGATGCAGACATCGGCCGACACCTCGACGACCTCCTCCTGCTCGGCGGACCTCCGCCACATCTCCCCGACCCCCTGCAGGAAGTACCAGATCTCCTCGACCGTCCGATGCTCGACGGCGATCGACACCTGGCCCGGGGCCAATTCGAAGTGCGCGAGTCCGCCGCCGGCGACGGCCAGGAGCACTCGCACGTCGGAGCCGTCCGGCGCGACCGCGTCGGCCTGCGCCGGCAGCGCGATCGTCTGGAACCTGCGCTCGTCGTCGCTCACCCTTGGTTGCTTACCAGTTCATCGCGGTGGTGGCGCCGTCGGGCACCTCGCACGGCACCGCCGGCGGGTCGTAGCGGGCGCAGACCGCCACCGGGTTCCGGAACCCGGGCCGAGGCCGTTCGGCATCTGGGCGAGGATCGAGAGCGCCGGACCGGCGGCGGGCGCGGGCGCGGGACCCGATCGGGCTGCCCGATTCCGCCGCCTGGATGTGAGCGCTAACACATACCGCGCCTCGGTCGTTACCCAGATCGCTGTTGCAAATCGACCGCCGGGTGTGCAAGCTGCTGTCGGTTGGCGGCGCGGGCGTAGACTCGCCGCCCAAACGCCCGAGCGAGGAGCCTCTTGGAATGATCCGCAGCCCGTTTCCGGACATCGAGATTCCGGACATGCCGTTCACCGACTTCATCCTCGCGCGCGCCGGCGAGCGCGGCGACAAGGCGGCGTTCATCGATGCGCCGAGCGGTCGAACGATCACGTACCCGGAGCTGTTCGACTCTGTGCGCGGATTGGCCGCAGGCCTCGCCGCGCGCGGCTTTCGCAAGGGCGACGTGTTCGCCCACTACGCCCCGAACCTGCCCGAGTACGCGGTCGCGTTCCACGGCGTCGCAACCGCCGGGGGCGTGAACACGACCGCGAACCCGTTGCTCACGGTCGAGGAGCTCGCCTCTCAGCTCGCGGACTCGGGCGCACGGCTGCTCGTGACCGTGCCCGAGCTGCTCGACAAGGCGACCGCGGCGGCCGAGCAGTCGGGCGTCGAGGAGATCTTCGTCTATGGCGAGGCCGCTGGCGCGACGCCGTTCGCCTCGCTGGTGCAGCCGGGCGGCGAGCCACCGCGGGTCGCGATCGATTCCGCCAACGACCTGATCGCGCTGCCGTACTCGAGCGGCACGACCGGACTCCCCAAGGGCGTGATGCTGACCCACCGCAACCTCGTCGCGAACGTCTGCCAGTGCACTTACCCGGAGTCAAGCGTCAAGACCGACGAGGCGTACGCGCGCGAGCACGCGATCGCCGTGCTGCCGTTCTTCCACATCTACGGGCTCCTCGTGATCATGAACATCCCGCTGTACCGCGGCGCGACCGTGGTGACGATTCCGCGGTTCGACCTGGCCGAGTTCCTGCGCGTGATTCAGGACTACCGCATCACGAGGGCATGGGTGGTTCCGCCGATCGTGCTGGCGATGGCAAAGCACCCGCTCGTCGCCGAGTACGACCTGTCGAGCCTCGAGTACGTGAACTCGGGCGCCGCGCCGCTGTCGGCCGAGCTCGAGGTGGCCTGCGGTGAGCGGCTCGGCTGTCACATGGAGCAGGGCTACGGGCTCACCGAGACCAGTCCCGTCACCCACTGGGTCAACGACAAGCTCGCGGGCACGATGCCAGGCTCGATCGGCCCCGCCGTCCCGAACACGGAGTGCCGGATCGTCGACGTCGCAACCGAGGAGGACACCCCCACCGGCAAGCCCGGCGAGCTCTGCATCCGCGGCCCTCAGGTGATGAAGGGCTACCTCAACAACCCCGCGGCGACCGCACACGTGATCGACGCCGACGGCTGGTTCCATACCGGCGACGTGGCCCGGCTCGACGAGGGCGGCGCGCTGTGGATCGTCGACCGGATCAAGGAGCTGATCAAGTACAAGGGCTACCAGATCGCGCCGGCCGAGCTCGAGGCGCTGCTCCTGACGCATCCCGCGATCACCGACGTCGCGGTGATCGGGGTCGCCGACGAGGAGGCCGGCGAGATTCCGAAGGCGTTCGTGGTCACGAGCGCGCCGATCACGGCCGACGAGGTGACCCGGTTCGTCGCCGAGCACGTGGCCCCGTACAAGAAGGTGCGGGCGGTCGAGATCGTGCAGGAGATCCCGAAATCACCCTCGGGCAAGATCCTGCGCCGGGTGCTGATCGACCGCGAGCGCGAGCGGACCGCGGCGATGTCCGCTTAGCACTCGTGAGCTCAGCCCGAGTCGCACGGATTGATCGCGCGTCGAGCAGGGCCGGGCCGAGGGCGACCCAAGCGTCGCCGTAGTAGGTGGGGCTGCTCAGGGCGAGTGCTGAGGCCCGGGCTCGCAGGGCGTCGGACGCGCCGGCGGCGCCCGCGGCAGTGGCGGCGGCGGCGGCCGCGAGCAGCGCCACCGGAGAGCTGTCCGGCTCGATCGTCTCACCGGTCAGGCTGAGTGCGCGCGGACCGGCGCGGTCCGCCGACCCGAGTAGGTTGCGCCACCAGCCCGCGGCCAGCGCGCGGGCGTCCGGGCGTCCGGGTCGCATCCGGTCGCGAACCAGAGCGGAAGCCGCGCCGCGTCGAAGCCGTACTGCACGCCGGCCGGACCGCCCGGCTCGGCGGTCGGAACGAGCCGCCCGTCGATCAGGGGAGCCCAGTCCGGAGGAAGGCGCCGGCCCCCGTCGGTCACGTCCGCGACCGCCCCGACGGCCGCCGCGCCCGCGCGGCTCCAGCGCCGATCGCCGGTGAGGCGCGCGAGCGCTTCGAACACGCCCGGCATCAGGTATGAGGGATCGACGGTCGGCGGCGAGGTCGACTTCGCCCACGGGCCCGCCACCAGCAACGGCGCCCGTCGGGCAGCGTCACGGACTCGTTCGCGAGCACGGCCGCCGCCACGCGCCGGCCCGCGGCGTGCAGCGCCGCCTGATCGGCGCCCCGGTACCGCAGCAACGCGTACGCGATGAGGACGTCGGCGTCGGTGGCGGGCTGCGGGTTCAGGATCTGCCCGCTCCCGGTCGCGTGCCAGGAGAACAGTCCGTCCGCGCGACCGAGACGTTCGTTCGTCCACGACCAGATCGTGCGCACCAGGGCGGGCCGCTTAGCCACCTCGGCGATCAGCATCGCGTACGCCTGGCCCTCGCTGACGATGTCGCCGCCGTGATCGTGCCGGATCACTCGCCCGTCGCTCGTGACGTACCGGTTCAGGAATCGCGTGACGGCGGCGAGCGTCGACGTGGACGCGCTCGCAGTCGCCGGCGCGGACGGCCGTGGAGTCGCCGGCGTCGACGCGCCGGTTCGCACCGACGCGGACCGGCGCCCGCCGTCGCCGCATCCGGTCGCGGTCATCGACAGTGCAAGCACCAGGAGAACGACCCGCCCGACCCGCACGCCACTACGGCGTCGTCGAGGTCGTCGACGTCGCCGCGGAGGTCGAGCCGGTCGCGGCGGTCGGGGTCGTCGGCGCGGTGGCTCTCGCGGTCGTGGGGCTTGTCGAGGTCGTGGTCGTCGCGCTTGTCGAGGTCGTGGTCGTCGCGCTTGTCGAGGTCGTGGTCGTCGGGCTTGTCGAGGAGGTGGTCGTCGAGCTCGGAGCGTTCGTCGAACTCGGCGGCCGTGCGGCCCCGTAGTGCACCGCAATCGCGTCGTCGCGTTCGTTGCGCGAAGGTTGGGAGACGACGAAGAAGTAGTGGTAGGAGTAATAGAGTCCGCGGTAGAACGGGGCGTTCTGCCAGTCGCGGTAGTCCTGCGGCGCCTGGATGAAGCCGACGTTCTCGTCGGCGAACAGCGGTGCGCATCGGCGCAGGAACTGCGGCTCGATCTGATAGTCGGAGTCGATCACGCCGATCAGCTCGCACGAACCGTCGACCATATGTTCCAGCGCGTAGTTGAGCGCTCCCGATTTGTAACCGGGCCAATCGCTAAGGTGAACGAATTTCACCGTAATTCGGGTAGTCGAGCGAGCGCAGTGACTTGAGCGTCTCGATGACCATCTCCGGCGGCTCGTTGTAACAGGGCACCTGGAGGCACACGAACGGGTATGGACCGTCCGGCACCTCGGCAAGCTCCTGCGTGCCGACCCCGCCGTACCCAAGTCGCGCGGCCGAGGGTGTCGCACAGCTCCCACAGGTACGCGCACCCCAGACCCGCCGCGACCAGCTCGAGCAGCCACAGCAGCATTCCGCCGACGTCGCCGGCGATGCCGAGGTGACTCGCGAATGTCCACCACATCATGAACACGAGGTACACGACAAACACCTACGTGGTCGTCGCCCAGCAGACATGAGCTCGCGCATTCCACCGACGGGTGACCGGAAGCCACAGCACAGTTGCGAGCGTCAATCCCGCCGTGGCCGCGACCAGGTTGCCGGCGGTCACGCCGACCAACGCGAGGATCCCGACGACCGCCCCGATCAGGACCGCCGCCCACACCAGCGTCGCCGCCAGGCGGGCAACCCACTTCACGCGCTCCTCGGCGCGCCGCCGGCACCCGCTCCCGGCAGGAACGAGGCGACCGTGGCGATCGGAGCCGCTAGCAAACCGGCGAGAACCAGGGCGGAAAGCATGATCATCGGGCCGCACGCAGGTGGCCGGTCCACCCTGCTGCGGTGCCTTTGCCCTACCCGAACCTCCTCGTTCCTACACTCGGGGCCACCAATGAGGGCAATCCAGTACAGCCGGTTCGGCGGCCCCGAGGTGCCCGAGCTCGTCGGCTGACGCCGGCCGCCGACCGGAACGCGTTCAGCGAGCCGGGAGCTGCTGCACGGCCCAGGAGTTGCCGTCCGGATCGCTGAAGAACACGAACGATCCCCACGGGAAGTCCTGAACCTCGCTCACCTCCACCCCACGCCCGGCGAGCTCCGAACGCGCCTGCTGAATGTCCGAGACGACCATCTGCAGCCCCTTCACCGAACCCGGAGGCGCGTCCGTGATGCCAAGGCCGAGCGCGATCGAGCAGGCCGAGCCTGGTGGGGTGAGCTGGACGAACCGGATGTCCTCGCTGACCGTGTGGTCGTGGTCGGCGTTGAATCCGGCCTGGTCCACGTAGAACGATTTCGCGCGGTCGACATCCGATACCGGGACCGCGACGAGCTCGAGCTTCCAGTCCACTGCGTGCCTCCTCTCGATGAAGCGGGATCCGCCGGGGGTACGCGGTGGACGCTACGCCCGATCGAGGTCGATTTCGGTCCGCAGGCAGATCGGGCGTGTGACGCCGTCTATGCGTCGCCGCCGACGAACGAGCGGAGCGCGTCCCGCGCGTGCCCGATAACCGGATCACCGTGGGCAAGGAGCAGCAGATCGAAGTCGAGGTCGAGCAGCCGGCGATAGGCCTCGCGGAGGCCCCGCTTGGTCTGCTCGGGCTCGTCCATCAGGAAGTCGGGCACGAACTGGAGCTCGTCGCCGGCGTCCCAGCGCACCACGCCGTCCGCGCAGGCCAGCGCCCGGTGGCGCGGAATGTACAGCGCGGTTTCGTCGGAACAGATCGCGTCGACTTCGTGGACGGAGATCCCGCCGGGCAGCTGATCGCCGAACTCGAACGCCTCCACCGGCCCGCGCCCCTCGAGCTCGTACAACCCGTTGCGGATGCAGTGAACCGAGCAGCCGAACGCGTCGTGCAGCCTCCACGCGTCCCGATCGTGGTGGCGGTTGGTGAGCATCGCGTGCTCCGGGGCGCCGTGCTGCTCGAGCCACTCGAGGCCCGCGGGCGGGATCATCGGGTCGATCAGCACCCGCTCGGACTCCAAGTAATAGGAGCTGACGTCCATGCCGATCGACTCGCGTCGCGCGGTCCAGTGCCACAGGCCGGGAGCGATCTCGATCATCGAGCGCTAGCGTAGTCGCGCGCGGAACCCGACGCACCCGACGGTCGATGTCCGTTGACCGGTCAACTACAATTGTTGAACATGGATACGAGCACCGCAATCGAGGTCCCCGCCGGGGCGTGCGCACCGGCCGGCGAGCGCGCCGCGTCCAGCCTCGAGGGGGTCGCGCTCGAAGCCTGGCGAAGCTATCTGCAGAGCCACGCGACGATCGTGCGGTTGCTGGACGCCGAGCTCGTCTCCGAGCACGGCATCACCACGCGCGACTATGAAGTGCTCCTGTACCTGGCGCAGGCGCCCGACCGCAGGCTGCCGATGTCGGCACTCGCCGAGAGCACGATGCTGACCCGGTCCGGAATAACCCGGCTCGTCGACGGCCTCGTCGCGGGCGGATTCATCGAACGGGTGTCGTGCCCGAACGACGCGCGCGTCTCCTATGCGCAGCTGACCGACGCGGGCTTCGCCAAACTCCGTGACGCCGGCTGCACCCACGTGGGCAGTATTCGGCGGCTGTTCCTCGAGCACTTCGACGCCGACGAGACCGGCCTCCTCGCCACGCTGCTGGCGCGGCTCCCGGGCGCCCAGCGCGGCGGCTCCTGCACGGTCGAATAGTCCGGCGGCGACGCAGATACTTGACGTCGCAACCAATTCTGCTACGATAGTTGCAGACTCAATCAACCAGCGAAACGGAGCTCCATTGTCTGCCGTAAGCATTTCTCTCGAGAGCATTCCCGCCGGCACCTACAGCGTCGACCCCGCTCATTCGAGCGTCGGCTTCGAGGTTCGCCATATGGGGATCGCCACCGTCCGCGGCGCCTTCAAGAAGTTCGAGGGCACGGTCGACGCCACCGGTGACGCGCCCGTCCTGTCGGGCACGGTCGAGGTCGCGACCGTCGATACAGGCGACCCGCAGCGCGACGGTCATCTGGCCTCGGCCGACTTTTTCGACGTCGAGAGCCATCCGCAGATCACGTTCCACTCCACCGCCGGCGAAGCAATTGAGGGCGGCCGGATCAGCCTGAGCGGCGACATCACGCTCAAGGGGATCACCAAGCCGATCGAGCTCACCGGCGTCGTCGCCGAGGGCGGCACCGACCCGTGGGGCAACGAGCGCATCGGCCTCGAGCTCGAGAGCGTAATCGACCGCCGCGACTTCGACCTCAAGTGGAATCAGACGCTCCCGAACGGGAACCTGCTCGTATCCAACGAGGTCAAGCTGGTCTTGAGCGTTTCCGCAGTCAAGGCCGCGTAGCCGGATGCGGATCCTGGCAATCTCGGG
>Ga0187766_10002407_pt1 | contig 11030 bp, 10 predicted proteins | sample 0216_QUI02_MP05__4_FD_132971 | JGI IMG/M metagenome (GOLD analysis project Ga0187766, IMG submission 132971) | Tropical peat soil microbial communities from peatlands in Department of Meta, Colombia - 0216_QUI02_MP05_20_MG | ecosystem: Environmental > Terrestrial > Soil > Wetlands > Peat ... | reverse complement strand
CGCTCGAGGTGCTGCTGCTGCTGCTGCTGCTCGAGGATGAGCTCTTCTTCTGCTTCTTCTTCTGATGATGGGACTGATGTCCGCTCGAGGACGAAGAGGACGAGGACGAGGCTGCGGGCGTCGTGGACGTCGAGGAAGACGTCTGCGCGACGGCCAGGGCCGGACCTGCAATCAGTGCCACGGCAACGACGGGGACGAGGTGCTTTAACATCGATGAAGTCTCCGAAGAAGAAATTGGGGATGCTCTCTGCAGGAGGCGTCTGACCGGCTCATGAGCGCTTCGCTAAGCGACCATCAGCCGGGCAGACCCCTCGGCTGCGAAAGCGGGCGCATTATGCATCGAATCGGTGCCCGAAAGGCCCATATGACTACAACGTAATGTTCGGGCGCCGCTTACGCTATATCTCATTGATAAATAAACATAATAGTGAGCGGTCCTGACGCCCCGAGAGGCCCTCAGTCGCCGGCGAAGGCGACGAGCGTCCGCACCTTCACCCCAAGCGCAGCGAGCCGCGCCGAGCCGCCCAGATCGGGCAGATCGACGATAAAGGACGCGCCAAGGAGGTCAGCACCCTGCGAGCGCAGCAGCTGTACCGCGGCGATCGCCGTACCTCCGGTCGCGATCAGGTCATCGACCAGGAGGATCCGCTCCCCCTCGCGCAGGGCATCGCGATGCATCTCCATCTCATCGAGTCCGTACTCGAGCGAATAGGCGACGCGGACCGTCTCGTGGGGGAGCTTCCCCTTTTTGCGGATCGGCACAAAGCCCGCCGAGAGCTCATAGGCGATCGCGCCCCCAAGGATGAAGCCACGCGCCTCGATCCCGGCGACCCGATCGATGCGCTGATCGCGCCAGGGGTCGACGAGCGCCCGCAGGGCGAGGTGAAAGGCGTGCGCATTGCCGAGCAGCGTCGTGACGTCACGGAACATAATCCCAGGCTTTGGGTAGTCGGGGATCGTACGGATCGCTTCGCGGATCTCGCGCAGGGTGTCCGGGTCCATGCCTGACACTCTAGCCGCTCCTTGCGGCAGCACGACGCCATTCGAGCGTGCGATTGTTCGCGGGCATCGGGTGATCGGCCGCAAGGCGCAGGCCCTGCGGGCGCGCGAGCGCATCGAGCGACTCGAAATCGCGCACGCCGCTGAGGGGGTCGCGCGCTCTCAGGAAGCGGTCGAACTCCGCGTTGCTCGCGCTCGTGTGGACGCCGCCATACGAGAACGGCCCATACACACACAGGACCCCCGATGGGGCGAGCACCGCACCGACGCCGCGGAAGAACTCTTCGACGGCGCTGAAGGACATGATGTGGAGCGTGTTCGCGCTGAAGAGCGCATCGGCCCGCTCGAGCGGCCAGGGGTGCGAGCACACATCGAGACCGAGCGGCGCTTTAAGATTGGCGCGGCCTGCGAGCCGGATGCGCTCGGCGAGCGGCGCGAGGTGCTCATCGAGTTCACTGGGCTGCCAGGTGAGGTGCGGCAGATTCGCCGCGAAATACACCGCGTGCTGACCGGTGCCGCTGCCGATTTCGAGAACGTTCGAGCTCGCGGCGAAGGCGCTCCGCAGGACCTCGAGGATCGGTCCCTTGTTGCGTTCGCAGGCTTCCGAGAGCGTCAACACGCTGCGAGTCTGCGACAATGCGCCGATGCAAGCCATAGAAGCCCTGCTGACGCGTCGTTCGGCCCGAACTCTCAGCGAGCCAGGGCCTGACGAGGGCGCCCTCGAGCTCCTGCTCGCGAGCGCAGCTGCCGCACCGGACCACGGGCGGCTGCGTCCCTGGCGATTCATCATCGTGCGTGGTGCGGCCCGCGAGCGCCTCGGGGAGCTCTTCCGCCAGCACGCGCAGCGCGCGCACCGCGGCCTCGGTGCAGAAGCACTCGAACGCGAGCGGCTCAAAGCGTTGCGTGCGCCGCTCATCATCGTGGTGGCCGCGAAGTGCAACCCCGATCTCAAGATCCCAGTAATCGAGCAGGTGCTCTCGGCGGGGACGGCAGCCTACGCCATCATGCTCGCAGCCTCTGCGCTCGGCTTCGGTGCGATGTGGAAAACCGGAGCGCCCGCGTACGACGACGACATAAAACAGGCCCTGGGGCTCGCGGCGACGGATGCCATCGTGGGCTTCTTGTACGTCGGCGCTGAAGTGGCGCCCGCCGCACAGCCCGAGCGCGAGTGGCGCGATCTCGTGCGTTATTGGGACGGCAGCTCCTAGCGGCGACCGGCCGAGCGTTCTCCTCGACACGGCGTGTGCAGTTGCGGTCAACCGTGCCCGCCGCGCCGCGCTCAGGAGGGGTGCGCTCCCTTATCATTGCGCACCTTGCTTTTCTGATCCGAGGCCTTAGTTCTATGCGACTACCGTGGTGGACGGCGGCGCTCGTAGCGCTCGCTGCCTGCGCTTCCAAGCCCCCTGAGGAGAAACCGTTGGCCGTCACTGCCACCCCCGCGGCTCCCGCGCCCGCACCGGCGCCGGCCCCCTCGAAGGCGGCCATCGGCGATTTTGGCGTCGACCTGAACGCCCAGGACCGCCGCGTGAGGCCCGGCGACGACTTCTTCGGGTACGCGAACGGCGGCTGGTACGAGACGTTTTCGATTCCAGGCGATCACGCGAGCTACGGTCCCTTCGACAAGCTCGATGAACTCTCGAAGCAGCGCGTGCGCGGGATCATCGAGGAGGCGGCCGCCGTGAACGCTCCCGCAGGCACGCCTGAACAGCAGATCGGGGACTTCTACGCAGCCTACATGGATGTCGGCACCATCGAAGCGCAGGGCCTCGCGCCCGCGCAGGCCGATCTTGAGCGCATTGCCACGGCGCGCACCCGCGAGGACATCGCCCGTCTTTTTGGCGAGCCCGGCTTTGCCTCACTCTTTGACGTGCAGTTGCCTGCGGACTTTAAGAACCCAAACCGCTACAGCGTCTTCATCAGCGAAGCCACGCTCGGCCTCCCTGACCGCGACTACTACTTGAAGGACGACCCCGCGCTCGCGGCGCTGCGCGGCAAGTATGTCGAGTACATCGCGCAGATCCTCACGCTCGCGGGCTACCCGCAGGCCGCCGCGGATGCCCGCGACATCATGGCGTTCGAGACGGCCGCCGCAAAGGTTCAGTGGCCCATCGAGAAGCGACGCGACCTTGAGGCGATCTACAACCCCCGCACCAAGGAGCAGCTGATCGCGCTCGCGCCGGGATTTCCCTGGCAGGCCTTTCTCGAGGCCGAGCAGCTCGGCGCGCGGCAGGATCTCGTACTGGCAGAGCTCTCGGCGATCCGTGATCTCGCCGCGCTTTTTGGCCGCACCCCGCTCCCGACGCTTCGGGCCTTTCTCACCTTCCACTATCTGAGCGATCACGCCATGTACCTGCCGGCGCGCTTCGATCAGGCACACTTCGCGTTCTACGGCCGGGCTCTGCGCGGGCAGCCCGAGCAGCGCGAGCGCTGGAAACGGGGCGTCGATGCCGTCGACGACGGCGTGGGCGAGGCGGTCGGAAAAATCTATGTCGCGCGCTACTTCCCGCCCGAATCGAAGGCCAAGATGCAGCAGCTGGTCGCCGATCTGCGCGCAGCGCTCAGTGAGCGCATCGACGAGCTCGACTGGATGACGCCGCAGACGAAGAGCCGCGCCCACGAAAAGCTCGCGATGTTCACCGCGAAGATCGGTTACCCGGACACCTGGAAGGACTACTCCGCGCTCAAGATCCGCCGTGACGATCTCCTGGGTAACGTGCGCCGCGCGAGTGAGTGGCAGTGGAACTACCAGATCGCACGCATCGACAAGCCTGTCGATCGCGCCGAGTGGCAGCTGACGCCTCAGGAGATCAACGCTTATTACAATCCCTCGAACAACGAAATCGTCTTTCCGGCGGCCATCCTCCAGCCCCCGTTCTTCGATCCCAACGCCGACGCCGCGGTGAACTACGGGGCGATCGGCTCGGTGATCGGCCACGAGATCGGCCATGGCTTCGATGACCAGGGGCGCAAGTTCGGTCCCGATGGGACCATGGAGGACTGGTGGACGCCAAAGGATGCCGATGTCTTCAACTCGCGCTCGCAACGCCTGGTCAGGCAGTTTTCCGCCTTCGAAGCGCTGCCGGGACTCAGGGTGAATGGCGCCAACACGCTCGGGGAGAACATCGGCGACCTCGGCGGCCTCAACATGGCCCACGAGGCGTACCGCATCTCACTCCAGGGCGAGCCCGCGCCGCTCATCGACGGGCTGACGGGCGATCAGCGCTTCTTTCTCGCCTATGCGCAGGTGTGGCGCGAGAAATACCGCGATGGCGCGCTCCGCGAGCTCGTGCTCTCAGACGTGCACAGTCCCTCGCAATTCCGCGTCAACGGGCCGCTGCCGAACATCGACGACTGGTATGCGGCCTTCAGCGTGGGTCCAGCGGACAAGCTCTATATCCCGCCCACGGAGCGCGTCAGGATCTGGTAGCCACGCGCGCACCGCCCCGCGTGCGCGCGTGGCTCTTAGGGCTTGACGACGGCGAGCACGACGATGGCGACGAGCAGGAGCCCCGGCAGCTCGTTGAAGAGGCGATACCAACGCTCGCTATGGGCCGTGCCTCCCGAGCGCAGGCTCAGCATCAGGCGGTAGCACCAGGCGTGATAGCCAACGAGCGCCGCAACGAGCAGCATCTTCGCGCGCAGCCAGCCCATGGCGAGATAGCCGGGAGCGGCGATGAGCATCGCGATGCCGAAGACGACGGCGAGGAGCGCCCCGACGCTCATGAGGAAGAACAGCCGCCGTTCCATGACCACAAAGCGCGCACGCCCGGGCGCATCGCGCGCACCGACGTGATAGACGAAGAGTCGCGGCAGGTAGAACAGTCCCGCGAACCAGGTGACCACGAACACCACATGGAAGGCTTTGAGCCACAACACGGGAGCGGATTGTAAGTCAGTCCCGCTCGGCCGCGGCCTCTCTGGTAGCATTTCCGCCCCCCAACTCGCCGGCAGCCATCCATCATGTCCGAGACCCCGACCGCAGCCTCCTCACCCATCCCGAGCAACATCGAGATCGCCCAGCGCGCCACGATGCTGCCGATCGTTCCGCTCGGGCATGAGCGGCTCGGGATTCCCGAGGACAGTCTCGAGCCTTATGGCCGGTACAAGGCAAAGGTGTCGCTCGACTTCATCGCCGAGCTCGGCGGCCGGCCCGATGGCAAGTTGGTGCTGGTCACGGCGATCTCGCCTACGCCGGCGGGCGAGGGGAAGACCACGACCACGGTTGGGCTCGGCGATGCGTTGAATCTGCTCGGCAAGCGCGCCGTGATTTGTCTGCGGGAACCCGCCCTCGGACCGGTCTTCGGCATGAAAGGCGGAGCGGCCGGCGGCGGCTACTCGCAGGTCGTGCCCATGGAAGACATCAACCTGCACTTCACCGGGGATTTTGCCGCCATCGCGCTCGCGACGAACCTGCTCGCCGCGCTCATCGACAATCACGTCTACCAGGGCAATCAGCTCCGCTTCGACGTGCGGCGCATCACCTGGCGGCGCGTCGTGGACGTCAACGACCGCGCGTTGCGGCAGATCGTGGTCGGCCTTGGCGGCACCGCGAACGGTGTGCCACGCGAGGACGGCTTCGACATCGTCGTCGCCTCCGAGGTGATGGCGATTCTCTGTCTCGCGAGCGGACTCGCCGATCTCAAGGAACGTCTCGGCCGAATCGTCGTCGGCTACCGCTACGACAATCAACCGATCCTCGCGCGCGATCTTAATGCTCACGGCGCGATGACGGCGCTGCTGAAGCAGGCGATGGCGCCGAATCTCGTGCAGACGCTCGAGAACAACCCGGCCTTCATCCATGGCGGCCCGTTCGCCAACATCGCCCACGGCTGTAACTCGGTGATTGCCACCCGCACCGCACTTAAGCTCGCCGACTATGTGGTCACCGAGGCCGGGTTCGGCGCCGATCTCGGCGGGGAGAAGTTCGTCGACATCAAGTGCCGCAAGGCGGGACTCAAGCCGAGTGCGGCGGTGGTGGTGGCGACCGTGCGCGCGCTCAAATACCACGGCGGCGTCGAGCTCGCCGATCTCAAGGCCGAGAATCTCAGCGCGCTCGATAAGGGTGTCGTCAACCTCGAGCGACACATCGACAACGTCGTCAACCGCTATGGACTGCCTTGCGTCGTCGCGATCAACCGCCGCGCCGAAGACACCGCTCGTGAGATCCAACTGCTGATCGATCGCATTGCCCCGCACAGCGTACGCGTCATCTCCGCGACCCACTACGCCGAGGGCGGACGCGGGGCGCTCGAGCTGGCGCGCGAGGTGGTGCGGCTCTGCGATCAGCGGAGCAGCTTCCGCTACGTGTACGAGGAGGGCGCGACGCTCTGGGACAAAATGAAGGCGATTGCCACCAAGGTCTACCACGCGACCGACATTACTGCCGACACCAAAGTGCGTGCGCAGATTCGCCATCTGCAGGAGAGCGGTTACGGTCACTACCCGGTGTGTGTCGCTAAGACGCAGTTCTCCTTTTCAACGGACCCGAAGCTGCGCGGCGCACCCTCGCACCACGTGGTGAACATCCGCGAGGTGCGGCTCGCCGCGGGCGCCGAGTTCGTGATCATGATCTGCGGGGACATCATGACGATGCCGGGTCTGCCGAAGGTGCCGGCTGCGAACGCGATCGACGTGGACGCCGAGGGCCGGATCACGGGCCTCTTCTAGGCTGCGCGCGTACCCACCGGTTCGCTCTCGAGCACCGATTTGAGGTTCGCGAGCGCGCGCGCGGACTGACGCTCGAGCAGCCAGCGGGTGAGCGTTGAATCGAGCGCGCGCCACGGCCAGCGTTTCGAGCGGAACTCGAGCGTGCGCCGAAAGTGCGAGCCATTGCCCGTGGGCGTGATGCGATAGACGATCCGTGCGGCGCCGTTGGGCGTGTCGGTGGTGATTTCCCAGAGTTCGGGCGGCGTGCAGGCGCGCACGAGCCACTCGGCTTCATCACGCCGCGATCCCATGGCGATCACCTCGAGCGCCCGCTCGCCGGCGGTGAGGGGCCGCACGGGCACACCGCGCACTTCCACCGTGGCCGGATGCCAGGTGTGCCAGAGCGCGGGCGTCGTCACGAAATCGAACACGCGCCGTGGCGCTTGCCCGATCTCGATGTCAGTCTCGACACGAATGAATCTCATCGGTGCAAGGCTCCGCTCGGAGTTCGATTCGGCAGCCGCGGCGCGGCTGCCACTGAGCATAACTCGGGATAGTCAAAGCTGCCCAATCGGGCGAGAATGCCCGACGAATGGCGGCCAGGAAGACCCCACGGCCCATCCTCATCGACGTCGGCTCTCGCGGATCAAGAATGCGCCGCGCCCGGCGGGCGAGCGTCGGATCCTTTTCCCCATGAGCCCGCACGCCTCGTTGCCGCACTGACGTCGCTATGCCCTTCACGCTCGCGCACCCTGCTGCCGTTCTACCGCTGCGCGGTGTCCCTTACCTGCGGACGACGCCGCTCATCCTCGGCGCCATGGTGCCGGACGCCCCGTACTACGTGCCCGCGAGCCTAGCCCGCTTCATGCGCGAGACTCACACTGCGTTGGGTTCGGTTACGAGTTGCCTCGCGCTCGGGTACCTCGGTCTTGCGGCCCTGGTGCTCCTGCGCCGGCCGCTCACCGCGCTCCTCTCCGCACGCGCGCGCTTTCTGTGCCTGAGCGCCGTCGCGCCCTTTACTCGTCGACAGCCACTCGAGTGGCTGTTCGCGGCGCTCGCGATCGTGGCCGGCGTATGGAGCCACCTTCTTTGGGATTCGTTCACGCACATCGACGGCTGGCTCGTGCGAGCGATTCCGCAACTGAGCCTCTCGGTCAGCGCCCTCGGCTACAGCGGGCCGCTCTATCACGTGCTGCAGTACGTGAGCTCCGCCGTCGGGCTGCTCGTGCTCGCGGTGTGGTACGCGCGGCTTCCCGTACCGAGGGCCGCACCCCCCACCCCGGGCGCGACCCGCTCGTCCGTCGGGCCCATCCTCTTACTGATCGTGGCCGCCGCGGTACTGATCGGCGGCGTGCAGGCCGAGCAGCACTACGCCCACGAAGCCATGGTCTATCCGACGATCGACGTGTTCCTCACCCGCAGCATCGCCTGGTTCGCGCTTCTTTATCTGGTCGCGGGAGCCGTCGTCACGCTCGAGCGCCAGGGCATCACGGCCGTCCGCTGAGCAGCCAAGGATGCACCGCCCCGTCGAACAGTTTACGACCACCGGCTGGCCGTGGCGGGCGGGGAATGAGTTTCGGCTGATCCATGACAGCGCACAGTATTTCGCGCGCATGCTCGAGGCGATCGACGCGGCCCGCGTCTACGTGCTGCTCGAGATGTATCTCGTGAGCTCAGGTGCGCTCACCACGCGATTCATTGAAGCGCTCACGGCGGCGCGCGCGCGCGGGGCGCGCGTCTGTGTACTGCTCGATGGTTTCGGATCGCTCGGCCTCAAACGCGCCGATCGGCGCCGCGTGCTCGATGCGGGCATCGAGCTGCGCTTCTTCAATCCGCTGCGGCTGCGTAACGGCTTCCTCAATCTCATGCGTGATCACCGCAAGCTCCTCGTAGTCGATGGGAGCGTCGCGTTTGTGGGTGGCGCGGGGCTCACCGATGAGTTTGCACCCGGTGCACCGCGTGGTTCGTGGCGCGACCTCATGGTCGACATCGAGGGCCCGGTGATCGCCGACTGGCAGCGGGCATTCGCGCGCGTCTGGCGGCGCTGGGGAGCTGAGCTCGCTCTTGCGGATGGTGCCGCGTGCGCGCCGCGCGCCGCCGGCGCGCTCGGGAGGCTCTCACTTAGCGACGCGCGCGATCGCTCCGTGCTCGCGAACGGCGTGCTACGCCGCATCGACGGTGCCAAGGCGCGCGTCTGGATCATGAGCGCCTACTTCGTGCCCTCGCGGCGCTTTCGCAAGGCGCTGCGCCGCGCGGCACGCCGCGGTGTGGATGTCTGTCTTTTGATGCCGGGCGCGCGTACCGATCACCCCTGGGTGCGGCAAGCCTCGCGCCGTTTCTACGGCAAGATGCTGCGCAGCGGGGTGAGGATCTACGAGTACCAGCCGCGCATGCTGCACGCGAAGATGATCCTCTGCGACGACTGGGTGTCGGTGGGCTCGAGCAACCTTGACCGTTGGAGCTTGCGCTGGAACCTCGAAGCGAACCAGGAAATTGCCAACGCGGGCTGCGCGGACTTCGCCGCGCAGCTCTTCGAAGAGGACTTCGCGGCATCGCGGCAGATCACCCCACGCTACTGGCGCCATCGCGCGCGGCTCGACCGGCTGCGCGAGTCGATCGCGGGCTTCCTCGACCGCGAACTCGACCGCTGGCGCTAAGAGGCTGCTACGGTGCGGCGAGGTCGGCCTGGGTCAGCGCGCCGAAAAGCTCCGTCGTGCGCACGAATGCCACGAGGAAGGGCGCAATGGTGCGCATCTGCGTGTCATAAGCGCGCAGTGCATCGAGCATCCGATCTTCCTCGGCAGGTTCGAGCGCGAACACCACGGGTCGGGTATCCGCTGCGCGCGGCGCGGGGGTGAGCGGTACTCCCAGCATGAGCTCGCGGGGACTCGGCCAGCCTTCACCGCCGTGAACAATCCACTCGCGCACCGCGGAGAGCAGATCAGCGCGCGCACTCGCCGCCCTCGTCAGTAGCCCCGCAGCACGATGATCGGGGTGGCTGTCGCGCGGGCTCGGAGCAAGTATCAACGTTGGTCGCACGCGCGCGAGCACCGCGGCGAAATCGCGCTCGAGACTCTGACCCGTGTAGGGGTGGCCTGCGCAGAGGGTGTCGGGGTAGGGCACGGCCGCTACGGCGGTGTACTTCGAGGAATAAGGACTCGAGCGGTACTCGGTGAGAAGCGCCAGGAGACCCTGGTCGGGATAACCGAGAAAGAGCTGTCCGCCCGGCGTCACGCCAAGCAGCGCTGTGGCAGCGCGCGCTTCCTGCATCCGCGCGGCCCCGAGTTGGCGCTGCCGCGCCGCCGTCCATAGCAACGTACGGTCGAGGACGAGCACATCGAGCCGCGAGGCATCGCCACTTGTGATCCAGACCACGCTCGCCCGGCCCCCTGCGCGCACGACGCGCTGAATGACACCCGCGCAGCAAAGCGTTTCATCGTCAGGATGAGGGGCCACGACGAGGAGCGAGGTGCTCGTGTCGAAGGAAGGGAGCGGCGCTGCGGGCGCTGCAGCGGCACAGGCAGCGCGCGCACCGAGCGCGGCGAGGGTAAGGAGTAGCGCGAGAGGCGCGCCTGCGGATGCGCTCGCGGTTCGCGTCGCGAACCGGCGCATTGGCACTGCGGTAGACTCGGGCAACTCGCTCACCTCACGCGGCGTCGATGGCGCCGCGCCCCGAAAGCCAAAACGAGCCGCATCATGCCAACACCTCCGCTCGCGTACAAAGACCCCCGCTTCATCGACTCGGACGAAGGGCGCCCGATACGGATCGTGTCGGAATATCTCGCGCCGCTGCGTACCTTCAGCGCCGCGGGCGTCACTGCGACAATCGTATTCTTCGGTTCGGCACGGCTTCGTGAGCGCGATGCGCTCGGTCACTACCTTGCCGAGGCCACCGAACTCGCGCGGCTCCTGAGTGCGTGGAGCCAGACCTGCACCGGGGAGCGCGTGATCGTCTGCTCGGGCGGCGGCCCGGGGCTCATGGAGGCCGCGAACCGCGGCGCGACGCTCGCCGGGGGGCCGAGCATCGGACTCAATATCAGCCTGCCACAGGAGCAGGTGCCGAACCCCTACATCAGTCCCGAGCTTGGGTTCGAATTTCACTACTTCTTCATGCGCAAGCTCTGGTTTGCACACCTCGCACGCGCGCTGGTCGCGTTCCCCGGGGGATTTGGCACATTCGATGAGCTCTTCGAGATTCTCACACTCGCCCAAACCCAAAAGCTCGAGCGCAACATCCCGGTGCTGCTCTACGGTTCGGCGTTCTGGCAGGAGGTGATCGACTTCGAAGCTCTGGTGCGTCACGGGATGATCGCGGCCGAAGATCTCGAGCTCTTCGAGTTCGTCGACGACCCGCGCGCCGCCTTCGAGCTTCTCAAGCAGCGCAT
>Ga0187766_10002405_pt1 | contig 11036 bp, 12 predicted proteins | sample 0216_QUI02_MP05__4_FD_132971 | JGI IMG/M metagenome (GOLD analysis project Ga0187766, IMG submission 132971) | Tropical peat soil microbial communities from peatlands in Department of Meta, Colombia - 0216_QUI02_MP05_20_MG | ecosystem: Environmental > Terrestrial > Soil > Wetlands > Peat ... | reverse complement strand
AGGCTGATGGTCAGCGAACTGACCTTACTCCTGAGGAATAGCGTGCTGGGTTGGCGAGGGGTGTAGCACGGCGGCTCGATGGTGAGCTCGACCAGGCCGCTATACGAGCCGTTCACGAGCCAGCGGCCGCGGCCGCCGTGTACCCCGTACGTTCCCCGGACCGAACGCGCAGAGCGGGCGGCTGATCGCACCGAGCTGCGAGGGACGTCCAGGTGGAAATCAGCCATCCGCACCCGCAGCACGGTGGAGTCGACCTCCACGCCGCCGCGTCCCGGTCCCCCGCCATGCCGTATCTCGGTCCGCAGGGAGAACCGGTCCATACCGCTGTAGTCGATAGCGAAAAATCTCGCGTCGGAGGACGAGACGACTCCCGGTCCGGCCCCGGCTTGCTGGTAATCCTTGATGACCTCGCGGCGGGCGGTGGCATACGGCTCGCCTGTTTCGGCCATGCGCTTGCGGGCTGCTGCCCTGATCTTGTCGTGCGACATCGTGCCTCTGCTCCGGTGGCCGCGTCCCGGCGCCCTGGCCACCGCAAGAGTGATCACGATGGGAAGAGATAGAACCCACGTGAGGGCTGCGCCGCTCTTGTCCTCAAGCGCTTCCGCCAGCGCCGGGCTGGCGTAGCTAGGATCAGGCAGACGTGCCTGCCAAGATCAGTATACGCAGCGGCGCGCCAGGGGAAATGCACAGCTGGGGTCAGGCCAGGGTCCGGGGATGGCCCGCTCAAGTGTCCGGGGGCGCCCCTCCACCGATCGCCTGCGCAATCTCGGCGGTCGGCCCGTGCATCGAGACGGCCGAGATCAGCACACTCACCTGATCCGCCCGATCCGGCGCGGTTGCGTCCTCGGTCGTCATGTTTGCCACCTCCCTGGTCCTGCCGCGTAACCGGTCACGCCCGGTACTGCGGCCAGTGGGTGGCCAGCCATGCGACCTCGGTGACAGGCCCGTGCCGCGCTCGGCAATCAGGCCCCTTTGGTGATGCCGCCTGGGGACTGATCTGAACGGGTCCGGATGCCCAGACATCGAACTACGGATCTGTCTGCGCCTCCTGACGTGCGACGGCTCCGCCGGACCTGCTGACAGCACCACCGGTCCTCCCGTCAGTCATTGAGCGGGCGCTTGGGGTATCGATCCTGGGCAGCGCCGTGTTGCCAACCACTAACAGCACCGACTCGGGGTGAGGAGTGCGAGATGAGCACGACCGCATACACCAGCAAACCCGCAAGCGAGCTGGAACGTCTCATCGCCGACCTATCGGGGTCTGGGCTGCTGGTCTTCGTCTTCGGCGACGGCTTTACTACCGCGCATCTGGCCGGAGCGACTACACCGGTGTTCCGCGGACCCGCCGACGAGCGGTGGTGGCACGTCACACTAGGCGACGACGCGGCGAGCTGGACGATGGACGTGCGAGTCGATCAGATCACCGGCGTGCGGTTCGTACGTGGACCCTACCCGTTCCCCTCGTTCCGCGGGCGGGAGGTATTGACCGTGGAATTCCTCGGGCCAGGCGGGGAGAACTGGCTGGGCTGCTACGTGCACGACCTGTATGACGGTAAGCGGATGCGCCCGGAGAAGCTGGCGGCCTGGCAGGCGCTGCGCGAGCGGTACGGCAACCGCGACGAGTCCAGGGTCGATCGGGGCAGACTCCTGGCCCCGGCTGCCTGAGCCATCTGGGCCACTGGGTCACGCGAGCTGACAGCAACGGCGACAGCAACAGCAGCAGCCAACCGCTGTCAGCAGCGACCAGCGGCAGCGCATAACGCTCGCACGATTCGCAATGCTCATAACCAGCGACGACAGGAGCGCCGGGCTGGCGGCGTTCTGGCAATCGGTGCTGGGATGGCGTCGTGCGTTCGAGCAAGACGACGAGATCGTGCCGGACCCGCCGGAAGGCAGTCCCGATGATGGGATTGTGCCCGATCTGCTGTTGGCGCGAACCTCCGGTGGGAAAGCGGGCAAGAACCGTTTGCACCTCGATCTGCGCCCGGAGAATCAAGCAGCGGGGGTCCACTGCTACGACGTGCGCACCGACGACGGCCACCTGATCCGCGCCGCCTACGTCTGAGAGGAACCCCCATGCCACATCCCGCACAGATCAAGGACGCCGTTCAGGTGTACATCGAACGGCAGGACCGCCCTGTCCGGAGCTGGCAGATAAAGGACGGGATAGCCAACAGGCTCGACACCCCGCACGTCCTTGTAGCCGAGGCGCTGATGCGGCTTGAACAGGGGGGCAGGATATGCAAGCACGTCAGTCCGGAGAGCGGCGCCGAGTTCTGGTTTTCGCGGACGGGAAGCAGCTTTCCGAAACCTGGCCGGAGGATGTCCGTCTTCAGCCCTGGACCGAAGGTATGTGGGAAGGACGTGGGTTACGCAATCTTATAGTCGAGTCATTGCTCCCGGGACGTGCCGGTTCGTCCGGTCTTCCCAGACCGCTCCGGCCACGGCTCCGAGGATGATCACGGCCCCGATGGCGATGAACCAGGTCATGATGCTGAAGATCGCGCCGATCGTCCCGTACGTCTTGCTGTCGGAGATGATCGTTGACGAGAAATAGAACCTGGAGAAAACGTCAAGGCCGCCGTAGAAGACCCCGGTGACGATCGCCGACGGCAGCAGCGCGCGCCACCGGACCCGGCCCGCCAGCAGGAAGTGCATCGTCCACCAGAAAACCGGTGGCGTGATGGCGACGGTGACCAGCGGGGCCAGCCAGCCGCCGCCAGGGACCGTGCTCACCGGCCCCTCGGCCAGGGTTCGCGCCACCACCGCGCCCCCCAGCACCACGATCCAGGTCAGCAGGCGCCACAGGTCCCGCCAGCCCCCATGATGATCTTGGCCGAAGACCTTCTCGTAGATCTGCTGCAGGGAGCTCGCGACCGCGAGCATCCCGAAGACGAGGAACACCAGGCTGGTGGCGGTCGCGGTGTTCAGCGTGGCCGGCGCGGCGGTGAACAGGTGGTTCATGATGCCCGCGGCCTGGCGGTCCAGGCCCAGGCGCAGGGAAATGTCCTCGTTGATGCGGTGGCTGGCGAACGCGCTCAGCAAGATGACCAACGGGAGCAGCGAGACCAGCAGGCCCGCGCCGAACAATATGGCCTGATCGGCGAAGTCCAGCGCCTGCAGCCGCCGCAGGAAGCTTTGCGCGAGCGATCCTTCGAACCGGGCCCGGGCCCGCGCCAGCGCGGTGTGTCCGGCCGGGCGTGATGGTGGTGTGTCCCGCTGCGCGGCTGGCTGCCGCTCCTGGCGGTCGGGCTGCGCCATCACGCTGCCCCCTTTCCGGCGCCGCGGGTCATCGGCGTAACCGAATGGCGCTGGTCAATCTTGTGGCCACACCTGCGGTCCTGCCAAGCCCGCTGACCAGACCGGCATGCCCGAGGCCGGCACACCAGGAATCCGGCCTTGCCGACCCTCGGACTCTGAAGCCGCAGGCGGCCACCCCGAGCACAACGAGGCGCCACCGATGCTCGTGATCACGCCCATCGGTCTGGCGGCTCCTGCCCCCGTCCCGCCAGCCGCGGCCTTGACGGGGCCTGCCGGGCCTTATGACGGGAATCCGGGCGGGCCGATGATGTCGATGCCGTATTCGGGCGGCGTGGGCGGCGAGCTGTGCGGGGTCGGGGGCTGCTGGCGGACGGCGGCAGGGTCAGGGACTGCGCCGACTCGGCGCAGGTCCGCATGAAGGCCGCCGTAGTAGCTGACGTCGGCTTGCTGACACTTCAGGAGACGCTGGGAGGTGGCTGGACTGGCCGGGGGAGATCACGGGTCTGGTTTGCGGCTGACGGAACATGGACCCATGAGCTGAGACGAGGCGTTCGCGGACCGCTACGAGGAATGGTCGGCTGACATGACGGCCGACGTCGCCTTCTATGTCGGGCTCGCACGCCAGGCGGACGGGCCACTGGTCGAGCTGGCGATCGGCAACGGGCGGATGGCAATCCCAGTCGCACAGGCGACCGGCCAGCCAGTTATCGGCATTGATGCTTCGCCAGCAATGCTCAGGCAGGCCCGGGCCCGGGCAGCTACGGCAGGTGTGCAGCTCGACCTGCACGAGCTTGACATGTGCGACCTAGCCCTCGACAAGCCAGCGGCCCTGATCTACTGCCCGTTCCGCGCCTTGTTGCACCTGCCGACCTGGGCGGACCGGCGCCGCACCTTCGAACGAGTCGCTGCCTCGCTCCAGCCTCATGGGCGGTTCGCCTGGAACGCCTTTGCCTTCGATCACCACACCGCCGCGCGCCTTGACGGCCAGCACCAGCAGGAGCCGGTACCGCACACGAACCGGTACGCAGTTGGCGACAACCGGATCGACATCACCCTCGACAACGGCGCGACAAGTTCGCTCTGGTGGGCCACGAAGAACGAATGGCTCGGGCTCCTTGACGTCGCGGGCCTGGAACTGGAGGCGCTCTACGGCGGCTTTTCGGGAGAGCCGTTCGATGACGACAGCCAGGAATACGTGTTCATCGCCCGCCGTCCCTGATCGCTATTCAGTTGACGGCCACCACCTGGTCCGCGACGGTGCAATGCCGCGCCGACTGCTGCCAATACTGCTGCCATGACGGCGGACAACACCTGTCACCTATGGGCAACTGTGGAATATCGGCCCAGGACACGGACCGCGATGGACAGTCCTGGACGATCTGCCCACTACTACGGATCTGAAGGCTGGGGGTTCGAGTCCCTCCGAGCGCGCCCATGCTAGAGGCCTCTGGCAGACCCCATCGACGGCCGTCATACGGAGCCTGGAGCGCGACCCCGCTCAGCAGGTTGGTGCAGTCCGAAACGTGGTGGCGCCCCTTCCGATCGGCGGACCCTGTATGCCGCCTAGGAGCCTGCTGAAAAAGCTAGTTTGGGACGAAGAGGCCGGTTGCCCCGCCGAGACCTACCAACCAACCACGCCGGAAACACCGTTCGCGAGATACGCAGACCAGGGAATCTCGCCGGGCGCATCGTGACCTTGGTCCCTTGCGGCGCCGTGCAGAGCCCAGGACGCTCCGCCTATGACATTCGGACGCACGATCGCGGGTGCGGCCGCCGCGGGCGCGACCGCGACGGCGACCGTCGTCTACGCAGGCTGGGTGTGCCCTCGGCTCATGCGCTGGGGGGCAACCGACGAGGAAGTAGCCGGACCGTATCCCGGCGCCGAGCTTGTCCCCGACGGCAAGCGGGCCGCAACGATGGCAGTCACAATCGGGGCACCACCCGAGCAGGTCTGGCCTTGGCTCGTCCAGCTGGGCTGGGACCGTGGGGGTTGGTACTCCTGGGACCGCCTCGATAACGCCGGCCGCCCTAGTGCCCGAGAAGTCCACCTGGAGTGGCAAGACCTCGCCCTCGGCGATTACCTCGGCGATTACTTGAAGTTCTGGGCACCGGGCCGCGGCCCCATGGACGCGTACGGGGTTGCCGCGCTCGAACCGAATCGATTCCTGGGCCTGTACGGGCTGAGCGACCTGCAAGGCCGCCGCCTTGATCCGGAGCAGCCCCGGCCATCGGCCTACATGGAAGGACTATGGGGCTTCCAGCTGAAAGAGCTGCCTGGTGAGCGAACCCGCCTGATCATCGGCGGCTACCAGGCCATCCGCCCCCGATGGATGGAACGGTTCGCCTTCTTCTGGGTCTTCCCTCCGGTTGTCTGGATCATGCAGGCACGCATGTTGGCACTGCTCAAGCGGAACATCGAACGTGCAGCCAAGGCACCGCCACAGCCGGAGTCCGCCTCGTCGCACTAGCCCGGCGCGCCGTGCGAGGGCGAGGAGATAACCGGCAGATGGCGGACGGTGACCCAGGCTATCCCGCGTCGCGACGTGATGCGGTTCAGTCCAGGGCCTTGGCCATCCGGTAGTTGTGGATGGCTACGCCGCGCACCATCAGGTCCTGCCGTTCCACGACCACGAAGCCCTTGCGCTCCAACAGCCGCCGAGCGAGCTCGCTGGCCTCGGTGAACAGGCTCCTGATTTCCTGCGCGCGTGCCGCCGCCTCCACGGCGTCGTACAGCCGGGACGCGATCCCCTGCCCGGCTGCCTCGGGCGCGCAGAACACGCGGTCGATGTGCCCGTTCGGCTGGAGATCGATATAGGCCACGGCGCGGTCATCTTCGTTGGCGGCTACCAGGACCAGGCGGCCGTCGGTGGCTTCCCCGTGCGCCCACTCGGCGCTCCGGGGTCCGGGGCCCAGGCTCTCACCTGGGCGCCGGTGTAATCGGAGATCGCCACCTGGCGGACCGAGCGGAAGAAGACGTCGGCCAGGTCGGCCGCGTCGCGCGGCTCGTAAGCGCGGATGGTGACTTCCACGCTGTCCATGTAACCGCGTGCCGGGCACCGGGTCCAGGCTGGGCTATCCGGCCGTGATCTGCCGGCGGCCGCCGCTCGCGCCGCCAACCAGGCCGGTGCGCAAGGTCGGCGCGGGGATGGTCACGGGAACGGTGCGGTTGGGAGTCGGCGTGGTGTTGCTGAGGCGCAACGCCAGTGCCGGGCACATATGCACCGCCTGCTGCGCGTCCCTCTCCAGCCAGGCCGGCACCGGGATGTTCAGGATGACCGGATAGCCCTGGGCGTCCAGGTGGATCAGTTCGGGCACCAGGTGCGCGCACAGCCCGTGTCCCTGGCAGCGGGTCCAGTCCACCATGAGCCGCTGCCGTTCCTCCTGCTCAGGGCCGACCGGTAGCGGCAGCACGCCCCGGACCGGACGCCCGCAGGCCGAGTGGAAGACGTGCGCGGCCAGGTCTTCGGTGAACACATCTAGCGCCGAAAGCACGAACCTGGTCACGCCGTCCGGATGCGAGCAGGCGCCCCGGCCGTTCACGCCCGCGGCGGATCGCCTGGCCACGTCGAGTGCCTCGATTCCGCCCGATCCGTCGATGAGCGCCGCCAGGGCCCGCGCGATGGCGGGCAGGCCGAGCTTGCACGGACCGCACTGGCCCGCCGACTCACCGGCCAGGTAACTCGCTATCCGCGACACCTCACCCAGCGGGCATGTCCCGTCGCCGAGAGGCAGGACGATGCCGGAACCCAGGGTGCCGCCCACGGCGGCCAGCCCTTCCCGGGAGACCGGCACCGCGTAGGCCGTGGCAGCGGGCAGCCACATGCCGTGGTAGCCGCCGACCAGGACGCCGTCGCCGGCAGGCGCCTGGCAGATGTCGAGGACGGCGGCCAGCGGGAGGCCTGCGGGCACCTCTACCACCGCGGGGTGCGCGGCGGAGCCGCCCACGCTGAGCAGTACCGTGCCTGGCTCTTCCAGCGTCCCGACCGCGGCGAAACGCTCCGGGCCGAGCAGGGCGAGCACCGCGAGTTGGGCGAACGTCGAGGCGTTTGACAGCAGCGTGGGTAGGTCGTCGACGCCCAGGTCACTGGCCAGGACCTTGGTACCGGGCGGTATCGCCCGCTTGCCGTTGATGCCGCGGACCAGAGCACCCGACTCGCCGGAGATGAACCGGTCCGGCAGCTCGACTACCCTGGCCATCTTGCGCAGGCCTGATTCGGCGGCGATGGCCGCCTCGATCGACCTGTTCGCCAGCTCGTTGCCTGCCACGCCCACGACGATCTCGTCGGCACCGAGTGCCTCGGCGACGAGGGCCGCACCGCTGAGGATGAGGTAAGGCGAGCGGATCATCAGCATCTTGTCCTTGACGCTGCCCGGCTCGCCCTCGGCCGCGTTGACGACCACGACCGTAGGGCAGTCGTTCGCCTCAGCGGCCTCGACCACCGCCCTGAGCTTGCGCGCGAACGGGAACGCCGCACCGCCCTGGCCACGCAGGTCGACCTGCTCGGTCATCGAGATCAGTTCCTCGACCGAGAGCCTCGGCAGCGGACCGAAGATCTCCCGGTGGGCTTCCAGGTCGAGCCTGGGCATCCGGTCCAGGCCAGCGGTCAGCCTGGCGGCCCCGATTCTCATGATCGCGGGTGCGTCCAGGCGTTCGGTCAGGCTCATCCCCACCCGGCACCTCCCGCGTGCCCGGGGACGTCACGGTACCCCGGATCGGCAGGATCCGCTCGGCGTGACCGGCTTCGTGCCGCCCCGGGCGCGGGGTCCGTGCGCGCGTGCTGCGGTCCGGGGCGCGACACCGGGCCGGTGCCAGGCGTGGGCCCGGCGTCGGCGCGCCGCTGGTGCCTCGCGGACGTGCGACGACTCGGACCCGTTACGGGCCCGGGCACCGGGCCCATACCGCTCCGTCCGGCCGGGCGCGAATTCGGGCGGGGTTCCGGGCCCGTCCCGAGCCGCGGCATGGGGCCCGAATCGGCATGCGGCATCGGGCCGGTGCCGTTACGCGGCATCACGCCCGCATCTGGTCTGGGCCCGGAGCTCGTACCGAGGCGCGGCATCGGCCCGGAATCCGCCCTCGGCATAGGGCCGGTCCCGCCGGTTGGCCCCGGGCCGTTTCCGGCGCGCGGCGACGGGCCGGTGTCGTTGCGGGCCATCGGACCCGGGCCGAGCCGCGGCATAGGACCGGAATCGGCCCTCGGCAACGGACCGGTGGCACCACGGGGCATGGGACCGGTCCCGAGCCGCGGCAACGGACCGGAATCAGCCCGCCGCAATGGGCCGGTACCGGCACCGGGCACGGGGCCCGGGCCGAGCCGCGGCAACGGACCGGAATCGGCGCGCGGCAACGGACCGGTACCAGCGCGCGGCAACGGACCGGCACCGGGCACGGGGCCCGGGCCGAGCCGCGGCATAGGACCGGAATCGGCGCGCGGCAACGGACCGGTACCAGCGCGCGGCATCTCTCCCCGGTGGTCCCCGTATCCGGTGCCCGGCTGCCGGTAGCTCTGTGGTCCGTACGGATACGACGCCACGTCGTCCTGGGGCACGTGCTTCCTCGGCGCTCCGATGAAGCGCGGGGGGCCATCGTACTCCGGCTCGTACCGAGGCTGTTGGCTTATAGGGCCGACCACGGCCGGACCCAACGGCGGATCCGCGTTCGGGTACCCCCCGGCGCCGACTGCGATTCGGTCCCCGTACAGCGGGGCGCCCAGGGGCATGGGCTCAGCGGCCTGGTAGCCGCGGTAGGGGGATTCCCCCGCGTAGGCAGGCGAGCTGCCCAGGGCCTGGAACGGGCCAGAATTCGCGGACCGGCCAGGCGCCGGAATCGCGGCCCACGGCTGGCTGCCCGGCATGCCGATGGCGGAGTGCGGGCCCGGGACGGCGGGGAGCATCTGGATGGTCCCGCCCAGTTGGGCCTGAGCCAGGCCCAGCGCCGCGGACCGCAGCGGCGAAGTCCCCGGGTAACCCCGGCCCCCGGAGGGCCGGTCGGCGCCGGGCGGCGGGCTCACGCTTTGCTTCGGCCGGAGCGATATGGCCAGGAACCTGACCACCAGCGCCAGGGCCGTGACCGCGATCGCGAACCCGTAGCACCAGTCCACGTACGGCTTGGCCGCCCGCCCGCCGAGCAGCCCGTGCAGGACCCCGAACACGAACGCCAGATAGGAGGAGTAGTGGATGGCCCGCCATCGCCAGGCCTTGCCGTGCGCGGTGAACCGCTTGCGGAAGATGCTGGTTATGACGACGAGAAGGATGAGATCTGACGCGATCGTGCCGAGCCCGATGTAGAAGGTCCGGTAGGGCGACAGGAAAGGAACGACAGCATCGATGACATGCGCCCGCTGCGCGAGGATCTCGGTCACGATGTGGATGACCAGGAACGCCAGCGCGCCGAACGAGACGGCCTGGTGCACGGCCTGGGCCATGACCCGGTGCCCGGGAGTCATCACGATCCGGTCCGTTGCCAGCAGGCCGACGCCGACCGATGCGGTGAGTCCGATCAGCGCAAATACTCCTGCGTAGTACAGCATGAAACGCTGAGTAGCCGTGTCGATGGCCCGGCCCGGCTTGGTCATGACCAGCGCGAGGACGACCACCGCCAGGGTGGTGATCAGGGCCGTCATGGTCTTGGACATGTGCTCGCCAACCGCTCCCTGTGCCCCGGAACGCACACCCTGACGGCCGCGTGAACGGCCGGCGGTCGTCGGCACGCTATAACCTCCTCAGCTTCGTGATTGACAAGGCAAAGCCAATTGCGACACCCGGAACGCTGGCTGTTATCTCTTGTCCGTATGTCGTGAAGTAGCGACTATATCAGCGGCAATAACGCTGCGGCTGCGAAATGGTATCTGAATGATTTCGGGCCGATGAGGTCCGGCCGGTCCCGCCGCCCGTGTCATCGCCGAGCGTGGGCAGCCGCGAGCCGACGGCCACGGTTCCGGCGAGGCAGGCCGATGCAGCCCGGCGGGCCGGCCAGGACGGGGGCAAGCGTGGACCGGCAGGAGCCTTGCGATATACCAGCGCGTCCCTCCTTCGCCCTACCCCGCCTCCATCGCCTGTTATACCGCCAGCGGCCGGAGCAGATCTGCCGAACCGGCAATTTCGCTGCTTACAGAACTCTTCCGGCGACACGGCCCGGCGTTCACATAAATGCCTATTTCCCCTGACGTGCTTGTTCCCGGATGAACTAGACATTCGCGCAGATATAGGTCGCAACGGCCCGGGCGGGGGCATGGCACGTGATGGCCGGACGCGGACGGCCGCCGGCGCGTCGCTCCGCGTCCGGTCCGCGGGACCCGAGGTCGTCGGGGCGTACCTGGTGCGGGTGTCACCGGCGCCCGCACCCGGTGACCGTTCTTCGCAGGTAACGAGCGCCGCGCGAATTCCGCCGCCACCAGTTCTGCGATCTGCGCGGTGTTCAGCGCGGCGCCCTTGCGCAAGTTGTCGCCGCAGACGAAGAACTCGATCGCGCGGGGATCATCGAGCGACTGCCGCACGCGGCCGACCCAGGACGGATCCGTGCCAACCACGTCGACGGGGGTGGGGAACTCGCCGGTATCGGGATCGTCCGTGACCACGACTCCGGGCGCGGCGCGCAGCACGTCCCACGCTTCCCCGCGGCCGACCGGTCGCGAGAACACCGCATGTACCGCCACCGAGTGAGCGGTGACCACGGGCACCCGGACGCACGTCGCGGAAACCCGCAGTGCGGGCAGGCCGAGGATCTTGCGCGACTCGTTCCGTATCTTCAGCTCCTCCGACGACCACCCGTCCGCCTT
>Ga0187766_10002404_pt1 | contig 11036 bp, 5 predicted proteins | sample 0216_QUI02_MP05__4_FD_132971 | JGI IMG/M metagenome (GOLD analysis project Ga0187766, IMG submission 132971) | Tropical peat soil microbial communities from peatlands in Department of Meta, Colombia - 0216_QUI02_MP05_20_MG | ecosystem: Environmental > Terrestrial > Soil > Wetlands > Peat ... | reverse complement strand
CGCACAGCCGCTGCACCTGCATCCACCGCGGCCCGGTCGGCTCGCACGCCACCGTCACGTGCCTGAACCCCTTCACCTTGGCCGCCGCCACCGCCCAGTCCAGCGCCTCACCCAGCCGGAACGCCTTCACCTTCACCGTCTTACGGGCCAGCACCCGTACATCGTGATCGATCAGCGCCAGCGCCTGCTTGTCCTCGGCCAGGTCGATCCCGATCACCGCGCCATCACGCGGCAGCAGCCCCCGCAGCCGCTCCCGCCGCGCATTCCGCTTCCGGTCCCCCCGCGTCATGCCGCTACCCTTGCTCACAGGACGTCCTCCCTTGCTCTGCGATTGGGACACCAAGCCCGAACTATCGCACCGGGAGGACGTTCCTGTCTCAATCACACCACCACAGGACAACAGCCCCTAGCGCGTTGTCCTATTACTACGCCGGGCAACAACGGCAGAACAAGCCAAGCGGGACAGCAGAGGTTAAACAACAAGCTTAGGCATGCGGCGCACGGCGGGCGGCCTCCCCGCGGCAGCCCGGGTACAGGCCTGCGCCAGTTCCCAACCGCCACGTTCCCACCAGGCGCGCCGCCGCGGGAAGGGGCCATCCTTCCGGCGCCCCAGTCTTGAGCCGGGCAAGATCACCCCTCAAGGGCGGCGCCCGCGGCGCCGTCACCCGTGACTCGCTTCGCTCGCCCCTGACAGTGATCTTCCCCGGTTCGGCCCGGCGCCTATCAGCAGGATGGCCAGGCGTGAACGATCAGCACGGCGTCCGGGGGCGAGCTGGTGCAGACCCGAGCGCGGCAGCGGCCTGCCGGTTAGGCGGTCCGCGATCATCATCTCGCCGGTAACGGCACGGCCGGGCCATGCTGGCCGCTGTGCAGTTTGAACCGGGCAGCCGCGCGGCCCGTGCCTGTAGTGGAGGAGTATCTTCGCTGGCCGCTGCCGGGCGCTCTCACCGCAGTATGCCAGCGACTTCCGGCACCGGCCGCAGGCGGACCAAGGGAGGCCGCGGTGAGACGGGTGAGACGGACCACCAGGACCGCCCTCACGCTCGCGGCTACCGCGAGCACCCCCGCCTTCACCACGCGGACTCACCGGCTGCACCGGCCGGTCGGCAATCCGGCAATTCACCCCACCATCTGACCCTGAGCGCCATACCAGGCAGGACCGAAAAGGAGAGCACCATGGCCCGGTTGCGAACATGGCACCTTGTCCCCTTGGCAGTGCTGGCGGTGACCGCCGGGCTGCCCGCCGCAGCCGCGGCCCCGGCGGCAGCGGCCACCACCTACACGATCACCAACCTCGGCTCGCTCGGCGGCGGGGACACCGTGGCCACGGCACTCAATAACAACGGCCAGGTCACGGGAGAGTCGGACACGTCGGCGACCGTCACGAGAATCTGCGGGCAGGGCAAGCACCGTCACACGTGCACGGTCCACCCCTTCGGGCCCGCGTTCTTGTACAGCAACGGCACGATGACTGACCTGGGAACCCTGGGCGGCAACGACAGCGAGGGCAGGGCGATCAACGCCTCGGGCGAAGTCGTCGGCTGGGCCCAGACCACGGCCGGGTCCTCTGACTCGGCCTTGTGGAGCGGCGGCAAGGTAACCGACCTGACCGCCGCGGGGCTGAGCGGGAGCGTGGCCTGGATCAACGACTCCGGCCAGATCGTCGGCACCGACGCCATCGGGAGCACCGGGGATTCCCAGCCGTTCCTGGACAGCAACGGCACCGTCACCCAGCTGCCATTGCCCAACTACGGCCCCGCCACCGAATCCGGCTCCACCACCTGCAGCGCCATCATGATCAACAACAATGGCGTGGTCCTCGGCGGCTGCAGCGACCCCAGCAGCAACTTGCACGGGGTCGTGTGGCAGAACGGGACGCCCACCGACCTGGGCACGCTCGGCGGCCCGCAAACCAACCCGTATGGGATCAACAACCTCGGCCAGGTGGTCGGATGGTCCATGACCAGCACCGACGGCACCGACGGGTTCCTGTGGAGCAACGGCAAGATGACCGACCTGGGCCCCAACTTCTTCCCCACAGCCATCAACGACAACGGCGTGATCATCGGCGGCGACCAGATCTACAGCGGCGGGACGCTGCAGAACCTCAACAACCTGGTCCCGGCCGGATCCCCTCAGATCACCGACGCGGTCGCGATCAACGACAACGGCCAGATCCTCGTCCAGGACGGCGGCACCGCTCTGCTGCTCACCCCCAACTGACCACCACGGCGGCCGGCAAAGAAGCAGAGCCCGGCCCTCCAGGCCCTGCATGTGAGGGATGGCTCAGCTGAACCCCTGGCCGTGACCCCGGAGAGCGCGGGTCACGGCCAGGCCCAGGCGACAATGCCCGCCCCCTCGATCACGCCCATTTCACACTCGCGAATTATCAAGTTCCGGACAGGCCACGCTGACACCAGCAGCCGACGCCGCCGAGCGCTTCGAACGCGGCGCCCTGCCGGTCCTGCTAAGCGCTGCAGGCGCTGGTCAGGGCCACACATCACTGCCCACCTCGGAATGACTGGCTCCATCCTGCTGAGGGATCGCAGCACCCAGAAGCCCGACCAGTGCCGACGCGCCAGAACGACCGGTTCTGAATGTCCGCAGCCAGCCGGACAATCATCGTCCGCGGCGTACCGATCGCCGGTTCGCGTGCACTGTGGTGATCGCGATCAGTCACTTGCGCCGGGACGCAGCCGTCCGATCGGCCTGATTCGGCGCTGCAACAACCGGCGCCAAGCATCTGCTCCCTGGCGTCCAGCATCGGGCTTAGGTTTTAACGGTGAGCCTGATGGCGCTCAGGTGATAGCGCTGGGCAGCGTCGGCCAGCGCCTCGGTCGCTGGCGGATCCGGGGTGTGAATCTTCAGGCCAAGCATCCGCTGCGCCCGCTTCACGCCGAAGTGGTCGATGGCGCGGGCGTAGATGGGTGCTACCGCCTCCGGGTCATCCAGCAGTTGCCCCCGCATCCGGGTGACGTGCCCGTCCAGGGTGACCTCGACGTCGGCGCCGTCACGGAAGTTGTTGCGCCAGGGGGCATCGGTCAGGGCGTACAGCTGGTCGTCCAGCCGGTGCGCGACGACCGGGATATCGTAGCGGCGGCTGGTCTTGCGGCCGAAGAAGCGCAGCACCATGAACTGCCTGCGCATCGGGCCGCCGACCGGCGAGCGCAGCAGGCCGCGCATGATCGGGTTGGTCACCCGCATCATCGCCGCGGGCGGGTGCGCAGGCTCCACCACCATCGCGCTCTGCCCTGTCACGACGCCAGCGTACGCTCGGGACCAGCGCCGTAACAGCCCCGGGTACTCGCAGCGAACCGGCCGCCGCAGCTTGCTCCCGCCTGGCCGCTAACGCCGGCCGCACGGTCGTAATCGGGCTGTGGCCTAAGGCCCTGCCAGCCGTAGCGGACGGCCACGTCGGCCCGGCGCTAGCCGGGGACGTCGACCCAGTCGAGGCGCTCGGCGCAGAGCTGATGGTGCACTTCACCATCGACGCCCGCCGGATCCGCGCCGAAGGCGATTGAGTCCGGCACCAAGACCGCCACTAGAACGACCGATCTGGGCGGACAGCGTCCTGGCCGGATCCGCAAGTACACTCGAGCAGATCGGCGGCTCGGCGCGCGTTCTCCTGGATCGTTCCCGTCACTCGGCGTCACACCGGTGATCGGCCTCACCTAAGAGGCCGATCTTCGAACTGCCCCGGTTGGACACGCTGGAGCTCGCGCGCGATATGCAGATCCGGGCGCCGGCTAACCGGATTGTGAGCGTAGTGGCATACAGATAAAGCGTCGGTCGCGGCGCCGTCCGCTTGCGGGCGCCGATACATTTCGTTGCGGCAACACTTACGCACGGTAGCAGGATGGCGGGGATGCGGGGCTTCGGGCGTGGACCGGTTCGTGGACCGGGTCGCCGGATAGTCCCAGCGCGGCGAGTGCCACCAGTGCGATTTCCTGTGCCATCGGTGCAGCCAGCGCGTGCGCGGGCAGAGACCGTGTCTCTCGTAATGCGTAGGTCATCGGTTCGATTCCGATAGGCGGCTCGGAGACGTTGCAGGTCAGAGGCTCATTTCTGGGCGTCGCAATGATCATGGATCCCGGCCCGTGGACCGGGCGACTCGGTCCACGAACGCGACATTTCACCCAAGATGGTGGTCACACGGAGTGATCTTTCCGGATCCGCAGGTCGGGGTATGGAGATGCCGCCCGGCTCGGCGAGCAAGTAGCCGCCTTACCTGCTCGGCTTTGGCGAGCCCGCCACCCCAACACGGGCGAGTGCAGATGGATCGTTATGGGCGGCTGCTGGATCGAGCGCGGGCAGATCGGCGACCGTACAGATCAGCAGCGTTATGTTCGCGTCAGCGGGATTGCCCGCCCTTTGCCTGACGGCGTGGAGCTCATCGGGCGGGCTTAGCCGGCCGTACGGGACGAAGTCCGCAAGGCGTCCATGGTCACGATGTCACGCTACTGCGGAGGGTCGCGTCGCTTCGGGACTCCCAGGTGACCGGGTATCCGCAGCCGGTTTGCTGACTGCTTCTGCCTTTGCCTGATCCCGCTGCTAGCTGGTGCATGCCGAGCGGTGAGCGGTCGCTCGGCCTGGCCTGCCGGAGGTGCCAGCAGCCGCGGAAGCGGCCTGGCCGGCCGGGGTCACACGGTGTTACGCTCGGCTCGATCCGGTCAACGGGCGCCGAGGGCGGGCCATCCGCAATCCCCTTCCGTATTATGTGCGGGCCTCATAGCGTGCGCTTGGGCGAAGGGGGGGCCTGGTGATGGAGCTGCCGCAGGGAACGGTGACGTTCTTGTTCACCGACCTGGAAGGGTCGACGCGCCGGTGGGAGGCGCACCCGGCGGAGATGAAGGACGCGCTGGCGCGGCATAACACGATCGTGCACGGGGCGGTCCAGTCGCACGGCTGGGTGGTGTTCTCCACGATGGGCGACGGGATGGCGGCGGTGTTCGCGTCGGCCCGCGATTCGGTCCGCGCGGTACTGGCGGCGCAGCAGGGGCTGGCCGCGGCGGAGTGGGGGGAGGTGACCGGGCCGCTGGCGGCGCGGATGGGGCTGCTGACCGATGAGGGGGTGCTGGGGGGCGAGCATTACCTGAATCAGCCGCTGAACCGGTGCGCCCGGCTGATGGCGGCCGGGCATGGCGGGCAGGCGCTGGTGTCGGGCGCGACCGAGCTGCTGGTGCGCGAGGACCTGCCGGAGGGGTGCGCGCTGGTGGATCTGGGGGAGCACCGGCTGCGGGATCTGGCCCGGCCGGTGCGGATCTTCCAGCTGGCCGGTCCGGGGCTGCGGGACCAGTTCCCGCCGCTGCGGACGCTGGAGGCCTTCGCCGGGAACCTGCCGGTCCAGCTGAGCTCGTTCGTCGGCCGGGCCCGGGAGCTGGCCGGGCTGGCCACGGCGATGCAGCAGGCACGGCTGGTGACGGTGACCGGTCCGGGCGGGGTGGGTAAGACGCGGCTGGCGCTGCAGGCCGCGGCGGACCTGCTGCCGTCGTTCTCCGATGGCGCGTGGCTGTGCGAGCTGGCTCCGGCCCAGGACGCGGAGACGATGGCGCAGGTGGTCGCGGTCGCGCTGCGGGTGCGCCCGCGGCCGGGCCTGTCGCTGGCGGACAGCATCGTGGACTTCTTGCGGACCCAGACCGCGCTCTTGCTGGTACTGGACAACTGCGAGCACCTGGCGGCCGCGGCGGCGGCGCTGGCCGCGGACATCCTGCGCGGCTGCCCGGGGGTGCGCATCCTGGCCACCAGCCGGCAGGCGCTGGGGGTGGGAGGGGAGCAGGTGTTCGGGCTGCGGCCGCTGTCGCTGCCACCGCCAGGGGCAACCCTGGCGGCCGCCGGGGCCAGCGACGCGGTGTCCCTGTTCGCGCAGCGGGCCGCGGCCGCGCGCGGCGACTTCGCGCTGAGTCCGGAAACGTGGCCGCGGTCTCGGAGATCTGCCGGCGGCTGGACGGGATCCCGCTGGCGATCGAGCTGGCCGCCGCGCGGGTGGCGGCGCTGGGGCCGGCCGAGATCGCCGGGCTGCTGGATGAGCGGTTCCGGCTGCTGACCCGCGGCCGGGCCGATGCCACCCGCCGCCAGCAGACGCTGCAGGCTACCGTCGAGTGGTCCTACGTGCTGCTCGGCAAGGCCGAGCGCCGCCTCTTTGACTGCCTGGGCGTCTTTCCCGCCAGCTTCGACGCCGACGCGGCGGCCGCCGTCGCCGGCGCCGGCGGGATGCAGCGGTGGGACGTCCTGGACGGCCTGACGGCGCTGGTCGGCAAGTCCATGGTCGCCGAGGAGGAGGGACCGGACCAGACCAGCCGGTACCGGCTGCTGGAGACGATGCGGGCCTACGCCCGGCAGCACCTGGCCGCGGCCAGCGAGCTAGACCGGCTGCGGCACCGGCACGCCGAGTACTACGCGGCCTTCGCCGAACGAGCAGGACCGGAACTGGCCGGCCCGGAGCAACTGCAGTGGCAGCGCCGCATCCGGGCCGAGCGCGACAACCTGCAGGCCGCCGTCAGCTGGGCCCTGGCCAGCGGCGACCAGGCGCGCCCGCTAGCCTTCCGGATCGTCGCAGCGCTGGCCGCCTCAGCCACCACATCGCCCGGCACCGTCCGCGGCTGGGCCGAAGCCTGCGTCGCCCAGATCGGCCAGTGCCCGCCCGAGTTGCGCGTACCGGTCCTGGCCGCAGCGGCCTGGAGCGCGTTCTTCGCCGGCGACCTTCCGCTGGCGCAGCGGCGGGCCGAGGACGCCCTGCAAGACCCGGCAGCCGGCGACCCGATCAGTCTCGGGCTGCTGCGAAGTGTGCTTTCCCAGATCTACTCGCTGACCGGGCAGCCAAAACGCGGAGCCGCCATCGCCCGGGAAGGCCGCCAGCAGGCCGCGGACCAGGGCATCGAGATCCTCGTCGGGTTCTTGCTGGCCGCGGAGGCAAGGGCCTGGACCGCCGCCGGAGACCACGCGGCAGCGCGGCGAGCCGCGACCGAGGCGGTCGAGGTAGCCCGGAGGGTCCGGAACCCGGCGCTGTCGGCGCTGGCCTCCTACATAGCTGCCGCCGCGATCTGGCTCGAGGAACCGCACACTGCCGCGCCGTAATCGGCGATATGCGCGGATTGCAACTTGCTGATCACGGATTGTCCGTTACGGTCTGCTGCCATCACGTCCGGCGCCCGATCGCAAAACGGATCACCGATCTGGTCCACGGGACCGGCATCAGCGTCTGGCAGCCCCAGCCGCCTCTGGCCGCAGGGCCAGGGGGCCGGGCGATCCCGTGATCCGCCGGCCAGCCGGATCTTCGCAGACGTCCGTTTCGCGAACTCGGACACAGACTCCTCAGCAATGTTACGCACAGTAGCAGGATGAGCGAACGTATGGGACCTTGGGCGTGGACCGGTTCGTGGACCGGGTCGCCGGGCAATCCCAGCGCCGTGAGTACCATCAGTGCGATTTCTCGTGCTATGAGTGCAGCTAGCGCGTGCGCTGCGAGGTCGCGTGTCTCTCGTAATGCGCCGTCGGCCGGATTCTGACTGTGGTTGTGCTCTTGTTGTGGCCACCTGAAGGGCAGGGCGCAAGACGTCCAATCGTCGCTGGGTTACGAGCCACACGATGCCCGTCTCTAACGTTTCGGGCGGTCTCGGGGTAACCGCGTTGACCTCGGTAGACCCGCTGCGGCACGGAGTCGCGCCGGGACTTGTCGGTCTCCCCGTCTCAGTCCGTCCCGCTGCATCCCGTGCACAAATCAGGTTCCTAACCTGCGCCGATGCGAATGATGGGCGAGTCCCATCCCAGCCTCAGCGGCACCGAGGCGACGGTTCTAAAGAGCGTAGGTGATTCATTGTCCGCCACTGCTCTTATCTGGACTTTCAGCGTGTCCGCCTTGTAGGTCCGCCACGATCATCCCGGGCCTACTCTGTAAGGCCAGCGATTGGGCCTCCTCCTCTGGACTAGCGGCGGTCCTGGGGCTGAATGCCGTCCAAGCTGGTACTGGTGAGGGTACTGGTTCGCGCTAGCGGCTGTCAGCGATTGTTGCTGTACTTGCTCCTGTACCTCGGCACCGCGCCTGCGCCGACCGGGGTGGCTGGCTGGTTGCAGATGCTTACCGACGGAGGGGGCGCGTGGCTGGCTCGGGCGGTTCCCGTGGCGGGTGGCGGGTCTTCCTCTCGCATACCTCAGAGCTGCAGGAGTTCCCGAGGGATAAGTCTTACGTGGCCGAGGTCAAGGGTGCGGTTTCGGCTGCCGGGCATGTGATCGTGGACATGGCTGACTTTCCTGCGGCTGATCAGGCTGCCGCGCAGCTGTGTGCCGAGCGGGTGCGGGGGTGCGATGTGTATGTGGGGGTGCTGGGGACCAGGTACGGCTCCCCGGTGCGGGACAGGCCCGAGGTGTCGTATACGGAGCTGGAGTTCGACACCGCTACGGAGGCGGGTTTGGTCCGGCTGGTGTTCTTGCTGGACACCGACGCTGCCGACGTGGGTATCCCGCTGTCGGCTTTGATCGATCGTGAGTACGGGGCGCGGCAGGACGGCTTCCGCCGCAGGGTCCAGGACAGCGGGCTTGTCACGGGGACGTTTGCGAGCCCGGCCGCGCTGGGGCGGCTGGTGGAGCGGTCGTTGCAGGAGCTGCCCGGGACTTGGCGGCGTACCGGCCGCGGGATCCAGGGCGGGCAGGCGGCGGTGGTGGTGGGCGAGATCCCGCAAGAGCCGCTCGGGTTCCAGCCGCGCGCTGAGCTGCTGGCTGGGCTGGACGTGCCCGGCCCGGGGTCGCGGGTTGCGGTGGTGCGCGCGGTGACTGGAATGCGCGGGGTCGGTAAGTCTCAGGTGGCAGCGGCATACGCCCGGTCGTGTATTGATCAGGGTTGGCGGTTGGTGGCATGGATCAACGCCGAGGACGTGGGCGGGATCTTTGCGGGCCTGGCTGCGGTTGCTGCCGGTTTGAGGATCGAGGCGGCCGAGGGGAGCGCGGAGGCAGCTGGCCTGGCGGTGCGGCACCGGCTGGAGATCGACGGGGACCGCTGCTTGCTGGTGTTTGACAACGCCACCGACCCGGCAGCGCTGCAACGGTTCATTCCCGCGACTGGGATGGCCCGGGTGATCATCACGAGTAATCAGTGGTCGATGACGACTCTGGGCACGGGCGTGCCGGTGGATGTGTTTTCCGAGCCGGAGGCGCTGGCGTTCTTGGCCGAGCGGACTGCCTTGCCTGATGTAGAAGGCGCTCGCACGGTAGCTGTTGAGCTGGGGTATCTGCCGCTTGCGCTGGCGCAGGCCGCGGCCGTAATTGCTGATCAGCACCTGGGATATGGCACTTACCTGGACCGGCTGGGCGGCATGCAGGTGAGCGAATTGCTGAGGCCGGTCGAAGCGGGTCAATATCCGCGCGGGGTAGCGGCCGCGGTGCTGTTGTCTCTCGATGGCGCCCGGACTAGTGATGACACCGGGCTGTGCATGGCAGTAATGGAGCTACTGGCGGTGCTGTCGCCCGCCGGGGTCCGCCGGGCATTGGTACATGCCGCCGCTGACCAGGGTGTCCTGGCGAGGGACGGGCAGGCTGATGCGCTGTCCGCCGAAGCGGTGGACCGGGCATTGGCCCGGCTGGCCAGGGCGTCGCTGCTGACCTTCAGCGTTGATGGCTCCAGTGTGAGCGTGCACCGCCTGGTGATGCGGGTGATCCGGGAGCACCTGGCAGCCGAGAACTCCCTCATGGCCGTCTGCGCGGCGGCCGCGCGGCTGCTTGATGGGTTGACGCAACCACTCAATCAGACGTGGCACCAGAACCGGGCCGCCGTTAGGGATCTAGTTGAGCAGATCATGGCCCTGCACGAGTCATCGGCTCGCTGCCCGGCCGACAGCGGGCTAGTCGGCCGGATACTCCGGCTCAAAGGGTGGGCCGTTTGGTCCCTGAATCGTCTAGGTGACAGTGTGACGCAGTCCATCCAGATCGCAGAGCCGCTGCTAGCCGAGCAAGAGCACGTACTGGGCGCCGACCACCCTGACACCCTGGCCACGCGTCATCACCTCGCCAACGCCTACCGGGCCGCGGGCCGGACAGCCGAGGCGATCACCCTGCACGAGCAGACCCTCGCCGCCCGGGAACGGATGCTGGGCGCGGATCACCCTCACACCTTGGCCACGCGCAACAACCTCGCCAACGCCTACCGGACCGCGGGCCGGACAGCCGAGGCGATCACCCTGCATGAGCGGACCCTCGCCGCCCGGGAACGGGTGCTGGGCGTCGGCCACGCTGACACTTTGTCCGCGCGCAACAACCTCGCCCTCTCCTTCCGGGCCGCGGGCCGGACAGCCAGGGCGATCACCCTGTTTGAGCAGACCCTGGAGGACCGGCAGCGGGTGCTGGGCGCCGACCACCAGGACACCCTGGCCACCCGCAACGACCTCGCCAACGCCTACCGGGATGCGGGCCGGACAGCCGAGGCGATCACGCTGCATGAGCAGACCCTCGCCGACCGGGAACGGGTGCTGGGCGCGGACCACCCCTATACCTTGGCCACGCGCAACAACCTCGCGCTCGCCTACCGGGACGCGGGCCGGACAGCCGAGGCGATCACGCTGCTTGAGCGGACCCTCGCCGACCGGGAACGGGTGCTGGGCGTCGGCCACGCTGACACTGTGTCCACGCGCCACAACCTCGCGCTCGCCTGCCGCGACGCGGGCCGGACAGCCGAGGCAATCGAACCGCAGCCCCTTGATCCCTAGATCAATGAAGTCGGGCCAGTGCTCACAATTCCTGTCGTGACACGCCCAGGTTGCTGACAAGACAGGCCGTAAGCATGAGTTCGTGCCCTATCAGAGATACCGTAATGCGCGGGAGTCGGATCCGGCCACAGGCGCCATTTGTGATCTACGACAAAAGGTCACACGCTGTTGGCGTGGACGGTCACCGCCAGCCATGTATTAGAGATACTGCGCCGTTACTGTACCTCTGACCCGATTCCGCGAATAGCGCGGTGAGCTGAGCCATTTTCGGTAAATGATCTTGGTGTGCCGGGATTGCTGGCAGCGGGCATGCTGGTAGCCCGGGTGCCGGCGCCGGGTTCGCGG
>Ga0187766_10002403_pt1 | contig 11037 bp, 8 predicted proteins | sample 0216_QUI02_MP05__4_FD_132971 | JGI IMG/M metagenome (GOLD analysis project Ga0187766, IMG submission 132971) | Tropical peat soil microbial communities from peatlands in Department of Meta, Colombia - 0216_QUI02_MP05_20_MG | ecosystem: Environmental > Terrestrial > Soil > Wetlands > Peat ... | reverse complement strand
GGTTCCGGCTTGCCCTTCAGCTTCAAGGGCTCGACCGGAGCGACCTCGACGGTATCTCGGACCAGCCGGTAGGTGGACTCGCCGATCAGGATCTCGCCCGTCGGCGCCGCCTGCTCGAGACGCGCGGCCACGTTCACCGTGTCGCCGGTGGCGAGGCGCTGAGAGCCGCCGCCTTCACCGGTGACGACTTCGCCGGTGTTGACCCCGGTCCGGTTCTCCAGAGCGACCCCGAAATCGGCTCGGAGGCTGACGTTGAGCTCCGCCAGCACCTCGCGCATCTCGTCTGCTGCTCGGACGGCTCGTAGCGCGTCGTCCTCATGCATCCGGGGCAGGCCGAAGACCGCCATGATGGCATCCCCGATGTATTTCTCGATCGTCCCGCCGTGGCGCTCCAGGACGGGTTTCATGGCCGAGAAGTAATGCGCGAGTACCTCCCGGAGGGCCTCGCTGTCGAGCTTGTCGCCTAGCTCCGTCGAGCCCTTCAGGTCGCAAAAGATGACCGTGACGGTCTTGCGGACCTCCTGTGGTGCGGGCCGAGCGCCGAGGGCCGTGCCGCAGTAGCCGCAGAGCCGGAACCGGTCGGGGTTTTCCTCACCGCAGCCCGGGCACGTCTGCACGGTCCCAGCCTATGTCTGCGCTCTCCTCGCGGTCATTATGGCGTCGGCTGATCGGGTACACCCGGCGGCCATCGACCCGCGGTCACCGATGGCCGGGCGGGCGTCCCGAGAACGGATCATCCGCGCCCGTAGGGGTCCCCGAGAGCGACAAAGGTCAGCGCGACCCCGCCCGTCGCGGTCTTCTGCTGGGAGATGAGGCAGGGCTCTGGATGACCAGGCTTGAACAGGAAGCAGGGCAGCAGCAGTCCCGTGTTGTAAGTGGTGCCGCCGATCGTGGTCGTCCCGCTGGTGCCGGGGATCGACGGGAAGGGTGTCTGCGACCCGTAGCAGACCTGCCACAAGATGAGCGGGCGCGGTGACGACGCGACGGCCGACGCCGACAGGGTGAGGGTGACGGTGCTCGACACGCCTGCGACGCTGCCGCCCGAGGCGTTGGAGACGCCGAAGGCGGCCACGTCCGATACCGCCGTGTAGTGGTTGCACGTGAGGCTGATACCGCCGACGCCGAGCGTCAGGAAGTCGTTTGACGCCGACGACGTCGTAACCGACGCAGTCGTGGTTGCCGTCGATTGCGATGCGGAGCAGGAGCTGCCGCAGGGCTGGATCACCCCGCTGATGGTAAAGAAGTTCGAGGGGGTGGCCGGCGGCATGAAACCTCGCGCGCTGGCGGCCAGGTCATACACGCCTGCCAGGTTGATCTGCAGGTCGGTGAAGCTGGCGACCCCGCCTGAGCTGGTAGCCGTATTGCCGGTCAGCGTCGCACCGGTGGGGTTGGACTGAAGCGAGAGCGTGACCTCGGTCGTGCCGGCCGAGAAGTCCGACGGGTCGAGAGGAGCGCCGCTTGCGTCGAGGAGCTGCACGGTGACCGGTGGCGGTGCCGAATTGAACCCGGTCATGATGGGCTGGTTGATCGCCGTCTGGGCCGGCTGTCCGGTGAAGGCCAGGCTGCACTGCCCGCTGACCGACACGCTGAGCGGCGTAGAGTTGCTCCACACGGCCTCGTTGTTGTCCAGGCTGTCCGTATCGGACAAGCTCCACGTCCCTGAGCTCGAGGTACAAGGGGCCAGCGCCGTGATGCTGACGGAAAAGGAGCTCCCCACGTTACTGGTCGCGTTACTGGGCAGCAAGGTCAGCGTGACGGAGGGGGCCGGCAGCGGCGAGAGCGTGGTGCCGGCCGGGCCGGTGGCACTGGTGATGACGAACTCGGTAGTGGGGGCGGTGAACGTCAGCGTCTCGAGCGTCTCGTTCGGGTCGTCATCGGTCACCGTGAAGGAATAGACCTCGCTCGTTCCGGCAGGGGCGGTAGCAGGATTGGCGCTGGTTGGAGTGACGATCCAGCAGTCACAGCCCGAATCAGCGTGTGCCGCCTGGGACGGCGCTGCGAACAAGGCGATCGCGGCGACGAGAGCGCCAAGTCCGGACATCAGCCCGGCGCGGTAGAGACGCGATCTGCGGTTCATTGGCATGCCCACTCTCTAGGACCGCGCATCGTCGCCGATGGCGTCGCGCAAGCTCGACGCGGTCCTTATTATCGAGACGCTTAGCATCCCTAGGCGGTTTTCAGCAACCCTACCGCCGGTTCCAGAACGGTGATCGCGGGAAGCGGCCCGCCTAAGCGCTGGCGGCGACGTGCACCGGGCCGCCCGCGGGGTCGACCCAGGGCAGCCAGTCCGCGCCGAGATGAGCCGACCTCCCCGGGATCAGCCGGACCCGGCGTGACCGGGCCAGCAGCCGGTCATCCTGCCGGACCTCCAGCCGGGCCAGCTCGTGGTCCGGAATCCAGTCCCCGCTGAACACCGGCGTGTCGCACGGCACGAACCGCGACGCGCCGGTGCGGACATCGGCCACCTCCACCCCGGCCAGCCGGCCGCGGCCGGCCACCCGGCGGACCGCCGTCGACGTCCATACCGGGACCCGCCACCGCAGCGCCGCGCCGAGCCGGAACACGGCGTAACTCTGCTGCCGCTCCTGATCGTTGACCAGCGCCACGACCCGGGCGCCCGCGTGCGCCAGGGTCACCGCCGCGGAGAAGCTGACGCGAGTGATCCGCGCCCATGGACGACGGCTCGGCCGCCAGTGACCGCTCGGCGATCTGCCCGCACGTCCCCCTCGGCCGGAAGTCATGGCCGCCGGGACACCGCGCACCTAGGCTTGGATCGTGCAGACTTGCCAGGCCTGCGGGGAGGAGAGCCCGGACCGGTTCCGGCTCTGCGGCTACTGTGGCTCAGTCCTCGCGGCTCTGGCTCCATCTCAGGAGGTCCGCAAGACCGTCACGGTCGTCTTCTGCAATCTGAAGGGCTGGACAGAGCTAGGCGACCGGCTGGACAGCGAGGCCTTGCGGGAGGTGCTCACGCTGTACTTCTCGGCGATGAAGCCCGTTCTGGAGCGCCACGGCGGGACGATCGAGAAGTACATCGGGGATGTGATCATGGCCGTTTTCGGCCTGCCCCGGATGCACGAGGACGACGCGCTGCGAGCCGTGCGGGCAGCAGCCGAGATGTGCGAGGCGCTGGCGGAGCTCAACGTCAGCCTCCGAGCCGGGTACGGGGTAACCCTGGAGAACCGGACCGGCGTCAGCACCGGCGAAGTCGTCACCGGTGCGGGCGGCGGCTCCTCGCGCCTGGCCACCGGCGGGACGGTGAACGTCGCCGCCCGTCTCGAGCAGGCCGCCCCGCCTGGGGGAATCCTGATCGGCGAGTCCACCTTCCGGGTAGTGCGAGAAGCCGTCGAGGTCGTGCCGGTCGAGCCCTTGGGGCTGAACGACGAGCCGGAATCCGTTCCGGCCTACCGGTTGCTCTCGGTCACCGCCGGGGCCAGGAGCGCGAGGCGGGCGGGCCGGCCGCTGGTCGGCCGGGCCCGCGAGATCGCCGCCCTCGGTGCGGAGTTCCGTCGTTCGGTTGCCGGGCCTGAGGGGCGGCTGGTCACGCTGGTCGGCGAGGCGGGGGTGGGCAAGACCCGGCTGATCGAGGAGTTCGTGCGGAGCATCGGCGGCCGGGCGGCGGTGCTGCGGGGCCGCTGCCTGTCCTACGGCGACGGCATCACGTTCTTTGCCCTGGCTGAGGTGTTGCGGCAGGCCGCCGGGATCGTGCCGGAGGACAGCGAGGAGGACGCCCGCATCAAGCTCAAGTCCTGCTTCGGGGAGGAGCTGGCCGACGCGACCGGCCGCATCGAGTCGGTCATGGGCCTCTCGCAGCACCCGTACGGGCAGGACGAGCTGTTCTGGGCCGTGCGGGCGGTCCTCGAGGAGCTGACCCGCCGCAGGCCGCTCCTGCTGGTCTTCGACGACATCCACTGGGCCGAGCCAACCTTCCTCGATCTCATCGAGGACATCCTCGATGCCGCGCTCGGTGTGCCGCTCCTCCTCCTCTGCGCGGCCCGGCACGAGCTCCGTGAGGACCGGCCGGGTTTCGCCGCGCGGCGACCGGCGGCATCCCAGATCGAGCTCGGGGAGCTGTCCCAAGACGAGTGCGGCCTGGTGGTCCGGAACTTCCTCGGTGAGGCGGGCCTGCCCGGGCCGCTCGAGCGGCGGATCCTTGGCCTGGCCAAGGGCAACCCCCTGTTCGTCGAGCAGATGCTGTCCATGCTGATCGATGACGGGCTGTTGCGGGAGCAGGCGGGGCGCTGGGTCTTCTCCGGGGCCGCCGAGTCCGTCTCGATCCCCGGAAGCCTCTTGTCGTTGCTGGGTGCCCGCCTCGACCGGCTGGGGCCATCCGAGCTTGGGGTGATGGAACTGGCCTCGGTGATCGGCCTGGAATTCTCCAGCGGCGCGGTGTCGGCTCTGGCGGCGGAGGGCGATACCCGGATCGACCTCGAGCCTGCGTTCGCCGCGCTGTGCCGCAAGCAGCTCATCCGCCGGGCGGAGCCGGGCGCGGCCGACGACTTCCGGTTCAGCCACATACTGGTCCGCGACGCGGCGTACGGGCGGCTGCTCAAGCGGACCCGGGCCCGGCTGCACGAACGTTTCGCCGCCTGGGTCACAGACACGTTCCGGTCCCGGCTCGCCGAGTACGAGGAGATCCTCGGCAATCACCTCGAGCAGTCGTTTCGCTACCGGACCGAGCTCGGGCCGATCGACGACCATGGGCGGCGGCTCGGTACCGAGGCGTCGCGGCACCTGAGCTCGGCCGGCCGGCGGGCCCTGGCCCGGGGAGACATGCCCGCGGCGGCGAACCTGTTGCAGCGGGCCGCCGCGCTGCTCGGAGGGACAGACCCCGCCGGCGCGCTGCTGCTCCTCGACGCTGGCGAGGCGGCGGTCGACATCGGCGAACTCGAGCGGGCCGAGTCGGTGCTGACCGAGGCCACGGATCGGGCGCGTTCGGCCGGCGAGATCGGGATCGCCCGGGCGGCGGCGCTTGCCCGCCTCCAGTTGCGCTACACCACCGACGCCCAGGCCGTGCAGGAAGACGTGGTGGAGCTCGTGGAACGGCAGATCCCCGAACTCGAGGCGATGGGCGATGAGCGTGCCCTGGTACGGGCCTTCCGCCTGCTCACCTACGTGCACTGGACGAGAGCCCGCTTCGGCGACGCGGCCGCAGCCGCAGAGCGCACGATCCGGCATGCGACCGCCGTCGGCGATGAGGTCACAGCCCGCCGCTTCCTCGGCTCGCTGGCGATCTCTGCCCTCTACGGTCCGATGCCCGTCCCTGACGCGATCGCCACCTGCGAGGAGGTACTCGCTAGCGCGAAGGACGATCGCAAAGCCAGAGCGCTCGCCGAGCTCGCGATCGGCCACCTCGAGGCGATGCGGGGTAACTTCGACCGTGCGCGGCTGCTCTACCACCGGAGCCGGGCCTCGCTCGAGGAGTTCGGCTACCTCTTTTCCGCGGCACTTACGTCGCTCGACTCGTCTGTCATCGAGCTGCTGGCAGGGGATCTGGCCGCCGCCGAGTCGGAGCTGCGCGCGGACTACCGGCGCCTTGAGGAGATGGGCGAGCGCAACTACATCTCCACTACGGCAGGCCAGCTCGCCTACGTCCTCTACCGGCAGGGCCGTTACGACGAGTCGGCCGAGTTCGCCGAGGTTTGCGAGCATGTCGCTTCCCCCGACGACGTCGCTTCCCAGTTCCTCTGGCGCTGCGTCCGCGGAAAGCTCAAGGCGCGGCAGGGGGCCATCGACGAGGCCGAGTCGCTACTCTCGGCGGCGACGGCGCTCATCGAGACCTCTGACCAGCTCGACTCCCAGGGCAACGGGCTCCTGGACTTCGCCGAGGTCCGCGAGCTGGCCGGAGCCCATGCGGACGCCGCCGCTCTCAGCGAGAGAGCCGCCGGGCTCTTCGAGCGCAAGGGGAATACCGTCTCGGCCCTGAAAGCGCGCCGGCTCGCCGAACGCTTGCTGAGCCAGGTAAACGGCGCCGCTAACGTCGGCAGTGATCACGATCCTCGCGACCGACCTCCAACCGCATGAGCTCCCCGTCGGCACCGGCGTGGTGCATGAAGGGGAGGTCGGCGAACCGTTGTACTTGATCGTCGCCGGATCCGCCGCAGTTAGCCCGCGAGGGCCTTCGGCAACCTTTTACGGTGATCGTGAGAAGCGGACCTGCCAAAGCGCTGACGGCGACGCGCACAGGGCCGCCCGCGGGATCGACCCGAGACAGCCAGCCGCAGCCGAGGTGAGCCGGCCGCCCGGGGATCAGCCGGAGCGGGCGTGACCGGGCCGAGAGCCGGTCATCCTGCCGGACCTCCAGCCGGACCAGTTGGCGGAACTCCAGGCTGCGCAGCACGAACCGGCCGAGTGGGGGAGAGGCGGCGGGCTGGCTAGGCGCGACCGCGATCGCGTTCGGCGAGATGGGCAGCTCACTACGGCGGCCTGTCCCGAGGCTGCCCTGTAACGGCCGGTCGTCACCCGGCGCGTAGCGTGCGCTGCTCAGCGGAACAGGGCGCTGTAGGCGTTGAGGGCGGGCTGGCCGCCCAGGTGGGCGTACAGCACGGTCGAGTCCCGGCCGATCCGGCCGCTGCGGACCAGGTCGATCAGCCCGGCCATCGATTTGCCCTCGTACACCGGGTCGGTGATCATCCCCTCCAGGCGCCCGGTCAGCCGGATCGCGTCCAGCGTGGACCGCACCGGGATGCCGTAGTAGTCCCCGGCCCAGCCCGCCAGGAGGATGATCTCGTCGTCCCGCAGTTCCCGGCCCAGGCCGATGAGCTCGGCGGTGTTGCGGGCGATCTTCTCGACCTGTGCCCGGGTCTCCTCGATCTTGGCCGACGCGTCGATGCCGATCACCTGCCGCGGCCGGTCTTGTCCCGCGAAGCCGGCGATCATCCCGGCCTGGGTGGAGCCGGTCACACTGCACACGATGACGGTGTCGAAGAAGAGCCCCAGCTCCTGCTCCTGCCGCTGGACCTCGTAGGCCCAGTTCGCGGAGAGCCTCCTGCTCACGACGAGGTGATCTTATCCGCGAACGGCAGGGCGATGGGATCGGTGGCCAGGCGGCTGTGCCCGGCGTCGTCGAAGCGGTCCAGGCCGAGTTCCGACGTATCCACCACCTCGGAGGACCCGGTCAGGGCGACGTCCGCGGCCGCTCTCGCGACGGCCGGGCCCCACATCATGCCGGCCCCGCCCGCGCAGGCCACGGTCACCCAGTCCAGCCCGGGTGCCCGGCCGATGATGGGCAGGTGGTCCGGGGTGTAGTCGATGGTCGCGGCCCAGATCCGGCGCAGCCCGAGCCCGGCGGTGACCGGGACCAGGCGGGCCAGCCACGCCCGCATCCGCGCCAGGTAGTCCTGGTCCACCTCGCGGTTCTCGCCCGGCGGCTCGTCCGGGTTGCTCATCCCGAACAGCAGGCCGCCCTCCTCGGGCCGCCAGTACAGCCCCGCGGCCAGGTCGAACACCATCGGCACCCGGGAGCGATCCAGGTCCGGTGCCGCTCGGTCACCGCGACCTGGTGCCTGACGCCGCCCGCCGGGATGCGCAGGCCGGCCTGGCGGCCCACCGCGGCGAGCTTCGGCCCGCCGGTGAGCACCACCAGGCCCGCGTCGATCCGCCCCTGGCTCGTCTCCACGCCACCGGGGGCCAGGCCGCGGAACGCGACGTGCTCGGCCACCTCGACTCCGCTGCGGAGCAGTGCCACCGCCCTGCATCCGCGCGTAAGCTTCAGCTTCCACGACAGCCACGGCAGCGAATCTGAGAAGGCCTGCTTCCAGAAGCCGAAATCGTGGCCGCCCGCCGGGATGGCCATGCAGGCGTCGATCCCCGTCTTCAACGCCAGTCCCCGCAGCGGCCACGTCCGGGAGATCCACGTCCGGGAGATCGCGCCGGCCGGCCGGCCGCTCATGCAGGGAGCGTTCCTAGGGAGGCGAACTAGGGAGTTTCTCTAGGGACCGCAGCCCAGGAGCGGCCCATACTGGATTCATCGACGCAGAACAGCGGAACAACTGAATCAAGAAAGGAATACGCGCGCCCCTAGCTCATCGGTAGAGCAACGGACTCTTAATCCGGAGGTTGGGTGGTTCGACTCCTCCCGGGGCGCACCCGTCAGCGACGCCCTGATCTCCGCTGTGCGGACGGCGGCGAGCACTTCGGCGAGCTGGTCCTCATCCCGGGTCCGGTCCGCGCGCCGCCATTTCCACACCTCATGATGCGCGCTGCGCCGCCATCCGGACCGCCATATCATCCCGGGCAGGTTCCGGACCACGTACCTCAGGCAGGTCACAGCGTCGCCGGGGACGATCTGCTGCAGGCCGGACAGATCGAACCTCGCCATCACAGCCCGGGAACGGCCCGGCGCGCTGGTCATGGATGTGATCTGGCCGGGCACCTCCATCTGGCGCAGCACGCCGGTGACGATAGCGCGGGCCTCGCGGTCATCGGCGGTGTCGACCGTAAAGGTGGCCGTCACCTCCCAGGCCGCACCGGGCGTGCCCGGCGCGGCGGCGGGAGGTGCCGTCGATGGCGTCAGCCGGGCCGGGGCGGGCCAAGCCCATTCGCCGGAGGCCAGGACCCGGTGCAGGAATTCGCGGGACACGCCGACTGCGCACGCCACCGCGGTCACGGCACGGTCGGCTCGGATCTGGGCCTGATGGCCGCGCAGCACACCGCCGAGGGTGGCCCGGGCGGCGTCAGCACCCGCCAGCGCCGCCCGATAACGCAGGGCCGCCCCGATCACGGCGGGGTAATCGGTCAGCCCGTCGCGTTCGATCCGCCCGGCGGCGTCGGTCAGCCGGTCGGCGAACGCCTCAACAGCTGCGGCCAGGCCGGCGAATCCGGCCAGGGCGCGAGATTCCTCGGCGCCGGTGCCGTCGCCAGTGGCTAGCCAGATTCCCTCAGCGCCGCCGTCGACCACGGCCGCGCGGTAGATGATGTGCGAGGATCCGCCCGGGTCAAGGACAAGCACGTGGGCGACGCACTCGGCGGGCGGAACAGTGAGGACCCAGAACGCCTGCTCGCTGGCCAGGAAGCTGCGCGCGGCCGCAGCGCTGGGCATCGGGTAGACCAGATGGTGACCGGGCCAGGCGATCCACGCGTAGTAGCGGCCGTCGTGGCGGACTACATGGAAACGGACCTGGCCGTCGTCCCACGACCGGGACTCGATGGCATGGTCGCGGGGGTCGATCGGCGGCGGGTTTTCCAGGGCGGCCGGTCTCATGATCCCTTCTTGTGAGAACCTGGCTTCACGATACCTTGGTGACACGAGAAGTGTAAATCGGGGTTCACATTCTCGTGGTCGCGGAGCGCGGCGACTTCCAGCGTGCGGCGACGGCCTGCCTTTCCATGTCCGGACTCGGGAGCGAGATGGCGCTGGCGGTGTAGCACGCTGATCTGGCCCTACTACTCATGCCTCCGAGCCTGATTTGCCCGGCTCTACATAGACGTAGCCCGCCACGAGGCGGGCGAGGGATATCGCGAGCTTGGCGTCCTGGTAGCAGAGCTCCAGGAGTTTCGGGCCGCTGAGCGTGAGCAGTCGGCAGTCGGTTGCGCAGACCGCACCGGCGGTGCGGCGGCCGTGCGGTGCGAACAGCCCGACTTCGCCGAAGACGTCACCGGACGAGAGCGTGACTCCAGCCTCGGGAATCGCGACAGTGCCCTGCTGGACGAGGTAGAGCCGGTCGGCGGCCTCGCCACGCCGGAAGAGCGTCTCGTCGGCCTGGTGCGTCTCGACGCTGAGGTAGGGCGCTAGCGCGCGAACCACCTGCTCGCCGCCCGCGTCGTTGACAGCCGCGACCACCCGCCGCAACTGTACGAGGCGTACCACGTTGAGGGGCAGCAGGCAAGCGTGCAGGACGAAGATCGGGTAGAGGCGGCCGAAGTCGCCGTACGCGAGGCCGAGTAGCCCATAGGCCATGAAGGCGACGTTGCTCGCGATCGCGACCAGCCGCAGCGGCAACATCGTCTTCATGAAGAAGGTGGAAAAGACGAGCGCCGCGGCGATCCAGCCAGCGATCACGAGCCACATACCGCACCTCCAGCAGCCGACCGCCCTCCCACCGTACCGGCTGGTTCCTGGCGAGAAGGCGCAGGCCGGGCCGGTGTAAAGGGCGGCCGCTGGCTAGCCGTGGTGTCCGCCGGTGCACGCTATGCTGACCCAGAAAGGCCGGCCCAGGTCGCGGACTCTCTTGATCCATGCCCAACGCAGCCGCGCCGATTTAGAAGGCGTGTGGACGCATCCTTGAAGGTCTCCCTAGCTCAGCGGCACGACGCGGACCGGAGCTGTACCTTGCGAGCGAAGGGATCGCTAGTTCGAAATTGGCGTTAGCAGTACCGCACTCGACGTGGCCGACGTCGCCGATCCGCATGCCGCGAGAGCCAGCGAGGCCAGGACGATGCACGCGCCGGCGAGCGCAAGGAACCCGGCACGGTGCGCCATGGGCATAATCTGCCTCCGCCCGTCCGCGTTATCCAAGATGGCTGACCGCCTGGCCTGGCCGGAAAGGTAGAACGCCGCCCCGGTGGAAGATGCCTGCGTGGGAGCCGCGCACCCACCCCCTCCGTCAACTGCTAGGACGCGCCGGCCAGGCTCGCGGTTCCGACCCGACCGCTTCCCGCTGGGAGTCCGTGTGAGGATAATCAGATGTCCCCTCGCGTGCCAGGCGTGGATCCTGCCCGCCTTGCTTTGTGGTGCGCGGAGCATCTCGGCAGTGCGGCCACGGCGGAGCTATTTACGTCCGGGTACCTATCTGCAGTGATAGGGCTACGGCTGGCTGATGACCGCGAGGTCGTGGTTAAGGTGCGTCCCGGCTCGCCGCGGATAGCGGCGTGCGTCGAAGTCCAGCGGCGCATGTTCGGGTCCGGTTATCCGTGTCCTGAGCCGCTGTCTGGTCCTGCCCTGTTCGGCGACGGTGTCGCAACCGCCGAGGTCTACGTGCCCGGCGGCGCCGTGCTCCCCAGCGCGGAACACGGGTCTCGGGTAACCGCTGAGGCATTCGCGCGCCTGATCGGGCTAGCCCCCCGGCCGGTCAACGTGTCACCCCTTGACCCGGCACCGTC
>Ga0187766_10002401_pt1 | contig 11041 bp, 13 predicted proteins | sample 0216_QUI02_MP05__4_FD_132971 | JGI IMG/M metagenome (GOLD analysis project Ga0187766, IMG submission 132971) | Tropical peat soil microbial communities from peatlands in Department of Meta, Colombia - 0216_QUI02_MP05_20_MG | ecosystem: Environmental > Terrestrial > Soil > Wetlands > Peat ... | reverse complement strand
CGCCCGCTACACCGCCGCCCAAAAAATCCTCAAAGGCCAATACACCTGGCTCGAACAAGGCATCACCGACCCATCCGGCGACGGCCCCATGATGCCCCCACTGAGCACATAACCCCCACACACGCACGCCACTACGTTCACGGCCGGGCCAAGCTCCCGGCCGTGAGTACGGCGACTCCTACGCGACGAACTGCTGCCCGAGCGCGTCGCGCAGCGCCGCCATCGGTCCGTCGAGGCCTTCCATCAACCGCAGCGCCCAGAACGTCGACTCGGCCGCCTTGCCCTCGAGCGGGAGCGGTCCCTCGAGGTTGCCCACCAGCAGCTCCTCGGTGAAGTCCGCGACGGCGAGCGCGCCGTCCGTCCAGTCGGTGTTGCCGCTCAGCTGCGAGCCGAGAGCAACGTCGTGCGGAAACGTCAGTTTCGCGTAATTGCGGAGGCTCTCGGCCAGCGACGTCGCCTGCTCGTCGCTGAGCCGGTACAGGTCCGCCTCGAATTCGAACTCGATCACGCACCCAGTATGTGCGCCGGGGCGGACAGACGAGCCGCGATCGAGGCCCGATGACGCGCAGCTAAGCCACAGCCAGGCCGAAGTTCCGGGTCACTGCGGCCTAGCTGCGCGGGGGGCGATCGAGAATCCCACCGGGGCACGGCAGCGATTCGCGCCGCGCCAGCCACCCCGCCGGCAGCCCCGTGCGACCGACGCGACACGCGACGATCCCGCCGACCATCGCGCAGGTCGTATCGCGATCGCCGAGCGCGCTCACGGTCAGCCACAGGGCTCGCTCGTAGTCGTTCAGGTGCTGCGAGGCGCACCACAGGACCAGCGGTACCGTGTCCTGTGCGGACACGTGCGAGCCGTTGCCAAGCACCCCGACCACACGCTCGATCGCCGGCTCCGCACCCAGGACGAGCGCTGCCCGGGCGCGAGCCTCGAGCTCGCAGGCGGGCAGGTGGTCGAGCACCGCCTCGATGTAGCTCGAGCCAAGCGGGCACGCCCCGCCCCGACACGCCAGGGCAGCAGCCACCGCGACCCCGATCGCGCCGGCGACGCCCTCCGGGTGGGTGTGCGTGACCTCGGCCGAGAGCCGCGCCTGCGCTGCCGCCCGGTCGAGGTCGTCGGCAAACCACGCCCCCACGACCGACGCTCGCATCGCGGCGCCGTTGCCGTAGGACCCCTGACCCGAGAACTGGCCGGCGGCGACGGTGCGCCACCCCCCACCGGCGCGGATCTCGCTCAGTCCCCGATGGGTCGCAGGGCCGTATCCTCGCCCCGGCTCCTCGCCGTAGCGGCGCGCGAATCTCGCGGCCAGGTCGTGTTGGTCGATCGTGCCGCACGCGACGAGCGTCTCGACGATCGAAACCGCCATCGCGGTGTCATCCGTCCATCGCCACGGGCCCTCGAGAAGTCGCCTGCTGTGCACGCGCTCCCGCGCATCCGCGGTGAAGAACGACTCGCCGAACGCGTCGCCGAGGGACAGGCCCTCGAGCGACAGCAGCGCACGTTCAAACCTGGTGCCGGCCATGTGTCCACATCCGCGGAACGCACCCCGGGACGAGACGTTGACGATCGTCCCGCCGCCGGCAACGAGCACCGCACGGCCCTCGCGCGCACGCGGCATCTAGCCGATGCAGAAGCCGGTCGCGTCCCGGTTGGCGCACAGAAGCCCGCGCAGCGTGACTCCATCCTCGTCGAGCACGATCAAGCGCCGTTCGTCGCGGCTCTGGAGCAGCTCGATCGCCTCGGGCATCGGCATCCCGGGCGTCGCGGTCAGCGGGTGCGGCTCGACGTACGCGCCCGCCGGCGCGGCGTCGGGAGCATCGCCGGGCAGTCCGTCGCGCTCGATCGCTCCCGCGAACCGGTCGCCGTCGGCCAGCAACACGGTCCGGACGCTCGGCCGCTCGAATGCGAGGCGAACGTCACCGACGAGCGCATCGGAAGCGAGCGTCTTCGGGTTCGCGATCATCACCTCGCCGACCGTCCTCTGGACTGCGTCCTGAACCGTGACCGTGCCACTCGTCCCCTCGTTCATCGCCACGGCACCAATACTAGGGCCTCGGAGCCTCCGCGACCCCAGCCGCGACCCCAGCCGGGAACCCAGCCGCGCACTGCGCACCCCAGCCGCGGACTGGCCGGACCCCGGCCGCGAACCTAGCCGCGCCCCCAGGCGAGCACGGTGGCGAGGTCCAGCGTCGAGATGATTCCGATCGGACGCGAGCCGGGCGAGGCCGAGACGATCAGATGGCTGACGCCGCGCTCGCTCATCAGCTCGGCCGCGCGTTTCAGCGGTTCGCCGGGACCGATGAACACCACGCCGGATCCGGCGATCTGCCGCGCGGTCGCCTGCATCTCCCCGCGTGCCGCGGCGCGCGCCAGTTCGAGGTCCGAGACGATTCCCCAGCCCTCGCCCGGCGTCGTCTTGACCTGCGAGTCGACCCCCTCGACCACGACGGCGTGGACGTGGTAGCTCGCCATCATTTCGGCGATCGCCGACAGCGTCGTGTCGGCGTGGCAGCTGATGATCCCCGCGCGCATCGCGTTCGCGACCGTCGCGTGCTCGAACGCCGGGGCGATGATTCTGGTGGTGCTGGGGACGCTCATCGCCGCTAAACCTATCGCGCCGCGCCGGGCACGACGAGCACCGGGCGCTCCGAATGGTGCACAACGGCGTTCGAGACGCTCCCCAGGAGCGCCGTCTGGACCGCCGTCGCGCCGCGCGTTCCGATCACGATCAGCTCGGCGTCGATCTCGCCGGCGACGTCCAGGATCGTGCGCCACACGGGCGTCTCGGTGCGCTCCACGCGGACGTCGACGACGAACCCGAGCCGGCGTGCCGCCTCCCCGCCTTCGTCTCCGACCGCCTCGGCCCATTCGAGCGCGACGCGCTCGAGCTCGGCGAGCGTCGGGCCGCTCGAGGAGCTCGCGACGGCAAACGCATCGGCAACGACGCTCAGCGGCGGAGTCCACACGTGCAACACGGCCAGGGGCTTGTGGCCGAGCGTCGCGTGCGCGACCGAGATCGCGTGCTTGGCGCTCGGCGAGCCGTCATAACAAAGCAGGATCGGCCGCGACGGAAGATCGCTCACATCGAGCGACACAGTAGCTCGCCGCGGCTACCCGAGCCGCGTGGCGAAGCGCGAGATCGCCGGGGGACACTCGCCACGACAACGTACCTGTTCGCGTCGGGGCTATGACCGAAGCTCGTCGGGATTCAGGTCCGCGGGCAACGGCAGCTCCTGCGGCGGGACGCCGACGTCCTGTTCCCAGGACGCAAAGGCCTCGCCATCGCGTCCTCGATGCTCGCCGTGGCCCCCAAGCGCAATCAGCAGCAGACGCCGAGGGCCGCGGTTGACGAGCTGCCGGCGCAGCCGGGGCGCGACGCGGATCAGCTCACCCACCCCCAGGTCGGTCTCCTCGCCCTCGACGATCAGGGTCAGCCGCCCCTCGAGCACGACGTAGACCTCCTCCTGGGCTTGGTGGCGATGGATCCGTCCACGTTGCCCGGGTTGCAGCACGACCTGATTGATCCCGAACGAGCTGACTCCGAGCTGCCGTCGGAGCGCGACGAAGCGATCGCCGGTGTCGGGATCGAGGCGCGTCCGGGTAGTCCCCTCCTCCATCGCGTCATTCTCTCACGGCGCGGAGGCCGTGCGCGACATGGCGACCGCGGCGAGCTCCTGACACGCGGCCGTGTGCGCGCGTGCCCGCCGCAGCAGCAGCGCCCGGCCCCGGACGACTGTGCTGTCTGCCAGCGCATGCCGGCCTGAACGCCTCGGCCGGGCTGGCTGGCCCGTTGTCAAAACCAAAGGAGTGGAAGATGAAACTCAGCGCCAGGAACAAGCTCGCCGGTACCGTCGTCGGGGTCAAGAGCCTCCGACGTGATGATCGCGACCGACTGATCGCCGGCGAGTGCGGGGCGCGGACCCACCCGCCCGCCGCCTTCAGAGGTGACGGCGATCGCCGCAGGTGACGGCGATCGGTTCTCCGCGCGCGACCGCGATCAGCCAGGCCCGGTGCCCTGAACTCGCTCGCTCGGCAGGTTGTGATCGATGATCTTTCCCGGGTTGAGGTTTGCGCCCGGGTCGAACCCGTCGAACAGGGCCCGCAGCGTCGCGACCGCGGGCCGCGAGATGTCCTGCTCGAGCCAGCGAGCGTGCTCGGTGCCAACCGCGTGATGGTGTGACAGCGTCGCGCCGCAGTCGACGAACTCCTGTTGCACAGCCGATTTCACGACGTCGTACTGTTCGAGCTCGTCTCGGCGATCGGACGGCTTGAACCCGAACGTGAAGTACAGGCAAGCGCCTGCGTGGTAGGAGTGCGACAGGTGACACATGATGTACCCGCGCACGCCCAGCTGCTCAAATGCCCCCCCGGCCCCGGACATCACCCTGTCATACAGCGTCAGCAACAGGCTCCACGGCGCAGCGGTCTCGGACACGTCAGCGAGCGCACCGCGGTCGAGCAGATAGTCGCGGATGTATGGAGTGTCGAACTTCTTCTGGTCGTACAGCACGCCTGGGCTGCGGCCGACGCACAGACCGCCGTGGGGGGCGAAGATCCGCCCGACCGCCTTGCGCTGCGCGGCCACGTGACGCTCGCTGCCCTCGTATCCGACGAATGACAGGCACATCGCCTGCTGGTCGAAGCCGCGCCGGCGTCGCAGGTACTGCGACAGGGCGATCGACTTCAGCCGGTCGAGGACCGACTGCGTCTTGCGCGTGGCTAACGAGAATGCGGTCTCCGGGGCGTCGGACACGCGCGTCAGCGCCGGTGACACGTCGCTCGCAGCGAGGTCGCGCATCGCGGCGATGCCGTCGCCCCACGAGGGGAACAGATAGCCGAGGATCACGCGACGCTGCGGCAGGCGATGGACGTGGATCGTGGCCTCGGTGATGATGCCCAAGCGCCCCTCGCTACCCAGCACCATCTCGCGCACACTGGGGCCGGTCGACGTGCTCGGCACCGGTCGGACACACAGCATGCCGATCGGCGTGACAACGCGCAGCCCCCGGGTCAGGTCCGCGATGTCGCCGTACTTGTCAGATTGCATCCCTGACGAGCGGGTCGCGATCCATCCGCCCAGCGTCGAGTGAGTGAAGCTGTCAGGGACGTGACCCGCGGTCCACCCCCGCGCGTTCAGCTGGCTCTCGAGGTGCGGGCCGAGCACGCCGGCCTGCACCCTCGCGAGTCGTGAGATCTCGTCGATCTCCAGGACGCGGTTCATCCGGCCCATGTCGACCGAGATGATCGTGCGCGCTTCCCCTTCCGGCGCCTCGAGGCTGCCAGAGATGTTCGTTCCACCGCCGAACGGAATCACGACGGCGTCCGCCTCGATCGCCGCCCGCATCACGGCCGAGACCTGATTCTCGTCGCCCGGGCGCACCACCACGTCCGGCAACCGCCCCAGCTCGCCACGCCGGTGGCGGACGAGGTCACGCAGGCTCTTCCCGCGCGCGTGGACAACGCGATCGTGAGGGTCCGTCGACAGCCCCCCGCCGCCGACGGCGCGCTCCAGCGCCAGCCACAGGTTCGCCTTGACCCCGGAGTCGGGAATGCGCAGCTCGGCAAACGCGACCGGCGACGAGATGTCCCGGGCCACGTCCACATCGATTGCGCGCTTCAGGAACGGACGGAGCTCGGGCTTGTCCTCATGCTTGAACGCGACGCTCTCGTCTCCCCAACCCCACCATTTCATCGTATCCATCCCACTCCTTCGCTGTCGCCTGGCGGCCGGCCAGTTCGCCAAACCATCCTCAGGAGCTCACCAGAACCGGAACCTGACTCGTCGTCGTTTAAGCGGGTGGCCGGGCCGACGCGACGGCGGAGCCGCCCGCTTTGCCGCCGGCCGGGAGCTGGTACCCGCGCTCGACCTTGCGGACCTCACCGCTCTTCGCGAGCTTCGTCAGCGTCGTCGAGACCGTGCCGCGCGCGAGCCCGGTCGCGGCCGCGACCTCGCCCGCGGTCATTCCCTTGTCGGACGAGAGCGCGCCGAGCACGCGCGCCTTCGTCGCCCCCGGGGGGGTCCGCGCAGTCGTGGAGCTCGTAGCGGACGAGCGCGCGCGCGTCGCCGTCCCCGTGGGCGCTGGTCGCGCGCGCCCCGTCGCGCCCGGCTGGCCGGGCCCGGAACCTCGGCGCAGATCGAGCGCTGCCAGCGCCCGGCGAAGCTTCTCGGCCTCATCCAGCAGCTGCTCGAGTCGTAGCTCGATCTCCTTCCGCAAACGGTCGATCACAGCGGCTCTACTCCCTTGCTCGTTGTGGGGCTCGCGATGCTACACCCGTGCGGGCGGTGACTGGAGCGCGACCACCCACGATGCGCGCCGCCGGACACGCGCTCCGAGTGGCCGCCCGCGAGGCCGCAGCGCCCGTCGCGTGCTCGCGAGCACCGGACGCTCACTGGATCTCGACCGGGGTTCCCTCGCGTCGGTGGGATTCGACGAGCCCGAAGGGCTGGTCACGCCCTGAGCGTCGTATACGGCCGGCCTCCGGCGCCCACGCAGCTCGTCCTCGACTCGCCGGCGGCCCGGGCTGTGCCGGATCCTCGCGCCCGCCGGCCGGCTCGCCCGTAACCGCCGGCCTCGCGCGCCGGACAGCGGCCGTTTGGCATGAATCAGAACCCAAAGCGACACACGCCTCCCGGGTTATGGCCGATATGCATGACATACATGTAGATCCGCCACAAAGCCGCGGCGGAGCTGCCGCTTTTCGCACTTATACATGCGATCCGACCCGCCCGACACGCCGATCGATGCGATCCGACCCCGCCCGCCACGCACCCCCGTGCCCGCCAGCGGCGCCCACCCCCAGTTGAGCAGATTGATGGCTTACCCAGCTCGCTCCCGGTCAGCCGCGGGTGGCCGGCGGGAATGCGCGCGTTTGCCGAGGCGATCTGGAGCTGAGATATTGGGGCTCGGCCTCGCGGCCCGAGCGCGGGTGGCGCTATGTATCGCCACAGGAGCGCGGGTGGCGCTATGTATCGCCACAGGCGCGCGGCCCGGCGCCGGCGATACACAGCGCCATCCGCCGCCGGCCCGCCGGGCAAAAGCCCAACACGCTCACACGGTGTGCTCGCCGCGGGCGGTGCGTCCCGCGGTCGCGGCCAGCGTCCCGTCCGGAGCGCGCGCGTCACCGAGCTGGACGGTGAAGCGGTGCTCCCCGGCGCCTCGCAACAGCGTGAGCTTGAGGCGCCCGCTGTCGGCCGCGTCCTCGATCGCGGCGTACAGCGCGGCGATCGAGCGCAGCTCGCGGCTGCCGCTTCGGATCAGCAGGTCGCCGATCCGGATCCCGGCCCTGCTCGCGGGCCCGCCGTCGTCGACCGCGCGGACGAGCAGCGCGGGAACCGTCGGCAGCCCGACGGACTCGCGCATCGTGATCGCCACGTGGGCAGGCGCGAGCGTGAGGCCGAGGCGAACCGGTGCGTCCACCGGCGGGTGCGAGCCCTCGAACTCGACCAACAGCTTGCGCAGCAGCGACGCGAGCGCCTCCCGCTCATCGCCGGTCAGCGCGGCGAGCAGCCGGCGCTCGTTCGCCAAGTGGGCGGGGACCACGCGCTCGACCAGCTCGCGGCCGCGCTCGGTCAGCGTGATCAGCGTATTGCGCCTGGACTCGGGGTCGGCCTGGCGGTCGACCAGTCGCTCGTCGACGAGGCGGTCGATGCGGACGCTGATCGTGCCCGAGGTCAGGCCGAGCTCGTCCATCAGCCGGCGCTGGCTGACGCGCCCGTCGTCGCCGATCCGGGCGAGCGTCACGAGCACCCCGAAGTTCGCGGCGCTCAGCTCGTGAGCGGCGAACACCGCGCCGACGTCCGCGTCGATGTGGCTGCGGACTCGGCCCAGCCGGGCGATCACCGCGACCGGTGAGAAGTCGAACTCGGGGCGGCCGGCCTCCCAGGACTCGAGCAGCGCGTCGACGGAGTCACGCGGGAGGCAGTGATGGTCCCAGCCGTGATCGCCGGTTCGCCGATCCGAGCTCATGACGCAAGGTTATGGCAACACTTTGTTGACAACAACTTGGATTCAAGCTTTACTATCAAGTAGTAGCGGTGGTCGAAGGATGCAAGCTATCCCGCGACCTCGAACCAGAAGGGAGACCCGCGGATGAGCCACAAGGACCTCAACCCGGTCAACCGGAACAAACCCAAGCGGGCGGCAATCGTGCTCTCGAACCCCGCGGTGTCGACGACCACCGGCTGGCCGGTGGGCTTCTGGTGGGCCGAGCTGACGCACCCGTACTTCGCGTTCACCGAGGCCGGCTGGGAGGTCGATGTCTACAGCCCGAACGGCGGCCGGTGCGAGTGGGACGCTATCAGCGATCCCGAGCACGAGAGCCGATGGCAGGCCGAGGACGTGATCAGCCGCGGCTATAAGCACGATCCCGAGTTCATGAAGCTGATCGAGGACACGCGCACCGTCGACGATCTGAGCCTCGACGACTACGACGTGATGGTCGTTGCGGGCGGCCAGGGACCGATGTTCACGTTCGAGAAGGCCGAGAACCTGCAGCGGAGGTTCGTCGAGTTCTACGAGTCCGGCAAGGTCACCGCCGCGCTCTGTCACGGCGCCGCGATCCTTCGCTACGCGAGGCTCTCGAGCGGCGAGCCGCTCGTCAGGGGCAAGACCGTCACCGGATTCGCGAACGTCGAGGAGGAGTTCAGCGATCGGGCGATGCGCGACGCGGGCGCACTCGCGCCCGACGAGCACATGATGCCCTGGTGGATCGAGGACGAGCTCCGCAGCCTCGGTGCCAATTACGTCCACGCCGGGCTGTGGAAGGGATTCGCGATCCGCGACGGCAACCTCGTCACCGGCCAGCAGAACTTCAGCGGTGGCGAGGTCGCGGGCGTGATCCTGGAAGCCGTCGGCCGGTAGCGTAGCCGTTGCGGAGGATCGCGAGCTCACGGTCCGCGACCTTCTCTCCGTTCACGGTGACTCGGCGATGGGAGGTGATAAACCCCGTGTGTGGCGCAACGATACGCCGTCTCGATGCTGCTGCTGCACCTCGACTCCCCGCGCGACCGACAGGCCCGCGACCAGCTCGCCGCCGTGCTCCCCGATGCCGAGGTCAGCCCAGAGGACGAGAGCGGAGTGTTCGAGATCGTGCTCGACGCCGAGGACCGGGAGCACGCGCTGACACGCGTCTGGGACGCGGTCGCAGCATCGGGAACCGATGACCACATCGCGTTCCTCGAGCATCCCGAGCTTCCCGAGCACTGGCGCGCGCGAAGTCGCCGGCCCAGCGGCTGAAGCCGCGCAGGTGCTCGCGCTCGCCGCAGATCGCTCGCCGAGAGCGTGCCCGTGGCCTCGTTCGCGAGAGAATTACGCCGACCGCCCAACCGAGCCCACACAGCAACGGAGGAACCGATGAGCGCGATCGAACATGTCCACGCCCGGCAGATCCTCGACAGTCGGGGCAACCCGACCGTCGAAGTCGACGTTCGGCTCGCATCCGGAGCCTCGGGTCGCGCCGCGGTGCCCTCCGGCGCGTCGACCGGGACGCGGGAGGCGCTCGAGTTGCGAGACGGCCAGGGCGCGTTCGGCGGCAAGGCGGTGACGAACGCGGTCGCGCACGTCAACGGCGAGATCGCGGATGCGGTGCGCGGCAAAGACGCCGGGCAGCAACGGGCGCTCGACGAGACGATGATCGCGCTCGACGGCACCCAGGGCAAGTCGCGTCTCGGTGCCAACGCGATCCTCGGGGTGTCGATGGCCGCGGCCCGCGCCGCCGCCGCGGACGCCCAGCTGCCGCTGTGGCGATACCTCGGCGGGCCCGATGCGCGCCTGCTGCCGGTGCCGACGATGAACGTGCTCAACGGCGGCGTACACGCGGACAACCCGGTGGACTTCCAGGAGTTCATGGTCGCGCCGGTGGGCGCGAGCTCGTTCGCGCAGGCACTCCAGATGGGGGCCGAGGTCTACCAGCAGCTGAAGGGGACGCTCAAGTCCCGCGGTCTCGCAACCGCCGTGGGCGACGAGGGCGGGTTCGCGCCGGCGCTGCAGTCGAACGAGGCTCCGCTCGAGCTGCTCGTGAGCGCGATCGACAGCGCCGGGTACCGTCCGGGCGAGGACCTCGCGATCTGTCTCGACCCCGCGGCCAGCGAGTTCTACAAGGACGGACGCTACGAGCTGGCGGGCGAGGGACGGTCCCTGTCCTCGAATGAGATGGTCGACTACTGGGCCTCGATTCAGGAGCGCTACCCAGTCCTGTCGTTGGAGGACGGGATGGCCGAGCAGGATTGGGACGGGTGGCGCGAGCTCACCGAGCGGGTCGGAAGCCGCCTCCAGCTCGTCGGCGACGACGTGTTCGTAACCAACCCGGCGATCCTGCGCGAGGGCATCGAGCGCGGCGTCGCGAACTCGATCCTGATCAAGCTCAACCAGATCGGAACCCTCACCGAGACGCTGGACACGATTGCAATCGCCCACGACGCCGGCTACCGCGCCGTGATCTCGCACCGCTCCGGCGAAACCGAGGACACGTTCATCGCCGACCTGGTGGTCGCGACCGGCGTCGGTCAGATCAAGACCGGGGCGCCGGCCCGGTCGGAGCGCGTCGCGAAGTACAACCAGCTGCTGCGGATCGAAGAGGAGCTCGGCGGCCAGGCCCAGTACGCGGGGCGCGCCGCCGTGGCGCTCGCGTAGCGGCGGGCATCACCGGCCACGGCGGCGGGCGCCGCCGTGGCCGCTCCCGATCGCTGGGACGCTCGGCGGGCGCGCTTGCGCTGAGGTGGCGTGCCGCTGCCGCGCGGGCCGGCTCGACGAGCCAGATGCAACGCGGCTCGCAACGGGGGCGACCGACACCGCAACTAACGGCGTCCCGGGCGGTTCCTGTAGGAGACTGTGGCCGGCGGCCGGCAGACAACGATGCACTCGCGTACCCCGCTACTAGTGGGCCATCCTGAAAATCAGTGCCCCATTCGCGAGCGAAAATCGAGCATCGCAAGGACGCAGGACCGAAGGTGTAGCAGCGCTACATCGAGGTCCGAGGACGCAGCGAGGCGAAGATTCGCAGCCGCGAAGGGGGTGCGGATTTGAAGGATGGTCCACTAGT
>Ga0187766_10002399_pt1 | contig 11044 bp, 9 predicted proteins | sample 0216_QUI02_MP05__4_FD_132971 | JGI IMG/M metagenome (GOLD analysis project Ga0187766, IMG submission 132971) | Tropical peat soil microbial communities from peatlands in Department of Meta, Colombia - 0216_QUI02_MP05_20_MG | ecosystem: Environmental > Terrestrial > Soil > Wetlands > Peat ... | reverse complement strand
CTTGAAGTACTTCACCTGGAGCGGCTCGTAGGTGGGCCACGGCGGCGTGGCCACGCCCAGCGGGATGCTCAGATCGAGAACCTTCACGTCCGTCTCCTCCTGTATCCGGAGTTTGTTCGTCGTCGGTGAACTCTCGCCCCGCGGAGGGGCGGACCTTCAGGTCCGCCCGCGGGCCGATCTGAAGATCGGCCCCTACACCTTGCGCCGTGGAAGCCTTCGCCCCCGGGATCGCCTTCGAGCGGTCTGTGGCTTCGGCCGACGGGCGGCGCGCGGTGGGCCGGCCGTCCATTCCAAGATGTCGAGGCCGTTGAAGCGGTCGATGAGGTAGATCAGCCCGTCGCGGTCCAGGAACACGTCGTTGCTGTGGATCCGCGTCTCGCCCGGCCCCGGGTGCGGCACGTAGTGGCCGATCTCGGCCGGCGCGTAGGGGTTGCCAATGTCCACCACGCGCAGGCCGGCCGAAAACCAGGTGACGAAGATCCGGCTGTCGCCCGGGTACACCTGCTCCTGCGGCTGGTGCGCCCCGAACCAGTGGTCGGGGTCGAAGGGCCTGTCGTGGGGGACACGCCAGGTGGCCACGGGAATGGGCCGCGTCTCGTCCGTGATGTCCACCACCCAGAGGAAGCCGTTGGGGCGCGGCGCCAGCCGGAACTGCACCTCCTCGTCCGTCACCACCAGCCAGCGCCGCGCGCGGATCGGGTGCGGGATGGGCAGGGCCGTGTGGGTGGGGCAGGGGTAGGGCGGGCTCCAGTCCAGCCGGCTCACCAGGCGGGGGCGCGCCAGGTCGCTCACGTCCAGGATCACGAACCCGGCGTGCCAGTAGCCGGTGTAGAGGCGGTCCCCCAGGCGCAGCGGGTGGTGGCAGTAGTGGCCGTCCATCTCGGGGCCGCGGGGCTCCCCGCCGGCGGCCCACTGCCCCGGCAGCCACCAGCGCGAGACCTCCCGCGGGCGGGCCGGCTCCGCCAGGTCCACGATCTGGACGATGTAGTCCGCGTAGCCCTCCAGGCCGGTGGAGAGGTAGGCGTACCGGTCGTCCACGTCGAAGCGGTGCACGCCGCGGCCTCCCGTGCGATGGAAGGCGATCTCGCGCGGCTTGGTCTTGTCCGAGATATCGTAGAGCTTCAGGCCGGGCGTGAACTCCGGCTGCGGCCGGCGCAGGTCCTCGTAGTTCACCAGCATGAGGTCCCCCCGCACGCGCACCTTGTGCGAGTGCATGAACGGGGGGATCGTGAGGTGGGACACGAGGCGCGGGCGCCGCGGGTCCGCCACGTCCACGATGGAGGTGCCGTGCGGCGGCGCCATGTGCCCCACGTAGGCATAGCGCCCCTGCACCACCACCTGGCCGCCGCCGGGGATATCGAGGCGACCTACCCGCCGCAGGCCCTTGCGGTCACCAAACTTCGGGACCTGTGTCATGTGCCTTGTATCTCCTGGGTCAACAGCCAAGGTGCCAAGATCGCCAAGAGGACGGCTCCATCCCCTTGGCGTCCTTGGCGGTTCATGTCAAAGCCGCCGGCGCTCGGGCAAGAGGGCGTGCTCCAGCAGCAGCACGGTGAGGATGCCCACCACCATGCCGTTGCGCAGGATGCCGGCCAGCGCCGGCGGAAAGGCGGCGAAGAAGGCGCCGGGCAGGATCGGCATCAGCGTCCCCAGCAGTGTGGGCACGCCGACGACGAAGTAGTCGCGGGACGTGAGCCGCTCCTTGCCCCGGAACAAGGCCTGCATCCCCACACCGATCTGGGTGGACATGGTGGCGCAGAAGGCCCCGCCCACCACGGCGGGCGGCACGGCGGCCAGCACCGCGGCCAGGCGCGGCACGAAGGCGAGGCCGACCAGCATGAAGGCGCAGGCCACCTGGGCGCGGCGCGCCGCCACCCGCGTGGCCAGCATCACCCCGACCCCCATAGAGAACGTGACGGTCCCCAGGCTGCCCCCCAGGCCGGCCAGCACGTTGCCCGCCCCGTTCCAGAAGACGCCCCGGCCCATCCGCGCCTCCATGTCCGACGGGCCCAGGATCTCCGCGGCGCTGTACACGCTCCCCACCGTGTTCACCAGGACGGCCAGGAAGGCGAAAGGGAAAGAGATGGCCGCGCCCAGCGTGAACGCGATGCCGCCAGGGTCCGGCGGCAGCGGCATCAGCAGCCACGGCGCCTCCGCCACGATGCCCAGGTCCATGCGGCCCATGAGCCACGCCAGGGCCGAGCCCCCGGCGATCCCCAGGAGGATGGCCACGGTGCCGGCGAAGCCGCGCAGCCGATACGACAGCCAGGGGATCCCCAGGGCCACCAGCAACGCCAGGACGAGGGCCGAAGGCTCCCCCGCCGGATGCTCCCGCGTGATGCCTCCCACCAGCGGGTAGATGGCCGGCATGAGCGAGAGGGCCACCAGCATGAGGACCACCCCGGTGATATTCGGCGTGAAGGCGCGCGCGAGACGGCGCATCAGCCCCGTCGCCGCCACCAGCCCCCCCGCCATCCCACCCACGATCAGGCCCCCGTTCACGGCTGCGGCGCCCTCGGGCGCCACCGCCACCAGCGCCAGCAACATGGCCCCCGCCGGCCCCTCCTGGAGCGGGTATCGGTGGCCCCACAGATTCTGGATCAGGGTCATGATGCCGGTGAGGAGGAGCATCCGCTGCACGTAGGCCACGGTCTGATCTGGCGTGAGGTGCAGGTAGGTGGAGATGACGGGGACGAAGAGCGTGATGGGGCCGATGGCCACCAGCACCCATTGGAAACCGTAGGTCAGCAGCCGGGGGGCCGGCGGCACGTCGTCCGGCCCGTACAGGAACTCGATGCCGGGCGGGCGGGGCGCCGCCGCATTGTTCGGCGCCCCGCCGCTTCCCAGTTCTCGGTTCCCGGTTCCCGGTTCACTGTTCACGGACGGGACTACCCACCGGCGTGGCCGGCTCATGGTTCCCGGGTCGGGGTCCAGCGCACGGGGTCCGGGCTCCCCGCTGAAAAGCAGGTTCCCCGTTCTCGGTTCCAGGTCCTCGGCTCAAGGCTACCCCGGCAAACTCCGCGGGTTCGGCCCCCGCCGAAACCGCGAACCGAGAACAGGGAACCGGGAACGGCGAACCCTCTTTCCCGCAGGCTGCTCAAAAAGTCCAGATGCAAGGCGGCGCGCGAAGGGCCGAGTGAGGCGTACTCCGCATACGCCGCAGCGAGCGCCCAAGCGCGCCAACGCCGCAGATGGGCCTTTTTCAGCAGCCTGCTAAGGGCGAGGGCCCAGGAGCGCGATCCCCCCCACCTCCCACACGGCCGCCACGAGGAGGAGAAGGGCGACGGCCGGGAGGGACCACCGGGCGTGCTCCCACACCTCGCGGAGGCGCTCCCGGCGCGGCGGGGCAAGCCAGGCGAGGCCCAGCCGCATGCCGAGGGCGCCGGCGATCATGTAGGTGGGCAACTCCAGCACGCCCGTCCCCACGGCCACGATGCCGCGGGCCCCCTCGAAGGTGCCCGGGTCGTAGAGGAGCCCCAGCATGACCCCCCGCCCCACGGCCACCACGGGCGGGATGACGAAGAAGAGGCCCCCCACCAGCGTGGACATGACCAGGGCCCCCATCCCCAGGTTCCAGACGAACACCGTGAGGGTGGCCTGCACGTAGCGGCCGGCCCGAATTTGCCTCGCGGCGGCGGCGATGGCCCCCGCGGCCTTCACCCGCTCCAGCAGCATCTGGCGGGCCTTCAGCGCCTGCGGATCCCCGGCGCGCACGGCCAGCGTGGTGGATGCCATCGGCAGGATGTAGGCCAGGACCATCACCGATACCGGTACCGCATAGAACTGCCAGAACGATCGTCGTTTCACGGCGGGTTCCCCGTTCACGGTTCCCCGTTCCCGGTTCGACCGGCAATGGCACAGCCCCGGTTCGCGAAGCCGCCTTTGATTCCCACCACGCAGTCCGGCGTTCCAGCCCCCATCGACCCGGGAACCGGGTAATCGAAACCGGGAGCTATGTCTGGCGCGATACCAAGAAACCCATTCTTCCGCAGGCTGCTCAAAAAGGTCCAGATGCAAGGCGGCGCGCGAGGCGCCGAGTGAGGCGTACTCCGGGTACGCCGCAGCGAGCGCGCAAGCGCGCCAACGCCGCAGGTGGGCCTTTTTCAGCAGCCTGCTAGGGGCGGGCGGCCCAGAGGCCGCGGTGCTCTGCCTTCGCCACCTCTTCGGCCTTGCGCAGGACGCGGCACTGGAGGGCGAACTCCCCCGACAGGGCGCAGTCGGCCCGGGCGAAGCCGGACCGCACCATCTCGTAGTTCAGGGTAACCACGCTCTCGGCGGTCGGCCGCCAGAGGACCTCCACCAGCGCCGTGCCGTCGCGATCCGCGGCCACGCTCCTGAACTCCACCGGCTGCCCCTTCCACACCTCCAGGTGCTGCCGCGCCTCCGCGCCGTGAGGCTCCCCGCCCCCCTTGCCACCGGGCGCCGCGGGCGCGGCGATCCAGGCCAGCCGTGCCCGCATCGGCGCCGCCCCGCGCGCATCCAGCCACAAGGTGCGGCCGTCCTCGACGCGGGAGATGGTGGCCGCCCGTAGCGCCGCAGCCGGCGCCGCCGCCGCCCCGGCGCCGGCCGCCAGCACGAGCGTGAGCGCAACCACGCCTCCGCTGAACCGCATCCCGACCGTCATGCGTTCGCCCCCTACGCTCCCCCGCCGAGGCAGGAGGCTAGCCCAAGGCACGCCCCTGGGTCAATGGCGATTCACCCCCGGATCGGTGCCGGTTCCCGCGGGGGGGCGGCGCGGGCGGCCGCCACGCACAATTGGGATTTGGCCATCGGTCATCGGTCATTGTATAGTAGTCCTCCCATGATCTCCGTCCGCGAGGCCCGAGAGCGCGTGCTGGCCCGGATCCGCCGGGTGACGGCGGCGGAGCGCCTCCGGGTGCAGGACGCCCTGGGGCGCGTCCTGGCCGCGGATGTGGTGGCCCCTTTCGACGTTCCGCCCCACACCAACTCGGCGGTGGACGGCTACGCCATCGCCCGGCACGACATCCCGGGGGCCGGCCAGGCGCGCCTGGCGGTGATCGCGGACCTCCCGGCCGGCCAGGTGTTCACCGGCACGGTGCGCCGGGGTCAGGCCGTCCGCATCATGACCGGCGCCCCCATGCCCGAGGGGACGGACACCTCGGTCCCCCAGGAAGACGTCTCCCGGGTGGGCGATGCCGTGCTCATTCCGGCGGCGGCGGTGCCGGGGGGCAACGTGCGCCTGCTGGGCGAGGACATCCCGCAGGGGGCGGTGGTGCTGGAGGCCGGCGCGCAACTCCGCCCCCAGGACCTGGGACTGATCTCCTCCCTCGGCCTCGCCGAGGTGCAGGTGCGGGCCCGCCCGCGGGTCGCCGTGCTCTCCACCGGCGACGAGGTGGCGGAGCCCGGCGGGCCCAAGGCCGCGGGGCAGATCTACGACAGCAACCGGGTCACCCTCACCGCCCTGGTGCGGCAGATCGGCAGCGAGCCGCTGGACCTGGGGATCGTGCGCGACGCCCGGGACGACCTGCGGGACCGCCTGCTCCATGCCAGCCGGACGGCGGACGTGGTGCTCACCTCGGGCGGGGTCTCCGTGGGAGTGTACGACCTGGTAAGGGAGGTCCTCGCCGAGATCGGAACCATCGACTTCTGGCAGGTGAACATGACGCCGGGCCGCCCCCTGGCCCCCGGCACCATCGGCGACGCCTATTTCTTCGGTCTGCCGGGCAACCCGGTGGCCTCCACCGTGGCGTTCCTCCTCTTCGTGCGGCCTGCCCTCTGGATGCTCATGGGCCGGCGCGCGCTGGACGCGCCGCGCTTCCATGCCACCTGCACCTCGGCCCTGCGCAAAAAAGCGGGGCGCATGGAGTACAAGCGGGGCATCCTGCGCTTCACCGAGGGCGGCTGGGAGGTGAGCGCGACGGGGCCCCAGGGGTCCGGCATCCTGCGCTCCATGGTCTTGGGCAACTGCCTCATCGTGCTGGAGGAGGAGCGCGGCGACGTGAAGGAGGGGGACGTGGTGACCGTCGAACCCTTCGTCCCCCTCTGGTGACCGCCGCCCGCGATGGCGCCCGGCGGCGTTCGTCCCTTGTCGTTCGCGGTTGCTGGTCCGTGCCGGGCGGGCCGGACGGCGCCCCCTCCCACCCCGAGCCTCGAATGAGAGAGGAACGCCGCGCCTTCTAACGACAGACGACAAACCACAAACGACAGACGAGGAGGTTTCGATGGCAGCCAATCCGGTTCGTGTGGCCTCGGTGGGCATCGGGTGGTGGAGCGGTGTTCTGGCCGAGAGCATCCACGGCAAGAGCGAGCTGCTCAAGGTCGTGACCTGCTTTACGCGGGACGAGGGGAAGCGGGGGCAGTTCGCCGGCAAGTTCGGCTGCCGGCAGGCCAAGAGCTACGACGAGGTGCTACGGGACCCCGAGGTGGAGGGGATCCTCCTCACCACCCCCCACACGCTGCATGCCGACCATACCATCGCCGCGGCGCAGGCCGGCAAGCACGTGTTCGTGGAGAAGCCGTTCACCATCCTCACGGCGGACGCCGTGAAGGCGGCCGAGGCCTGCCGGAAGGCCGGGGTGGTGCTGGCCGTGGGGCACAGCCGGCGCCGCCAGCCCACCAACCGGAAGCTGAAGGCCATGCTTGATGCCAAGGAGCTGGGGGTCCCCGTGCAGGCCGAGTGCAACCTCTCGGCGGGCGTGGCGTTGAACTACAAGCCGGGCATGTGGCGGGCGACGCGGGCCGAGTCCCCCGCCGGCGGCATGGCCGGCATGGGCGTCCACCACGTGGACACGCTGCAGTACCTGCTGGGCCCCATCGCCCGGGTCATGGCCCTGTCCAAGCGGATCGCCGCGCCGGTGGACGTCGATGATGCCACGGCGATCGTCCTGGAGTTCGAGCGGGGCCCCGTGGGATTCCTGGGCACCAGCATCGCCGTCCCCAAGGTGCTTTACTTGAACGTGTACGGCACCGAGGCCAACGTGTACACCGAGGGCGAAGGCGCCAGGCTTTTCGTCCAGAAGAAGGGCGGCGAGGAGCGGGTCTCTGTGCCGATGGCGGCGGTGGACATCGTTCGGGAGGAGCTGGAGGACTTCGCCCGCGCGGCGCGCCGGCAGGGGTCCTACGAGGTGACCCCACAGGATGCCATCCGGGTGATCGCCGTCTTCGAGGCCATCGTGCGGTCCAGCGAGACCGGGCGCGCCGTAAACGTGTCCGAGTTCCTCGCATGAGACCGGCAACGAGCAATGAGCAACGAGAAATGAGAGAGGCCCGGGCGGCGGCCGACCCACGTCCAGCGAACTCGCGGCTCGTTGCTCATTGCTCATTGCTCTCAGGGTGACGCCGTGGCCGTCGCCCGGGACGATCTAGCCCAGATCCGTTCGGTGAACGAGCGGTTTTATCGGGCCTTCGAGAGGCTGGACATGGAGGCCATGGCCGCCGTCTGGGCGAAGACCGACTACGTGAAGTGCATCCACCCGGGTTGGGGACTCCTGATGGGCTGGGATGCCGTGCGGGCGAGCTGGGAGATCATCTTCCGCAACACGGGAGAGATCAGGTTCACGCTCACCGAAATGCAGGTGGAACTCCGCGGACCCCTGGCCTGGGTGACCCTCACCGAGAACATCCTGACGCAGGTCGAGGGGCGGGTGGCCGCCACGTCCGTCCTGGCCACCAATGTCCTCGAGAAGGCGGGAGCCCGCTGGCTGCTGATCCACCACCATGCCTCCCACATCCTCATGCCCCCGGCCCGCCAAACCTCGGAGACCGTGCACTGATCCCCCCACCCAAGCAATGAGCAATGAGGAACGAGCAATGAGTGACGGAGGGGAGCAGATCGCCTGCCCCCCGGCAGAGCCTTCGATGGGCCACCGGGCATGAGGATCGTAGAGGTCGGCTCATTGCTCATCACTCATTGCTCGTTGCTCGTTGCGCATCGCTGATGGAGCGGCTGCGCTACGAGTCCTTCCGGCCCGCTCGCGGGTCTGCGAATGCCATCGTGGTGAGCGGCACCCCCGGCGGCGGGCCGCATCTGAGCCACTGGCCCGGCAACGCCAGCCCGCCCGCGGTGAAGGCGGACACCAGCCTGGAGATCGTCCTCAAGTTCCTCAACCTGAAGCCCGCGCGGCGCGACGCGCTTTGCCAGGGCGCCTCCGTCGTCACCAGCCCGTGTTTCGGCGTGGATGCCCTCCTGGCCCTCTGGTCGCTCCTCACGCCCCACCGGGCGCAGGGCTTCACCGGGCCGCTGCAGGCGGCCGCCTTCTCGGGCGAGTTCCAGGTGTTCGTCTTTCCGGAGGCCACGAGGATCTGCTGCGCCATCAACCGCCTGGGCGACCCGGAACGGTCCCCTCTGCGGGGCGAACTGGGCGGGGCCGGCCCGTGGGAGCGCCTGGGGGCGCTCCACCGGGCCCTGCTCCCCCGCGTAGACGAGCTGCTGGGTTATGCGGACCGCTTCGCGGCCGACTGGAGGGAGGAGTTCGAGGCCATCGAGGCGGACCGCCGCCTCTTCGGCGAGGGGAAGGCCGCCGTGGAGGAGTTCCCGGATGTGGACCTGGCGGTGATCCGGGCGCCGCGCCCGCTGCATCCGGTGGCCCGCAATACCGCCACGGAGCGCCTGCGGGTGCTCACCGCCACCGGCCCGGCCACCTACGAGCTGATCTACCGCGCCGAAACCTGGGTGGAGCTGGTGAGCCGCCCCGTCCTCCCGCGCCTCGACCTCGCACCGCTCCTCCCCGAGCTCCAGGCCCTGGAGTCCGCCGGGACATGGCTGTTCGACGGCATCGCCCGGCCCGTTCCCTCTCTCCGCTGCGCCGATGCCGCCGGCGCCGCCGGCCCCAGCACCATTGCTCCCGACCGCTTCCTGAGCATCCTGCGCCGCTACCTCACCGCCCACGCCGCAGACACGGCGCACCACTGGAACCCCAGGGCGCCACACCCCGAACTCCGGTCCCTGGTCCTGAGTCCCTAGTCCTGAGTCGGAACACGGCGGGGGGATGGCCGGCGGCGAGCTGAGCGTAGCCTCGGCCCCGTCTCCGGGGGCTCGGAGCTAAGGACAATGCTGTTCACTTAGGCCGTCAGCCGGGCCAAATCCCCCCGTTCCCCCCTTTGCCAAAGGGGGGCGGAGGGGGGATTTGCTCCGTTTCCGCGGCCATTGTCCAATCCTATGTGAACACTCTTGGCGCTAAGGACAAAGGACCCGGGACTCAAAACCGGTGGGTCCGGGAATCATTTCCCGGTGTAGACGACGCGGTAGATGGCGGTGGGGGTGGAGAAGTACAGGTAGCCGTCGGGCCCGTCGGCCACCTCGATGACGGGCCCGGGCGCCTGGATGAAGCCCTCGTCCCGCTCCACCTGCGTGTAGTCCGGGTACCTGAGGGCGATGCGGCGGATGACCCCCGTGGCGTACTCGCCCAGGAATAGGCTGAACCGGAGGGCGGGGGGGTAGCGGAGGCCCGTGTAGAAGGTCATGTTGGTGAAGCCGGCCGGGGCGTGGTAGGTCAGCACCGGGTCGATGAAACGAGAGTCGCGTCCGGCCCCCACCACCTTCGGCCAGCCGTAGTTCCCGCCCGGCCGGATCAGGTTTACCTCTTCGCCGCGGCCCGCCCCGCTGTCGGTGGCGAAGAGGCGGCCGGTGAGGGGGTGGAAGGCGAGGCCTGTGGCGTTGCTGATCCCCAGGGCGTAGACCAGCGAACCGGGCTGCGGGTTGTCTCCCGGGATGGACCCGTTGGGGTTCATGCGCAGGATCTTGCCGGACGGCAGGGCCGGGTCCTGCGAGGCGAGGTGGTCCCCCGCGTCGCCCACGCCCGCGTAGAGCCCTCCATCGGGCCCGAAGCGCAGGCCACCCCCGTTGTGGGAGAGGGCGGCCGGCAGCCCGTCCAGGATCACCCGGGCGTTCTCGGCGCGGCCGTCCCGTTCGCGGAGCCGCACGATCCGGTTGCGCAGGGGGCCCGGCGAGGTGCAGTAGACGTAGAGCATCCGGTTGGTTGAAAAGTCCGGGTGGAGGGCCAGGCCCAGCAGGCCCTGGTCGCCCGCTGCGGCGACGTCCACCACGGCCACCGGGTCCGGCTGCAGGACGCCCCGCTCGATGAGCCGGATCCGCCCCGAATGCCGCTCGGTGAAGAACAGCCGGCGTTCGGATTCGAAGGCGAGGGCCGTCGGGAAGCTCAGGTTCTGCCAGACCGACTGCACCTCGAAGTTCGGGTTCGCCGCCGGGCGCGCACGGGGAGGCCCCTCTGCCCCCTGGACGGCGGCCGGGAGGAACAACAGGAACCCGAGGGCCAGGACCCTTCGCATGCGTCTCACCGGATGGCGGCGGCGGCCCGGGCCGTGTCGCCCGGCGGGTCGCTGGCGCCCGCCCTCACCCCTCAACGCGCACGATGGAGCGGCCCGGCAGCAACGCCTGGAGGCGCGCCACCGCCCCCTCCACCGGGCCGCGCTCCTTCGCCTCGATGGTAACCTTCACCTTGTACCCGGGGGCGTTCAATTCGGGATAGGAGCCCAGTTGGAGCGCCGGGAACTCCCGGACCAGGACGTTCAGGACATCGGCCAGGTCGCCCTCGTCCATGTTCACGTAGACCTTGGTCAGGTGGAAGGGCGTGTCCCGAAAGCGTTCCTGGATGGCGTGAAATTTCTGCCGCAGGATCTCGGGGATCCCCGGGAAGATGTAGACGTTCCGGCAGGCGATGACCGGGAACAGCAGGGTCTCCCGCCCCACCAGCTCGGCCCCCTCGTGCACCTCGGCCATCTTCAGGTGGGCCTGCGTGACCCGGTTGCGATAGAACTCCCGCAGCACCCGCTCCAGGCCGGGGTCGCGCACGACCCGGCGGCCGAAGGCGTGGGCCACGGCCTCGATGGTCACGTCATCGTGGGTGGGCCCCACGCCCCCCGAGGTGCAGACGACGTCGAAGGCCCGGGAGAAGGCCCGCACCTCGGCCGCGATCACCACCACGTCGTCCGGCACCACGGCGATGCGGCGCAGGTCCACCCCCAGCTCGCGCAGCGCCAGGGCGAAGAAGGGCGCATTCGCGTCCTGGACCTTGCCCGAGAGGATCTCGTTGCCGATGATGACGAGCCCGGCGGTCTTCCCCAT
>Ga0187766_10002397_pt1 | contig 11050 bp, 12 predicted proteins | sample 0216_QUI02_MP05__4_FD_132971 | JGI IMG/M metagenome (GOLD analysis project Ga0187766, IMG submission 132971) | Tropical peat soil microbial communities from peatlands in Department of Meta, Colombia - 0216_QUI02_MP05_20_MG | ecosystem: Environmental > Terrestrial > Soil > Wetlands > Peat ... | reverse complement strand
TGAAGTGTTCCTTGCCATTGCGCCAGATGGTGAGCTTGAGCGAGCTCGACAGCGCATTCACCACCGACACGCCGACGCCGTGCAGGCCGCCGGACACCTTGTACCCGCCGCCTTCGCCGAACTTGCCCCCGGCATGCAGCACTGTGAGCACGACCTCGACCGCGGGGCGCTTCTCCTTCTCCATGATCGCCACGGGAATCCCGCGGCCGTCGTCGGCCACGGTGACCGAGTTGTCGGGATGGATCGTGACCGAGACCTCGTCGCAGTGGCCGGCGAGCGCCTCGTCGACAGAGTTATCAACAACCTCGTAGACCAGGTGGTGCAAACCTCGCTGACCGGTCGAGCCGATGTACATCCCGGGTCGTCGGCGGACTGCCTCTAGCCCCTCCAGGACGGTGATGTCCTGCGCGTCGTAGCTGGTCTGTTGCTGTCGGCGCCGTGCGGCGCCATCGTCATTCGTCAACGATCCTCCGATGGCATCGAGACGCCCCGGTACCGCGCAACGTGCGGCGCGCCGGGGCGTCGGAAGGTGGTGTACACAAGAATAGCACAACCGCCCCCCGAACTGATGTTCGTGTCGGCAATGTTTTCCCTGCAAACCGGGCTGAAATAGGGCGTGTGGAGCGGCACTCGGCGGCGGTTAGGGATCGCGTCGTGGCGGTACCGCGACGCACCGCAGGCGGGTGATCGATCCTCGCCGCAGCAACGCGTTCAGGCGCTCCAGGATTGCCGGTGCCATGAGATCGAGTTCATGCGCCCAGACGGATGCCGAGCAGGCCACCGTGAGCACCCCGGCGCGCTCGGAGGCCGGTCGCGCCTCGGCGCTGACGGCGTCCCCGACGGCTGTCACCCACACACGCTGGACGTCGGCGAGCAGCGTGTGTGGGGCGAGCTCGTCACGCAGCGCGTCGAACGCGAATGTGAGTGGACGCGGACCTGATCTTCGCGGGCTCAGGCGGCCATCGCCTCCTGGAGTACGCGGCCATCGGCGACGGCGAGATGCTCCACTCCCGGTTCACCGGCGCCCGGTACGCGATCGAGATCCGTGGTCGTGATCACCGCCTGGCCGCCACCGGCCAGAAGTACCTCGATCAGCGCGCGCCGACGAACTCCATCCAACTCGCTCATCACATCGTCGAGCAGCATCACCGGAGCCGGATGTCGATTGCGGGCGAGCGTCTCACGCTCGGCGAGCAGCAACGACAGCAACGCAAGCCGCTGCTGCCCTTGCGACCCGTATGCACGGAGCTCACGCCCGCCCTGCATGATCGCGAGCTCGTCGCGATGCGGGCCATGCCCCGTGAATCCACGCTCCAGATCGCCCTCGCGGCGTTGTGCGAGTTCCGTCGCCAGTTGCTCGGGCTCGGTCGCGCGCGAGCGTGAGCGATAGGCGAGCGACGGGCTGCCGTCGAGGCCGAGTTCACTGCTCAGACGCGTGAAGGAATCGGCCAACTCGTCGACGGCACGCCTGCGATCGTGCATCAGCGCGATGCCGTGGCGAGCCAGCTGCGCGTCCCAGGTGGCCAGCGAGTCCCGCGAGGAGATTCCCGCACGTACGCGTCCGATCAGTGTGTTTCGTTGCGCGAGCGTGTGCGCGTAAGCGCGCCGGGTGTCGCCCCGTGTCGGCCACATCGCAGCGACGAACTGATCGAGGTGTGCACGCCTCAGCGCGGGGGCGCCCTTGACCAGCTCCAGCCGGTCGGGAAGGAATACCCCGAGCAGCGGCCGGCCTGGCGCGCCGAGCAGGCGCTCGACCGGCGCGCCGTCGAGCCGCATCTGCTTCGGGCCCCCGGGAGCGAAGCCGACCGACAACTCGTGCGCTCCATCCTCGGCCTCGGTGCTGACCGCAACGCGCGTGGCCGGCGCGCCGAACCGGACCACTTCACGCTCGTTCGCCGTCCGGCACGATCGACCCGTGCAGCCGAAGTAGAGCCCCTCGAGAAGATTCGTCTTGCCCGCTCCGTTCGGCCCCCGGACGACCGTCAAGCCACCTCCGAGCGAAACGCGGGCGTCGCGGTAGCAGCGAAAGTCCCGGAGCACGAGACGGGCGACGCGCACGGACTACCTACACGTTCAGCCGGATCGGCATGATCAGGTACTGGAAGCGGCTTTCGTCCGCCGCCTCGATCAGACCAGGACGAAGCGGGCTGATGAGCTTGACGAGGACATCACCCTCTGCGATCGCTTCCAGACCGGCGCGCAGAAACTCTGGGTTGAAGCCGATCTCGAGCGGCTCCCCCTGGAACGCGACCGGCAGCGCCTCGAGCGCCTCGCCGACATCAGGCGTCTGGGCGGATACGGTCAGTTCGCCGGGCTTGAAGGAAAGTCTCAGCGGCGCGTTCTTCTGCGCCAGCAGGCTGATTCGGCGCACGACGTCGGTCAGTTCCGAACTCGCGACTCGGAGCTCGTGCTCGAAGCTCTCCGGCAGAAGCTGCCGGTAGTTGGGGAATTGGCCGTCGATCAAACGTGAGGACAGGACCACCCCATCGAGTACGAACAGGATCTGGTTCTGACCCACGCTGACGCTCAGCTGCTCGTCCGAGGCCTGCGTCGCAAGACGAGCAAGCTCCTGCAAGGCTCGCGCCGGTACGTTGACCTCAAACGCACTCGACAAAGGCGTCTCGAGCGCGGTCTCCTTCACGCTGAGCCGGTACGAGTCGGTCGCCACCATCCGCAGTTCTCGGTCAGAGGCCGAGATCAGGATCCCGGTGAGAACGGGACGAGTCTCGTCTCGAGACGCCGAGCCGGCGACCTTGAGCGCGGTCGCCACGAACGCCTGCGCGGGAACGGCTACCGCGGACTCGGGGTCGGGCTCGGGAAACGGCGGGAAGTCCTCCGTGCGAAGCGTGCGGAGGTGGAAGGTTGCGCTGCCGGAGACGATCTCCGTGTCCTGCTCAGCCGGTCGGAGCTCCAGCGAGACCTGGTCCGCGGGCAACGAGCGCACCACATCGAGGAGCAGGCGAGCCGGGAGCACCACGACGCCTTCGCGAACGACGGTAGCGTCGAGCGGAACCCGCAGACCAACGTCCATATCGGTCGCCCTGAGTTCGCATCCGGCTGAGGACGCGACGATCTGAACTCCCGACAGAGCCTGAATCGCACTGCGGGTCGAAGCGACTCTACTGACCGTCTGAAGTTGCGAAAGCAGGACGTCGCGCTCGAGCGAGATCTTCACGATGAATACCTCAGGAGGATGGTGTAGAAGTCATAGGAGGAAGAACGTCGTTGAAAAGTCGACGATTGCCCGCACGGAGCGGGAAAGTTGTCGTCATCCGAACAGACAAGTCTGTCAACCGGCACGGTCGGGATCTTGCCCGACAATCCTCGCGGAGAGCGTCGCCACCTGATCGTGGGCGTCGTCGTCGCTCGCGAGGCGATGCGCGACGCGCTTACACGAATGTACGATCGTCGCGTGGTTGCGTCGGCCGAACGCCTCGCCGATCTCGGTCAGCGAGGCGTCCGTGAGCTTGCGGGCAAGGTGAATCGCGACCTGCCGCGGCCAGGCAACCCGCGCTGCCCGCGCGCCTGAGACGAGCTCGGCCACGGACAGGTCGTAGAACGAAGCCACGGACGCCTGAATGTCGGTTACGTCAGGTTGCCGGCGCCGGGCGGAGGGATACATGCAGTCCAGGACGCTGGCGGCGAGCGCGAGCGTGATCGGCTGTCGCGTCAGCGAGTGGTGTGCGACGACGCGAATCAGGGCCCCCTCGAGCGAACGAACGTTGTCGGTGACGCGTTCGGCGATCAGTTCGAGGACGTCGGGATCAGTGACCGGGACGCGATCGAGTGCGGATCGCTTGCGCAGGATCGCGACTCGGGTGGCGAAGTCAGGCGGCCGGATGTCGGCGATCAGCCCGGACTCGAATCGCTCGCGCAGGCGCTCCTCGACGGCGGTGAGCTGACGCGGGAGCCTGTCGCACGTGAGGACGAGTTGGCGGCCGGTCTCATACAGCGCATTGAACGTGTGGAAGAACTCCTCTTCGGTCTTCGCCTTGCTGGCGAGGAACTGGACGTCGTCGATCAGGAGCACGTCGGCGTCGCGATAGGCCCGCTTGAAGCGGTCGACCGACTTCGACCCGAGGGAGGCGATGAAGTGATTCGTGAACGCTTCAACGGTCGTGTAGCGCACGCTTGCGCCGCTGCCGAACGCATGCACGTAGTTGCCGATCGCGTGGAGGAGATGGGTCTTCCCGAGCCCGGGCGGGGCATGCAGGAAGAGCGGGTTGTACGCCTGGCCCGGTAGCTCTGCGACCGCGAGCGCTGCGGCGTGCGCGAGGCGATTTCCATCGCCGATGATGAATTGCTCGAACCGGTAGCGCGGATTGAGCGCATGCGAGGTCGCCTCCTGTGCCCCGCTCGCCGGTTTACGCGGCGCGGAATCGTGGTCAGAGGAGGTTGCGGTGAAGGCAACCTGAATCGGTCGACCGGCGACGGCGCGAGCGCAGCGCTCGAGCACCCGACTGAAGCGCTTGGCCACCCAAGCCTGGGTCGCGTGCGGCGCCTCGAGCAGCAGCAACTTGTCATCCCACGACTTGACCTGAAGCGGCGCGAGCCAGATCTCGTACGTGGACTCTCCGACCACGCGGCGCAGCTCGGCGCGAATCTCGCGCCAAGCAGGGGTGGACTCGAGATGCGCAGGCAGCTCCAAGCGACTCCTTTGGGGAGCGTTGAGGGAAACGATCGTGAGGGGCAGGCGAAACCGCTCGGGCGGGCGAATATATCAGTGGCTATCGGCCGCAATGGGCGTGCGTCAGAGGGGTTGGCGCAAAGCGCGATAAAAAGCATCCCCAGGGTGGTAGTGTCAATCAGTACAAACTTTTCGATAGGTGGTTGTTTGGGTTGCGGACACTCCCAGAGGACCGCTAGGACGCTGCGTATACTGGGCGTGGTCCCGTCATCCACGGGCCCGTGACCCATGAAACGCACGTACCAGCCGAAGAAGCGCAAGCGCGCGCGGACGCATGGTTTTCGCGCGCGGATGCGCACGCGCGCCGGACGCGTCACGCTCAAAAGGCGTCGCGCGAAGGGTCGCAAGCGACTGACGGTCTGATGGAACGGTCGGCCAGCCGCGTCGAGGGCGACGCAGGAGGCCTGCCAGGCGCCGGGCGCCGCACTCGCGCTCACGCTCGGCCGGCCCGGGGAAGGCTGTCGCGGAGCGGGGACTTCGATCGCGTCTTTCGCCAGGGACGCTCGCATGCAGGCCGCGAACTGGTGCTGTATGTGTTTCCGCGCAGCGAAGACGGTGCGCCACGGCTCGGCTTGTCGGTGTCGCGAAAGGTCGGTGGCGCCGTTGACCGGAATCGCGTCAAGCGACTTTTGCGTGAGGCGTTTGCGCTCGAGAGTGCCCGGCTGCCGGGCGGATCGGATGCCGTCGTCGTCGCGAGGCGCGATGCGAGGGCTCTCGCCGAGCGCGAGGGCCTGCATGGAATCCGCCGAGCGCTGGCAGAGCTGATCTCGCGGGCGGCCGGCGAGGAGGATCGCGGTCGTCGGTCGGGGGCCGCTGGGGCTGCGACCGGCGACGGGGCTGGGGCTGGGGCTGGGGGCGGCGACGGAGCTGCGGAGGAGGGCGGAGTTGCTGTTGATGACGGGCGAGCGGGCTCAGGAGCCGATGCGCGATGAGGGCGATGAGGTGGGTCGCGATCGCTCCGATCAGGCTGTACCAGTTCCTGATCTCGCCGCTGCTCGGATCGAGATGCAAGTACTACCCATCCTGCTCGGAATACGCCGCGCAGGCGATCGGGCGATTCGGCATACTTCGCGGGCTGATCCTGGCCGGCTGGCGGTTGCTTCGTTGTAATCCGTGGAGCCACGGGGGGTTCGATCCCGTTGAGGATCAGCGGCTGTTCAAGTCACGAACGCCGGTGCCCAGCGCATGACCATACTCTTCACCGCGAATATCTTCCAGCCGCTGATCGACGTGTTCGAGTCGGTCCTGAAGTTCTTCCACAACAGCCTCGGGGTGTCGTGGGGCTGGTCGATCGTCCTGTTGACGATCTGCGTTCGCGCCGTGCTGATTCCGCTGACGATGAAGCAGTTCCGTTCGATGCAGCGGATGCAGCAGCACATGCCGGAGCTGAAGGCGATTCAGAACAAGTACAAGGACGACAAGCAGCGCCAGCAGCAGGAGATGATGAAGTTCTACAAGGAGAACCAGATCAATCCGCTGGGCTCCTGCCTACCGCTGGTGCTCCAGCTACCGGTGTTCATCTCGCTGTACTACATGCTCCGGCAGAGCCTGCGGGTCGATATCTGTCCGCAGAAGCAGCCGGGATGGGATGCCGTCACGCACACCGTGAGCAGTACGGCCAAGACCGTTCCCTGCGGGCCGCATGGCGGCGCCTCGTTCCTGTTCATCTCCGACCTGACCAATCACGCGACGGGCGTGGTGCTCGTCGTCCTTATCTGCCTCTACGTCAGCACCCAGCTCATCTCGAGCCTGATGATGTCGACCGCCGCAATGGACAAGACGCAGCGGCAGATCATGCTCGTCATGCCGCTGTTCTTCGTGATCTTCCTGATCAACTTCCCGGCGGGCGTGATCGTTTACTGGATCACCACCAACATCTGGACGATCGGTCAGCAATACATCATTCGTAGAACTGTGGGTCCAGTTCCAGCTCCGTCGGCGGGGCCCACCCCTGAAACTGGGGGCGGAGCCGATGGCGGTCGTGGCGGCGGGGGAGGACCTCCCGACCGAGGTGGTCCGAACGGCGCCGGTGCCGGCGGCCTCGGCGGACTGCTGCGCGGCAAGCCCAAGACCGCCAAGGAGCCAGCGGCGGTCGGCGCCAGCGCGAGGAACCGACCAGCGGCACCGCCGCCGCCACCCCCACGAAAGAAGAAGAAGCGCTCTGGGCGCCGAAGATAGCGTGGGCGGGTCACTCAGCCAAGCTGGCGTCCGCGTCCAAGATCTCCTGGAGCGGATCGCCGAAGATGTGGGCGTCGCCGCGTCGGTCGACGTGCGCGAGGATTCGGAGTGCGTCCGTGCCGAGTACCTCGGCGACGACCTGGGTCTGCTGATTGGCCATCACGGCCAGACGATCGACGCAATCCAGCACCTCGCCTACCGAGCCGCATTCCAGGGCGTCGAGGCTCGCAAGCGGGTTGAGGTAGATGCCGCCGGCTACCGCGAGCGCCGGGCTGTCGCGCTCCGAGCCACGGCAGATCAAGCTGCCGCGACCGCGATTCACGATCGGCGCCCGGTTCCGCTGGAAGCGATGAGCGCGCTCGAGCGCAAGGTCGTCCACGAGCATCTGAAGAGCCGCCACGACGTCGAGACCTACAGCGAGGGCCAGGAGCCTGCGCGGAGGTTGGTCGTGGCGCCGTTGGTCGACTAGGCTGAGGCTCCGGGGTCAAGAGCTCCGGCCGCCGAGAGCCACGGCGCGTGAGAGCCACGGCGGAAAGGGGTTCCCCCGGCGAGAGCCCCGGGCGCGTAAGAGCCCACGGCGGCCTGAGCTTTCGCCGGCGAGAGAGAGCCCGGGCCGGCGAGAGCCCCGGTGGTGCCGAGCGGACGTGCCGGGAGCGAGAAGCGGCTCGTTGACGATTCGCAGTCGGCAGTCGCGCCAGCGCCCTTCGATCGCAAGCTGTCGGCAGTCGCGCCAGTTGCGTCCATCGTGCTCGTGTCTGGTCCGGGCTGACGGTCAAGTTGCGTGTGGTACGTCCGGGCTGACACCGTCCGGGCGGACACGGATCCAGCTGTTTCACGTTTTTCTTGACGGTGAAACAGGATCGGGCGGCGTTCTCGGTACAAATAGCTTCGTGACCGCTCTGTCCTCCTTCGAACGTGGCGTCGTGGTGGGCCTCCTCGTGGGCGAGGGCTCCTTCGGCGGGGACGGCAAGCAGCCTCAGGTCACGCTCCGGATGCACGTTCGCCACGAGGCCGTGTTCCGCTGGCTTGTCGAACGCTTCCCGGAAACCCGCCTCTACGGTCCCTACAGCCACGGAGGCCGCTCCTATTACCAATGGATGGCGAGAGGCCGGGCCCTGGTGCGAGACGTTTTACCTCTACTGGAGGAAGACCTTAACGACCAACTTGACAGTTATGCATCCGAGCGATTCCAATCTATGTGCAGGCGATATGCGGCGTACATTTCCCGCGAGCGGGCGCGCGGAGGGCACTGATCGATGGCCGACGACGACCTCGGTGATGTGTCGGCGCGCGTCTCGACCCTTGGTCGCCGGTACGGCCTTCCCGCCGGCGCAATTGCCCAGCTCAGTTCATTACTCGCTGCGCTGGTCGCCGATCCCCTTGCGCCGACGGCCGTGCGGGAACCGCTCAAGGCGGTCGACGATCATTTGGCCGACGCGTTGGTCGCGCTCGAGCTGGAGCCGATTCGTGTGGCAGCTTCGATCGCCGACCTTGGCGCCGGAGCGGGGATCCCGGGGCTGCCGCTGGCGATCGCGCTGCCGGACGCCCGCGTGTACCTCGTCGAGAGCGGCACCCGCAAGTGCGCATTCCTGCGGCGAGTTATCGCGACCTGCCGCGTCGCCAACGCCGTCGTCGTGCATTCGCGCGTCGAGGCGTGGAGTTCGGGCCTCCGCCGGTTCGACGTGGTGACCGCACGGGCGCTCGCCCCCTTGGCCGTCGTGGAGGAGTATGCGGCGCCACTGCTCCGAGTCGGCGGGCATCTTGTCGTGTGGCGTGGCCATCGCGACCCCGTCGCGGAGGAGTCCGCGGAACGTGCGGCACGAGAACTGGGTTTGGAGCTGGATCGGCCGAGGCCCGTCCAGCCATACGAGGGTGCCGAGCACCGTCATCTTCACCTAGGGTTGAAGGTGAGAGAGACGCCAGCCGCATTCCCGAGAAGGGAGGGGATTGCACGTAAACGGCCGCTCGGTGGGCGGGGCGCGTCAGCTTGGCGCGACGAACCTCGGTCTGACCGCGCCTGGCGCTAGCGTGATGAAGTCGATGGGGACCGTATACGCGATCGCTAATCAAAAGGGCGGCGTCGGCAAGACCACGACCGCCGTGAACCTCGCCGCATGCGTGGCCGAGGCGGGGTACGACACGCTGCTCGTCGACATCGATCCACAGGCGAACGCGACGATCGGCCTGGGCCTCAGCAAGGACTCCGCGTCGACCGTGTACGACGTTCTCGTGGGGTCGGTGCCGCTGGCCGAGGTGGTCGTCGCCACCGCGATCGAGCACCTATGGGTCGTTCCTGCAGGTCCGGACCTTGCCGGCGCGACGGTCGAACTGCCAAGGGTCGCCGGCTCAGAAACACGACTACGCTCGGCGCTGGCCTCGGTGCGTGATCGCTACGCGTTCACACTCCTGGACTGCCCTCCGTCGCTCGGGCCGCTGACGGTGAATGCACTTGTTGCCGCGGACCGCGTGATCGTTCCGGTTCAGGCGGAGTATTTTGCGCTCGAGGGATTGGCTGGTCTGCTCGACACTCTCTCGCTCGTGCAGCGCGAGTCAAACCCCCACCTGACGGTGGTGGGGATGCTGTTGACGATGCATGACGGTCGCACGCGTCTTGCCCAGGACGTCGAGCGCGAGGTCCGCGAGCACTTTCCCGAACTGGTGTTCGATACTGTGATCCCTCGGAACGTGCGCGTCGGCGAAGCACCGAGTTTCGGCAAACCGGTCATTCACCACGATCCGCACTGCGCCGGCGCAGACGCTTACTTTGAGCTCGCAAAGGAGGTGGCCGCTCGTGGCTGAGCGACGGTCAGGAATGGGTCGTGGCCTTGCCGCCATCCTCTCGGTGGCCTCGAAGGATGAGCTGGAAGAGCTCCGCCAGCTGCCGGTCGAGCTAATCGGACCGAATCCGGACCAGCCACGGAAGGCATTCGACGAAGAGGGTCTGCTCGCCTTGGCGGAATCGGTCCGGGTCAGGGGGATGCTCCAGCCGGTACTCGTTCGGCCGGTCGTCGGCGGCCGGTACGAGCTCATCGCCGGCGAGCGGCGCTGGCGGGCGGCTCGGCTGGTCGAGCTCGAAACCATTCCGGCGATCATCCGGCGCTACGACAGCGCAACGTCCCTCGAGTTGGCGCTGATCGAGAACATGGCCCGGGAAGATCTGAATCCGATCGAGGAAGCTCGAGCCTGCGCGGCGCTTGTGGAGGAGCTTGGAATGAGTCGCGAAGACGTCGGGCTGCGCGTCGGGCGGAGCCGCGTGGCAGTGTCGAACCTGATCCGCCTACTCGACCTGCCGGACGAAGCGCTCGCGCTGATCGAGCGCGGCGACCTGACCGAGGGGCACGGACGTGCGCTACTTGTGACCGAGGATCACGCCGAGCGGCGCCAGCTCGCTCGCGCAGCGGCCGATGGGGGCTGGTCGGTCCGGGAGCTCGAGGGGCGCGCCCGAGCGCCCGGCGCCGCTCAGCCGACGGCGCAACCCAAGCGGCGCGGAAGCCGCAAGCTCCATCCGGATCAACAAGCTGCGATCGAACAGATCGCCGATTCGCTCGGCCCAGCCCTCGGCCTGGCTCTAGAGGTCACCGCCGGCGTGGGAGGCGGTTACCGGGTGCAGCTCAACTTCGATTCGCTCGATGAGGCGCTCGAGCTCGCGCGCAGATTGACCATCCACGCGGCTGCGTGACGCACGGAGGCGGTCCGCGCCGGGAGGGCGCGAGCTCGGCTGATCGCAGCGCGTGACATCGTCCGCCCGGCCGAGCCCGACGCGGGCGGCGACCGCGATCCCTTCGTCGCAGCCAAGGGTGGCGAACCGGTCGAAGCGCGAAAGGATTGTTCCGGCGACACGAGACCCATCGGCCTAGCCGGCTCGGGCTCTCGCAATTCGCCTCCGGTCGCAGACGGCGCACGTCCGGCGCTAGCATGACGCGCAATGCATGCGCCCGCTTGTGCCGAGACGACCGCAACCGCGCCGCGGATGTGCCATATGGCCGATACCTGTTTGTGGTCGGAGTCGGCAGAACCGCGTGCTTGCAGGGCACGGGCGATTAGCTCAGTCGGTTAGAGCGCTTCTCTGATAAGGAAGAGGTCCCTGGTTCGAGTCCAGGATCGCCCACTGGGATTTGCCTGGAAATGGCCAGGTCTCTGCGCGGGGTACAGAGGCGATCCGTCCGGTTCCGAGCGCTATGGAAG
>Ga0187766_10002395_pt1 | contig 11052 bp, 11 predicted proteins | sample 0216_QUI02_MP05__4_FD_132971 | JGI IMG/M metagenome (GOLD analysis project Ga0187766, IMG submission 132971) | Tropical peat soil microbial communities from peatlands in Department of Meta, Colombia - 0216_QUI02_MP05_20_MG | ecosystem: Environmental > Terrestrial > Soil > Wetlands > Peat ... | reverse complement strand
GCGCCGGCGGGCGCATCGCTGCGGAAGCACTCAAGAATGCGGCCCCCGACGGCTCGACCTTGCTTCTTACGCCGATCGTCGTCCCCGTGCTCGCTCCACTCGTGTACAAGCAGCTCCCCTACGACCCCGCCCGCGACTTCGCTCCCGTGACGCAGGTCGCCACGTATCAATTCGCGCTCGCCGTGGGACCGAATCACCCCGCGAAGACCGTCGCGGAGTTCGTGGCCTGGATAAAGGCCAACCCCAAGCAGGCGAGCTTCGGGTCGCCCGCGCCGGGCAGCCTGCCGCACTTCTTCGGATTGATGATCGGCCAGGCGATCGGCGTCGACATGGTCCACGTCGCGTACAAGGGCGGCGTCCCTCTGGCGACCGACCTGATGGGCGGGCAGATTCCCTGCGGCATTGACGCACTGTCCGACATGCTGGAGCTGCACCGCGCCGGCAAGCTGCGCATCATCGCGACCTCTGGAACGCAGCGCTCGCCGCTGCTGCCGGCGGTAGCAACCTTCAGAGAGCAAGGCTTCGCGTCGATCGAGGGCAGCGGATGGATCGCCGTCTATGCGCCGGCCAGGACTCCAGTGACGACGATCGACCAGCTATCTCTAGCAATCGGCGCAGCGCTTAGCTCGCCCGAGTTGCGCGAGCGCCTCATCAACTTGGGCTACGAGCCCACGGGAACGACGCCCGGCGAGCTCGCTGCGATCATGTCCGCCGACACCGCGCGCTGGGCGCCGATCATCAAGGCGTCCGGTTTCAGCGCCGACTAGCTGCCGGCTAAGCAGCACTGATCATGGGTGAAGTCCGCAACCTTCTCTTTATCATGTGCGACCAGTTGCGCGCCGATCACCTTGGCTGCTACGGGCATCCGCACCTCGCGACCAGGAATCTCGATGCGCTGGCGGCGCGAGGAGTTCGCTTCGAGCGCGCGTTCGTGCAATCGGGAGTGTGCGGACCATCGCGGATGTCCTTCTACACCGGGCGCTACATGTCCAGCCATGGCGCGACATGGAATCGCGTGCCGCTGTCGGTGGGCGAGGTGACGCTGGGTGAGTACCTGCGCAGCGCCGGACGCACGCTCGCGCTCACCGGCAAGACTCACGTGGTGACCGACGCGGCCGGCATGGCGCGGCTGCGGCTCGATAGAGACAACGAGCCCGGCCGTCTGCTCGGCGCCGGCGGCTTTGTCGAGATCGATCGGCACGACGGCCACAGCCCCGAGGCGGGTGGCGCGTACGCGGCCTATCTGCGGGAACACGGCTACGACTGCGCCGATCCCTGGTCGGAATACGTCATCAGCGCGACCGGTGCCGATGGCAGAGTCGCGTCCGGCTGGCACATGCAAAACGCCCGGCTGCCTGCGCGAGTCGCTGAAGCGCACTCGGAGACCGCCTACACGACCGATCGGGCCCTGGAATTCATCCGCGAGCAGGGCGAGCGGCCCTGGGCGCTGCACTTGTCCTACGTCAAGCCGCACTGGCCTTACATGGCGCCCGCGCCATATCACGCACGCTATGCACTCGAGCAGTGCCTGCCGGTCAAGCGCGATGCGCGCGAGCTTTCCACGCCGCACCCGGTGCTCGCCGCCTACCGGCAGCAGGAGGAGTGCGTGAGCTTCATGCGCGACGAAGTCTTGCACGCGGTGCGCCCGACGTATCAGGGGCTGGTGCAGCAGATCGACGATCACCTCGGCCGCGTGTGGGAGGCGCTCGAGGCCGGCGGCCGATTCGCCGATACCATGATCGTGTTCACCTCCGATCACGGCGATTACCTCGGCGATCACTGGCTCGGTGAGAAGGAGCACTTCCACGACGTGATCCAGCGCGTTCCGCTCATCGTCTACGATCCCGCCGCGGACGCCGCGCGCGGCCGCGCCGAGAAGCGCCCGGTCGAGGCGATCGACCTGCTGCCGACGTTTCTCGAGGCCCTCGGCTTGCCCGCGGCGAGCGAACGAATCGAAGGACGCTCGCTGCTACCGCTGCTGCGTGGCGGCGACGCATCGGGTTGGCGCGACGCGGTGATCTCCGAGCTCGACTACGCCTATCGCGAGGCGCGCCGCATCCTCGGACGACGCCCCGACGCGTGCCGGGCGTGGATGGCGCGCACCGAGCGCTGGAAGTACGTTCACTGGCAGGACTTGCCGCCGCAGCTCTTCGATCTGGCAAGCGATCCTGACGAGTTCGACGACCGCGGCCGTGATCCCGGCTTGGAGAGGGTGCGGCGCGAAATGCGAGACCGGCTTCTCGAATGGTTCATGCGATTGAAGCGTCGCGTCACGGTGACCGACGCCGATGTCGAAGGAGGAACGGCCGCGCACAAGCGGGCGGGCGTGTTCTTCGGGCAGTGGTAGCCCGGGTTGACGGAAGGAAACCCGGGGCCCCGTCGCGGTTGGTCATCGTCCCGGGTTTCGCGCGTCGCGCTCAACCCGGGCTACACACTTCCCTTCCTTGCACCATGCGTGCGAGCCAAGTATAAAGACGCGAGCCGCCCGATCGCCTTCTGATGAACGACCGCTCCGCCTCTGCCGCTTCACCGCTCCACGCCCGCCCGACAGTCCGCGCATTGGTCGCATCGCAGATCCGCGAGGTGGCCAACGCCGGGATGGGCGATCCGGACGTCGAAGCGTTTTGGTTCGGCGAACCCGATGAAGTCACGCCCGCGTACATCCGCGACGTGGCGGTCGCCTCGCTCTCTGCCGGCGAGACTTTCTATACGCTGAATTTCGGCATAACCGAGCTGCGCCAGGCTATCGCCAGCTACGTCTCTCGCCTGCACCGCCCGGTCGCGTCCTCCGACGTGGCGGTCACGGCTTCAGGTATGTCTGCGTTGATGCTCGCGGTCGAGGCGCTGGTGAGTCCGGGCGACCGCGTGGTGTGCGTGACACCGCTGTGGCCCAACCTGACCGAGATCCCGAAGATCCTCGGCGCCGAAGTCGTCCGCGTGCCGCTCTCGTTCGGACAACGCGGCTGGACGCTCGATGTCGAGCGGCTGCTCGGGGCGCTCACGCCGGGCACGCGCATGGTGATGATCAACTCGCCCAACAATCCGACCGGCTGGACGCTCGATCGCGAAAGCGAGCGCGCGATCCTCGAGCATTGCCGAGCGCGAGGCATCTGGATCGTCGCCGACGATGTCTACGAGCGCCTGTACTATGCCGGCAGCGGCTGCGCGCCGACGTTCCTCGACATCGCGAAGCCGGAGGATCGACTGGTCAGCACCAACAGCTTTTCCAAGGCGTGGCTGATGACGGGTTGGCGCCTGGGATGGATCGTCGCACCGCAGGAGCTCATGCCCGATCTGGGCAAGCTCATCGAATACAACACCTCTTGCTCACCGGTGTTCGTGCAGCGCGCCGGCGTTGTCGCCATTGAACAAGGGGAGCCGACGGTCGCTCACACCCTCCAGCGCTTCCGCCGGGCGCGCGACTATCTCGTCGCCGCGCTGCGCGAGTTGCCGGGCGTGGAAACCGCGCCTCCCGACGGCGCGATGTACGTCTTGTTTCGCATCGCCGGAATGAGCGACGGCCTCGCCTTCTGCAAGCGCCTCGTGCGCGAAGTCAAGCTCGGGCTCGCGCCCGGCAGCGCGTTCGGATCCGAGGGCGAAGGCTTCGTGCGCTGGTGTTTCGCGGCAAGCGAGGAACGCCTGGCCGAGGGCGTGCGCCGCCTTTCGTGGCATCTTCACGGCCGCTAAAGCTACACCACCTGCGCCACTAGCGGTCCCAGGCAGAGATACGCCATTCCCGCGAGCGTCGCGGCGAACAGTGCATGCTCGACTCGCGCGACGAGACGAGAAAGTTCATGAAGGCGAGGCTCGGCGTTGCCTCGTTGCGAATTAGATCGATGACCAGCAACCACGCTCAAGCTCCTTTCAAGTGATGACGGCGACGACTTTACATGGCATGATTGGTACTCTAAAAGAGCCGTAACATGTAATTTATATGAGTCCAAACGTGTCCGGCCTGGGCCTTGCCATCGATCTGCCGGCGCACGGCTCCCGGCAAATGGGGCGCGATCTGCACCAGCAGCTGCGCTCGGCGATCGTCGGCGGACGGTTGCAGCCGGGATTGCGTCTGCCGGCGACGCGCGAGCTCGCCGAAGCGCTGGGCGTCTCACGGAACACCGTGGTCGCCGCGTACGACCTTCTGCTGAGCGAAGGCTATGTGTTTGCACGCGGTCGCGGCGGCACGATCGTTTCTGACTTCCTGTCGGCGCCGCCACGACGCGACCGCTTGCGGCCTCAACCGGGTCGCGATGCCCGCTTGCGCCCGGCGTGGCGCGCTGCGGCGCCATCGACGCCGGCCGGCGCGCAAGTCGGCCGTCGATTCGATTTCAGCATCGGGGTCCCTGATTGGGAGTCTTTCCCGCATCAGGTCTGGCGCCGACTCGCTGCGCGGGCGCTGCGCGGCGCGCCGAGGATCGGTGCCAGCTACGGCGAACCCGAGGGACGGACGGCATTGCGCCAGGCCATCGCAGGGCACATTTCGTTCGCGCGCGCCATCGCCTGCTCCGCGGAGGACGTCGTCGTGACCGCAGGAGCGCAGCAGGCCTTCGATCTGCTGGCGAGGATTCTTGTCACGCCCGGGAAGACGACCGTTGCCGTCGAGGACCCGGGGTATGAGTCCTTGCGCAACGTCCTTGCTGCAGCAGGCGCAAGGCTTGCTTGCGTTCCCGTCGACAGTGACGGGCTCAGAGTCGATCGGCTCCCCCGAAACGCCAAAGTGATCTTCGTGACGCCGTCGCACCAGTATCCGTTGGGCGTGCGCCTGTCGCTGGCGCGGAGGACCGCGCTGCTCGACTTCGCGCGCGCCCGCAATGCGGTCATCGTCGAGGACGACTACGACGGCGAATTCCGCTACGCAGGGAAGCCGCTCGACGCCCTGCAGACGCTGGATCGCGCGCAGTCCGTGTTCTATGTCGGGACGTTTTCCAAGAGCATGTTCCCGGCGCTGCGCCTGGGATTCGTCATCGCGCCGCCATGGGCCAGGAATGCGCTGGTCGCGGCCAAGCAACTCTGCGATTGGCATGCGCCGCTGGTGGCGCAGGACATCCTGTCGGCGTTCATCGCGGAGGGCCACCTCGCCCGCCATGTCCGCAAGATGAGCAAGATCTACAGCGAGCGAAGGGAAATTCTCAAGAACGCCCTCGAACGCTCCTGCGGCGACCATCTCCGCGTCGTAGGTATCGGAGCGGGTCTGCATCTCGCCGCGCATCTGACCCGTCCAACCTCCGCTTCGGGGTTGATCCGGAGGGCCCGCGACGCGGGGATCTGGCTGAACGACTGGCAGCAGTTCGCAGCCAAGGCCCGAAAGACCGAGGGACTCGTGTTCGGCTACGGCGCGATCCACTCCCGCGACATACCCGACGCCGTTCGTCGGCTCGCGAAGGTGATGATCTAGAAGCGCGCTCAGGCGACGATCGTCACCGGATCGCCAACCTCGATCCCGAGCATGGCCGCAGCGTTTGCTCGGCTAACAGCAAGCTCGACCAAGCCGATGCTGTTTTCGTACCAGAAAGCGCTGCTCTTCGGAGCGTCGGCGAACACGCGAGCGTAGGGGACGCGATGCCCGCGCGCGGCGATGCTGGCCGTGCGCGCCAGCGCCTTTGCGCGCAGGCCGGTGAGCGCATTGCCGTAATGATCGATGTAGATGACTTCCGCGAGATCCTCTGGTCCGAGCTGGACATTCAACCCGTCGATCTCTTGCAACTCATCGGCGGGAAGGTTTCCACTCGCGATCGAGGCGGCGACCGGTGCGAACAGGTCGCGTCCGTGAAACGAGGCCGACATTGCCGGCGGCCGCCAGACGATGCGCCAGGTCCGCGTCCTCGCGGCACGCGCACTGACCACCGACAGCAGGCCGTTGTCGGGTCCCGCATACCACTTGTCGTCCGCCTGCAGGACGACCGCATCGCGGGACGTGCCGACGCCCGGGTCGACCACGGCGACGAAGACCGCACCCGCGGGAAAGCGGCTCTGCAGTGCGGCGAGAAGATGAGCGCCCGCGCGCACATGATGATTGGGCACGCTGTGAAGCAGGTCGACAACGAGCGTGCTCGCGGCAAGGCGGTCCAGCAGGGCGGCCTTGAGCTGCCCAACGTAGATGTCATCGGCGCCGAAATCGGTGAACAGGACGATCATTTCCAACTCAGGGCTTGAGCATGAATGTTCAGGCTGTTGGCCAAAGCGTCGCGGGCTCGGCGGAGTGAGCAGCGGCCAGGGAGGCGGACGGGAACTTATGCGCGCCTGTATTGTTCACTTATCGGCAGCTACCGAGGAGGGCTCGACCCGAAGGCTAGGAAGATCCTATTCTACGGGGCAGCCATGCGCAGTGACCCCTCGCTTGTAGGAGGTTTGAGATGACCGAACTCTCGTCCAGGACTTGCGTCCCCTGCCGCGGCGGAATCCCGCCGCTGACGAATGCCGAAGCCGAAAGCTACCTCGAGCAGACGGCAGGCTGGACGCTCGTGGATGAAGGCCGGCGAATCGAGCGCAGCTTCCGTTTTGGGAATTTCAAGGAGGCGCTGGATTTTGTCGCCAAGCTCGGCAACCTGTCGGAAGCCCAGGGCCATCATCCCGACATCAGCTTCGGCTGGGGCTGGGCCAAGGTCTCGTGGCAGACCAAAAAGATCAAAGGTCTGCACCCGAACGACTTTATCATGGCCGCCAAGACGAACGAGTTGTTTGAAGGGCACAGCAGTTGACGCGCTGTCCCCATGGACCGCGGCCGCTGCAGCTCCAACCTGAAAGGACTTGCGCCAATGGAACGCAAAAAGGCATCTGATTTCCCTCCCGAAGTCCTCAAGCTGTTCGACGGCTATATCCACGGCAGGCTCAGCAGGCGCCAGTTTCTCGATAGCGCCGCAAGGTACGCCGTGAGCGGCTTCACCGCCGCCGCGATGCTGGAAGCGCTGAGGCCGAACTACGCCTGGGCGCAGCAGATCGCCAAGGACGACCCCCGGATCAAGACCGAGTATCTGACGTATCCGTCACCGCAAGGCTCGGGGACGATGCGCGGATATTTCGCTCGGCCTGCGAACGCCACCGGCAAGCTGCCCGGCGTCGTTGTCATCCATGAGAACCGCGGCCTCAATCCGTACATCGAGGACGTGGCGCGGCGCCTGGCGGTCGAGAACTTTCTCGCCTTCGCTCCCGACGCGCTGACGCCCCTCGGCGGCTACCCGGGCGACGAGGAAAAGGCGGCGCAGCTATTCGGGCAGCTCGACTCGGCGAAGCGCATCGAGGACCTGCTCGCCGCCTACGCCTTCCTCAAGTCGCGTCCCGAGTGCAGCGGCAAGGTCGGCGCGGTGGGTTTCTGCTTCGGTGGCGGCATCGTCAACATCATGGCCGTGCGCCTGCCGGACCTCGCCGCCGCGGTGCCGTTCTATGGGTCGCCGCCCAACCCAGCCGACACCAGCAAGATCAAGGCGCCGCTGTTGATCCACTACGCGGGGAACGACGATTTCATCAACCCGCGCTGGCCTGCGTGGGAGGCGGCCCTCAAGACGAACAACGTCAAGTATCAGGCGTTCATCTACCCGAACACCTACCACGGATTCCACAACGACACCACGCCCCGCTACGACGAAGCCGCGGCCAAGCTCGCATGGTCGCGCACGATGGCGTTCTTCAACGAGAATCTGAAGACCTGATCGCGCGGCCAGCGGGAGACTCAATCACCCCGCCTCCGCCTGGCAGGCTTCGCCCCGCGCCGATGCGACCTGGCTTTGCGCTCGCCCGGGATCAGGTGCAGGCTCCGTCGCGACAGAACGAGTTCGTCGTGCAGCCACTGTCGCAGCGCCACGAGCGGCGGCCAATCGCGCAGGCTCGGAGGATAGCCTTGCTCGCGCCAAGCAGGTGCCGATCAGGACCGCGAGGCCGCCGGCCTAGCGGGCGATGGAAGCAGGTGCGGCGGGTACACAGGCCCGCACCTTGGCATCCACCGTCACATCGCAGCGAGGTTGCCGTTGACCATCCACGGCGTGCCGAAGCGGTCGACCAGCATGCCGAAGCCTTCGGCCCAGAACGCCTTGTCGAAAGGCATCGTAATCCGGCCGCCCGCGGAGAGCGCGCCGAAAATGCGCTTCGCCTCTGCGACCGTCGGGTAGATCAGCGACAGCGAGAATCCGTGCATGCCCGAATAGGGCTGGCCGATCATCGAATCGGAGGCCATCAGGCTGCGGCCTTCCAAACTCAGGCGCGCGTGCATGATCCGGTCGGCGTTGGCCGCCGACGCGCCCTGACCGGCCAGGGGCGACTCGGCATGCGTCATCATGTCTAGCTTGCCGCCAAGCGTGCGCTGGTAGAAGCGCATCGCTTCGGCGCAGTTGCCGTTGAATATGAGGTAGGCATCGAGTGGAGGCATGTCTGCTCCTTCGTTCGTTTCCGCGTCAGCGTTGCGTTGCCTTGGCGAGGCGCGCTCCTTGCGGCCGCAAGAGCTCCTCCTGCTTGCGCATCTCGGGGGTGAATTCGGCGCCGAAATCCTCGGCTTCGAAGACCTGACGGATCTCGATCTCAGCGTCTTCGCCCGGCATCGGATGAGGGCAGCGCTTGACCCATTCGATCGCCTCTTGCTTCGACTTCAGTTGCCACAGCCAGAAACCGGCGATCAGTTCCTTGGTCTCGGCGAAGGGGCCGTCGACGACGGTGCGCTTGTTCCCGGAGAAGCGCACGCGCGCGCCTTTCGAACTTGGATGCAGCCCTTCGCCTGCGAGCAGCACGCCCGCCTTGGCCAGCTCCTCGTTGAACCTGCCCATGTCCGCCAGCAGCTGCTGGCTTGGCATCGCGCCCGCCTCGGTATTCCTGGTCGCCCTGACTGTCACCATGAATCGCATTGCAGTCTCCTTTCCAGTTGGGGTATGAGCGCTCGGCCCGCCCGCTGCGCTTCCGGTGCCGAGGCTACCCGCTTGTTAGACGAATGAGGTACCGCGAAATCGACACGTTGCGGCTGCGATACCTCCAATTGGGCGCTTCGCGCGACCGTTGGTTCAGCGCTAGCGGTGTCCGAGTTGCCGGACAGGCCGTACTTCTATGCTCCCCACTTTTGCAGGAGGGATTCTGGAGGCGAGCTGGATGGCTTCGTTCAGGTCGCGGGCATCGATCAGGTAGAACCCGGCGAGTTGCTCCTTGGTCTCCGCGAATGGACCATCGGTCACGGACATCTTGCCGTTGCGAACGCGCACCGTCGTTGCGGTATGAACCGCTTGCAGCGCCTCCGCCGCGAGTGAGTGCCCGCTCTGGCGCAGCGCTTCGCTGAACTCCATGCAATCGCTGTCGGGAATCTGATCGAGCTTCTGCTCGTCGAGGTAAACGAGACACAAGTATTTCACGGTTTTCTCCGTACCGAATTGGATTCTTGAGATGACCGCACGCAACACGGCCGGAGTGCGGGCTCGAAGCCCGGGATAGCCCGGTTCGCAGCGAACCCCGCCCAAAGCGCACGCCTGGCCCGAAGGAGCCAGCCGCGCTCGCGCAGGAAAAACAACAAGGCCAACAGGGAACCGCCGGGCAACAGCAGCTCGATGATCAGATAGGGACCCAGCCTTTGGCCGAGCCTGCCAAGCATTGCCAGAACGCTCATGATTATCTCCTTTACGCCCACTAGTCGAACGGGCGGGCCGCAAATCGACAGACAGAAAAGAGAGAGATGAGCGCATTGGCGCTGCACCGGACCGACCGGGGCCGACGGAGACGAGAAGACCCCGTCCTTAGTGCGGCAATTCGGACAGACGTCGCTCGAGGAACCGCCGTTCGGGCTCCTGGCGAGCGAGCGCGAGCGCGCGCTCGTACGCGGCCCGAGCCGGCGCGAATTTCCCCAGGCGGCGCAGCAGATCGGCCTGCGCTGCGTGCGCCAGGTGATAGTCGTCGAGATCGCCCCGGGCCAGGATCGCTTCGATGAGCGCGAGCCCGGCTGCGGGCCCGTCGCGCATCGCCACGGCCACGGCACGGTTGAGCTCGACGACCGGCGAGGCCTCGATACGCAGCAGCACGTCGTAGAGACCCAAGATCTCGCGCCAGTCGGTAGCATCGGCGGTGCGAGCCTCCGCGTGCACCGCCGCGATCGCCGCCTGCAGCGAGTAGGGGCCGAAACTGCGCGAGGCGAGCGCCTTCTCCACGAGTGCCACGCCTTCCCCGATCTGATCGCGGTTCCAGAGCGAGCGATCCTGATCGCTCAGCAGAATGAGCTCGCCGTCGGACGAGGTTCGCGCCGCGCGCCGCGATTCGTGCAGCAGCATCAAGCCCAGCAGCCCGATCGCCTCGGGCTCGGGGAGAAGCTCGACCAGCAGGCGCCCCAGCCGTATCGCCTCGGCGGACAGATCGACTCGAGTAAGGCTGCTGCCGGACGATGCCGAATAACCCTCGTTGAAGACCAGATAGACCACGCGCAGCACGCTGTCGAGACGCTGCGGCAGCTCCTCCGGCTCAGGCACCTGGTACGGAATGCGCGCGTCGCGGATCTTCGCCTTGGCGCGCACGATGCGTTGCGCCAGCGTCGGCGCCGCGCTCAAGAATGCCTGCGCGATCTCCTCGGTCGTGAGGCCACAGACTTCGCGCAGCGTAAGTGCCACCTGCGCGTCCGGCTGCAAGGCGGGATGGCAACAAGTGAAGATGAGACGCAGCCGGTCGTCCTCGATGGCCGAGTCGGCCTGAAGCGCGGATTCGTCGGCGATGGACTCGACCTGCTCGGCGACATCGTCGTAGCGGTCGAAGCGCGCGCGGCGGCGTATGCTGTCGATGGCCTTGTAGCGTCCCGCCGACACCAGCCACGCACGCGGGTTGGCGGGTACGCCTTCGCGTGGCCAGTGCTCGAGCGCGGCTCGGAAGGCTTCGTGCAACCCCTCCTCGGCGAGTTCGAAGTCGCCGAGCAAGCGGATGAGTGTTGCGAAGACGCGGCGGGACTCGGTGCGGTATATCCCGTCGATCGCCGCAGCGATGGGTTGAGTCGCCGTCTCGCTCATCGCGCATGCAGAACCTGGGTTATCATCGTTTCGACTCGCTCAAGCGCGGCAGCGATACGACAGGTCCAGACAATGGCAAACCAACGCTCCGACAGCGTATTCG
>Ga0187766_10002394_pt1 | contig 11055 bp, 11 predicted proteins | sample 0216_QUI02_MP05__4_FD_132971 | JGI IMG/M metagenome (GOLD analysis project Ga0187766, IMG submission 132971) | Tropical peat soil microbial communities from peatlands in Department of Meta, Colombia - 0216_QUI02_MP05_20_MG | ecosystem: Environmental > Terrestrial > Soil > Wetlands > Peat ... | reverse complement strand
GAATCTTCGCCTCGCTGCGTCCTCGGACCTCGATGTAGCGCTGCTACACCTTCGGTCCTGCGTCCTTGCGATGCTCGATTCTCGCTCGCGAATGGGGCACTGATTTTCAGGATGGCCCACTAGGACCGCGGAGAAGTCCGGCATGAAGGGACTGATCGAGCTCGTAATAACGGTCGCGGTAGCGGTGGCGCTCGCGTTCTTGATCCAGGCGTTCATCGTCAAGCCGTACCGGATCCCGAGTGGCTCGATGGAGCCGACGCTGGCAATCGGCCAGCGCGTGCTCGCCAACCGGGTGATCTCGCACCCGAGCGTCGGCGACATCGTCGTGTTCCATCCGCCGCAGGGGGCCGACCCGCAACCGGCCGTGTGCGGCAACCCGAATCAGGGGGGTACCAGCGGTCAGGCTTGCGACACTCCGACCCCGCAGGAATCGAGCCAGACATTCATCAAACGCGTGGTCGCCGGACCGGGCGACACGATCTACATCGTCGACGGCCACGTCTACCGCAACGGCGTCCGGGAGCACGACCCGTACATCTACCAGTGCGGCGACCAAGAAGGGTGCACGTACCGGACTCCGATCAAGATTCCGCCCGACGATTACTTCATGATGGGGGACAACCGTGGCGAGTCCGACGACAGCCGCTTCTGGGGCCCGGTCCCGGACAAATGGATCATCGGCGTTGCGTTCTTCACGTACTGGCCCCCAGACCGGATCGGGCTCCTCTGAGGAGCGGGCCAGACGCGCCAAACGTCCAGCTCGTACCGGCCGTCGCCTGTTCGCGTTTGACAGGGCGCTCGGCGCGCGGTTCGTCGCCGGCGCCGACGAGGCCGGGCGGGGCTGCCTCGCGGGCCCGCTGATGGCGGCCGCGGTGCTGTTCGACCTCGACCGGATCGGACCGGCCGAGGTCCGCGCGCTGGGCGCGCTCAACGACTCCAAGCAACAGACCCCCGAGGGGCGCGCGGAGTTGTTTCCGGTGATCCTGCGCGTGGCAGCGAAGGTCGCGATCGTGTCCCGCTGCGCGCCGGGAATCGACTCACGCGGGCTGCACGACACGAACGTCGCGGCGCTCGGCGACGCGCTCGAGCGCGTGGCCTGCGAGGGGTGCATCTGCCTGAGCGACGGTTTCCCCGTCGCCGGTCTCGGCCACGATCAGCGCGCGGTGATCGGAGGGGACGGCAAGAGCGCCGCGATCGCGGCCGCGTCGGTGATCGCCAAGGAGACGCGCGACCGGTACATGCGCCGGGCGGACGCCGTGCATCCAGGCTGGCAGTTCGCCGAGCACGTCGGCTACTCGACGCCGGAGCACAGAGATGCGATCGAGCGGCTTGGGATCTCGCCGCTGCACCGGGTGTCGTTCCAGTCGCTGGCCTATCAGCAACTGGGGCTGCAGGATTACTGAACCTGGGCGGCTCAAAACGCGCTCTCGACGTGCTCGATGCTGACGAGCGAGCCGTCGAGATCGAACGTGACCCCGATCGCGTCGAACCTGAGCAGTCGCGCGTACGGATGCTCGGTGCGCTGCGCGAGCCAACTGCTCGCCATCCTCCGAACGCGATTGCGCTTGATCGTCCGCAGCGCGTCGAACGGGTGCCCGGCACCGGCCGCGAGCCGCCGCGTCTTGACCTCGCAGAACGCGATCGTGCGGCCGTCGAAGGCGATGATGTCGAGCTCTCCCCAGCGGGTCTGATAGTTGCGCTCGAGGATCTCGAAACCCCGGCGCACCATGTGCTCGGCGGCGAGCTGCTCGCCGGTCTGACCGAGGCGGCGGCGAGCGGCGCTGCTCACCGCGGTGCTCGCGCGGAGACTCGTTTGCTGGGCGCGTTGCTCGTCGCCGGGACTCGTGTCACCGCCCGGCACGCTACGCCGCCCGGTGTGACGTGTGGGTCACGACCCGTGACAATTCGACGCCACTGCCGGTGGTCGCCCGACGCACAATTGGCACACGGCGTCACCCACGCGCGACGTGACTCGGCGTAGCGTCGAGGCATGCTCGCGCGCCTCACGACGTTCGCGATCGACGGCGTCGATCCGCGACAGGTTTGGGTCGAGGTGGATATCCGCCCGGGCCTGCCTGCGTTCACGATCGTCGGCCTCGCGGACGCGGCGGTGCGCGAATCCCGCGACCGGATCCGCTCGGCGATCTTCAACTCGGGGTTCGAGTTTCCGCAAACCCGGATCACCGCCAATCTCGCGCCGGCGTTCCTGCGCAAGGTCGGCCCCGGCTTTGACGCGGCGATCGCGCTCGCGCTGCTCGCCGCCAGCCGTCAGCTGCCGCCCGAGGCGCTCGCCGCCTACGCAGTCTTTGGCGAGCTGTCGCTCGGCGGCGAGCTGCGCGATTCCCCGGGCGCGCTGGCGGTTGCCGAGGGCGCGCGTCGCTCCGGGCTGGCGCGGCTGATCGTCCCACGCGAGCGCGCGCGGGAGGCAGCGATCGTCGACGGCCTCCAGATCGCCGGGGTCTCGAGCCTCAGAGCCGCCGCCGACGTGATCACGGGCGGCGAGCTGCCGCCGCTGCCACCCGCGGCACATGAGCCGGCGCCCGCGCCGCCCCGCGACCCAGACCTCAGCGACGTGCGCGGCCACGCCGCGGCGCTGCTCGCGCTCCAGATCGCGGCCGCGGGAGGACACAACCTGCTGATGGAGGGTCCGCCCGGGACCGGCAAGACGATGCTCGCCCGCCGGCTGCCCTCGATCCTGCCCGCGATGACGCCCGCCGAGGCGATCGAGGTCACGAGGATCCACAGCGTCGCGGGCGTGCACGCGGGCGGCCTGCACCGTGCGCGACCGTTCCGCGCCCCGCACCATTCGATCTCGCCCGCCGGGCTCGTCGGCGGCGGCGCTCCGCCCCGGCCAGGGGAGGCGACGCTCGCCAACCACGGCGTGCTGTTCCTGGACGAGCTGTCGGAGTTTCAGCGCGCGAGCCTCGAGGCGCTGCGCCAGCCCCTCGAGGACGGGTCGGTGACGATCGTCCGCGGCCAGCACGCGCTCGTGTTCCCGACCCGGTTCATGCTCGTGGCGGCGACCAATCCGTGCCCGTGCGGGTTCGCCGGCGTCGGCGATCGCTGCCGGTGTGGCGAAGCGGACCTGCGCCGCCATCAGCGACGACTGAGCGGGCCGCTGCTCGATCGCATGGACCTGCTCGTCAACGTCGCACGGCCGACGGAGGACGAGCTGCGCGGGCCGCCGGCGATCGATTCCGAGACCGCGCGCGAGCGCGTTGCGCGGGCGCGGGCGCGGGCGCTCGTCAGGCTCGCGGACACCGCGGCGCGCTGCAACGGGGAGATGGACGTACGCCTGGTCCGACGCCACGTGTCGCTGGAGGCGCCGGCGGAGCACGCGCTGGCCCGGGCGTACGCGTTCGGGACGCTCAGCGCCCGCGGGCGGCTGCGGGCATTGAGAGTCGCGCGCACGATCGCCGACCTCGAAGGCCGCGATCCGGTCACGCGCGACGATCTGCTCCGCGCCTTGAGCTTGCGGCAACGCGGGGACGCGGAGGCCGCGGTCGCGTGAGCGCTGCGGGCTCGACCGCCCGGGCCTGCGACGGCTGCATCGCGCGGTCGTGGCTGCTCGCCCGGCTCGGCGGTCACCTCGAGCTCGCCCGCGCCCGGATCGAGCCGGTGCTCGCGCTCGGCGACGATCAGCTGATCGCGGCCGTCGGCGGCGAGCAGCGCGCCTCGCTCGTGCGCGAGCTGCGGCGGCTGGAGACCGATCAGCTGCGTGCGCGCTCCGAGCGGGCCGGGCTCGAGCTGATCTGCCGCTGCGATCCCGGATACCCTCCGCGCCTCGCCGCGCTCGTCCGCCCGCCGGCGGTGCTCCACATCGCCGGCACGCTCGAGCGGTTCCTGTCCCTGGCCGCGCAGAACCCGGTCGCGATCGTCGGCGCGCGTCGCGCGTCGCCGTACGGGCTCGAGGTCGCGCGCGCGCTCGGCCGGGGCCTGGCGAGCGCGGGCGTGACCGTGCTGAGCGGGATGGCGCTCGGGATCGACGCGGCGGCGCACGCCGGAGCTCTGGCCGCACCGGGACCGACGATCGCCGTGCTCCCGGGCGGCGCCGAGCGCCCTTATCCAGCCGCCAAGCGCTCTCTGCACGCGCGGATCCGGCGGGCGGGGACGACCGTGTCCGAGCTTCCGCCCGGCAGCAGCGTGTGGCGCTGGACGTTCCCGGCGCGCAACCGGATCATCGCGGCGCTCAGCGCGATGACGGTCGTGGTCGAGGCGCAGGCGCGCTCGGGGGCGCTGTTGACGGCCGGCTTCGCCCGCGCGCTCGGCCGTCCGGTCGGAGCGGTGCCGGGGCGGGTCACGTCGCCTCACGCGAGCGGCCCGAATGGGCTGCTGGCTGCCGGCGCACACGTCGTGCGCGCGCCACAGGACGTGCTCGACATCCTGTTCGGGGCCGGCGCCCGGCTTGCGCCGCTCGATCACCGGCCGGCGCTCGCTCCCGAGCTCCGCCCGCTGCTCGCCGCGATCGGCGATGGTCACGACACGGCCGCGGCGGTCGCACGCGCCGGGCTCGCCCCGGGCGACGGGCTCGCCGCGCTCGCGGCACTCGAGCTGGCGGGCTACGTGCGACGCGAGGCCGGCGGGCGGTACACGGCGCTGCTCTAGGCGCCCGGCCCGCTTCGCTGCTCTGGCCGCCCCACCGCGCGCGCACGACGGCCCTGGAGCCACCGCATCCGCCCTACCCTCTCAAGCCGTGCCGCCACGCCCTCGCATCCCCCGCGTGCTGTCGATCGCCGGATCGGATTCGGGCGGCGGCGCCGGCATTCAGGCGGACCTGAAGGCGTTCGCCGCGTGCGGGGTTCACGGGATGACGGCGCTCACCGCGATCACCGCCCAGAACACCGTCGGCGTCACCCACGTCCATCAGGTCCCGCCCGAGACGATCGTCGCGCAGGTCCGCGCGGTCAGCTCCGACATCGGCGTCGACGCGGTGAAGATCGGGATGCTCGGGACGGCCGCGACGGTCGAGGCGGTCGCCGTCGCGCTCGACGAGCTGCCGAGCGGGACCCCGATCGTGCTCGATCCGGTGATGGTGGCGGAGTCCGGTGCGGAGCTGCTCGCGCCGTCGGCGCGCGCGGCGCTGATCGAGCTGCTGCTGCCGCGCGCGACGGTCGCGACCCCCAACCTGCCGGAGGCGAGGGCGCTGCTGGCCGTGCGGCGCGGCGAGGAGCCCGGCGCCGAGCCCGGCGCCGACGATCCCGACATCGCGACGCTCCTGCGCGCCGTGCACGCGCTAGGTCCGAGGTACGTCGTCGTCACCGGCGGCCATCGCGAACAGGCGATCGACGTGTTCTTCGACGGCGACGTGGTCGTTGAGATTGCGGGACAACGCTATCCCGATGGGGCCGCGCACGGATCGGGATGCACGCACTCCTCGGTGCTGGCGGCGCGACTGGCGTGGGGCGACGCGCCGCTCGAAGCCGCCCGCCGTGCGAAGCAGCTGGCCTCGGACGCGGTCCGCGACGGGCTCGCCGAGCTCGGCGCCGGTGCCGGCCCCGTCGACGTCCTGGGGATCGCGCGCCGGCGCTCAGATGTGCCCAAAAACGCCCCGAATCAGTGCTGATACAACCGCAACTTTTGACATAATTTCGCCGTGCGCTTCCTGCGGATGAAGCCCGGGCACGGAGAGGTGCTGATCGCCGAAGGGGATCTCGACACGGCTGAGGACGAGCAGCGCCTGATCGAGGAGTTCCGCCGGCAGCTCGATGCCGGTCTGTGGGCGGCGGTTCCCCTGACGGCGCGAGCCGGCAAGCGTGAAGCCCTGATGCTGCGCACATTCGAGGACATCCCACGGGACGCCGATCGCGTGATCTTCTTCCCGCGGGCGGCGGGCGGCGGGTAGGCCGCCGGAGCAACGGTGCTGCTCGCGCTCGCCGCGACCACGATCGTCGCACTCGCGCTTCTCTCGCATCTGATCGCGCCGCGAATCGAGCAGCTGTGGACGCGACACCGCGCCCGCCGGCGCCGCGTTCCCTCGGTCGTCTACGACCCGGGCCGCGAGCTGCGCGCGGAGCAGCGAGCCCGCACGCTGTTGCGCTCGTGCGTCAACGAGGAGGAGTGGGCGATGTACCGCGATCTCGGGTTCATCCGCGTGTGGGGTTCCCAGGCAGGCGGCCCCGACGACGGGCGCGATGCCCACGGAGCCCCGTACGCGTATCTGATCTATCCCCATCGCCCGATCGTCGCCTATGTCCCGCAGACGCACCGGTTGCTGAACGAGTACTGCGTCGCATTCCCGGACGACGCGGCCCCGTACGGGAGCGCGCGGCTTCCGGATTCGGACGACGTGCTCGCGAAGTGGATGGCGCTCACCGGCGATGAGCGTCGGCTGATCGCGACCGCGAACATGCACCTCCCCGGCCGCCAACTGGATCCCGTCCAGGTGAGCCGGGATCTGTGGCGACTGTCGCGATGGGAGCGCGCCCGGATGCGCAACGACGCGTTCGGGGACTCGTCGAAGCCGATCGACACGGCACCTTAGGCACCCTCGGTCATCCGGCGCCGCTCGTCCGGCCGCTGGTCCGGCGCTGGTCCGGTCGCTCGTCCGGTCGCGGTACCCGCGGTCCGGTACAGTCGGGCGGCCGTGAGCCCGTTCGACGTCAAGCACCGCAGCCGGGCACTGACCGATGGCCCCGAGCGCGCGCCCGCGCGCGCCTACCTGAACGGGATCGGGTTCGACGACGAGGCGCTGAGCAAGCCGATCGTCGCGGTCGCGAACACGTGGATCGAGACGATGCCCTGCAACTTCCACCTCCGCGCGCTGAGCGCGAAGGTCAAGGACGGAGTCCGGGCCGCCGGAGGCACGCCGATGGAGCTCAACACGATCGCGATCTCCGACGGGATCACGATGGGAACCGCGGGGATGAAGGCCTCGCTTCCCAGTCGCGAGGTGATCGCCGACTCGATCGAGCTCGTCTGCGACGCGCACCTGTTCGATGCCGCGATCGCGATCAGCGGCTGCGACAAGACGATCCCCGGCACGGTGATGGCGCTGTGCCGCCTGAACGTGCCGAGCCTGATGCTGTACGGCGGCTCGATCCTGCCGGGCCACTTCCGCGGCCAGCGGGTCACGATCCAGGAGGTGTTCGAGGCGGTCGGCGCGCACGCCGCAGGTCGGATCAGCGACGAGGAACTGGCCGAGCTCGAGCGCGTCGCCTCGCCGGGGGCGGGCGCCTGCGGCGGCCAGTTCACCGCCAACACGATGGCGATGGCGTTCGAGGTGCTCGGGATCTCGCCGGCCGGGTTCTCGATGGTTCCGGCCACGAACGCCCGCAAGGCGGACGTCGCGTTCGAGGCGGGGAGGCTGGTGATGGACACGCTCGCACGCGGCCAGCGACCGAGCGACATCATCACCTGCGAAAGCCTGGAGAACGCGATCGCGGCGATCGCCTGCAGCGGCGGCTCGACCAATGGCGTGCTGCACCTGCTCGCGGTCGCGAACGAAGTCGGGGTGGAGCTGGCGATCGACGACTTCGATCGGATCAGCGAACGGACCCCGTTGCTGTGCGATCTGAAGCCCGGTGGGCAGTTCGTGGCGCCGGATCTGTACGAGGCCGGGGGCGTGCCGCTGCTGCTCAGGAGGCTGAAGGAGGCCGGCCTGCTGCACGCCGACGCGCGGACGGTCAGCGGCCGCACCGTCGGGGAGCACGCCGACGAGGCGATCGAGACCGACGGTCAGCGGGTCGTGCGACCGTTGGACGATCCGATCAAGCCGACCGGCGGACTCGCGATCCTGCACGGCAACCTCGCTCCCGACGGCTGCGTGGTGAAGCTCGCCGGGCACGAGCGCCTCCTGCACACCGGACCGGCGCGCGTGTTCGAGTCCGAGGAGGATGCGATGTCGGCCGTCACCACCGGCGGGATCAACTCGGGTGACGTGCTCGTGATCCGCAACGAGGGTCCCGCCGGCGGGCCGGGCATGCGCGAGATGCTGGCCGTCACCGCGGCACTCGTCGGCGAGGGCCTCGGCGAGGAGGTCGCGCTGATCACCGATGGGCGCTTCTCCGGCGCCACGCACGGGCTGATGGCCGGGCACGTCGCACCCGAGTCGGTCAGGGGCGGTCCGATCGGCGTCGTGCGCGACGGCGAGCAGATCACGTTGGATGTTCGCGCGCGCCGGCTTGACGTGGCGCTGTCCGAGGACGAGCTCGCGGCGCGGATCAAGGCCTACCGGCCACCGGACCGTTCCTACCCGGGCGTCGCGCTGGCCAAGTACGCACGACTCGTGTCGAGCGCCTCGGACGGCGCGGTGACCCGTTAGTCCCTGGTGGGCCCAACTGACCTGAATCTGGCGCAAGAGGGCAGCTTCCGGCGCCGCCCAGGCACCGCAGAGCTGAAGGTTGCGTTGTGGCAGAGATGAACGTTGCGTTGCAATTTCTGCGACAGATCCGATTCCGGTCGGTTCCGGGTCGCATGTGTGTAGCATTTTGCGGGGTGATCCGGGGTGGCTAACGTTTCAAGTCTGCGTTCTGCTGCGGCCGCGAAGCGATCGCGTTGGCGCGAGCGTCGCGTGACCGCGTCGCCGCGGCAGGTCGGGCGAGGTCCGCGGCTGATCGGCGCCGCGCTGCTGGCGGTCGTCGTGCTCATCGGCGGTGGGCTCCTCCTGGTCACCTCGAGCGCCAGCCTGACGAGTGACTCGGTGGCGATCGCCAGCGTCGGGATGCCGCTCGGAGGAGGCACGGTCAAGTACGCCAGCGTCGTGACCGTGCCTCAGGGCAAGCTCGTGCCGATCGAGCTTCGCGGCGGCCAGATCTATCCGCAGGGCACGCTTCCCGCGGGGCAGACGCTGACGATCGACGTGGTCGTCAAGCGGCCCGGCTGGATCTCGTGGCTCGCGGGCTCGACCCAGCGCCTGCGGCTGACGCTCACGACTCCGACCGCGAGCCTGCGCGAGCACTACTTCACGCTCGCATCCGGCGCCCCGCTGCGCCTGCAGTTCAAGCAACCGGTGGCGGTGATCGCGTACGGATCGGGGGCCGGCGCGCTCAAGCGAGATGTGCTCGCCTCACCCGAGAGCGAGGTGACGCTGCCGCACAGCGGCGCGGCCGGCTCGCTGGCGGTCGCCGCCGCACCGCGCGCCTGGGAGACCTCGCGCTCTGCCGTCGTCGCCTGGTTCCCCTCCGGGGGCGCGGCGAGCGCGGTCGCGAGCCCGGCGCCGGGGAGCCGGATCCTGCCGAGCACTCCGATCACGCTGACGTTCTCCGACACCGTCGCCGCCGCGATCGGCTCGCACATGCCCCCGGTCACGCCGAGCACGCCCGGCGCCTGGCACACGCTCAACAGCCACACGATCGTGTTCCAGCCGCAGGGCTACGGCTACGGGCTCGGCGACCAGGTGACGGTCGGGCTCCCGAGCACGGTGATGCTCGTCGGCGGGCATCAGGACGGCGCGGACCCGAGCGGCACCTGGACCGTGCCGGCGGGAAGCACGCTGCGGCTACAGCAGCTGCTCGCGGAGCTCGGATATCTGCCGCTTCGCTTCAAGGCCGCCGGAACGGGCGTCGCGAAGACGGCTGCGGCTCAGGAGGAGGCGGCGATCCATGCACCGGCGGGCAAATTCACCTGGCGCTGGGCCGATGTCCCGTCGGCGCTGCGCGGCATGTGGGCACCCGGAGTGGCGGGGGTGATGACCAAGGGCGCCGTGATGGCGTTCGAGAACGACCATGGCATGAACACCGACGGGAACGCCAGCGGCGCCGTGTGGAACGCGCTGATCGGCGCCGCGCTGGCCGGGCATCGCTCGACGTTCGGCTACACGTTCGTGACCGTGAGCGAGAGCAGCACGGAGACCGAGAGCACGTGGCATAACGGGCGCGTGGCCGCGTCGGGCCTCGTCAACACCGGTATCCCCGGGGCGGCCACCGCCCAGGGCGTGTTCCCCGTGTTCGAACACTCGCTGTCGGTGACGATGAGCGGCACCAACCCCGACGGCAGCACGTACTCCGATCCCGGCGTCCCGTACGTCTCCTACTTCAACGGCGGAGACGCGCTGCACGGCTTCATCCGCGGTTCCTACGGGTTCCCGCAGAGCCTCGGCTGCGTCGAGATGCCGTACTCCGAGGCCTCGCAGGTCTATCCGTTCACGCCGATCGGGACGCTCGTCAACGTCACCGGCTGAGCAGGCGGCGGGCGCGATCGCCGAGCCGTGGCGCGCCGCGCTCGCGACGTTCGCGGACGATCTGCGGCGGCGGGCGGTCGCCGAGAAGACGCGGCGCGCATACGCGATCGACGCGGCGCAGTTCGCGCGCTGGGCCGGCGCGCGTGATGATCACCCCGCCACGATCGACGTCCGGGCGCTCCGGCGCTACGCCGCCGGCCTGTCCGAGCGCGGCAACGCACCGTCGACGGTCGCGCGCAAGCTGGCAGCGCTGCGCGGCCTGTTCCGCGTCCAGGTCGAGCTCGGCATCAGGACGGAGAATCCCGCCGAGCTCCTCGGCTCGCCCAAGCGCTCCCAGCGGCTTCCGCGGGTGCTGAAGCCCGCGGAAGTCGCGGCGCTGCTCGACGCGATTCCGGCGACGACGCCGCTCGAGCTACGCGACCGGGCGCTGTTCGAGCTCGCGTACGGCTCCGGCCTGCGCGCGGAGGAGCTGGTGTCGCTCGATCTCGACGCGGTCGGGTTCGACTCCGAGACCGTCAGAGTCGAGGGCAAGGGCGGGAAGACCCGGCTCGTGCCCGCGGGCGAGCATGCGCTCCGCGCGCTGGCGCGGTATCTGGAACGGGCGCGGCCGGCGCTCGCAGCCGGCGAGCACGATCGGGCGCTGTTTCTGTCGAGATCCGGCCGCCGGCTCAGCACCTCGGACGTCAGGCGGCGGTTGCGCACCTGGGTCCGCCGGGCCGGGGGGCAGCTCCCGGCGCTCGCCGACGCGCATCCGCACGCGTTGCGGCACTCGTTCGCGACGCACCTGCTGGAGGGAGGCGCGGACCTGCGCGCGATCCAGGAAATGCTAGGCCACGCGAGCATCTCGACGACCCAGGTCTACACGCACCTCGACTTCCAGGCCCTCGCCAAGGTCTACGACGCCGCGCATCCGCGCGCGAGAAAAAAGTGAAGGAGCT
>Ga0187766_10002392_pt1 | contig 11060 bp, 8 predicted proteins | sample 0216_QUI02_MP05__4_FD_132971 | JGI IMG/M metagenome (GOLD analysis project Ga0187766, IMG submission 132971) | Tropical peat soil microbial communities from peatlands in Department of Meta, Colombia - 0216_QUI02_MP05_20_MG | ecosystem: Environmental > Terrestrial > Soil > Wetlands > Peat ... | reverse complement strand
GTAGTATTTCCTGAAGTATAGCATTTAAAAAACGGAAGAGGCAAGTAAATGGCTCGCATTGTTCTATATTTTTACTTCGTTTTGCTGGGTTATACCCTCTTCTTTAGTCGAGACAAAAGTAGATGCTGGTTGCTTCGTTCTTAGCACCCCCGTCATATAAATAAAGAAGACCAGCATAAATATTGCTTCGCCGATGTTTACAAAAGCATATGCTGGGAGTGAAACAGAGCCAATAGTCACATTCGTATTATTGAAGAACGAACCAACCGATCCTGGAAGCAGTGTCAGGCCCCACGAGCCGTTCCAAATTGCATGTTGCAACACTGCATAAGTCCAGCAACCCGTGACTTTCAGTCCTCGGTGCTTTCCAGGATGAGTCAGGTAATACCATCCAAGTGTGACCATCGCGGCGCCGAATCCATGTAACAGTCCGGAACCCGTGCGAATAAGCGCAATGCTCAGCCAATCCTGGTAACCTGAACTAATATAACCTGTAGTCTCGATCAAGTTAAATCCAATACCTGCTGCCAGCCCGAGCACAAATGCCTCTGCTGCACTTCGCACGCGCCCGATAAATATGATAACCGCTAAAGGCTTGACCGATTCTTCGATCAATGGTGCCATAACTGCGACGACTACCAGTATGATGTTGTAGACTCCTGGATTCTGGCAGTTTGGTGCGTTGGGTTGATCAACGCATAGCAGGGGATTTGTGACTTGGCCATGTGCAACCAGCAGCTCTAGTATAAATTCGAGTACACCTGCTATTGCAACACTGAGTGTAGCTCCGCTTACAATGGCCAGTGTAAACCGTCGCCAGCTTGTTGGCCAGGCTGATTTTTTGGGAAAATGCAGCCTCCTATCTCCAAGAGCCAGAATGGTAAGCGCTGGAAAAAGAGCTGCGCATGCGATCAATAAGACCGTAACTGTTGGATAAGTGATTGCTGATCTTTGAACCTGGAGCCAGTATGCTATACCTATCACAACTAGGTAGAGCAGAAAAAATATCCAGAATTGTGGCATGGCAAAATCGGCGGAGGGCTTTCGCAAAAATACTGAGCGTATGCTATGGTACAGCCCGAAGCTCCCTCCAATTAAACCCGCACAGATAAAGCAGATAAAAAGCACGATAGATGCGAAGTGTTCGCTGGGGCTCAGCGTTCGATTCGGAACAACAGCGATGAGTCCTAGTAGCCCTAAAGCGCCCAACCCGGCTAGGATTACCAGAATTGAACCAATCAGAGAAGTAATCCCCATAGCCAGCAGGTAACCGTCGCGTTTTGGTGGTGGTGGTTGCCACGGATATGCGTACATAGGTGATACATATCCATTGAAACCGGGATATGGAGCTGGTATTGGAGCGTATGATGGAGGTGATACGTATCCCTGGTACGAAGGATAACCCTGGGGAGGTGGAAAACCAGGCCCCTGCTGTGCATAATTTGCTGCTGGTGGGTAGTTACCTCCCTGAGGTACATATCCCTGAGGCTGATAGGCTGGATACTGCGGGTATGGTGGATAAGCGGGTTGGAAGCGAGGCGCTTCTGAGGGATGCGAAGCCAGGGATCCCGATACATGCTCGCGATAGATGGTTTGTGGATCAACAGGTGGCTCTGGTGCAGAAGAATTGACTGGGCGATGAAGCTTCTCGGTAGGAGTATCGGACCCTAGCGGTTTTTTGAACTGCATTCCTGATACAACCCGTGCTTCTTGCCCGCTACCCTGTTCCCATGGACCCCATAATTCAGATGTAGGCTGACGCCCTGACCCCCCAGGGTCAGACGTCGGTTCCTGGTTACCTGAACTCAAGCATTTAAACCTTTTCTAAAAAACTACTACCGGCAATCGCTCCCCTAGCAAGCATACAGCAGATTCGAGATTTTGGGAAGGGTATTGCGCTAGGCATCATCGCTCAACTTGCTTCACCTCGATGTCACCCAGACCTTGTAACGCCTCCTCCAGCCTTAGATGCAGCATCTCAGAGTAATGCATCGTATTATCTTTTGGTGTCAAAAGGGCTTGCCATTCGCCATTCGCGATGAATATTTCATAGTGGTCGCGTCCAGGCTGATCTCTAATGCAATTATAAAGGTCCAAAACGCGTATTCTGTCGTTAGAGATAGACTTATCGTCTGAACCACTAAGTTGCAAAGTAATCGAGATCTCGTATTGTTTGCGGTTCATTTCCTCTTCAATTGCATGCAATTGTTCAACACTATTACACAAAATGCCCGGTTCATCGCGGCGCACCTGCACCTCACCGCTCACAATGACCACACTATCTTCAATCCACAGTTCGGCCGTCTCTTCATACGTTCTTGGGAACACGGTAACACCGATAGAACCTGTCATGTCTTCTAGCTGCACAACGCACATAGTATCACCCTTCTTGGTAGTGATGCGGCGAGCATCGGTAATCGTGCCGCCTATCACCACCTTCTGCCTGTCCAATTCTTCAGTTATCTGAGCAGTTTGGTGCGTTACGCGTTCTTTCAGGAGATCGCTTACGTAGGTCAAGGGGTGCTTTGAAATGTATACACCTATCAGTTCTTTTTCCCATGCCAGCAATTGTTTGCGTGAAATCTCTTCAGCATTCTGATTTAAGGAAAATTCGAACGCATTGGTTATTTCTTCCATATCTCCAAACAGGCTGACCATCCCGCGCTCTTTGGCCATCCGCTCGCTTTTGCCAAATTGCATCGCACGCTCAACAGCATCGAGCAATTGGTTTCTTTTCCCATCAGCAAGTGAATCCATGGCTCCGGCTTTGATCAAGGTCTCGATAGCACCTTTGCCAACGAATTTTGGATCGACGCGTGTACAAAAGTCTGCCAGCGATTTGAATGGCCCCTCGCTACTACGCGCCCTCACAATTTCACTGATTGGCCCTTCTCCGATGCCCTTGATTGCAAGTAAGCCGAAGCGTACTCCCTCGTTTTCGACGGTGAAGCCTCTACCGCTATGGTTTACATCGGGTCCGAATACTTCAACACCCATGCGCTTGCACTCCGCTATGGCGTTCGCGATTTTCCTTGCGTCCGATGCTTCTGTGGTCATTGTCGCTGCCATGAACTCTGCGGTATAGTTGGCTTTCAGATATGCTGTATAGAATGCAACAACAGCGTAACTGGCCGCGTGAGCTTTATTGAAACCATAACCTCCAAAGGGTTCGATCAGTGTAAAGAGTTCTTCAGCTATCTCTTTTTTGACCCCGTTTTTGATGCACCCATCGACGAAATCAGCTTTATAGCCTTGCACCTCGTGGACAATCTTCTTGCTGAGCACCTTGCGAAATTTATTAGCCTTGCCCCAGGAGAAGTTTGCCAGGCCAACTGCAATGAACAGCACCTGATCTTGATATACGATTACTCCATAGGACTCGTTCAGCCATTCCTCCAGCCTCGGATCAAGATACGTCACCGTCTTTCTGCCATGCTTGGCATCGATAAAATCGGGGATGCTATCCATTGGCCCTGGTCGGTAGAGAGCGATCATCGCCATGATATCCTCGATGCGGCTCGGCTTGAGTTGCTTGATGTACTCGGTCATCTTCGGGCCTTCAAGCTGGAATATTCCTGTCGTCTCACCACTTGATAGCAGGTCGAAGGCTCTTTGACGTCTGGCATTTTGTGCTTCATCATCTGGCACAGGGTCAAGTGGAATTTTCTCGAGTACGATCTCTTCACTACGAGATTGCTGGATGAATTTGAGTGCATTGTCCAGAATAGTCAGGTTGGAAAGCCCCAGGAAGTCGAATTTAATCAACCCTAATTCTTCCAGGTGTGCCTGTTCATACTGGGTAATACGCCCCTTGCTGGGATCTTTCGGATCGCGTGCCTGCAACGGCACAAAATGTTCGAGGGGTTCATTGGCTATAATTACGCCTGCCGCATGCACGCCCGTTGTGCGCACGGCTCCTTCCAGCTTCAATGCCTGGTCGATGATCTGCTGCGCAACGCGGCTCTCCTTGTAGAGATCGTTCAGCTCTTTGACTGTGTCTAGTGAGCCTTTCAAGGTCACTTTGGGGCCGGTCGGTATCAGGCGTGTAATCCGATCTCCTACCTCCTGTTCGCCCATCACGCGTGCCACATCTTTTACCGATGCTTTGGCTGCCATGGTGTTGAAGGTAACCATCTGCGCGACACTGCCCTCACCGTACTTGCGCGCCACGTAAGTGATTACTTCTTCACGCCTATCATCAGGAAAGTCCATGTCGATATCAGGCATGTCCGCGCGCTCTGGATTAAAGAAGCGCTCGAAAGGAAGTTGGTAACGAATTGGATCGACATTCGTAATGCCCAGCGTATACGCCATCAAACTTCCTGCTGCCGAGCCACGCGCTGAACAACGAATGCCTCTAGAACGTGCATAGTTCACAAAGTCCCACTCGATGAGGAAATAGGGCACAAAGCCTTTTTGTGCGATCAGGTCGATCTCGTAATCAAGCTGCTTCTGAAGAGGCTCGGTCATTTCCCCAAAGTGTTCTTTGATACCCTCGAAGCAAAGCGCGCGCAGGAACTGTGTCTGTGAAGAGTACTCTGGCGGAATAATGTAGTCAGGCAGTTTTGCTTTATAGGCCAGAGGATCGACTCTGCACTGTTCTGCAATGCGCACTGTGTTTTTCAAAGCCTCTGGTAAATCAGGGAATAACCGCGCCATCTCTTCTGGACTTTTCAGGTAATACTCGTTGCTATCAAATTTCATGCGCTTTGGCGAATCCAACTGCTTGCCGGTTTGAACACACAACAGCACATCATGAGATGCGGCGTCGTGCGCATCAACATAGTGCAAATCGTTGGTCACAACCATCTCAATCTGCAGGTCTTTATGCATGCGATAGAGCAATTGATTCAATTGCCCTTGTGGTGAAGGCTGACCATCTTCGAATATGCCGTTGTGCTCTTGAATCTCCAGATAGAAGTTCTCAGGCCCGAAAACACCCTGGTACCAGCGAGCCATCTTATAGGCTTCATCCTGCTGTTCTTTAAGCAACGTCTTGGGAATCTCACCTGAGAGGCAGGAAGAGGTAACAATGAGGCCCTCGGCATATTGCTCCAACACCTTTTTGTCGATACGAGGTCGCAAGTGCCATCCCTCAGTGTTGGCGATAGTGGTGAGTTTCAATAGATTATTATAACCGCTATTATTTTTTGCCAGCAGCAGCAGGTGGTGATAGTCATCGCTAAAGCGCTTGGAGTGGTCATGCATATCTTCGGTCAGATACGCCTCGATGCCTATAATCGGGTTGATGCCACCGGCCTTGCACGCCTTGTAAAATTCAATCACGCCGTACATTGCTCCATGATCGGTGATCGCCAGGTGCTGCATCCCCAGCGCCTTCGCTTGCTGGACGAGTTTCTTCGTGCGGCTAAATCCATCGAGCAGCGAATACTCCGTATGGACATGCAGGTGCGCAAAATCTACCGTCATAAATAAATACCCTCCACCAAAGTCGCTCTACATTAAGCATAAGAACATATATTCTATTTGTCAAGGAAATACAAGCAAACACATCTGCTCTTTTCGACGATTCTGTAGAGAGCAACGAAACTTTGGCCGCTTTTAGCGGGACTTTCGGGGTTGATGAGAGTCTCTCTATTCAAAAGTTGTTGCAATAATGACAATCATGTAAAATTCACAGGTAAGTATGATGTGAAATACGTAACCCGAGAAAACAGATCAATATACTATTCCTTGTGGATTGATAGAAGATGTTCTGCCTCCACTGTACAAGAGGTAGATATACAACCATACAGGACTAACGAGGTGTATGACAAGCTTTAACCTATTCTGGAATGTACCTGACGAAGAATTGGAGTTATCCGAAAATGAGGTGCATGTGTGGAGAGCATCTTTGCAGGTATCTAATCATGAATATTCAATGATGCAAAGGGTCCTCTCCGACAATGAGCATGCACATGCTTTGCGCTTTGCTTTTGAGAAAGATCGACGTCGTTGGGTGATTGCTCATGGAGTGCTAAGGAGTTTACTTTCAAGGTATCTTCTTGTTGAGACGGGCTATATCCAGTTTTCATCCAATCCTTATGGAAAACCAGCAGTCTCCTCCCCTCCGCGTGGAAAGCGTTTGCACTTTAATATGGCGCACTCTGTTGATCTTGCGTTGTATGCCTTCAGTTACAATCAACCAGTTGGAATTGATGTTGAATATATGCGCGAAGATGTTGAGTTTGAACCACTGGCGCGTTCTTACTTCTCCGCTCGCGAATATGCCACCCTCCAAACTCTGCCCACTCAACTCCAGCAAGAAGCTTTTTTTCTATGTTGGACTCGCAAAGAAGCATATCTAAAAGCGAAAGGGAAAGGGTTATCTATTCCGCTTACTACCTTCGATGTTTCATTGATACCAGGAGAACCCGCTGCGTTACTTTCAAGCCAGGAAGATGTAAATGCTCCAGGACGTTGGTTGCTCTTTGATCTGGCCCCTGGAGTCAACTATGCAGGCGCTCTAGCAGTTGATGGTGTTGGTAAAAAGATTTCTTATTGGGACTGGCAAGGAGATGACCTCTCTTTGTAACTCTTTCGCTTGTATTCAGTTTGAGACTGTCTTGTAGAGATGTTGTCTAACTGGCTTATTTGAACGTGAGTTCGCCAACGGTATCGAATTCACTTTAATTCTACATCTCATGATTTCAAATAGCCAATGAAATCTAAGCCTTTAACAGCATCCCGGCGCCTTCACTTCCTGGGACATTCAGCTCCATCCTTGACGCCATTCTACAATTGCTTTAAGCTTATGCCACATCTATGAAGACAGGATCTATCTGCTGGTAATGCAAGAGGCGCCTGTCTAACAGTAATCCTTACCTCTCTTTAATACCAGTTATTTAAAAGGAGTGCGTCATCGTATGGATACTAGTATGAGTACAGCCACAAAGTCTATCAAGCCCTCATCTTCGGACAGCTTCAAACGCTTTTTTGGAGGCGTGCATTTCAAGTTTCCACAATTCAAACATGATCATCCCGCCATTATGGATGTAAAGCAGTCATGGATGTAAATAGGAGTTGGTGGTTTATTATTATACAGAGCAGTGTATTGGGGGCGTGGCTTATGCTGAATAGTCTAGCATTCATAAACCATTGGGACAACTAGTTAAGGAGAAGTCGCATGTACATTACCCCTTCTGGAAACGTTGCTAACAACAAAGTAGAGACCCATCTTGAGCATAAGAATCTCCTGGAGGGCATTCACTTCAAATTCCCTACTTTTAAGCACGACCATCCAGCGGTTGTTAATGTCAACGAGGTCGCGGACGAGCGGTTGACGCTGGGACAGAAGATTGCGGATAAAGTAGCAGCAGCGATGGGGTCTTGGAGATTTATCATTATCCAGGCTAGCATATTGGCAATATGGATTGTGATTAATACCATACAATTATTCTTCAAGCCATTTGATCCGTACCCATACATATTATTAAATTTGGCGCTATCGTTTCAGGCGGCATTCGCGGCTCCGTTTATTATGATCTCCCAGAACCGCCAGGCCGAGAAGGACCGCTTGATGGCTGAGAGTGATTACCATTGCAACGTCAAGGGCGAAGAGGAAACACGTAACCTCATGGATCACCTCGATCATCAGGACACGGTACTATTCCAACTCGTCAAGCGCATTGAAGAGCAGCACGAAGAGATCATGCGCCATCTGGCACGGCTCGATCCTGAGATGGCTAGCCGCCTGGGCGTAGACATTCAGGAAGTCAGCAAGGAGCTTGTCGAGGAAGAAACGGGAGATAGTAACATCGCCGGAAACTCATAAGAGGCGTTTTCTCTTTAAACCCAGCCCGCTCGCATGCAACCACTTATCGACAATAAAAGCATCGTTGCCAGCAAAGCGTATGGCATACGCGCCTGTAGTACCTCTGCGCCAGGGGCCACCAGCCCTGATGTTGGTATATTGCTCGATAACGTTGGCAATACTAACAAGAAGAAAGGTATCAACATGAGTAAGCTACATACTGGCAATATTGGTTTGTCATCCCGGCTTTCTTTTGTTTATCATTAAAACTGCTTCGTTGTTAGCATTACAATCTTTCGTTTGTCATCCTGAGCGCAGCGAAAGATCTCGTTCGCTGATTCTCAATGCTTCACTTGTCAGCAGAGCGTAATGCATTTATAATACAGCAATACGAATGCGATTCATGCTCAATTCATTAACAGCAATTTTTTCTGTTAATGTGTGGGTCTATCTCAATCAAATAATTCTTTTGCTAAATGTTATGAAATTGAGCTTTCGAGGAACAGCATATGGAAGTCAAGATCAAAGCTGCCAGAAGAACAGGCACAAGCTATGTCCCTATTTTGGGAATTATCATCTTTTTCTCACTTTTGGCATTAGTACGTATTCTCTTCATCAGGCGCAAGATGCGTCACGCGTCACGCCCTGGTCGTGCTATCTCCTCAGCAGTATCGTCAGCTGGTATGCCTCTGACAAGCTTCAATCGCGAAGGCGAACCAGGTGATCCTATCAACATGCAGATATGCGGAACAGATGGGCAAATCGGGGCCGCTTTTGCCTCCGCTGGTTGGTATCGTGCCGATGAGCTAGACTTCATTACCTCTGCGCGCATTAGCGTTGACTCTATCCTTGGTCGTTCATACACCACTGCACCTGTAAGTAATCTTTTCCTCTTTGGCCGCAAAGAAGACCTGGCATTCGAGCGACCTGGGATCAACGTTCGCCAGCGCGACCACATTCGTCTCTGGAATATGAGTCGTACTGGGGACGATATGCGGCCAATCTGGATTGGAGGCGCTACAAAAGATATGAAGGTAGAGTTATCTAAAACGAACTACTTGCCCACGCATGGTATAGCGCCCGACGTCGACGACGAACGCGATCTCGTAGTCTCCGAACTGGCCCAGACCGGTTTTATCATTCGGGATACCACTTGTCCTGGCTTTGGCAAAGAGACGCATGGCTTCAATGGTGGTGGGGATCCCTATTTCACTGATGGGCAGGTTGCAGTTCTTACCCTCGCTAATATTTGGACGTCACCTCTTGCCAAACAGGTACGCAGCCCCTTAGGCGCCCGTATTGTCAGTATGATAGCGCCTCTTCTTCGTCATCGACTGCCAGAAGCCGGACTGAACCGAGCCGCAGATGAGCAAGCACGCCTCAGCCAGGGCACACAGGTAGGTCTCTAAGGAGCAGTGGAACGAATATGTGCGCTAAGCCCCGAAGCTGTTTTTGTCGTCTTGGTCGGTAGCCTGATCTCTAAAAGTAATGAGTGAGATGCTCAGGCGAGTGTTCCTCCCCAACATAGTGTCCATAGCGCTGCTTCTGTTCTTAGTGAGAAAATCAATCGGCATTCCTTGTTCGTCTCCTCTTGCAGATTTTCCAGAAAATCTGCTACTATACCTTTGCAGAGGTTTATTTTTGCTCATGTTGCCGCTATCTCATGAAAGGCATTTCTGCTAAGGTTGTTAGTACGAGCAAGAGGGAGGTTGTCCAGAGGACAACGTTCAGCACGTCACGTCTGCTCTGCCTGCCTCTCTAGTGTGGTGCTCTCTTGCATCATCCCTGTGTTGAAGCTACTTCTACCCAGAAAGGAGTTCGTTTTATGCGAGAAACACCACCGTTGACCCAGACTGATCTCCTCTATCGCAGTCACGAGGAGATCCGAGCGATTCAGAATCAGCGTTTTCGGCACCAGATTGCCCTCTGCTTTCGAGCTCACCCCTACTACCAGGAGGTCTTTAGCCGTCTCAAACTCACACCAGCCGACTTTCAGACTGTTGAAGATGTGCAGAAGTTGCCTGTCACTACCAAGCAAGACTATTTGAGCAACCCGGAGGCGTTTCGCTTGACGGCATTGCCTGAGTTCCTTCCCCATGAGCGAGCCCTATGGGATGTTCACTACACCACCGGAACGACAACAGGCATCCCTGCACCGTTTTTCAATACCGCCCATGATTTCTTCGTCTCTGCTGAACCATTCAGGCGGTTCGCCAGTATTGTCGGCCTGACTGACCAGGATATCGTGATCAGTCTCTACACACTCACACCTTTTCCGCATCTCAGCTCCCGCTTTCCCTATGGTGTAATCACGATTGGTGCCTCTGTGTTCAGTCCACCTATGAGTGTACTGGATCCCACCTCTCCAGATGAGGTCGTTTGGATCATCGAGCGACGTAAAGGAACAGTTCTGGGTGGCATTCCGAGCTATGTGCGCCGGGTAATTATGCGGGCCGAGGAGCTTGGAGCCGACTTCTCGCACGTGCGCCTCGTCCTGGTGGCCGGTGAGTCCTTTCCTGATGGCACGAGGGAGGATATGCGGCGGCGTTTACTGGGTCTGGGAGCCAACAGGCACGATCTCGTGATCAAGAGTGGTCTCGGCTTCACTGAGATGCAGGGAAGCACGGCTGAATGTGTTGAGTTGGGCGGCAGCCACATTCCGGCACCCGACCAGTTCTACTTCGAGGTGCTCGACGAGCAGAGCCACTCGCTGCTTCCGGATAGAAAGCCCGGTTTGTTCGCCATCACTCACCTTGACAGGAGAGGCACCGTTCTGCTGCGTTATGCCATCGGTGACCTGACGGCGATCAGCAATGAGGTCTGCCCAGATTGTGGTCGACAAGGGCAGCGTATTGTCTCCAATACGGTACGTACATTTGAACTGGCCATGTTCAACGGTGCCCTCATCAATCCGGATGGTATCAAGGAAGCCATTGCCACGGTCGACGGCGTCGAAGAGTACCAGATCGTCTTCACCAAAGAGAGAGAAAATGACACACCTTCTCCTGACGAATTGCTTGTACGGATCACTGCACAGCGAGATGAGCAGGAGCGGGTGAGAACAGAACTGGCGGCAAAAGTGACAGCGGCGACAGCCATTCTCCCCTCCATCGAGTTTGTGGACAGCAGGAGCGAGATTTTCGCCCCGGGTCAGAAATTCAAGGCGACCAGGGTGGTTGATCTGCGTCCAACGAAAGAGGTGTAAAGCTGATCATGGAGGCGAATCGATAGGTTCAAATGGGTTCATACCAGCTGATGTTCCATGGCAAAACGTGTAGCTGCGGCTCTAGAGGTGACACCGAGCTTG
>Ga0187766_10002391_pt1 | contig 11061 bp, 11 predicted proteins | sample 0216_QUI02_MP05__4_FD_132971 | JGI IMG/M metagenome (GOLD analysis project Ga0187766, IMG submission 132971) | Tropical peat soil microbial communities from peatlands in Department of Meta, Colombia - 0216_QUI02_MP05_20_MG | ecosystem: Environmental > Terrestrial > Soil > Wetlands > Peat ... | reverse complement strand
CTTCGTCGGCCGGTTCAGCACCACGCCGAGGGTGCCCTGCTCAGCCTCGTGTTCGACGACCAGGACCACGGTGCGGCGGAAATTCGGATCTCCCAGCACCGGTGTGGCGACGAGCAGGCGACCCGCCAGGGCTTCCGGTGCTGTTTCGTCCATGTATCTATCATCGGTCAGGATCGGCGGTGGCAGCGTCCCTGACCGCGGCCGCGACCGACGGGGTCACGTCGGGATGGAAGACCGAGGGGATGATGTAGTGCCGATCGATCTCGTCGGGGGACACCACGTCCGCGAGCGCCTGGGCCGCGGCGATCAGCATGTCGTCGCTGATGTGCCGACTCTGCGCGTCGAGCAGACCGCGGAATACGCCGGGGAAGGCGAGCACGTTATTGATCTGGTTCGGGTAGTCGCTGCGGCCGGTCGCCACCACGGCGGCGTGCTCCATGGCCGCGTCCGGGTCCACCTCCGGTTCGGGGTTGGCCAGCGCGAACACGATGCCGCGGCTGGCCATGGCCGCGATGTCCGCGCCGGACAGAATCCCCGGCGCCGACACGCCGATGAACACGTCAGCGCCGCGCAGCGCTCCGGCTAGGTCCCCGGTGTACCGGTCGCCGTTGGTGTTTTCCGCTATCCAGCTCAGGCTCGGGTGAAGGCCCGGCCGGTCCAGGTACACGGCCCCCTTGTCGTCGCAGACGACGACGTTGGTTGCCCCGGCGCCGAGCAGCAGCCTGAGTACTGCGGTGCCCGCAGCGCCGGCGCCGGCCATGGCGATGCGTACGTCGGGGAGCTTCTTGCCCACCACGCGCAGCGCGTTGGTCAGCGCGGCCATGACCACGATGGCGGTGCCGTGCTGGTCGTCGTGGAACACCGGGATGTCGAGCAGCGCGCGGAGCCTTCGCTCAACCTCGAAGCAGTGCGGCGCGCTGATGTCCTCCAGGTTGATCCCGCCGAACCCGGGCGCGATGAGCTGCACCGCTCGCACGACCTCGTTGATGTCCTGGCTGTCGAGGCAGACCGGCCAGGCGTCGATGCCGGCGAACCGCTTGAACAGGGCGCACTTGCCCTCCATGACCGGCAGGGCGGCGTAGGGCCCGATGTTGCCCAGGCCGAGCACGGCCGAGCCGTCGGTGACCACCGCGACGGAGTTCCGCTTGATGGTGAGCCGCCTGGCGTCCTCGGGGTTGGCGGCGATCGCCTCCGCGACCCGCCCCACGCCGGGGGTGTATGCCATGGACAGCTCATCGCGGTTACGCAGCGGCACCTTGGAGCGCATCTCGATCTTGCCCCCGACGTGCAGCAGGAACGTGCGGTCGTTGACCCACTGGACGGCCACGCCGGCGATGGTGCCCAGCGCGGACACGATGGCATCCGCGTGCGCGGTTCCCGTGGCGGCGCAGGTGACATCCACCCGCAGCCGCCCATTGCGTCCGGGGCTCACATCGAGCGCCGTCACGACGCCGCCGGAGCCTTCCACGGCCCGGGTTATCTCACTGACCGCCCGCCCGCGAGACCCGACCTCGAGCCGGACGATGATCGAATAGGAGATGCTCGGCGCCATGGTCACGTTGGATCCCGCCTTTCCGCTGGACTCCAGCGTACGGCGCGCACCGCGTAGGCTGAGAAGGTGAGCACGGAATCGATAGTCAGCGCGGCGCCCGGCGAGGTGGGCGGCCAGGGATGCGCACTCGCCCCCGACGCGCCGGACGCCGGCGATACCGTGGTCGACGTGGCCAGGCTGCGGGTCGCCCTGGCGCGGCTGTCTCGCCGGCTGCGCCGCCATGAAATCGCGGGCCTGACGCCCACCCAGCTCGCGGCACTCGCGACGGTCGGGAATTCAGGGCCAATGCGGCTCGGGGACCTGGCGGCCGCCGAGGGGATCGCCCCGTCGACGCTCACCCGGCTGGTGGCCGCGTTGGAAGAGAGCGGCTACGTACGCAGGTGCGCCGACCCAAGCGACGCGCGCGCGAGCACCCTGGCCATCACGCCGCAAGGCCAGGATGTACTTGAGCGCATCCGCACGGAGAGCACTCTCGTGCTTGCTGCGAGCCTAAAGCTTCTCACGCCCGCGCAACGGTCGGCGCTGGCCGCAGCCCTCCCGGTCCTCGAGCAGCTCGCTGAGGCCAGCCCGGCGGAGACCCGGAGCCGTTAACGGCGGCTCTTCACAGCATCTCCGCCAGGCGGCGGGACAGCTCGTCCCGTTCGCGCGTGACCTCAGCGAGCCGACGCTCGAGCTCGATGATGCGGCGGATCGCCTGCAGGGTTATGCCCTCGTCAGCCATGCTGACGACCTGCTGGATGACGCGGATCTCGTAGCGGGTGTAGCGGCGCTGGCCGCCTGACGACCGCTGCGGGGAGACGACCCTCAGCTCGTCGACGCGCCGCAGGAACGCCTGTTTGACGGCGAGCATCTGCGCGACCTGCCCGACGGTGTACAGCGGCGCGTTCTCGTCGTCGAGCGGTGATGGTGCCATGGCGTTCCCTCCCTCGGATGGTGATGAGCGGTGCGTCCGCGACGACGGGGGCACTGCCCAGATGGTAAGCGGCCGGCGGGACGCATCCGCGCCCGCCGGCCGCTCGTCATTATCAGCGATCCGCTGCCGGACCTGGTCAGGCAGCGAGCTGCTTCTGGTCGTCGCCCTGGCGGACCTCGACCTTACGCGGCTTCGCCTGCTCGAGAACCGGGATCCGGACCTCAAGGACGCCGTTGTTGTAGGCGGCCTCGATGGCGTCGGCGTTCAGGTTCTTGGACAGGTACATGCGGCGCGTGAAAGTGCCCATCGGGCGCTCCCGCACGAAGAACTTGTCGTTCTCGGCGCGCTCCTCCTGCCGCTTGACGCTGACCGACAGGACACCGCGGTCCACGGTGACCTCGATCGAGTCGGGGTCGATACCGGGGACGTCGAACCGGAGCAGCACGTCGCCATCGCGGCGTACGCCGTCCAGTGGCATGACGGTCGACTGGCCGAACGCGTGCCGGGTCAGCCGGTCAAACTGCCGCTGCAGGTCCCGGGCGAACGGATCAAAAGTTGTCAGGTACATTCTTGCCTCACCTCCGAAGGTTATTGGAGGACTGTGCGGGGGTCCCGTCTTAATCCTCTATAGGCAAGAAACTTATAAGTGGACTCGCATATTCCATCGCTCCAGATCTAGAGATCCATGCAGTGCGGACAGCTCCGCTGCTGAGGTGCCGCTCGGCCGCAGCCAGGCGGCGATAGGGCGAGGGAGGCCGGCGGCGCGAATGCCGGGGCAAGGCTCCCGACGGCGATCAGAAGAGCAGCGCGGATAGCGCCGAGCGGGCCTTGGTAACGCGTGGATCGCGCGGCGGCAGGATCTCGAACAGGCCGACCAGGCGCGCTCGCGCCTGATCTTTGTCCTCGCCGGACGTGCGCCGGACGACGCCGAGCAGCCGATCAAACGCCTCGTCGACCCTTCCCGCGGCCAGGTCGATGTCGGCTACGCGGCACTGCGCCTCGACATCACCCGGACGCTCGGCGGCGTCCCGGCGGGAACGAGCCTGATCGTAGGAGCTGACCCGGCGGATCAAGTTGACCTGGGCCAGCCCTGTCTTGGCGACCGGATCGTCCGGCGACGCCGCCAGCTCGTGCTCGAAGGCCCTCGCCGCGCCGTCCAGGTCGCCGCGTTCCATGGCCGCCCGGGCCGCGGCGTACGAGGGCGGCAGCTGGCCAGCGTCATCATAGCCGCCAGCACCGGCAGCGGCCCTTCCCGCCCCGCGCCCGGGAGCATCCAGACGGCCGTCGGTGGCCCCGCTGCCATCACGGCCGGCGCCCTGGGGCCCGCGGCCACCTTGTGGCCCACCGGCACCTTGGGGCACGCGGGTCCCCGGCCGCCCGCCTTCGGCGGATCCATCCTCGTCTGTCTGGTCATCGACCTCGTCGGCCGAGCCGTCGGACGGCTGCAGCCCCATCTCTTCCGCAACCGCCATGACCTGGCTGATCCACTGACGGACCTGGGCCTCCGGCATCGCGCCAAGGAATCCGTCCACCAGCTGACCGCCGATCACCGCCACTACCATGGGAATGCTCTGCACCTGCAGGGCCGCGCTCAGCTGAGGGTTCGCGTCGACGTCAACCTTGGCGAGAATCCACTGACCGTCGGCCTCGGCGGCCAGCTTCTCGAGCACCGGCCCGAGCTGCTTGCACGGCCCGCACCATTCAGCCCACAGATCGACGATCACTGGCGTGGTCCGAGAACGTTCCACGACGTCGGTGTTAAAGGTCTCCTCGGTGACCTCGATGACGGCTCCGCCAGCTTCGGCGGAGCCCCCGGACTGAGCCGCCTGCTGCCTGCGCTGCGCGGCGGCCTGCCGCGCACCCAGATCGACGGCACCATAAAGCGAAAAATCCCTCGGTTGCATGACTCCATCCTGCCGCATGGAAGCGACACTGTGATCCAGGCCTCCGGCCGGGCCGGCGCTCGGTGAGATGTGCCCGCGGAGGCGCACGGGCAGCGGGCCCGCTGAGGCGGGCGGAACGGCCCCGGCGCGCGATGGCTGTCAATCCCGGCGTTCCCCGCCCCGGCCGGCAACACACAGGCCGCTGACACCCGAATGGCCCACCGGCCGGCCAGGCGGTATCTGGCCAGTGCCGGCGCGGTATCTGGCCAGTGCCGGCCGGGCAGACCGCCGCCCACGCGGGCCAGCCGTCCGCGTTAACTGGAATGTGGTGGTCGGCGCTTGGGCGCCGGCAGGCGGGCGACGCGGCCGGCCACGTGTAGCCTGGTCGTCTTGGCCTTCGGGTAAAGCCGCTGCGACGGGACTCAAGATGTCATCGCCACCGCTGAGGTTCGGCCTGGTCGGCACCGGATACTGGGCGCGTACCGCGCACGCGCCCGTACTCGCGTCGACCGAGGGCGTCGAGTTGGCCGCGGTCTGGGGACGCGACCCAAGGGCCGCGGCCGAACTGGCGGCCGGCTATCACGCCACCCCGTACGGGGACATAGCTGCCTTGCTGGCCGACGTCGACGGCGTCGCCTTCGCCGTCCCGCCGGACGTGCAGGCGCCCATCGCCGCCCGGGCGGCCAGGGCCGGCAAGCACCTGCTGCTGGAGAAGCCCGTCGCGATCTCCGAGGCCGGCGCGGACGAACTGGTCGAGGCGGCCGAAAAGGCCCAGGTCGCGTCGGTCGTTTTCTTCACCCTCAGGTTCCGGCCGGAGATCCGGGCGTGGCTGGCCGATGTCACCGCCCGAGGCGGGTGGGCCGGGGGCGTAGCAGCCTGGTTCGGATCGTCTTTGCTCGAGTCCAGCCCGTTCAACACCCCCTGGCGCCGCCACAGGGGCGCCCTGTGGGACATCGGCCCGCACGTGATCTCCCTGCTGTGGCCGGTCCTCGGGCCGGTGATGTCGGTGACCGCCGACGCTGGCCCGGCGGACGTCACCCATCTCGTCCTGCATCACCAAGGCGGGACGTCCAGCATGGTGACCATCACGCAGAGCGCCGGTGCGGCCGCCAGCGGTTTCGAGGCGTACGTGTGGGGAGAACCTGGCAGGTCGGACGCGCCCGCCGGGGCGAGCGATCCGGTCATTCCGCTGCGGACCGCCCTCACCGAGCTCGCCGGAAACGCCAGGTCGGGACGGACCGATCACCCCTGTGACGTCCGGTTCGGCCGGAACGTGGGCCGCGTCCTGGCCGAGGCCCAACGCCAGCTCGAAGGCCGGCGCCAGGCCGACCTGCGCGACCTACGGTCCCGCTCGTTACCGGTGGTGCGCACCGCACCGCCGACCACTGACCGCCGACCACTGACCGCCGGAGACGGAGCGGCGGGCTCCGGGCCCCCGACGAGTGACGGCTTGGTAGCATGTGCCGTGCTACGGTGGCACGATGAGTGACACCCCGGAGGGCGGGCAGTCGCATCCGCTGCCGACAAGCCCGGGACGCCGGACCGAAGGCCGCGCAGCGCGGACCCGTGAACCTGGCAGGCCTGCCACCCGCGCGGAAGCAACCGCGCGGGCGTCAGTGACCAACCGCATCGGGATCAGGGAACTGCGCCAGCACGCCAGCGTCTACGTGGACCTCGCGGAGAAGGGCTACACGGTGGATATCACGAACCGGGGACGGCTGGTCGCTCAGCTCGTTCCGGTCAGGGAGCCAGGCAGTCCGCTGGAACGCCTGATAGCGGCCGGGATCATCGAGCCGGCCGAGGAACCGGGCGGCGTTGGTGACATCGACCCGTATCCCGCGCCGCCCGCCGGGCAGCCGACCGCCGGCGAGATCCTCAGGCAGCTACGGCGGGAGGAAGGCCGGTGATCTACCTTGATTCCACCGCCTTGGTGAAGCTCGCCCTGACTGAGCCGGAATCGGCCGCGCTGGCACGGTGGCTGGCGGAGCGGGCCGGCCAGCCGCTGGTATCCAGCGCGCTGCACCGGGCGGAGGTGCCGCGGGCGGTGTGGCGGGCCGAGCCCGGCGCGCTGCCGCGAAGCTATCGTGTGATCAAACGCATCGCGCGGGTGGCGCTGACCGCTGACGTACTCGACAACTCCGCCACCCTGCCACCCCAGGGGCTGGACCCGGCGCTTGCCATCCACTTGGCCTCGGCGCTTGCCCTGAAGCGAGACCTGTCCGCGTTCGTGGCCTACGACGAGCGCCTGCTCGCCGCGGCGAAGGACGCGGGGCTTCCGGTCACTGCTCCCGGTTCGCTCTAGCCGGCGCTCGATCGAGCTGTCCTCCGCGAGCCGAGGCGCCGGTCGCCATGGCTCGCGGCTCACCGGGCCTGGCACCGCCTGGGCCGGTGTCCGGCCGATAGCTGCTCCTCCCTGGTGACCTGACCGACGCCACGGGCGGCCCGGCAGCCGGCGGGCTATCGCCCTCGGCAGCCGTGGCGGCCACTGGCGCCGTCTCGCCTGGCCGTCGTCTGCCGATATCCGGGTGATCGTGGTCAGAAGGCGACGGCGTTGATGACTCTGTCGATCGCGGTGTTCCGGTCGGCGGCGGGAAGGTTGCGGAGGGAGCCGCTGGTGAGCAGGGCGGCGATGCCGTGCACGGCCGACCAGGCGACGTATTCGGCGCCGGGGCGGGCCTCGGGCGCGATGGCGCCGGAGGTGACCAGTTCGTCGAGCACCGAGACCAGGATCCCGAACAGGCCGGGGTCCTCTCTGGGGCCGTCGGCTGGGATGTCCAGCGGGATGGCGAACGCGGTGGCGAACCAGCCGGGCTCGGTCAGCGCGAACTCGACGTAGGCGTGCCCGGCCGTGCGCAGCCGCTGCCAGGCGCCGCTGGGGCCGGGTAGCGGCCCGGCCTCGTCCAGGCGGGCCCGCATGAGCGCCGCCATCTGCTCCTGGCAGCGCGCAGCCACCGCGCGCAGCAGGTCGTCGCGGTCGGTGAAGTGGCGGTAGGCGGCGTTCGGGGACACCCCGGCGGCCCGGGTCGCGGCGCGCAGGACCACCGCGCCGGGGCCCTCGGCGCGGGCCGTGGCCAGCGTGGCCTCGATCAGCGCCTCCCGCAGGTGTCCGTGGTGGTAGGGCTTCACGCCGTTCGCGGAAATAGATGTTGACACCGTCCACACTCCTCGCTATCTTGTCATGTAGACAGCGTCCACATTAGCAGTGAGGAGAGCGGGATGCCCACCCTGACCCCCCGCCGCCGGACCGCCGTGCTGATCACGGTCTGCCTGGCCGTGCTAGCCATCAACCTGGACACCACGATCGTCAACGTCGCCCTGCCCAGCCTGTCCCGCCAGTTGCACGCCGGGACGGCGACCATGCAGTGGGTGGTGGACGGCTACGCCCTGGCCTTCGCCGCCCTGGTCCTGGCCGGTGGATCGATCGGCGACCGGCTCGGCCGCCGGCCGATGCTGCTGGCCGGGCTCGCCGGGTTCGCCGCCGCCAGCGTCGGCGCCGGCCTGGCCGGGAGCGCCGGCGCGCTGATCGCCTGGCGGTTCGTGATGGGCGCCTTCGCCGCCGCCATCTACCCGACTACCCTGTCGATCATCACGAACGCCTTCCCCGACCGGGCCGAGCGGGCCAAGGCTATCGGCGTGTGGGGCGCGGTCACCGGCCTCGGTGTGGCCGCCGGGCCGGTCACCGGCGGGCTGCTGCTGGCCCACTTCGCCTGGCAGTCGGTGTTCTGGGCACTGGTCCCTGTCGCCGCGGTCGCCGCGGGCCTCACCGCCTGGCTGGTCCCCGAGTCCAAGGCCCCCGCCGCCGGCCGCTTTGACCTGCCCGGCCTGGCGGCCTCATCGGCCGTCATCGGCGTCCTGGTCCACACCGTCATCCAGGCCCCGAGCCGCGGCTGGCTGTCGGCCGCCAGCCTGGCCGGGTTCGCCGCCACCGCCATGGCCGCCGCCGTCTTCGTGGCCATCGAGCGCCGCAGCGCGCACCCGATGATCGACGTCAGCCTGTTCAAGGTGTCGGCGTTCTCCGCAGCCAGCGCCTCGGTCACCATCTCCTTCTTCGCCTTGTACGGGTTCATCTTCCTGGTCACCCAGTACATGCAGGTCCTTCGCAGCTGGGGCACCCTGTCCACCGGGCTGCGCATCCTGCCGGTGGCCGCCGCCATCGGTGCCGGGTCCGCGTTCGCGCCCAAGCTGGTCGCCCGCTACGGGACCCGCGGGATCGTCATCACCGGCCTGATGATGTTCGCCGCCTCGCTGGCCTGGATCGCCTTCTCACCCCAGGACCAGTCCTACGCGCAGATCGCCACCGAGATGGTCCTGATGGGCACCGGGCTCGGGCTCACCACCACCCCGGCCACCGAGTCCATCCTGTCGGTCCTGCCGCCGGCCAAGGCCGGCGTCGGCTCCGCCGTCAACGACGCCACCCGGGAAGCCGGCGGCACCCTCGGTGTCGCGGTCGTCGGCTCGATCTTCAGCTCCATCTACGTCCACCACCTGACCGGGACCGCGGTCGCCCACCTGCCTGCCGCGGCCGCGCAGGCCGCTCGCGGCTCGGTCGCCGCCGCTATGGCCATCGCCCAGCACACCCCAGGCGCGGCGGCCCCAACCCTGACCCACGCGGTGTCCACCTCGTTCATGACCGGCTTCACCGTGGCCTGTCTGGCTGGCGCGGCCGTCTGCGTCCTCGGCGCGCTGGCTGCCACCCGTCTCCCCGGCCGGCCCGCCACCACCCAGCCGCAGCCCGCCTCCACCGCCGCGCCCGCGCGGCGGCGCCCGGCCCGTACCGCAGACCTGGCGGCATGACGATGAACCAGTCATGGCCCACAACAGCCGCTGACCGCGCACAGCACGCGGGGCGCGACGCAAATGGCACGCTGGGTGAGTCATAACGGCGCTGAACGGAACGGAGGAATCCATGAAGACCACGCCGGCTGCGACGGGCCTGGCCGTCATCGAGATGGCCCGGCAGGGACGGTTCGCGGAGATCCGCGACAGGTTCGCGCCGCAGCTTCGGCCGATGGTGCCGGCCGAGGCGCTACAGACGGCCTGGGAATTCGAGCTGGCCAAGAATGGCCCGGTCTCCTCGGTAGGCACCCCGGTGACCGAGCCGGGCGGTCCCGACGCCGCCCTGGTGAAGATCCCGGTGACCTTCGAGCATGGGGCGCTGACTGTGGCCGTGGGGCTGGCCAGTGAAGAGAGCTGGATCACGGGCATTCAGCTGCTCCCGGCCGGCGCCGGCGAACCGGCAGCGCCCTGGCAGCCGCCGCGCTACGCGGACCCGGAGAAGTTCACCGAGCAGGACGTGACCGTCGGGGGCGGGCCCCTGGCGGTGGGCGGAACAGTGAGCCTGCCGCGCCAGCAAGGGCCGGTGCCCGGGGTGGTGCTGCTGGCCGGCTCACGACCGCACGACCGGGACGAGTGGGCAGCGGCGACGACCGCGCCGGTACAACCCGGGGCGGGATAATCCAGGCCAGGAAATGAGGTCGGGACAATCCAGGTCGGATCAGAAGCCGGCCGGCTCGGCGTAAGCGCCCCACTTGCTGCGCAGGACGCTGCAGATCTCGCCGAGCGTGGCCTCGGCACGGGCCGCGGCCAGCATGGGCGGGACCAGGTTCTCCTCGGTGCCAACCGCCGCGGTCAGCGCGGCCAGGGCCGCATCGACCGCTTGCTGGTCGCGCTCGGCGCGGCGGCGGCTGAGCACGCTCACCTGGTCTCGTTCGACCTCCGGGCTGATCCGCAGGATCTCCAGCGGCTCCGCGACCGTGTCGGCATGGCAGTTCACGCCGACGATCCTCTTCTCCCCCTTTTCCAGCTTCTGCTGGTACGAGAACGCGGCCTCGGCTATCTCGCCAGTGAACCAGCCGTCCTCGATGCCGCGCAGGATCCCGCCGGTCACGGCGCCGTCCGGGCTCATCTCGCGGATTTTGGCGAAGATCGCCTCCGCCTCAGCCTCCAGGCGGTCGGTGAGCGCCTCGACGTACCAGGACCCGCCCAGCGGATCGGCCACGTTCGCCACCCCAGTCTCTTCCATGATCACCTGCTGGGTGCGCAGCGCGGTCTCGGCGGCCGCCTCGCCGGGCAGCGCGAGCACCTCGTCCAGGGCGTTGGTGTGCAGCGAGTTAGTGCCGCCGAAGACGGCCGCGAGAGCTTCGACGGCGGTGCGGACGATGTTGTTGTCCGGCTGCTGGGCGGTCAGCGAAACCCCCGCGGTCTGGGTGTGGAAGCGCAGCCACTGGGCGCGCCGCGTCTTCGCGCCGTAGACATCGCGCAGCCACCTGGCCCAGATCCGACGGGCGGCGCGGAACTTCGCGATCTCCTCGAAGAAGTCGATGTGGGCGTCGAAGAAGAACGAGAGGCTGGGCGCGAACTGGTCAACGTCCAGGCCGCGTGAGATGCCGAGTTCCACATAGCCGAACCCGTCGGCCAGCGTGAAGGCGAGTTCCTGGGCGGCCGTGGCGCCGGCCTCCCTGATGTGGTAGCCGGACACAGACAGCGGCTTGTACCTGCGGATCTTCGCGCCGCAGTACTGCATGAGATCGCCGATCAGCCGCAGGTGCGGGCGCGGCGGGAACAGCGACTCCTTCTGCGCGATGTACTCCTTGAAGATGTCGGTCTGCAGGGTCCCATCCAGCTTGGACAGGTCCGCGCCCTGACGCTCGGCGGCCACCAGGTACATGCAGAACACCGGCACGGCCGGCCCGCTGATCGTCATCGACGTGGTG
>Ga0187766_10002390_pt1 | contig 11062 bp, 9 predicted proteins | sample 0216_QUI02_MP05__4_FD_132971 | JGI IMG/M metagenome (GOLD analysis project Ga0187766, IMG submission 132971) | Tropical peat soil microbial communities from peatlands in Department of Meta, Colombia - 0216_QUI02_MP05_20_MG | ecosystem: Environmental > Terrestrial > Soil > Wetlands > Peat ... | reverse complement strand
GGCCGGACGAGGTGGCGCGGATCCAGGCCGAGGTGGATGCCGACTGGGGGCACCTGCTGGCCCGCTGCGGCCGCATCCCTCCAGCGCCCCTCCCTCGTCCCTCTCCCCAACGGGGAGAGGGACCGGGTGAGGGGGCCGGGCCACCGGGACGAACAGGGCATCGGGAACGGGCACGGGAACGGGAACGATAGAACAGCGGAGGAGGAGGGGACCGCGATGGAATTCCCCAAGGAGATCACACTGAAAGACGGCACCCGGGTGACCCTCAAGGGCATGACCAGCCGCGACCGGGAGGCGCTGCACGCCTTCTTCGAGCGCCTGCCCGAGGAGGACACGAAGTTCCTCAAGGACGACGTGCGGAAGCCCGAAGTGGTGGAAACCTGGTGCCGTGACATCAACTACGGGCGCGTCTTCCCCCTGCTGGCCGAGGTGGACGGGGCCATCGTGGCGGACGCCACGCTGCACCGCCGCGCCCACGGATGGCTCCGGCACGTGGGCGAGATCCGCTTCATCGTGGACCCGGCCTTCCGCCGGAAGGGCCTGGGGACGCACCTCATCGAGGAACTGGTCCTCTATGCCATCGAGCAGGAACTGGAGAAGCTCCAGGCCGAGGTGGTGGGGGAGGAGGTGGCCGCCATGCGCGCCCTGGAGCGGTTCGGGTTCAAGCGGGTGGCGGTCATTCCCGGGATGGTGAAGGACCACGAGGGAACCCATCGGGACCTGCACATCCTGGTGCTCGATCTGGTTACGGCCTACCTGCCGGACTGGTACTACTTCTAGCCGGCCGTTGCGCGTGCCCGCCGGCGCGGCGGCGAGCGGAGCACACCGGTTCGCAATTCCGGTGACGATGCTCCCCGTTGGTGGTGGGCCTGTCGAATCACCAAGGCTACGTCGCCCTCGACACACTGGGCGAACGGTAATCCGGCCGACGTCCTTGTGAAATGCAGTCGTGAGGTCGGCCGCCAGATGGTGCTCCCGCGGCAGGCTGAGTTGCGGGATCCGGGCCGGGCGGCGGGGGCCGGGGCCTCCCGCCGCGCTCAGGGAGCCGCGGGGGCATCGGGAGCTCCCGCGGCGTGCAGGATGTTGTGCTCGATTTCTTCCAGGTGGTTCAGCATGGCCCGCTGAGCCGCCCCGGCGTCCCGCGCGCGGAGCGCTCGGAGGATGGCCTGGTGGCCGGCCAAGGACCGGCGGGGGCGCTCTGGGGTTTCCAGGGACCGCCGGCGGCTATCCCGCAGGCAGTCCACCAGGGTGTCGTTGAGGCGCAGGAGCAGGGTGTTCTTGGCCGCCCGCGCCAGGGCGGAGTGAAAGGCCGTGTCCATCTCGGCGCCGGTTCCCCCCTCGGCCACCTGGCGGGCCTGCTGCTCCAGGGTCTCCGCGAGTTCCTCGAGGTCCGAGGCGGTGGCCCGCGCGGCGGCCAGGGCGGCCAACTGCGGCTCCAGCAGGCGCCGCACCTCGAACACCTCTATGATGGCGTTTTCCTCGCGCGCGATGGCATGCGCCAGCGGCTGCACCAGCGCCTCGACGCTGGTGGTCACATACGTGCCCTGCCCCTGGCGCGCCTCCAACAGGCCAATGGACTCCAGGGCCCGGATCGCCTCCCGCACGGATGCGCGGCTGACCTTGAACTGTTCCGAGAGGTCCCGCTCGGACGGGAGCCGATCCCCGGAGCGGAGCTTCCCCTCCGCGATCAATCCCTTGAGCTGTGCGATGATATCTTCCGAGACCCGGGTCTTCTTGATCTCTTGGAGGATCGGCATATCGGGCATACGATGCTGCCTTCCTGAAACATCGGGTGAGCTGACCAATGTCCCAACCAGTACCGCTTCGCCTTCTGTCTCGTCAAGTGGTTTTGTGCTGGACGGTCACGACGGGCCGAGGGGGGCGGATGCTAGGTTAACGGCCCCCAATCGGCCGGCGCCCCAGGGCGGGGGTGCGGCGGTCCTCCCCTGGGCGTAATGCTGGTGGTTTCTGGGCCCTGTGGCATTCGCGGCTGAGCGTGAGGCGTGCGTGTCCCAGCGGCGCCCGGCTCGTAAGACCACCTGACATCTGGGTTTCGAGATAAACGGTCGGGGCGCACGTGTCCCAATCAGACGGCCAGGAAAGAAGTGCAGGTTTTGCGCGCCGTCCAAAGCTTTATTTTTTCGCTTTTTACGCGGCCCACGGCGGAGCAGGAGATTGCATCGCCGTGGTCTTAAGATTGCTCTCTGTCAGGCGATGATTGCGTCTGTAGCCACCGAGGAGCGTACGCTCATGTCAACCGTCGGCATTAATCAGGAGGGAAGCTGATGGCGCTCATGATCACCGAGGAATGCACCAGTTGCGGGGCCTGCGTCGAGGACTGCCCGAACCAGGCGATCAGCGAGGGCGATCCCGTATACGTCATCGCTGCCGAGAAGTGCACCGAGTGCGCGGGCTTCTTCGACGAGCCGCAGTGCGTCACCGTCTGCCCCGTCGAGTGCATCGTGCCGGACCCGGCGCACCAGGAGACCAAAGAGGAGCTCCTCGCCAAGAAGGCGCGGCTGCACCCGGGGTAGGGATGTAAGAACGCCCCGGCCAACGAAAGCCGGGGTGGCCGGCGGCGCGGCTCGCGAAGGCTCCAGGAGCGGAGGCTGTAGCGCAGGCACAGTTCGTTGTCCGGCACCGTACCGGCATGAAATCGACCACGTGGTCCGACGCCTCGGGGGGCCAGGTTTCCCGCCCCGCGGGGCAGAGGTGGGATCGCCGAGCCCTCGCATCCCCTCCCCTGCCCGCCAACACGTCCATCGCCAGAAGAGATTCCCACTGATCCTTCGTGCAAGGACGGACCCGCGGCGGCCGCACGGCGGCGCGCCCGGGCAACCGACGTTCCCGCAGCGGCCCCAATCCAGGATCGTGCCGTGAACGAAGCGGAACCGAACGGCTTGCAGGTGCGGGTGGCCGAGGCCTTCCTCGACGATGTGGGCCGGGGCTTGGCCCGCCTCGACCCGGACGACCTGCGGCGCCTGCATGCGGTGCCCGGCGACGTGCTGTTGATTACGGGCCGGCGGGCCACGGTGGCCCGGGCGGCCCAGGCGCCCCCCAGCCACTGCGGGCAGCGGCTGATCGCCATGGACGGCACCACACGCGACAACGCCCAGATCGGTGTGGACGAGTGGGCCACGGTCCGGAAGGTCCCATGCAAGCCGGCGGAGTCGTTGTTGTTGGCCCCGGTTCAGGCCGGTCTCCCCCTCCCCACCGAGAACGAGATCCCCCACCTCCGCCAGCTCCTCTCCGGGATGCCGGTGATGCTGGGCGACCGCCTGCAGGTGACCTTCCTGGGGGCCCGGCCGCGATCCTTCACGGTGGAGGGCGCGGTGCCGCGGGGTGCCCTGCTGATCACACCGCACACCGCCATCGCTTTCAAACCGCCCGAGGTCTCTGCGGAGAAGGCGTACCGCGTCTCCTACGAAGACATCGGCGGCCTGGACCGGGAGCTGGCGCTGGTGCGGGAGATGATCGAGCTGCCCCTCAAGTGCCCCGAGCTCTTCGGCCTCCTGGGGATCGACCCGCCCAAGGGCGTCCTGCTCACGGGCCCCCCCGGCACGGGCAAGACGCTCATCGCCCGCGCCGTCTCCCACGAGGTGCGCGCCCACTTCATCCACGTGAGCGGGCCCGAGGTCATCCACAAGTTCTACGGCGAGAGCGAGGCCAAGCTGCGCCAGGTGTTCGAGGAGGCGAGCCGGAATGCCCCCAGCATCATCTTCCTGGACGAGATGGACGCCCTGGCGCCCAAGCGCGCCCAGGTGATCGGCGACGTGGAGAAACGGGTGGTGGCCCAGCTCCTGGCGCTGATGGACGGGCTGGTGGAGCGGGGCGAGGTGGTGGTCATCGGCGCCACGAACATGCCGGAGCTGTTGGACCCGGCCCTGCGGCGCCCCGGCCGCTTCGACCGGGAGATCGCCATCGCCGTCCCCGACCGCCCGGCGCGGCGCCAGATCCTCGGCATCCATTCGCGGCGTATGCCGCTGGCCGCGGACGTGGATCTGGAGCAACTCGCCGAGATCACCCACGGGTACGTGGGGGCGGACCTGGCGGTCCTCTGCAAGGAGGCGGGGATGGTGGCGCTGCGCCGCCTGGTCCCCCAGATCCGCTTCGAGGTGGACCTGAAGCCCCAGCTGGAGGCGTTGGCCGCTCAGGTCACCGCGGAGGACTTCCTGGCGGCCTTCAAGGTGGTGGAGCCCACCTCCACCCGCGAGTTTCTGGCGGAACGGCCGCGCCTCACGCTCAAAGACGTGGGAGGACTGGCCGAGGCGAAGCGGACCCTCTGCTCCATCCTCCAACTCCCGCGGAGCGGCGCCGTGCTGGCCGCCCACCCCCGCTTCAACCCGCCCAAGGGCATCCTGCTGACCGGCCTTTCGGGGACCGGGAAGACGCTGCTGGCCCGCGCCGCGGCCGGGGAGCTAGGGTTGACGTTGATCACGGTGGACCCGCCCAGCCTCCTCTCCAAGTGGGTGGGGGAGTCTGAGAAGGGGCTGCACGAGGTGTTCAAGCGGGCCAAGCAGGCCTCCCCCTGCATCCTCTTCTTCGACGAGGTCGAGGCGCTGGCGCCGTCCCGCTCCGCGCAGGACGATGGGGGCCTGTTCCCGCGGCTGGTGAGCCAGCTCTTCCGGGAATTGGATGACCTGCACGGCTCGCTGGGCGTGGCGGTGCTGGGGGCCACCAACCGGCCGGACCTGCTGGACCCGGCGCTCCTGCGGGCCGGCCGGTTCGATTACGTGCTGGAGCTGCCCCTGCCGGACCGCGCCGAGCGCCGGGAGATCCTGGGGATCCACGCCGAGGGCCTGCCGCTGGACGACGACGTGAACCTGGAGGAGGTGGCCGATGTGACGGCGGGCTGGGCCGGCGCCGACCTGGAGCTGGTGTGCAAGAAGGCGGCGATCCTGGCCCTGGAGGACGTGCGGCGGGGGCGGCCCGGGGCCCCGCCCAGGCCCTTCCGGGTGGCCTGGCGGCACGTGCGGGAGGCCCAGGCCCAGGTGGGGAGCATGGTGGAGGCGGCGCGGCCGGGGCGCCGCCGCGCCCCTTGATTGCGGAATGCGGGATGGGTTTCCGCCATCGGCAGTCCGCAGGGGCGGGCCGGTCGGCCTTTCACGCGAACCAGGCATCGGAATTCCGCAATCGGGGGACCCGGGTTTCACATGTTGATTCCGCATTCGCATTCCGCAATCGGGAAGGGAGGAGCCCATGGCACGGGTGCATGAGATCACGATATGGACGCGGGGGGTCGTCAAGGACAAGGAGGGGCGGGATGTGGCCAACGCCCTGACCTTGGCCGCGGACAAGGAGGGAAAATTCACACAGGCCTTCGACAACTACGTCGACCTTCCGGATCGGGTCAACGTCCCCCTTCGGAAGTACGCGCGCATCAGCGATGAAGAGATCGAGATGCGCTACGACTACGAGAACGAGAAGCCCGAGATCGTCGTCGTGGTCGATCAGGCCATCGTGAAGGGGGTGAACCTGCTGCGGGGGATGGAGAGGGACGGGGTCCTGGTGGTCAATACCGATCGCTCCCCGGAGACCATCCTCAAGTTCGTCCCCAACAGCGCCCTCTTGAAGACCCTGGTCTGCGTGGATGCCGACGGGATCTCGGGGAAGGCCACGGTCGATTTCTCCGGCACCGAGGGCGGCATCGACACCGCCGGCCTGGGGGCCGGCATCGCGGCCCCGCTGCTGGGCGCCGTGGCCAAGGTGACCGACCTGGTGAAACTGGAGAACCTGGCCGGCATCGTCAAGGACGTGGAGGGCCTGCGCCGCGGCTACGAGCAGGCGGTGGTCGTGAGCCTCAATGGCGGGGCCAAGAAGGAGGCCGCGTGATGTTCACCATTCCCAAGGAGCGCGAGGTACCCTTCGCCGGCATCACACCGGCACCGGTGAACGAACAGCCCATGATGATCACCGGCAACTGGAGGACCTACCGGCCGGTCATCAACCACGAGGAATGCAACCTCTGCATGAACTGCGTCGTCTTCTGTCCGGACGCCTGCTGGCAGCTGAACGAGGCCGGGGATGAGGTGGTCTGGAACTGGAAGTACTGCAAGGGCTGCCTGATCTGCGTCAACGAGTGCACCCACGGCGCGCTGACCAAGGAACACGAGCTCGACTTCGAGGACGGGGTCGTCCGCCTCGAGAAGCTCTTCTAAGGAGGGGATCCCGATGGCCAAGGACGTCACGCTGAGCGGCTGCGCCGCGTCGGCCCAGGCCGTGAAGATGGCAAAAGTGGAAGTCATCTGTTCGTACCCGATCCGCCCGTACACGGCGGCCATGATGGAGCTGGCCAAGATGGTCGCCAACGGCGAGCTGGACGCCGAGTTCGTCCACGGCGAGGGGGAGCACGCCCAGCTCTCCGTTTGCTATGGGGCCTCGGCCGCGGGGGCCCGCACCTTCACGGGCAGCTCGGGCGTCGGGGTGACCTACGCCTTCGAGACCTATTCCCCCATCTCGGGGGCCCGCCTGCCCGTGCAGATGATGATCGCGGACCGCACGCTGGACCCGCCGGGAGACTTCGGCTCGGAGCACACGGATGCCATGTCCTGCCGGGACCAGGGGTGGCTCATGGGGTGGGCCGAAACGCCGCAGGAGGCGTTCGACAACCACCTGATCAACTACCGGATCGGTGAGGACCCGCGGGTGATGCTCCCGCAGTTCGTCTGCCAGGACGGCTACTTCGTCTCCCACATCCCCGGCAAGGTGAAGCTGCCGGATCAGGCCCAGGTGGACGAGTTCCTGCCGCCCTACAGGCCGCCCCACCCGTTGGACCCCAAGCGCCCGGTCTCGCACGGGCCCCAGATCCGCCCCGACCAGGGCGTGATCATGGACATGCAGCGGGCCGAGGCCTTCCTGGAGGTGCCCAAAGTCGTCCGCGAGGTCGTGGATGACTATAACCGGATCTTCGGGCGCAACTACCAGCCGTTCGTGGAGGAGTTCCAGACCGGCGACGCGGAGATCGTCTTCTTCCTCCAGGGGGCGCACACCCTGACGGCCCGGCATGCCGTCCGCCACCTGCGGGCGAAGGGGCTGAAGATCGGCCTCGTGAAGCTGCGCTTCGTGCGGCCGTTCCCCACCCAGGAGGTCGCCGAGGCCCTCTCCAAGTTCAAGGCCGTGGGCGTGGTGGAGACCAGCACCTCCTACGGCGGGGCCATGCGGGGCGGCAATCTGCTCCACGAGGTCCGGGCGGCCCTCTACGACGTGCCGGCGCGCCCCCTCACCACTTCCTTCATGGCCGGCATGGGCGGCGAGGTGATCCGTTTGGAGGAGTTCTACTGGATGGCCGAGGTCCTCGCCAAGGCGGTGAAGGACCGGAAGGTCGGCAAGACCGTGTACTGGGTGGGGTTCGAGGCAGCGGCCTGAGCGGCCCCCCCGGCGAGGCACGATGGCACCGCCCGCGAATCGACGCGGACGACGAGAGGAGCGAACCATGGCGGTCGAGGTCAAAACGCAAAACCTTCCGCTGATGAGGAAGATCCGGGACATTCCCAAGGAGGAGTACTACGTGCCCGGCCACCGCACCTGCGCCGGGTGCGGCCCGGCCCTCCAGTACAAGCTGGTGGCCAAGGCGGCGGGGCCCAACACCATCTTCATCGGGCCCACCGGGTGCATGTACGTGGCGAATTCCAGCTATCTCTGCACCCCCTACGCGGTGCCCTGGATCCATGCCCAGATCACCAACGGCGGGGCCGTGGCCTCGGGCATCGAGGCGGCCTACAAGACGCTGATCCGCAAGGGGAAGTGGGAGGGCGAGCTGCCCAACGTGATCGTGATGGGGGGCGACGGCGGCACGGTGGACATCGGCCTGCAGGCCATGTCGTCCATGATGTACCGCGGGCACGATGCCCTCTTCATCTGCTACGACAACGAGTCGTACGCGAACACGGGGATCCAGACCTCCCCCACCACTCCGTACGGCGGCAACACCACCTTCACCCCGCCGGGGAAGGCGGTGCCCGAGGGCAAGAAGCTGTTCCCCAAGGACCCGCCCCAGCTCGTCATCGGCGGGCACCCGGCGGTGAAGTATGTGGCCACGGCCTCGGTGGCCTACCCCGTGGACTTGATGAACAAGGTGCGCAAGGCGCTGAACGTCAAGGGGCCCACCTTCATGCACATCCACGCGCCCTGCCCCAAGGGGTGGAAGTTCGACGAGTCCAAGACCATCGAGATCGCGAAGCTGGCCATCCACACCGGCATGTGGATCCTGTACGAGTGGGAGAACGGTGAGTACAAGTACCAGCACAAGCCCCGCGAGTACAAGCCGGTGGGCGAGTACCTGAAGCTGCAGAAGCGGTTCGAGCACCTGACGGAGGAACACATCGCGAAGATCCAGGCCTTCGTGGATGCCAAGCTCAAGGCCCCGGGGATCCCGGTGGCCGTGCCGGCCCCAACGCCTCGGGCGGTGGCGTAGCCCCGCCACGGGCCGCGGCGGGCCTGTGCGATCCTGGCCCGCCGCGGCCACATCCCCCGGGGGCGGCCCGAGGCGGAAGGACGGGGCGCCTGGCGATCAGGTATGCGGGTGAGAGCGAGGGAGATACCATGGACACCGAAAGGAAAGTTCAGGTCGATCTCGCGAAGGACCTCTACGGGCCCATCGCAGGCAATCGGGTGGTGCAGTTGCTTGCGGGGCTCATCTCGATGATCGTGATATCCAACTACCAGTACGCGTTTACCCTGTTCACCCCGGGGATGAGGCAGCAGTTTGTGGGAACTCCCTACTCACAGATCGCGCTCATCTTCTCCCTGTTCATCCTGTTTGAGACGTGGCCCGTGCCCCTGGCCGGGATCTTCATCGACAAGTTTGGCATCAGGAAGCTCATGATCGTCGGGTCGCTCGGGGTCCTCCTGGGCTGGCTGCTCGGAGGGACCCTGGCCCGTTCGGTGTTCGACCTGTACATCTACTACGGCGTTCTCGCGGGGACGGGGGCGGGGATCATTTACATCGCCACCGTTGCCAACGCCGTGAAATGGTTCCCCGATCGACGGGGATTGGCGGCAGGCCTCACCGCCGCCGGTTTCGGAGGTGGGGCGGCCCTGACCCTCATCCCCATTTCAAAGACCATCGCTGCGGTGGGTTGGGCCCACTCCATGGCCGTCTGGGGGGTGTTCCAGGGGGTTGTCGCCTTCGCCATGGCCCTGATCTTGCGCCATCCCCCCGCGGGTTGGCGACCGGCCGGCTGGGAACCGAAGGCATCGAAGACGGTGGTGCAGACCGCGGTGAATTACACCTGGCAACAAACCCTCCGGAGACCGGAGTTCTACCTCCTCTACCTCATGTTCATCATGGTCTGCGCGGGCGGCCTGATGACGACGGGGAACCTGTCGGAGATCGCCAGGTCTCTCAGGGTGCAAAATGCGACGATCCTGGGGATCTCCATCGTGGCCTTCACCGCCACCTTGACCGGGATCACGAACGCGGTGTCACGGATCATGTGGGGGATGATCTCGGACAGGGTTGGCAGGGAAAACACGATGGCCTTCGCCTTCGCCGTGGAGGCCTGCTTCATCTTCCTGGTGACGCAGATTACAGGGCACCCCATGCTCTTCGTTTTGGTTCTCCCCTTTGTGTTCCTCTCCTGGGGGGAGATTTACGCCCTGTTTTCCGCGATCACCGGGGATGTGTTCGGCCCCAAAAATGCCTCGGCCAATTACGGCATGCTGTACACGGCAAAAGGGATGGCGTCGATCATGGCAGGCTGGGGGGCCGCTGTCGTGGCCGCAGCCTTTGCCGGATCCTTTCAAGTGCCGTATTACATCGCAGCGTCCTTCGATGTGGGAGCGGCCGTCCTCGCCTTCTTCGCTCTCAAGCCCGTGGTCAGAGCCAGGATCGCGAGGGAAAATGATCTGAAGGGCGGAAAGAAAGAAGGGGCCGTGCTGAGGGCGGCCTGAAGCTGCACAGCAGGAGATGTCCGAATAAGTCGGGGGCCCCTTTCTGAGGCAGGCGAGTGCTGCGGGCCCCCCCGGTGGGAGGAGGTGGCAGTGCGAGGAGCGGATCCATCCACCGGGGGGTCCGAGAGCCTCGGGGAGTTCTTTCGCGAGGTCCGACCGGGCGTGCTGGCCGCGCCCCTGGAGGGCAAGAATAAAGTCAGGCGTCGGCGCCTGGCCGCCCTCCGGCAGACGGCGTGGCCGTGGCTGGGGTAGCCGAGTCGCAGGCGGTTGCAACCTGCTGGAACGCTTCATCCTCCGGCAGTGAGCAATCTCGGGGGCACCATTTGTCCCCGGTGCGCCTGCGGCATTCGGAAGCCCTGGAGGGGCGCCATGCGCATCCTGGTCACCGGGGGAAATGGGAGCGTGGGGCGCGGGGCGGTGCCTGCGCTTCTGGGGCGCGGCCACCGCGTGGTGGTACTGGACAAAGACCTCGCCGGCCTCGAGGGCCTGGCCCAGCCGGGCCTTGAGATGGTGCAAGGCGGGGTGGAAGACGCCGCGGCGGTGGAAAAGGCCTCGCGCGGTGCGGAGGCGATCCTCCACCTTGCGTGGTCGTTCTCCGAAGACCCGCAGGTGCTCCTGGAGCAGGACCTGCGGGGGCACCTCCTGCTCCTGGCCGCGGCGCAGGCCCAGCGGGTCCGGCATTTCATCTATACCAGCACCGCCGTAGTGTATGGGAAGCCGGCGCGCGTGCCCATCGACGAGGACCACCCCCTACGCGTCCTCGAAGCGCGGAAGCCTGCCTACGGGATGGCCAAGGAGTTCGCCGAGAAGCTCACGGTGCTCGCCGGGCGGGCGACGGGCCTGCCGGCCACCATCCTCCGATTCTGGTGGGCGTTCGGCGAGGAGATCGGCGGGCGGCACCTGCGGGAGATGCTGCGGGGCGCGGCCGCCGGGGGGCCGGTGCGGGTCCCCGCGGAGTGCGGCGGAAGCTTCCTCAGCATGCAGGACTTCAACCAGGCCATCGAGTTGATCCTCAACGACCCCCGGGGTCTCCGGGGGACGTTCAATCTGGCCAGTGCCTACGTAACGTGGGAGGAGGTCGCCCGGATGGTAGTGGAAGCGACGGGCACCTCCGCCGAGGTCGCCGTGGTGCCCCGTGCCGAGTGGACCGGCGCGGCCTTCCTCGCCGATC
>Ga0187766_10002389_pt1 | contig 11066 bp, 12 predicted proteins | sample 0216_QUI02_MP05__4_FD_132971 | JGI IMG/M metagenome (GOLD analysis project Ga0187766, IMG submission 132971) | Tropical peat soil microbial communities from peatlands in Department of Meta, Colombia - 0216_QUI02_MP05_20_MG | ecosystem: Environmental > Terrestrial > Soil > Wetlands > Peat ... | reverse complement strand
CAGCAAAGGCTGGCCGCTCGTGCTCTCGAGCCTCAAGAGCTATCTCGAGGCCAACCGCGTGCTGTACGCGCCCTGGTACGAGAAAGAGTCGACCGCCGCGTCGTGATCGATTTGGCCCTGGCGCCAACACGGCGATGTTCGCTTTGGGTCATGAGCGGACGTCGAAGGGCGTCCGCGCGATGTCCCGCTTTACCCCCAAAAAGCGGACATCGCTCTCCAATGTCCGCATAGTGCCAGAAGTAGATATTCGTTGGCGCCGGGGACACGCCGTCGTCCGCTACGCCACCAATGCGACACAGATCTATAAGAAGAAGAGTTCCTGATGCGCGCTGCCGCTCACCTGCTCGCCTTCCTCGTCCTGGCTTCCGCGGGTTCTGCGGTCGCGCAAGAAAAGCACTTGATTGACCCGACGCCACCCGGCTCGCTCGAGCCCGAGCCTCTGCCGCTGCTACAAAATCCGGATGCGCCGTCGACGCCGGCCAAGGAACTGTTCGCGCGTAAATCAACACCGTTTCCCGGGCCCCCGCGCTCGATCGGCGGTTATTTCGACGGCTGCCTTGCCGGCGCAATGCCGCTGGCGATCACTGGACCTAACTGGCAAGTCATGCGGCTGTCGCGTCATCGCAACTGGGGCAATCCGCAACTCGTTCGCTTCGTCGAACGGTTTGCCGAGAACGCGAGAAAGGTTGGTTGGAACGGTCTTCTGGTCGGCGACATGTCGCAGCCGCGCGGCGGGCCGATGCTCTCCGAGCACAGAAGCCATCAAATCGGCCTCGACGTCGATATTTGGTTTACGCCGATGCCAGACCACGTGCAAAGTCGAGAGGAGCGCGAGTTCGGCTCAGCCAACGATGTGGTCGCGCCCGATCAGCTCGACGTCGATCCGGAAGTGTGGACCCAGACGCATGCCGAACTGATCCGCACCGCTGCGCAGGATCCAGTGGTCACCCGTATCTTAGTCAACGCCGCGATCAAGAAGGCGCTGTGCCGCGAGGCCGGCGCTGATCGCGCCTGGCTTTCAAAGGTGCGTCCCTGGTATGGTCACGCCGAGCACTTTCATGTCCAAATTGCCTGTCCGGCGGGCAATGCGGAATGCAAGCCGCAGCCCCCGCCGCGCCCAAGCGACGGCTGCGGCCACGAGCTCGACTTCTGGTTCAAGGAATCGACGCTGCATCCGCCGCCGACCAAACCGAAACCGGCGCTGACGCTGGCCGGTATGCCCCCCGGTTGTAGGCAGATCGTCAAAGCGCCGTGATTGTCGGAAGCACGAGGCGGCTTTTTAGCCGAACGGCTAATGCATTTTGATATCAGCCTGCCTTCCTTCGCATAGATTCGCTCATTGAGCATCACTCAAGCGTCTCGCGATAGCACCAGACGGCGACTGTGACCACGGCCGTCATAAAGAGCGCCATCGGCCACAGATCAGGCAAAATATCCAGGGTAGCGTTGCCCTTGATTAGCACGCCGCGCACGATGCGCATCGCGTGAGTGGTCGGAAAGATCTCGCCGATCCACTGAGCCCAAACCGGCATACCGCTGAAAGGAAACATGAAACCCGACAGCATGAACGAGGGCAGGAGCGCAAACTGGCTCAACTGAATTGCCTGCATCTGGTTCGACGAAACCGTCGAGAAGGTGATCCCAAGCGCAAGATTGCAGGCGATGAAAAGTCCAAGCGCCAGCGAAAGCGTCACCAGTGAGCCGCGCAGCGGCAATTGGAAAAACACCGCTGAGGCACCGAGGAGCAGCAGCACTTGAATGTAGCCGATGAACACGTACGGCACCATCTTGGCCAGCATGACCTCGATCGGCCGCGCCGGCATGGCGAGGAGATTTTCCATGGTGCCACGTTCGCGCTCCTTGGTAATCGACAGCGCCGTCATGAACAGCGTCGACATCATCAGAACGATGCACACCAGGCCCGGCACGACGTTGAGCACGGTCAACTGTTCCGGATTGTAGCGGGCGTGCACCACGAACTGGAATGCCGGAGAGGTCGGCGTTGCGCGCAGCGTCGGTGGCAGATCGCGATCGAGCGCCGATTCGATGCTTGAGAGTGCCGCCGTCGCATTGCCGATCGCGCTGGGATCGGTGGCGTCGGCGTCGATCAACACCGAGGGATGTTCGCCGCGATCAACGGCGCGGTCGAAATTTGGCGGGAAGGCGACGACGAACAGCACCTCGCCCTGGGCAAGCGCGCGCTCCGCCTCAGCCTCGCTCGAAAGAGCGCGGACGGCGTAATAGCCGCTATTGCGCAGCGCCGCGACGATAGTGCGCTCATATTTCGAATGATCGACCGAGAGCAGCCCGGTCGGCAGATTCTTCGGATTGGTATTGATGGCGTAGCCGAACAAAAAGAGCTGCATCACCGGCAGCGCGACGATGAAACGCAGCGTAATTGGATCGCGGGTCAGCTGTATCCATTCCTTACGCAGCAGAGCGTAAAGCCGCGTGAGCGAGATGGTCATGGCCTGTCTCCCTGCACGCTCAACATGTGAATGAATACATCCTCCAAACGCGGCTCGACCTCGCGCCAGGTGAGCGCGTCACTTTTGGCAGTGTGGATTGCGCCTTCGAGCGCGGCGCGATCTGTGCCAGCGACGTGGAGCGCGCGGCCGAATACGGCGGCGGCCTCGACGCCCGGCATGCGGCGCAGGCTACGCGCTGCGGCATCGACGTTCTGCCCCGTTGCCTCGAAGGTGATCAGCCCGGAGTGATGTGAAAGGTCTTCGCCGTTTCCCTGTACGACAATGTGCCCGTTCGCAAGATAGACGATGCGGTTGCAGCGCTCGGCTTCATCCATGTAGTGGGTCGAGACGAGGACTGTGAGGCCGTCGCCCGCCATGTCATGGATAAGATCCCAAAACTCGCGTCGCGCCTTGGCGTCGACGCCGGCGGTCGGCTCGTCGAGTAGCAGAAGCCTCGGTTCGTGCAAGACACAGGCGGCAAGCGCAAGACGCTGCTTCCAGCCGCCCGAAAGTTGCCCGGCAAGCTGATCACGGCGGCCGGTAAGTGCCATGCGGTCCATGATGTCGCGCACAACCTCGCGTGGATTGGGCATCTCGTACAGGGTCGCCACGAGATCGAGATTCTCGAACACCGTCAGATCTTCATAGAAGCTGAACTTCTGCGTCATGTAGCCGACCTGGCGGCGGATCAGCGGCGCTTGACCGACGATGTCGAGCCCAAGACAAGTGCCGTGCCCGCTATCGGCGAAAAGGAGCCCGCACAGCATGCGAATGGTGGTGGTCTTGCCGCTGCCGTTGGCACCCAGAAAACCGCAGATCTCACCCTTGGCGACCTGCAGGCTCAGCCCATCGACGACCTTCAGCGCACCGAAGCTCTTTCGCAGGTCATGCACATCGATCACAAAGTCGCTCATCGCGGATCACTCATTCTCCGCGATCGGCGACGGCGAGAGCGGCCGCACTGCAATCGGCTCGCCAGGATTGATGAGAACGGCACGCTCCGGTGGTGGGCGGGCCTCCACCATGTAGACGAGCTTGGCGCGGCTCGCCTCGCTGTAGATCACCGGCGGTGTGTATTCTGCCTGAGGCGAGATGAAGGAGATTGAAGCTGCGAGATCGGCCGGGCAGCGGTCGCACAGGAGCGCGACCCGATCGCCCTCATGGACCTCGGCAAGCTGCCCCTCGGGGACAAAGAAGCGCACGAAGATGTTCTCGGCTGGCAGCAGCGAAACCACCGGGCTACCCGCGGGAATTGTCTCGCCCGGCCGGGCGAGCACGTCAGCGACGACGCCCGTCGCCGGCGCAGTGACGTGACGCTGATCAATCCGCCATTCTGCCATCGCGACGGCCGCGCGCAGCGATTCAACCAACTGCTGCTGCGCATTGATCTCACCTTCGCGGCCCATCGGCGCTCGCAGTTGTGCGATCGCGGCTTCGAGCCCCTGCACCCTGGCGGTCGCCGAACGGAGATCGGCTCGCTGCTGGTCGACGAGTTGCTGGGTAGCGGTGTAATTCTTGACCAGGATTTCGTTGCGCTGAAGATCCGCCTCGATCTTGTCGCGCGCGGCCCTGGCATCGGCAAGGTTCGCCTCCGCTTGCTGGATTTCGGTCGGTTTGGCGCCGTCCTTTAGATTGGCCAGCTGTTCCTTGGCCTGCTTGAGTTGGCCCGCCATCTGATTGCGGGCCGCTACATCGTTAGTGTCGTCTTGGTCGAACAGCGGCGCTCCCTGCGCCACCTTGGAGCCTCGCGCCACATGAAGCGACATCAGGAGTCCTTGCTGGGTGGGACCGACCTTGACGAAGTCTGCCTCCGCATAGCCCTGCCACTCGACCGACGGGGGTTGGCGGTTGCTCCACCACCACGCCGCACCGAAAGCGCCCAGAAGACTGAGGCTGGCGACTACTACAAAATGACGGTTCACCGGACTTGACCTTTTGTAACAGAACGGTATAGTTGCATTACCACCAACCGCATGGACCGGCAAGGAGAAATGGCACCGAAGACTGATGCGCGGCTCGAACCTCTCGAATTCAAGCGCGGCCCGGGCGGCCGCCCTACCCGGGAGGAGGCGGAGCGGCGCCACCGCGGCCTGCTGGAAACCGCGTTTCGCCTGTTTTTGGAAAAAGGGTGGGACGGTGTTTCGATCGACGAGATCTCACGGCAGTCCGGGGTCGCCAAGGGCTTCATTTACGCGCGCTACACAGACAAGGCGGCGTTGTTCGTCGGGGCGATCGAGCGCCTTATGGCAGACGCCATAGGGACCCTGCAGCTGCCCGAGCCGTTGCCGGATGATTTGGAACAGGGACTGTACGTGTTTGGTCGCAAACTGCTCGACATCGTGCTGCAACCCGAGGCGTTGGCGTTTCACCGGAAGTTCATTGCCGAGGCTGCGCGCTTTCCGGGCCTTGCGAAGGTTTTCATCGACCGCAACCCGGCGCGAGACATGATCGTTGAGGTGCTGACGACTTATCGCAACCGTGGCGCTATTAAATTTGATGATCCTCAGATGGTCGCCGAACATTTCGCCATCCTAGTGGTCGGAATTCCGCGCATGTTGGCTCTTTTGGTGGGACGCGAGCCTCCGGCCGAAGAGCAGCGGCGTTTGCGCTGTGCAGTACGGCTGTTCCTCGATGGGTGCCGGCCGCGGTGACGTCTGCAAAGTTGATCTTTCAGCTGGCGTGCAGTTGATAAAACGGGCTTAGTCCCGCCAGGAGTTGATAGCGAAGCCGCTTTCAGAGCGATTTGTGAACTTAACTCTCCAAAAAAGCCTCAACGTCATCGCCGCCGTGCTAGGCGCTCTCGTCACGATCGCGGCGCAGCATCAAACACAAGCGCAGAACGCGCAGCGCGTCAGATGGCTATTCCCCGCCATTTCCACTTTGGTGGCGTCTGAAGAGGACCTGCCCGATCTTGGTCAGATCGGGGCTAGAAACACCGGCGAGAACAGCGCTGGCAAAATCAGTTCGGCGGCTGGGTCGGGCGGCAGAAGGTGCGAAATGTCCCCGGAAGAATTTGCAAAATTTTACCCTCCGCTTCTCGACTGGATTCGAAGCACATTGACTGGCAGCATGCGCATGGCGCGAACCGTCGCCTCCCGCGGGTTTTCGCGGCTGCCGCTCTATTTCACCGAAAATACTCTAACGTCGACAAAGGTCGTCTTAGTCGATCCACTGCCAATGCCACCGCTATCTTCCATGGGCCTCGCGCGCTTTGCCGATTTTGAGCGCAGCGATTTCGATGGCATTACTTACATCGACACTATCTTTCTGAAGCCAACCCAAACCAACAACGAGAACATGCATTTTCACGAGCTTGTTCACGTGATTCAATGGCGCCTGCTCGGACCAGATCGCTTTCTACTTTCGTATGCGAATGGCTTGGAATGCTTCGGCTATCGGCAAAGTCCGTTGGAAGCTATGGCGTACGATGCGGAAACAGCATTCGCTAGCTCTACAGCTATTTTCAATGTAGAAAAGATGATCGCCGAGAAACTTGGTTTGTAAAGGCCGAAATGCGTCTTCGGTCGTACCGCGCGTTGTCCCCGTGGAAACACTATGCAAGGTAAATTGTCACCTCAGGCAACGTTCGAGCATGGTCGTATTAGGATGGCCGCTCCACCCTCACGACGCTTAGTCGGGGGTCAAGGTCTACGTGAATGTCCAAGACCAAGTCGTCTGGCCAAGTGGGGAGTGCGCGAAGATCCGCCACGGTTTTCGCACTTACCGGCACGTCGCTTCCAATCTCCACTCTCATGTTATCGCGGCGCGCTGAGCGTCCGGTGATCGATGCAATACGCGACTACGAGACGGACATGATCGACTACGGCTTCCGCGCAGTACAGATCTCGCTTCACGCTATGAACCAGGCAGTCATGGAAGACTCGGTTCAGTTGATGCTATCGCGCGCCGTTCTGCGACTCATCAATTGCGTTCCGCCCCTGAAACGCCGGGTGTTCAATCGTATGGGCGAGGAATGATCGTGCTCAGTCAACTGGGAGAATGGCGAATGAGTTACCGAATTGTTTTTTGGAGCGCCGTTGGTTGGATTGCCCTCTGCCTTGCGCCATACGTTTACGCACTCAACGATCTGATCACGTGGCGGTAGGGGTCAATTGGCTCCAGGCGCTATGAGTGATCTCATCACTCGCCAAGATCGGATTCCTATGCAGAGGACTGGATAGTCAGCGATAAAGCACTATCTTTCACCGACAACAATGCTGGCCGGACGGTGATTGCAGCAAAGGGGAAACTAACGTAACGCTCGTGCGAGGCTTCAGCAGGCCACTTGGCTCGGAAACAAGGGTTTGGTCCAAGACGATGCGACGACGCGCTAAATCAGCCGGCGGTTCAGCCAAATCGCGACTCCGCAAAACAGCTATGCAAGTGCGCCCTCACGGTTCAACAACTCGGCGTCGGCGCATATCGCGTACCTTGCGTGAAACTGAGGTCGAGCGGCTTACCCGCGAGCTGAATACGATAGCCGAACAGCAGCGTGCGACTGCAGAGGTGCTCAAGCTTATTAGCCGCGCATCCGGCGACCCCCAGTCAGTTTTTGTCAACATATTGGCAAACGCCGTCCGGATCTGCGATGCCCACAGCGGCGTAATCAATCGCTGGGATGGCGACGCTTTGCATCTCGTCGCGACGCATAATATGCCCCAGGCGTTTATCGAACTGCGTAAGCAGTCGGCTCATAGGCCGCACCGGCATTCCGCCACCGGCCGTGTGCTGGCGACCAAGAGTCTCATTCACATCGCCGATTTAGCCACGGATCAGGCTTACCTTGAACGCAACCCGCCGACCGTCGCCGCCGTGGAAGTTGCAGGCGTTAGGACGATACTGGTGGTGCCGTTGTGGAAAGACAATGAACTTATCGGTTCGTTCTTCGTCGGCCGCAACGAGGTCCAGCCCTTCGCCGAAAAGCAGATCGAAGTCGTTCAGAATTTCGCCGCCCAAGCCGTTGTCGCAATCCAAAACGCGCAGCTGCTTCATGAATTGCGGGAAACACTGCGACAGCAATCCGCTGCCGCCGATGTACTAAAGATCATCAGTCGTTCGGCATTCAATCTGCAGGCCGTACTCGATACTGTGGTTGAATTGGCGGCAAGACTTTGCGATGCGGATCAGGCGGCCGTGCTCCCAAATCGCGCGTATTTTCGCGCCTTCGCGACATATGGTGGTCCCGCTAGTTACAACGAAGCCGTTGGCAAAGTTGTCTTTGAGCCTGGCCGGGGCAGCGTTTTGGGGCGTGCGGCACTGGAGGCGAAGCCAGTGCAGGTCGCGGACGTACTGGCCGATCCCGAATACACGCTTCACGAAGCGCAACAGAAGATCGGATATCGCACCTGCCTCTGCGTTCCACTGCTGCGCGACGGTCATCCTATCGGCGTTATTTCGCTGATGAGGCTTACTGTTCGCCCGTTCACAGATAAACAGATCGAGCTCGTTCAGAACTTTGCGGACCAGGCCGTTGTCGCGATCGAAAATACGCGGCTGATTGCCGAACTGCGTCAACGCACAAACCAGCTCGACCGCTCGTTAGCGGACCTGCAGCGTGAGCGCAACAACAAGCTCATGAACTTGGAAGCGATGGCGGCATCGATTTCCCACGAGGTGAGGCAGCCTCTTACGAGCATCGCAACGAATGGCCGCGCGGCTCAGCGCTTTCTCGGACATTTGCCACCTAATGTCGAGGAAGCGCAGTCAGCCTTGAAAAGATTGATCGGCGACAGCCATCGCGCGAGTCAGGTTTTCGACAACATCCGGGCTTTGTTCGGGAAAGCTGACGAGGGCGTCGAGCCCGTAGATGCGAACGAGTTGATTCACGCTGTGGTAACTGGTTTTCAGGGAGATCTGGTGCAACACGGGATTGCGGCCGACATCAAGCTACAGGAAGATTTACCCAAAATTGTTGCTCATAAGGGCCAGTTGGAGGAGGTTCTCATTAATTTAGTCCGCAACGCAATTGAAGCAATGCAGGCGGACAAAAACGATCATCGGGTGTTGCGAGTGAGCAGCAGGCGCCGCGGTGAGGATAAAATTATTCTGTCGGTCGAGGACTCGGGCCCGGGAATCGATCCGAAGCATGCGGAAAACATCTTTGATGCGTTTGTAACCACGAAATCCTACGGAATGGGATTGGGACTTGCGCTTTGCCGGATGATCATTGAGCGACATTCCGGTGAGCTATCGCTATCGTCGGCCCATCCGCGTGGTTCAATTTTCCGCGTCGGCTTGCCGATTTTGGCCGCGACGAAATGATCGGATGAAACGGCGCATGTCCGCTTTTGGCACACAGCGGACACCCAGCACTCGATTGGAAAAATTAAATTTGCCAATTTTAGATCTTGATTTCAAATCATAGACCTTAATTTTTTAATTAAGACTTTCTGGAAATTTTTTATAGAAAATTTTCGACTCAGCCCATCTCAATAACGCGGCGTAAACCCCCGGCGAGGCTCAACGATCGACCATTTTTTATCGACCGGCACCGCCCGGTCGTCGACGGCCCCGAGAGCAGCGCCGCGGCCGCGCGGCGATCGGTTGAGGCCTGCGCTCGATATCGGCACGACAGGTCGGTTGAGTTACTCAGGTGTCGTTAATCAGCGGGCGTATTTAACTGCGGTATGCCGGCCGATGCCGAGCGCTTTGGCGATTGAATATGGCGTCTCGCCTCTCGCAGCTCGCCGGGCGATCACCTGACGCAGTTCTAGCCCGAGCTTCGGCCGTCCGATCCTGACGCCCTTAGCCCGCGCTCGCGCCATGCCCGCCTTTGTCCGCTCGCTAATCTTCTGCGCCTCGACCTTTGCCAAGGACGATAGCAGCGCGAGCAAAAGGTTCCGTAATAGCTCGTTGTCTGTCGCGAGGTGCGCCTCAGTATAGGAATGAAATGCAATGCCGTAGGAGGATAGGCGCTGGCGATGAAGGACTTGCATCATGCCCTCTCGGCTGAACCGATCTAGCTCCCAGAACAGCACGCAATCGAATTTCCGCTTCGCTGCATCATCGAAGAGCGCAAATTGCTTCCGCTTATCCGCGCCCTTCCGGCCGCTTTCGTAGTCGACGTATTCGCCGCTGATCCCGTGGCCGGAATTGACCGCCCAGGCCCGCAGCTGCCGAAGCTGGTTCTCCGGGTCCTGTCCCTTACCGTCGGTCGAGACCCGCGCATACGATACGCATGGAATCGCTCCAGTAGGGGAAAAAGGGTCATTAGTTGGCAGTGGCCAAACCCCAGCAAAATCAGCCCTCGCGGGGCATGGTTTGGTAGTGGAGAAATCGGCCCCTTTCTCCCCTATCTTCCCCAGCGATGAGCATGTCAATGCTTAAGCATCATAATGCTACAGCAACCAAGCATCTCGATGCTTCCCTGCTGTCTCTTTTAATGCTGGCTTGGAAAGGCTACAGAGGTCGCAGGAGAGCTTTAATGCCGAAGCGCCGCCGATCTTCTGCTGGCAAAGAAAGCGCCGCAGCGAAGCCCGCTAGCCGCTGGACGCGCGCGGACATCAAACATACGAGTGTCTACCTGCCAGAAGCCGCTTATGAGGCGCTGCGGCAGGTCGCCTTCGACGAGAGGTGCAAGATTCATGATCTGCTGATAGAGGGTGTCGAGCTGGCTCTGAAGAAGCGCGGGTATCCGGCGCTTGCCGACATGAAGGCAAGGTGGCAGCGCAAGAAACCCTGAAACGAGTCACCTGAGAGGGGCGATCACAAAGGCACGTACTGCACTCTTTCGCGTCGCGCGAGCCGCGGCAGCGCCTCCTCCAGGATCATCTGTTTGAAGTGCGGCGTCTGCTGGTGCGCCTCGAACGCGGCTTCGTCGCTGAACACCTCGTAAAACAGGAACTTCGCCGGATCGGTCACACTCCGATTCACCGTTACCGGCTCTACGCCCGGTTCCTTGCGCGCCTCCGGAAGGAAACGGGCGATGATGTGGCGCAGGCGTCCGCCTCGCCGTCGCGCGCCCGCCACGTCACGGTGAACGCCAGCTTGCCGTTCTGACTGGTCTGCATGTCAGCCTCCTCTCTGGGTTGGGCCTGAACCATATCTCTGATGCGGGGTGTCGTGGTTCCTTTTCCCGTTAAGGTAGGGCACCCCTCCTGACAGCCTTTTGTCAGGAGTGCAGGCTCACCTGAAGAAGGCTGCTATGCGCCGCGCCGATCGCTTGTTCGACATCATCCAGAGGCTCCGCACCGCCAACGGGGCGGTCACAGCCGAAGCCTTGGCCAAATGGCTCGAAGTCACCGTGTCTCGGACATCGACGCCCTCTACAGCCGGAAAAACGTTGGGCTCAGTACCATCGATTTTGACCGTCATCTGTACCTCTTACTGCTGATCGATCATGGCGGCGGGAAGTGGCGCGACTTCAGTCCCCGTGATAACCGGAAGGCCTCGAAGATCCCCCATACCGGGGACGCCTGCGCGCGAATTGACCGTCAGCATAATCCTAAAAGCCGGGCCACCACAGGCCCGAGGCCGGCCCTTCGTAAAACGCCGTTGGACGCATACGAACACAAGGTGAATCGCCGCAATAATGAGATCCCAAAAGTTGATCCCGCGAAGCGGACTCGGTGGTGTTGGTGGTGGTGAACCGACCGCTTT
>Ga0187766_10002388_pt1 | contig 11071 bp, 9 predicted proteins | sample 0216_QUI02_MP05__4_FD_132971 | JGI IMG/M metagenome (GOLD analysis project Ga0187766, IMG submission 132971) | Tropical peat soil microbial communities from peatlands in Department of Meta, Colombia - 0216_QUI02_MP05_20_MG | ecosystem: Environmental > Terrestrial > Soil > Wetlands > Peat ... | reverse complement strand
CCCTTGCTCATGCGAACAAATAGTCGCTGAACGAACGGGGCGGGGAAGAGGCGACGTCGTGCGGTCGAGAGCGGCACGAAGATGACTTCATCCTCATCGAACGCCTCCAGCCCCACCCCCCGCTCGGCTAGCACCCCGACGACGACGAAGGGCACGCCCCTGAGGCGTATCTGCTCTCCCACCGGACTTCGCCCCCGAAAGAGATCCCTCGCCAGGCGCGCGCCCAAGACGCAGGCACGCTCGGAGAGATCGCTCTCCTGGTCGGTGAAGAACCGCCCCACTTGGATACCACCGGCGCGAACCAGCGCGTAGGAGGGCTCCACACCCGCCACCGTCACCTGGCGCGCCAGGTCGCCGGCTTTGGCGGGGACGGTGCCTCGATACTCTGCCGCCACGAGCGTCACTCCCGGCACTTCGCGCTCCACAGAGCGGGCATCCCTGAGCGTGAGCGTCGTGACCACATCACCCGTCCGGGCGCGACCGCCCCGATTCCGGCTTGCCTCCGCGCTCACCGTGAGCACCGTCGCACCCATCCGGCGGATCTCCTCGAGCGCACTGTCGCGGGCCCGCGCCGAGATGCCCTCAGCTACGATCAGGGCGCCCAGGCACGTCGCCGCACCGAGCGCCGTGAGCACCGAACGGACGGGGCGTCGCGTGATGCCGCGGATGGCGCATCCGAGTTTGGCCATCTGCGGAGAGCGGGCACGGGATCGGATGCGGCGTCCCTCGTCAGGCATCGGCGGCCGCCCGAAGCACATCGGCGGGGGAGAGTCGCGACGCGCGTCGAGCAGGGTAGTATCCGGCGAGGGCTCCAATGCCCAGGCAGACCGCCGCCGCACCGAAGGTGATTGGCCATGAGATCGCGAGCGGGAGGCGCATCGCCGAGGCACCCACACCGGTGGCTGCGACCCCGAGGACGACGCCAGCGACCGCGGCCGTTGCCGACACCAGCCACGCCTCCGCCCAGAAGAGGCGCATCACATCACCACGCGTCGCGCCGACGGCACGCCGAACGGCGATCTCTCCACTCCGGGACGATGCCGCCGAGTTCATCACGGCCGCGATCACGATTCCCCCGATCGCGAGCGCCAGGAGCCCGATGCCGATGAGCGACCGCCGCAACATCGTGTCGATCCCTGCGACGCGAGCGATCATGGCCTGGGGTGAGCTGACCCGAAAGTCATCGAGTCCGGCGCGCGTCCCATGGCGCTGGCGAAGCAGGGCCACGACCGCGCCCTCCGTCTCGGGCCACTTGCCGGGGTTGACGAGCTTCACGCTCACCAAGCTGAGATGGTCGCGGTTGAAGACGCGGCGCTGTCCGGTGGCGAGGGGAATGTAGGCGAGGTTGTCCATGCTCGCTCCGCCCGGCCCGGCGCCATTCGGCGCCAGCACGCCGATGACGCCGAAGTCGATGCCACGCAGGCGGACATGGCTCCCCACCGCGTCGCCGGACGGGAAGAGCGCACGCGCCAGGTCGGCTCCCAGGACGATCACCCGTGCCAGCGCCGCGTTGTCCGCCTCGCCGAACCAGGTCCCCTTCGCCACCGAATCTCCGCGGATCGAGGCCCAGTTCGCGGTGGCCGCGAAGAGCACGGTGGTCTCGGTGCGCCCGTTGGCTTCCACCGGAACGGAAAAGGCACTCTGCACGCCGCCGACCGATCGCACGTTGGGCACGGACGCGGCCAGCGCCTCGGCGTCGGCCGGTGTGAGAGTCGTGATCGCACTCTCCATCGTCGCCATACCGCGCTGCGCGATGCCGCCGGGCTGCACCAGCAGCACATCCAACGCTCCGATCATCGCCCGGAAGCTCTTCTCGACCGCGCGCCGCGTCCCCTCGCTGGTGGCCACCGTGAGCAGAATGGCGACCACGCCGACGACCAATGGAATCGCCATCAGGGCGGAGCGTCCCTTCGCCCGGGACGCGTCCCGTGCCGCGATCGTCCACGCCGCGCGCATCATGCCGGCATCTCCGCCGCGCCGGCTCCCCGGGCATCCGCGGAGGGCGTTCCGGTGATTCGCCCATCGGCCAGCGACACGATCCGTCCCGCCTGACGAGCGATCGCGGGGTCATGCGTCACCAGCAGAATCGTCAGCCCGTCGTCGTGGCATTTGCGAATCAGCGACATGATCTCCGCCCCCGTCACCGGATCGAGATTCCCCGTCGGCTCGTCGGCGATCAGCAGTCGCGGTCCCGTCACCAGCGCCCGCGCGATCGCCACCCGCTGCTGCTCTCCCCCCGAGAGCTGCGCCGGGAAGTGCGAGGCCCGCGATGAGAGGCCGACGAGCCCCAGGAGCTCCCGAGCCCGCTCGCCGTCCACCGGCTCCGTCCCGTAGAGGAGCGGAGTCTCGACATTCTCGAGCGCCGTCGTGCGCGGGATGAGGTTGAAGCTCTGGAAGACGAATCCGATGCAGCGGTTCCGGAGCCGTGAGAGCGCTCGATCATCCAGTCCCTCGACGCTTTGCCCCTCGAGTTCGTACGAACCGCCGCTCGGCTTCTCGAGGCACCCGACGATCTGCATGAGTGTCGTCTTCCCCGAGCCCGAAGGGCCGACGACGGCGACGAACTCGCCGGCGGCGATCTCCAGGTTGACGTCATCCAGGGCCACAACCGTCTTCTCGCTGGTCGTGAACGTCTTCCCGACGTGTGACAGTCGAATCATCGGGCCCGCGGCTCGCGCGTCGCCCGGCGCTGGTATCCTCGACCCGTGCACCATCTCGTTCATTGTTCCTCCGGAAAGCCGGCGGTGAGCACGCTGTCGCCCGCGGCGAGGCCGCCCCGGACCTCCGTCAGGTCCGGCTGCCGCGCGCCGAGCACCACTGCGACGCGTTGCGGAAGGGCGGCGCGAAGTCGCCAGACGTACGCGCCATCGGGCGTCTGGCGCACCGCAGCAGAGGGAACGACCAACGCGCGGCGGGATGTGCCGGCGATGCTGACGCTCGCCGTCATCTGTGGCTTCAGCACTTCGATGCCCTCGAGGGGCTGGACCGTCACCTCGTAGTCGACGACCCCGCTCACGATCGTCGCGTCAGGCGCGATCCGGATTACTCGTCCGCGGAAGACGCGGCCGGGGTAGGCATCCACCGTAAAGTCCGCGGAGTCCGCGCGCCGCACGCGGCCGATGTCCGTCTCGTCCACCAGGGCGATGCACTCGAGACGCGTCGGGTCGATCAGGGTGACGAAGGTCGGCGCGGCGAACGAGGCGGCCACTGTCTCTCCCTCGTGCGTGGTGACCGACGCCACCACGCCGCCGATGGGAGCGAGAATGACGGTGTAGTCGAGCTGCACCTGGGCCAGGTCACGATCGGACCGCGCCGCCGCGAGCCGCGCGCGCGCCGTCGCACTCCCGGTGCGCGCCGCCAGCAGGTCTTGTCGCGACGCACCGTTGGCGTGCGAGAGGGCCTCGACCCGCGCGAGGTCGGAGTCCGCCTGCGCCGACGCCGCCTCGAGCTCTTCGACCCGTGCGCTTGCCTCGGCCAACCGGGCCGTGGCCTCGCGCCGATCGAGGACGGCGATCGTGTCCCCCTGGCGCACCTCGCTCCCCTGCGTCACCGCCAGCCGCCTGACGACGCCGGACGTTCGAGCGCCCACCTCGATCCGCGCTCCGGCGCGCAGGCGAATCGTGCCGGTGGCCAGAACGCGCGGCGTGAAATCCCTCACCATGGCGATGGCGACAGCCGCCGACGTCCCGCCGCGAGACGGGGACCGGGCGAGGGCAGGGCGACCGCGACCCCAGAGCGCGAGCGAAGCGCCCAGGGCGAGGACGATCACGGGAATCGCAATTCGTGGGAGGAGCCGCCTCACACCCATCTCTTCCCGCGACCACGCGGCGCGTTTACCCGCCTCTCCGGGCGGACGTAACGCTTGCCCCCGGCAGCGCGAGGACGGCGCCCGCCCGAGGAGCTCGCGCACGGGCGAGCGCGCGGCGACGCGCCACGCTCAGGGTCGGCCGCGGTCGGTGCGTGACCCGTTGCTGCGGCAGTTGCGTAACCCGTTGCTGCCCCTATATTTCTGGCGTGAATCTTGCGTGTCGGCGCAGGCCCGCCGTGCGATCGTGAGCACCCTGGCGGTCATCCCCGCTCGACTCGGCGCCACGCGGCTCCCTCGGAAGCCGCTCCGCCTCCTGGCCGGCGCCCCCCTTGTGGTCCGCGTTTGGGAGCGCGTCACCGCCCTCGGGCTCGCTGACCGCTGCGTCATCGCCACCGACAGTCCGGAGGTGGAGCTCGCCGCGCGCCACGCCGGCGCGGAATGCGTGCGCACCCGCAGCGATCACCCTTCCGGCACCGATCGCGTGGCCGAGGTCGCGGGTCGCCCCGAATTCCTACGCTACGACGTGATCGTCAACGTGCAGGGGGACGAGCCGTTCATTCCCACCGAAGCGCTGGAGGGAGCCGTGGAATCGGTCAGCTCTGGACGCTTTCCCATCGGCACCGCCGCCGCGCGAGCGAGCGCCGAGATTCTCGCCAACCCGTCGATCGTGAAGGTCGTGTGTACGGACGACGGGAGAGCTTTGTATTTTTCGCGGGCGCCCATTCCGTTCGCGGCCGACGACGCCGCGGCGGGGCTCGCGCGCGGGATGGTGCGACAGCATATCGGGATCTACGCGTACTCTCCCGATGCGCTCCAGCGCTGGGTGACTTTGCCGCCGCATCCGCTCGAGCGGATCGAGAAGCTCGAGCAGCTCCGCCCGCTTGCCGCCGGCATGGCGATCGGCGTCGCAACCCTCGACGTTGCGTCACCGGGCGGGATCGATACCGAAGACGACCTCGTGCGCGCCAACGCGCGTTGGACGGACCTCATCGCAGGACGGGTGTGATGCCGAATAATCCGCTGCAGCAGACCCCGAAGTTCATCTTCATCACCGGCGGCGTTGTCTCCTCGCTCGGCAAGGGCATCGCCGCCGCTTCGTTAGGTCGGCTGCTCGTCGAACGAGGGCTCCGCGTGTCGATGCTCAAGTTCGACCCCTACATCAACGTCGACCCGGGCACGATGTCGCCCTTCCAACATGGCGAGGTCTTCGTTACCGACGATGGAGCGGAGACGGATCTCGATCTGGGACACTACGAGCGATTCATCGATCGCTCCCTGTCGCAGGCGAACAACATCACCACCGGCCGCATCTACCTCAACGTCATCACCAAGGAGCGGCGCGGAGAGTACCTCGGCTCCACCGTGCAGGTGATCCCCCACATTACCGACGAGATCAAGGCCGCCATGAAGCGCATCGCCACCGAGAACGACGTGGTGATCGTCGAGATCGGTGGCACGGTCGGCGATATCGAGTCCCTCCCATTCCTCGAGGCGATCCGACAATTCCGGCACGATGTCGGGCGCGACAACGCGCTCTTCATCCACCTCACCCTCGTGCCCTTCATCGCGGCGGCGGGGGAGGCCAAGACGAAGCCGACGCAGCACTCGGTGCGCGAGCTGATGGAGATCGGAATCCAGCCCGACATCCTCATCTGCCGCACCGAGCGCCCGCTCTCGGAGGATGTGAAGCGCAAGATCGCGCTCTTCTGCAACGTGGAGTTCGGATCGGTCATCGAGAGCCGCGACGTCCCCACGATCTACGAGATCCCGCTCCTCTTCCACGAGCAGAGCCTGGACGACCGCGTCGTCAAGCGGCTCGGCCTTGGCGGGCGGACCCCCGACCTGAGTGACTGGCGCCAGATGGTGAGCCGGATCATCTCGCCCCACGAACGCGTGCGCATCGGAGTCGTGGGGAAGTACACGGATCTCGTCGACAGCTACAAGAGCGTGCAGGAGGCGCTCATCCACGGTGGGATTGCCAACGATGTCGGCGTCGACATCGCCTGGATGTCCAGCGATCTCTTCACCTCACCCGACCGCTCGGCGGAGCTGCTGCGAACGGTGGATGGGCTGCTCATCCCCGGCGGCTTCGGCGTGCGCGGCGTCGAGGGGATGGTGGAGGCGGTCCGCTGCGCTCGCGAGAAGGGAGCGCCCTTCCTCGGCATCTGCCTCGGCATGCAAGTGGCGACGATCGAATTCGCGCGGCACAAGTGCGGCCTCGACGACAGCCACTCGAGCGAATTCGCCCCCGAATGCGCGAACCCGGTCATCGCGCTCATGGAATCGCAGCAGCACATCACCGACATGGGCGGCACGATGCGGCTGGGGGCGTACCCCTGCCGGCTCAAGCCCGGCTCGCTGGTGGCCGAGACCTACGGCGTGCCGGAGATCAGCGAGCGGCACCGTCACCGCTACGAGTTCGCCAATGCCTATCGAGAGCTCTTCGAGCGGAATGGCGTCCGCTTCAGCGGACTCTCGCCCGATGGCTCCCTGGTCGAGATCATCGAGATTCCTGACCACCCCTGGTTCGTGGGGTGTCAGTTCCACCCGGAGCTCAAGTCACGGCCGACGCGTGCCCATCCGCTCTTCGCCGGATTCATATCGGCCGCGGTACGGGCGAAGCACGCCCGCGAGGGAGCCCTCGACGCCACCCGAGCCCACGCGCCCCATCGGCCGTGACGATGCCGCCGCCGCTGTCCCCGGACGCGCTCTTCCTCATCGCCGGTCCGTGCGTTGCCGAGGGGGATGAGCTCAACTTCCGGGTCGCCGACCACCTCGCCCGGCTCGCCGATCGCGTGCCGGGCGGAATCGTCTTCAAGGCGAGCTTCGACAAGGCAAATCGGTCGAACGCCGGCGCCGCGCGTGGCCCGGGGATGACGGCCGGGCTGGCAGCGCTCGAGCGCGTGCGAGCGCGGAGCGGCCTCCCGATTCTCACCGACGTGCACGAGCCTGACCAGTGCGCGGTCGCCGCCCGGGTTGTCGACGTGCTGCAGATTCCCGCCTTTCTCTGCCGGCAGACGGACCTGCTCACAGCGGCCGGAGCCACGGGCAAGCCGGTGAATGTGAAGAAGGGCCAGTGGATGCACCCGGACGGGATGCGCGGGGCCGTCGAGAAGGTTCGATGTGCGCGGCCGAATGGATCGACCGCCGGACTCGCGGTCACCGAGCGCGGCACCTTCTTCGGTTACGGCGATCTGGTGGTCGACATGCGGTCGTTTGCCCGCATGCGGGCCGCCTGCGCGAGTCCGGTCGTCTTCGATGGCACCCACAGCGTGCAGCAGCCGGGGCGGGGGGAGGGAGGGTCGAGCGGCGGCGCGCGTGAGTTCATCGCGCCCCTCACCCTGGCGGCGATCGCCGCGGGGGCGGATGGCCTCTTCCTCGAGACGCACCCCGACCCCGACCACGCGCCGAGCGATGGTCCGAACATGGTGCCCCTCGATCGCCTCGACGCGCTCGTGGAGCGCGCGGTGGAGCTATGGGCCAGCCTGCGCCGCTGATCGGCACGGCACTCGCCAAGCGGATCCGTCTCGTCGGCCTCGACGTGGACGGCGTGCTCACCGACGGCGGCATCTTTCTCGGCGACGTGGCGGGATCCCCGCACGAGTTCAAGCGGTACGACATCCAGGATGGTCTGGGTATCCGCTTCCTTCGTGACGCCGGGCTGCGCGTCGCGCTCGTGACCGGGCGCGTGTCGGAGAGCGTGCGTCTGCGAGCGGCGGAGCTCGAGGTCGACGACGTCGCGCAGGACGCCCAGGCGAAGAAGCTGCCCGGCTTTCGCCGGATTCTCGAGCGGCATGGCATTGCGCCAGAAGACGCCGCCTTCGTCGGCGACGACATTCCGGACCTGCCGCTGCTCAAGGTCGTCGGCCTGCCGGTGGCTGTCGCCAACGCCGTGGACGAGGTGCGACGCGTGTGCAAGGTCCATCTCGTCAGGCAGGGAGGGTACGGCGCGATTCGCGAGTTCGCCGAGCTGCTGCTCAAGGCGCGCGGCGAGTGGGACGCGATCGTCGATGCCTATGTGGCGGTGCGCTCCACCGTCACCCTCGAGGTCCTCCGATGATTCCGGCGGCTAATGCCCGCGCGCGGCCGGTCAGGCGCCAGGCGGCGATGGCCGTAGTGGCGCTCTGCCTGGCGAATGCCTGTCAGAATGCGAAGGAGCCACCGGTGTCTCCGGGGAATCCGCTCGCCGACTCCGCGGATCAGGTGATGTTCAAGATCAGCACCATCATCACCGACAAGGGGCTCATGCGCGCGCAGCTCGATGCCGACACGGCGTACTTCTTCGAGGGGAACACGCGCATCGAGGTGCGTCACGAGAGGACGACCTTCTTCACCGCGACCGGGCAGCAGAGCGCAGTGTTGACCTCGAACGAGGGGACCTATCGCACCTCCCAATCGGCGATGGAGGCGCGGAAGAACGTCGTCGTCGTGTCCACCGACGGGCGGCATCTGGTGACCGAGCAGCTGCGGTTCAATCAGCTCAACAACCTGATCACGTCCGACAGCCCATTCGTGCTCACCGAGCCTGGTCGGGAGGTTCACGGCATCGGATTCATCTCCGACCCGAACCTGGCGAACATCCAGGTGAAGAAGGTGGACAGCGCCCGAGGCCCGGTGAGCCTGCCGAGCGAGGCAACGCAATCGGCGCCCACGGCGGCGCCGGGCGCAGCTCCCGCCCAGGCGCCGCCGGTGCAGCTCCACGCTGTGCCGACACCGGGAGCGGTGCTGCCGGCACCCGCAACTCCGCCGTCCGGCGGAGGCACGGCCACCGGCGGCGCGGGCTCGCCGATCACTCTCCCCGGAGCACCGCCGGTGCCGAAGCCGGCGACGCCGGCACCGGCGCCCCCGGCGCCGCCGGCCGCGCCCCCGGCGGCACCTCCCGCTCCGCCACCCGCCTCGCCGAAGGCGGGAGCAACGGGCGCGGCATGAAGCAGCGCGTCGTTGTGGCGGTCGGGCTTCTCGTGGCCATGGGTTCTGCGCAAGCGCAGCAACCCACGCCTCCAGCACCCCCTCCCGCCCCTCCGGCCCCCGCTCCTCCCGCCCCATCTCCGGCACCCGCGCAGCCCGGCGTACCCGGCCAGCCCGGCGCGCCCGCGCAGGCGGTGGGACCCTCGGTGGCCGGACCGGGAGGACAGTGCGAGATCGTGGTGACGGCCAATACCGACTCCACTCACTACTCGTCGACCAAGCTGCCGAGTGGCCAGTACAACAACTACATCGGCGGAGGGGTGACCGGGCACTGCCCAGCCCAGTCGCTCACTCTGGTGTCCGACAGCGCTGAGTACTTCGGCGAATTGCGCATGTGGCACCTGATCGGCCGAGTGCACTACACGGAGCCCCGCCTCACCCTCGATTCGGATGTCGCCACGTACTACATGAACGAGGAGCGGCTGCTCTCCGAGGGGAACGTCCACGCCAAGCTCCCGAGCGGCACGACGCTGGATGGTCCGCGAATGGACTACCTGCGCGCAGTGCCTCCGGTGCGCCCGGTGGCGCGGATGACAGCGCCGGGGCGACCCACGATCTTCGTCGCCGAGCGCGACTCGACCGGTGCGCCCTCGGAGCCGATGAAGGTCGTGGCCAACACCGTGGTGATGGACGGCGACAGCCTCGTTTACGCGTCAGGCGACGTCGTCATCACGCGCACCGACGTGTTGGCGACGAGCGACACCGCGGCGATGGACAGTGACCGGCAGTTCGCGCGACTCATGCGCACGCCGAAGATCACCTCGCGCGGCGACCGCCCGTTCACCCTTTACGGAACGGTGCTCGACCTCTACGGCCACAATCGTGCGCTCGAGCGCGTGGTGGCGAATGGCGCCGGCAAGGCGGTGAGCCAGGACGCCACGCTGACCGCCGACACGCTCCTGTTCGCGATGGCCACCGGGCGACTCCAGCGGGTCTACGCCTGGGGCCCCTCGCGCTCGCGCGCCCTCAATCCGTCGTACGACATCATCGCCGACTCACTGGACGTTCGCATGCCCGATCAACGCATGCGCGAGATTCGAGCCGTCCGAAAGGCGTACGCGCAGAGCGTGCCGGACACGACCAAGGTGCGCACGACCGAGCACGATTGGCTTCGAGGGGACACGGTCTTCGCGTTCTTCGACAGCACCCAAGCTCCGGCCGCGGCGCGGACCGTGGCGTCGGCCGGGCACGGCGCGAGCGACGCGCCAGAGGGACCCGCGTATTCGTCGTCAGGCACCGCGCCGAAGGCTGGGGGAGCGGGGGCGCCGACGACATCGTCGAAGGGAGGAGCACAGAGCGGCGGTCAGAAGCCGGGGCCGACCGGCGGGGCGAAGCCGAAGAAGACGAAGAGCGGGAACGCCAAGCGCGCGGCCCCGGACAGCACGACGCGTGCGGCGTCGGGCAAGGGGACCGCGAGCGACAGCTCGGCGGATCAGCCGCAGCTCATCGAGCTCGAGGCTCGCGGGAACGCAAGCTCCTTCTATCAGATGGCGGCGAAGGACACCACGGCCGTGGGACCGGCGATCAACTACGTGCGCGGTCGCGACATCGCCGTGACCTTCACCAAACGCCAGGTCCAGCAGGTGACGGTCATCGATCAGGTTGCCGGTCTGTATCTCGAGCCGCGCACCGCGGCAGTGATCGACTCGACGCGGCCGCCGCCCGACACGACGGCGGGCAAGGCGGCCCGCCCCCCGGGAGCGAGCACGCCATGACGTCGCCTCCCACCGACCTCCCGATCGAGGTGACCCGCGCCATCGAGGCGCAGGCGGGTGGCGACCGGTCGCTCACTCTGGCGCTGCACGCCCTCTTCTGCGTGGCCAACGACGTGGGCGAGGTTCGCTTCAACGACGCCGCCGTGCAGTACCGTGAGGATTACCTCCGGATCCTGCGCGACGAAGGTTACGATGCCGACCGCGAATCCGGTCGCCTGAGCCTCGACGAGGTGCGCCGCTACCTCGCCGAGGACGCGTTCGCGCGACTCTCGCAGAACGGCGTGATCGAGATTCCGCCGAAGGGGCTGGCGGAGCCCGATGACCCGATCCGCCTGACGGGAGCGACCTGGGAGATTCTTCGGCCGCACCGCCAGGCGATGCAGCGCGCCTCGATCCAGGCCGTGCTCAGGCCGACCGGGGAGCAAGTGGCCGTCGCCGCCCCCGTCACCGAGGACCGCGGCAGCACCCTCGAAGCACGCTCGCTCGTCAAGTCGTACCGGCGCCGCAAGGTCGTCAATGATGTGGCGCTGCGCTTACGTCAGGGCGAGATCGTCGGATTGCTTGGCCCCAACGGCGCGGG
>Ga0187766_10002387_pt1 | contig 11073 bp, 9 predicted proteins | sample 0216_QUI02_MP05__4_FD_132971 | JGI IMG/M metagenome (GOLD analysis project Ga0187766, IMG submission 132971) | Tropical peat soil microbial communities from peatlands in Department of Meta, Colombia - 0216_QUI02_MP05_20_MG | ecosystem: Environmental > Terrestrial > Soil > Wetlands > Peat ... | reverse complement strand
GACCTACCTGCAGCTGGTCCAGCAGGTCGAGCACGCGCTGCGGCTCGGCTACCTCAAGCCCGGCGACCAGCTGCCCAAGGTCAGGGACGTGGTGAGCTCGCTGGCGATCAACCCGAACACAGTGCTCAAGGCCTACCGCGAGCTGGAGAACAAGGGCCTGGCGGCCGGCCGGCCCGGCCAGGGCACCTTCGTCCAGGCCACCCTCAGCCAGGTCGCCCTGCCCGAACTGACCGCGCTGCGGCGCTCCCTGGTCGGCTGGCTCGCCACCGCGGAGTCGTCGGGCCTGGACGAGGACGGCATCGTCGCGCTGTTCACCAGCGCGCTGCGGGATTTCTATGAACGCCGCGGCGACCGCCGCGGCGCGGGCGACGGCGAGACGGAGGGCGTCGCATGAGTGCGCCGAGGGGCGCGGCGGCGGCCGTACCGCCCGGGGAGTGTAGAGCGAACGGGGAACCTAGAGCGGACGGGAACAGAGCATGAACGTCATCGAGACCAGCAACCTGGGCAAGCGCTACGGCGGTACCTGGGCGCTGCGCGAGTGTACGCTCGCCATCCCGGCCGGGCACGTGGCGGCGCTCGTCGGCCCGAACGGCGCCGGCAAGACCACGCTGCTGAACCTGGCGGTCGGCCTGGCGGAACCGGCCGCAGGCGGCGTCACCGTACTGGGCGGCCTGCCTGCAGGGTCCCCGGCCGCCCTGGACGGCATCGCGTTCGTCGCCCAGGACACGCCGGTGTACCAGAACCTGTCCGCGGCGGACATGCTGCACCTGACCCGCAACCTGAACCGGCGCTTCGACCAGCCCTATGCGCAGGCCCGGCTGGCTGAGCTGGGCATCCCGCCGGGCCGGAAGGCGGGCAGGCTCTCCGGCGGGCAGCGGGCGCAGCTCGCGCTGACCCTGGCGCTGGCCCGGCGGCCGCGGCTGCTGGTGCTCGATGAGCCGGTGGCGATGCTGGACCCGGTGGCCCGGCACGACTTCATGGCCACGGTGCTGACGGCGGCGGTCGACGACGGCGTGTCGGTGGTGCTGTCCACGCACGTGCTCGCCGAGCTGGAGCGGGTAGCCGACTACCTGATCCTGCTGTCGCGGGGCCGGGTGCAGGTGGCCGGGGAGGTCGACGACGTGCTCGCTACCCACCGCCTGCTGACCGGCCCGGCCGCCGAGGCCGATAGATATACCGAACGGCCGGTGGTGCACGTGCGCCGCGCCGAGGCGCAGGCCCACCTGCTGGTCCGGGCCGCCGCGGACGATCCGGTCCCGCCCGGCTGGGAGGCGCACCCGGTCGGCCTGGAAGAACTCACCCTGGCCTACCTGCGCGAGCCCGGTGCCGCGGCGCTGCCCGGCCCGGCCCGCGGCCGGGACACCCAGCCATCGGAGGTGACGCGATGACCGCGCTGACCATGCCCGCCGGCCCGAAGCGCGATGCCGGCCTACGGCCGGTGCCGTGGCGGCGGATGGCCTGGGTCACCTGGCGGCAGCACCGCGCCGCGCTGGGCGGCGTGGCCGTGTTCCTCGGCGCGCTCGCGGTGTACCTGTGGCTCGCCGGCCTTCAGATACACCACGCCTACGCGACCGCCTGCCGGCCGACAGGCTCCATCGCCTGCACCATAAACTTCACCGGCAGATTCGGCATTACTGCGATTTTCGTCAGCGTCTTTCTGCAGGCGGCGCCGGCGCTGATCGGGGCGTTCGCCGGGGCGCCGGTGCTGGCCCGGGAGCTGGAGAGCGGCACCTTCCGGTACGCCTGGACCCAGGGCTTTGGACGCACGCGCTGGACCGTGGCCAAGCTGGTGCTGCTCGCGATCGCGGTGGCAGCCGCGGCCGGAGCGTTCAGCGTGCTGTATTCCTGGTACAACCAGCCGTTCTTCGCCGCGGGCTACGCGATCCCGTTCTCTACCCGCGTGTTCGACCTGCACGGGGTCGCGTTCACCGCCTGGACGCTGGCCGCCTTCGCGATCGGCGCCCTGGCCGGGATGCTCATCCGCCGCGTCGTCCCCGCGATCGCCGCCACCTTGGCCGTCTACGCCGGGCTCGCCCTCGCGACGGCGCTGTGGCTGCGCGAGCACTACATGACACCGCTGCTCACCAGCCACCCCAACCTGCCCGGTTCCGCGTGGATCGTGAGCCAGTGGTACATCAAGGGCGGCAACTTCGCGTTCCCCGCCCGGGGCTCCCAGATAGTCAACGCGCTCTCGCAGCTCTGCCCCGGGACCTCCGATGTCTCGTCCGCGCAGTGCCTCTCCCGGCACGGCTACACGCAGTGGACCAGCTATCAGCCCGGCAGCCGGTTCTGGCCCTTCCAGTGGATCGAGGGCGGCTGGCTGCTCGCGCTCTCGGTGCTGCTCATCGGCGTGACCGTCTGGCTGGTGCGCCGCCGGGCGACCTGAGCCGCCGACGTGGCCCCTGAGCAGGGTCAGTTGCCCCAGATGTCGCGGGCGGTGTCGACGATGAGGCGGAGCTTGGCCAGCTGCTGGCCAGGGGTCAGCGCATTGCCCTCCACGGTGGAGGAGAACCCGCACTGGCCGGACAGGCAGATCTGGTCCAGGGGGACGTACTTGGACGCCTCGCCGATGCGGCGCTTGAGGTCATCCTTGGATTCCAGCTCCGGCCGCTTGGTGGTGACCAGGCCCAGCACCACCATCTTGCCCGGCGGCACGAACCGCAGCGGCTCGAACCCGCCGGAGCGCTCGTCGTCGTACTCCAGGAAGAACCCGTCCACGGCCAGCTCGGAAAACAGCGCCTCGGCGACGAAATCGTACCCGCCCGAGGCGACCCAGCTGGAGCGGAAATTGCCGCGGCACATGTGGGTGGTGATGGCCATCCCGGCCGGCTTGTCCTTTATCGCCGCGTTGATCTGCCGGATGTAGCGCAGGTGCAGGTGCTCGGCGTCCTCGCCCCGCTCGCGGATCTCGGCCCGCTGGGCGGGATCGTTGAGGTAGGCCAGCGAGGTGTCGTCGAACTGGAGGTAGGTGCAGCCCAGCGCACCGAGGCGCTGGACCTCGTCGGCGTAAGCGGCAGCCAGGTCGGACCAGAAGTTCTCCAGGTCCGGATAGACCGCTGGGTCGACGGAGGCGGGACCGCCGCGGTAGTGCACCATGTTCGGCGAGGGGATGGTGAGCTTGGGGACGGCGGTGGTCACGTGCTCCTTCAGGAAGGTGAACGCGTCCGCGAATATCGTGTCCTCGATCCGGATCTTCCCGTCGATCCGGATGGAGGCGGGAGTGAACTCGATCTCGTCGGCCGCGTTCCGGAACTTCACCGCCATGTTCCCCGGTGCCTTGGACAGGCCGCCCAGAGCATAGATGAAGTCCATGTGCCAGGAGGCCCGGCGGAACTCCCCGTCGGTGGCCGACCGCAGGCCCGCATCCTCCTGCATCTTGATCGCGCCCGCGATCTCCTCGTCTTCGACTGCACGCAGGTCAGCGGCCGTGATCCGGCCTGCGGCGAAGTCGTCGCGGGCGGCCAGCAGACGCGGCGGGCGCAGCAGGCTGCCGACGTGCTCGGCGCGGAACGGAGGGCTGGTCCTGCCGGACATGCGTGCCTCTCTTCCCTTCGGGTGACGGTTGCAGGTTATCGTTCCCGGGGCGGGCCGTGCGCCGCCTGGCATCTGGGGATGTACACGGGATCGTCCTGCAGAACGATGCGCTCAGGCCAGGTTCTGGTCGGCCGGCGCCTCATGGCGAAGCGCCCGGAGGAGGCCGGCAGCGCGCTCGCATCGATCGAGGCGATCGGCCGCACCGCGCAGGAAGAGCTACGGGTCGTACTCGGCCCGAGGTCGCGGAGCGGCTGCACGTCAGCCTGCCCACGGCCAAGACACACGTGAGCAGGGTCCTCACCAAGCTCGGCGCCCGCGACCGGACCCAGCTCGTCGTCATCGCCTACGAATCGGGGCTGGTCACGACCGCGTGACCGACCGCCTCTGACACGCGGGATCCGTCGCCGGGATCGGGCACGTCGGCCTGGAGGATGATTCGTATTGATCCTCCAGCACGACGACGGGACGATCGTGAATGCTGCACGATGGGGTCCATGAACGTCATGGCAGCGCATGCCGTCGTGTCGACGATCGTCCTGGCGGCCCCGGCGGGGCACGGCTTCCGCGGCGGTTTTCTCATCCTCATCGTGCTGGTCCTCGGCGCGCTGGGCTTCGGCCTCGTGCGGATGAGGAATCGGACGGGTGCTCACGGCCGCGACGAGGAGTGGAAGGTATCCCCGCCGCGGCGGGAGCCGGGGCCGACCGAGGTACGCGCGGCGGCTCCGGCCGGCGACGGGATGGGCGGGGGTCCCGCGGGACAGCCGGTCGCGGATGAGGGACGGGCCGGCCCGGACGGGGAGCGGGCCGGCCCGGACGGGGAGCGGGCCGGCCCGGACGGGGAGCGGGCCGGCCCGGACGGGGAGCGGGCCTCGCGGCTGGTCCGCCCGGCGGTCAGGCGGGCGGATCCGGCCGGCGGGTGGGCGGTCGAGACACACGGGCTGACGAAGCGATTCGGCTCGAACGTCGCGGTCGACGACGTGGAACTGCTCGTGCCGCGGGGGTACGCGTTCGGCTACCTCGGGCCGAACGGCGCGGGCAAGACCACGCTGATCCGCACCTTGCTCGGGCTGATCCGAGCCAACGGCGGCACCATGTCCCTGCTCGGGGTCCCCGTACCGGCCGAGCGCAGCCGGGCCCTGGCCCGGGTCGGCGCGATCGTCGACGAACCCCGCTTCCACCCCCACCTGACCGGGCGGGAGAACCTCCGCCTGCTGGCCGCGGCGCGGGGCGGCGAGGCCGACGCGCGGATCGCGCCGTCGCTGGCCCGAGTGGGCCTGACCGACCGGGCCGGCGACAAGGTCGCCTCGTACTCCATGGGCATGCGCCAGCGCCTGGGGGTGGCGGCCTGCATGCTCGGCGATCCGGAGCTGCTGATCCTGGACGAGCCGATGAACGGGCTCGACCCGGCCGGGATGCACGAGATGCGGACGATGATCCAGGCCCTGGTCGACGAGGGGCGCACGGTCATGCTGTCGTCCCACCTGCTGGACGAGGTGGAGCGGACCTGCGACGCGGTAGCGATCGTCGACCATGGACGGGTGATCCGCCAGGGCCCGATCAACGAACTGGTCCGCGGGGCCGACACGGTGGTCGTGCAGGTGGACTGTTCCGACCCGCCGGCTGCGGCCCGGGTGATCGAGCAGGCGGGAATCGCGGCGGGCACGACCATGAACGAGGCCGGGCTGACCGTGACCCTTGCGGCCGGAGCCCCGCGCGAGGCTGTGGCCGAGCTCAACCGGCGGCTCGTCGGGAACGGCATCTCCGTGTACGGCCTGCGGGAGGTCCGGACCAGCCTGGAGGACTGGTTCTTGTCCGTGACGAGCCGCTTCGGGGAGCAGCCATGACCGAGGTCTCATCGGCCGAGGGCCTGTCGACGTCCGCGGGCGGATCGCCCGCCAGGAACGACCGGGCAGGAAACGCGATGCTCCGTGGTCTCGGCTCGTGGATCCCGACCCGGGGGCTCATCGCGACCAGGTTTCTCGAGCTACGGAAGCGATGGGGCCTCATGGTGGCCGTCGTGCTCCTGACGATGGCGCTGCCCGTCCTCGTCCTGGGCCTCCGGCTGATCTTCCACGCGGTCGACCCGAAGACTTACGGGCCGGCCGGCAGCCCCAGTATCTTCTCCGGCCTGGTGAACGCGATGGCCGAGCTCGGTTTCATCGCCGCCGCCACGCTGGGCACCGCGGCCGGCACGACGGACCTGACCGACGGCATGTTCCGGCACCTCGTGGTCACCGGCCGGTCGCGTCTGGCGCTGTACCTCGCGCGGATCCCCTCCGGCCTGGCGATCGTGCTCCCGCTGGTCGGGGTGGCGTTCGCGATGGTCTGCCTGGTGACGAGCTACGCGGGCACCCCGCAGCCGACCACGATCGCCATCAGCGGCGGATCCGTTCCGGCCGGCCTTGACCAGTCGCAACTGGAGACCTGGCTCGTGCAACACCCGCAGCAGGAGGCGGCAATCTTCCAATGCGGTCCAGGTCCAGGCCCCCAATCCGGTCCATGCACCACCGCGACTGTGACCCCCGCCTTCGTCGAACGGCACTCCACCGCGATTTTCAGCAGCTACACCGCCGATGAGCTCGCGCAGGAGAACCCGGCGATCAACGAGATGGTCAAGATCGGGCTGTGGCTCGAGCTCGTGATCGTGGTCGCATTCTTGGTCGGCCTCGGGCTCGGCTCCCTCCTGGGGCAACGCACGGTGGCCACGATCTTGATGATCGCGCTGGAGATCATCGTGACCCCGATCCTCGCGAGAACCGTGATCCCCTACTTCCTGGACGGCCAGCGGCTTGTCGTCGGCATCGCCCTGGATCAGCTCCGGCCGGCCGGGCTGGGGGCGGGCGGCTCTGGAGGCCAGGGCCCGGGCCCGGGACACATACTGTTCGGCGGGCGGGGCGTACTCGGCATACCGCCCATGCCGACCTGGGCCATGATCGCCGTCATCGTCGGCTGGATCGTCGGCTGGTCCGTCATCGGCGCCTGGCGGATGATGACCAGGGACGCGTGACCGCGAGGGCGGTCGGCTGGCTGAGCCCAGTCTGGTTCGTCACTGCGGGGCCGGCTCGGCGCCGTCGTAGGCGTCGTGCCATCTCCACCATCCGTACGGCGGGGTCTGGGGATAGCCCTCGGGCGAGTCCTCCCACTCCTCCTGCCGACCGAGCGGGGTCATGTCCAGGAAAGTCCAGGTGCTCCCCAGCGCCTCGTCGCCGCGGTTGTTGAGGAAGTAGGTGCGGAAGACCCGGTCGCCCTCTCGGATGAACGCGTTGGTGCCGTGCCACTCGTCCACGCCGAAGTCGGCGTCGAACTCGTCGGTCATCGTGTACCAGGGAATCTGCCAGCCCATCCGCGCCTGCAGGCGCGCGATGTCCGGCTGCGGCGCGCGCGAGACGTAGACCAGCGTGGTGTCCCTGGCGTTCAGATGGGCGAGGTGGGCGACCTGATCGGCCATCAGCGAACAGCCGGGACAGGCGTGATCGGGCCAGCCGTACACCCCGGGCTCGAAGAAGGCACGGTACACGATCAGCTGACGACGGCCCGCGAACAGGTCAAGCAGGCTGGCCTTACCTTCGGGTCCGTCGAACTCGTAGTCCTCCTCCACCGCCAGCCACGGCATCCGCCGGCGCTCCGCCGCGAGCGCGTCCCGCGCCCGGGTCACCTCCTTCTCCTTCACCAGCAGCTGCCGGCGCGCCGCCTCCCACTCCTGCCGGGCGACGATCGGGGGGGTCTTCATCGTGGTGTTCACCCTTCACGTGGTCTCGTGGCGTGTGGTGGTGGCGGGCCCGCGAGCAGACCGGTCGAGGTGGTCCTTGAGCGCGTCGAGCGGGCCGTCCCAGTCGCGGGCCAGCGCGGCCAGGAACTGCTGGGCCACCCGCATCGGCGCGGACCGCAGCCGGTACCGCACCCGGCGCCGCTCCCCCGGCTCGGCTCGCACCAGGCCGGCCTCGGCCAGCAGCGCCAGGTGCTTGGCGATCGCCTGGCGGGTGACCGGCAGCCGGCCGGCCAGGTCGGTCGCGGTGGCCGGCCCCCGCGCGGCCAGCGCGGCCAAGATGGCCCGCCGGGTCGGGTCGGCCAGCGCGGCGAACACCTGCTCGGCGACCGCCTCGACGTCCGGCCCGGCGCGCGGCCGGGGGTCAGGCGGCATCGAGGTAGGCGACCAGCTCGCCGAGCTCCTTCGCCCAGCCCTCGGTGTTCCCGCCGTAGGCCGTGCGGTGGGCGTCCTCGGGCAGCTGGGCGAACCCGCTCTCCACCACCGTCAGCCGGGTGCCCGCCCCGGCCGGCTCCAGGGTGAACTCGACGTAGGTCCGGCGCGGATCGTCCGCCGGCAGCCCGTAGATCGGCCAGGTGAACCCGAACACCGCCGGCTCCTCCACCCGTTCCACCCGCATCTCGGCCGTGAACCCCTCTTCGTTCCACCGCATCCGGGCCGCCCCGCCCGGACGCAGGTCGATCGCCGCCTCGTCGCCGAACCAGGCGGCCAGGCCCTCGGCCGTGGTGAGCGCCGCCCACACCTTCTTCGGCGGGTGCGCGACCTCCACGGTCCGCTCGATGCGATCAGGAAACCCCATTGACAGCCTCCCAGTAGTGGCAACCGGATGATTGCTAATTTATAGCAACCGAATAGTTGCGTCAACATGTAGCACGAACTGACCAAGGTGCGGCACCGAATCGCCAGGGAAAGATGGTCCGCAGGATGCGCATCTTGATATTCCCCACCTTGATATCCCCACCCAAACATCAGCGAGGTCCGCTGGATCAACCGGGTGGCTCCGCAGTGAGGATGGCGCGGGGCTGCCGGCGAAATGCCCGAGTACCCGTCGAAGGTCTTCTACCGGGTCGAAGGCGCCGGGTCGGGCCTTCGTCCGCCCGGCCGGCGGGGATCGGTCAGCGCGACATAGATGGCCCGGTGCTCGGCCGCGGACCGGGCCCAGGAGAAACGCTCCGCCTGCGCCAGCGCGGCCGAACTCAGCTCGTCCGCGAGTCCTGCATCGTCCAGGACCGCGGCTACGGCCGCGGCCAGGGCGGGCGGGTCATCCACCGGCACCAGCAGGGCGTCCCGGCCCGGCTCCAGGTACTCACGGAACACCGGCAGGTCGGACGTGACCACCGGCAGCCCGGCGCTCATCGCCTCGAGGACGGCCAGGCCCCAGCCTTCCTTGGTCGAGGGGAACGCGAGCACGTCCGCTGCCGCGTACCAAGCAGGCAACTCGGCGTCGGGCACCGTGCCGAGCAGGACGACGTCGTCGTCCAGGTGCAGGCCCAGGCCGGGCAGCGAGGCCAGCACCCGGTCCCGGTAGACGCGGTAATCCTGGAATGAGTGGCCGCCGACGACCGCCAGGACCGGGCGGCGGCCTGCCTGCTTGAGCGCGGCGAGCGCCCGGACCAGGGTCTCGCTGCCCTTGCGCGGCTCGATGCCTCCGACGGACAGGATCAGCGGCCGTTGCGCCGCCCCGGCACGGCGCCGCAGCGCGGCGGCCTGGCCCGGGTCGACCGCCCGGAACCGGGCGGTGTCCACTCCGTTGTGCACCACCTCCGCCGCGGTTCCGTACTCGCGGCGGAGGAGGTCCCGCCAGTGCTCGCTGACGACCAGGATCTTGTCCGGCTCGAGAATGGCCCGGCGCTGGCACTCGATGAGCGAGGGACTGGTGAAGTCGTCGACGTGATGCACGGTCCTCAGCACGAGGGGGGCGGGGCCGGGGACGCCGTCCCGGACCTGGCAGGCGGCGCGGGCGGAAATACAGTCCTGGGTATGCAGGACGGGGTATTCGGCCGCGAGGCAGCCCAGTCCTTCGGCCAGCGCGGCGACACTGGCGAAGACCCGCTCCTCCAAGGTCGGCAAGGCGGGCGGAGCGGGGACGATCGTGACTGGCGCCCGGACGGAACGGAAGAAGCCCACCTCGGGGTCGCCGAGCGCGATGACCCGGACCGGGTACCCCGATTCGTGCAGCGCCTCCGCCAGGTGGACGGTATGGACCGCCCCGCCGCGTGGCTTGACGGAGTAGGTGACCAGGCCGACCGGCACCGGCGGGCGGGTCACTGGTACCCCGCCGTAGCGAGGGCGGGCTCGCGGGCCGCGATGGCGGCGGCGACCCGGGCGGCCTCGGCGGCGCTGGCGGTGACGATCGCGCCCGCGTCCTGCAGCGTGCGGCGCTGCTGGTCGAGGCCCTGCCGGTCGGCACGGGCGCCCAGCACGTAGGCGATCACCGCGGCTCCGCCCGCGACGATGTCGGCGCAGGTTCCGGCGATCTCCCCGGCGGGATCGGGATGCGAGCCGTAACCGAGGACGACGTCGAGCAGGACGGCCGCGATGTCGCCGCCGAACGCCTCGGCTTGCATGATCTCCTTCCGCGCGGCCGGGTCGATCATCGGGTGCGGGCGGCCCTTCGTGTACTCCTCCTCGCCCAGGTCCAGGCAGATGTGCGCGCCTGAGGGCGCGGGCAGCGCGAGATCCGGGCGCAGCGGGATGTTGGAGTAGACCGGGCCGAGCGCCCGGCTGAGCACGACCTGTGCTTCATAGCACAAGGTGCCGCCGGTAAAGAAGCCCCGGACGGCGCCGCGGGGGCCGGCCAGCTGGGCGGCCGCGCGCTCGACGGCCCCGTCCAGGTCCCCGGCCGGGCCGGGTCCGGCCCGGCCCAGGATTTCCGCCACCCGCAGGGCTCCTTGCTCGAGCGTGGCGGCCAGCGGCGCGTTCCCGATCAGGCCGTCCGGAGCGGACATCCCGAGGCAGGCCGCGACCACCGGAGTGGCCTGGCTGGCGCCGATCACCGACCGGGCCACGTCGGGATCGGGAGGCTTGGAGACCAGCAGGATGACCTCGGTGGCGGGATCGGCATCCAGCGCCATGACCGCCTCCCTGGCCATCAGCCCGCCCACGGCGGGCGACAGGTCCCGGCCGCCGACGCCGATCACCTGGGAAACGCCGACCCCCCAGTGGTCCAGCAGCGACATCACCTCCTGGGCGCCGGTCCCGGCCGCGGCGACCACCCCGACCGGGCCGGGTGTCACCGCGTTGGCGAACCCGAGGCCCACTCCGGCGAGCACGGCGGTGCCCGCGCCCGGGCCCATCAGCAGCAGGCCCAGCCGACGGGCGCGCTCCTTGAGCTCCACTTCCTCGGCCAGCGGCACGTTGTCGCTGAACAGCAGGACGTGCAGGCCGGCCGACAGGGCCGAGTGAGCGGCGAGCGCGGCGTACGGCCCTGGCACCGATACCACCGCGACGCTCGCCTCCGGCAGCCTCGCCGCCGCCTCGGCGATGGTGCGCGGCGCGGCACGGCCCGGTTCGGCCACGGGCGACCCCGCCACGGCGAAGACGGCCGCCCGGCCGCGTTCCAGCGCATCGGCGGCGGCGGGTTCACCGGCGGCGCTGACCGCGAGCACCAGCGCGTTGGCATCGGCGCCGGCCAGGTCGCCAGCCGGGAAGCCCCGCGCGGCCAGGTCTTCGACGGCGGCCGGGGTGGCCATCGCGGCGGACGCCCAGCTCACCCCGGTGCCGTCCTCCATGGCCCGGGTGGCGCTGAGCAGCAGCAGCGAATCCCGGTAGGT
>Ga0187766_10002385_pt1 | contig 11074 bp, 10 predicted proteins | sample 0216_QUI02_MP05__4_FD_132971 | JGI IMG/M metagenome (GOLD analysis project Ga0187766, IMG submission 132971) | Tropical peat soil microbial communities from peatlands in Department of Meta, Colombia - 0216_QUI02_MP05_20_MG | ecosystem: Environmental > Terrestrial > Soil > Wetlands > Peat ... | reverse complement strand
CAACAGCTACAACCGCCACCACAGCTACAACAGCTACAACCGCCACCACAGCTACAACAGCTACAACCGCCACCACAGCTACTACCCCGTCCACCTATGTGCCCGCTAACACAAGCCAGCTTGTAGACGAAGGTCCGGAGACCACAGCTGCATACGACAGCCTGGATCCACAAATTGGTTTCTTCGTGACTGACGGCTACTTCCCGAACATATTCCAGGGTCTGGTCCAGTTCAATGGGACCGATTCGGACCATGTCGTACCGTCGATTGCATCAAGCTGGACCCACTCGAGTGACTACAAGACCTGGACCTTCACCATTCGTTCACACGTAACCTTCTCGAACGGGGACCCGGTGAACGCATTCACCGCCTGGTTCAGTTGGCAGAGAGGCTACATACTGAACGCACCACTCGGGACGTACGTTTCGAACTATCCAAACCTCCTCGAGAACATCACGAATCCATGTACAGGTAGTCCTTCCAGTCCAACCTCATGCGTCGGACAAGAAGGGAACACGCATAGCCCAGCCAACCAGGTAATATGGGGCACGAGGGCAGCGGTCGCTAAGGCGATGGGCATTCCTGTGTCGAACGAGAACGAAGTGATCTCGGGCCTTCTTAGCGTCCTCAGCCACTTCAATCCGACCAACGCCACACAGCTGGCCATAATGGAGAACCCGAACCAGGGAGTTCAGGTAGTCAACAACGACACGCTACAATTCAACCTGATGCAGCCATACGCGCAACTACTCATCGTTCTCCCGCCCCAGTGGGGTGCGTTTGTCGATCCTACTTGGATTGACAACCCCGCTAACTGTGGAGGTGTGGTGAACAATACTGTGTGCACCAACTTCGGGACCAAGGGAGGACCTGGAACGGGACCGTACGAGTACTCGACCATAGGGCCATCGAACAGCTTCGTCGTACTGAAGGCCAACCCAGACTATTGGCCAAAGCAATACAGCTGGTCAAGTGGCACTCCGAGCACGCTGTGTCTATCGGGCGAGGTCTGCCAGCCCGTGTTGGAGCCACCGACTATCAACACCATAACAATGAACTTTGGGGTCTCTGAGACGACCGTCATAGGCGACTTCGACACCAACAGGATCCAAATAGCCACAGTAGGAGTTCCACACTTCTCCGAGCTGTTGAACGGTTTCGCCAACAAGCAATACAGCTTCACACAGCTCTTCCATAACGGAGGGTACCCGCTGTGCGACCTGGCCAACGGTGTAAACGGGCAGGTCTTTCCTACCAATATCACAGACTTCAGACAGGCCCTAATGCACGCCGTGAATTACACGGAATATGTGGCCCAGGTCTACACGTATCAGGGAACTCCACTAGCAGAGTTGTCCTTGCCCCCTGTCCCTCCGGGATGGGGACCTCTTGACAACCCGAACAGCATCCCATTGTACTCGTACAACCTCACCCTGGCCGCTCAGTATCTGAACAAGTCAGGGTTCGAAGGCCACTACTACACAATCACTACTCAGGACATCACCAACGCCGCGGGCACGGTGGTCATACCTGCTGGTACGACCCTTGGTGATCCCAGCGGAACGAGGCTTGCACCCATCACATACCAGTACATCGTACCCCTGACCTCTGAGCTTGAGACGCTCAACGAAATCCTAGCAGCTGGGCTTTCACAGATAGGTGTGAACATCAACTTCCAGGGCATCACAGAAGCGCAGTACGCCGTCGAAACGACTGGCGCTCTCTCAGACATATTCACCGGCCTCCCCAACATGATCGGCGTGGGCTGGTGTGCCGACTTCCCTGACCCCATGTTCCAGATGTTTGGGCCAATGGTGGTGTATGGTGAAGCGGGAGAGCTTAGCGCAAGCGTTTCCAACTCGACTCTTAACGCCATCACCCTAAGGATTCCATTCGAGTCACCAGCTCAAGCGCTCGCAGACACCAAGACTGCTTGGGAGATGTACTACCAACTTGCAGGAATCTCTCAGCTCCCCAACCCGGCAACTCAGTACTTCGCACAACCATACCTACAGAACATAGTCTATTCGGCATTCCAGTTTGGATTCTTCTACAACATGATGTCTTACAGTTCCTAGACTTTGGTCTAGGGACTCCCCTTTTTTGTCAAGAAATCAACAGCGAGAACCAGGTTAGTGCCATTTTCGAACATTGTGCACTCTCGCTCTTCATTCGCCTCGGCCCTCGTTGGCTCACACAGACCGCACGGGGTATCTTCCGCACATGGTTCGCTTTAACGGCAAGCCACAATTCCCTAGACTAAATCGAGCCCTTTGCAAGGAAGCATGCGTAGTTAACAATGGTTAAGAACCCCGATAGCCAACTCTCATAGCGGATAGTTGGTCTCCAGCATCGCCTTCTACATTGCAAGGAGAGCCATTAACGCAGTCGTAACCATAGTATTTCTGATCTTCATCCTTTTCCTGATGATCCATATCGTCCTCCCGAATCCACTCGCGCTTGCAAGGATTTACGCTCTCAGTCCTCATGTGAGTTTGGGCGTACTACAGGGGATCGTGAAGCAGTATGGACTTGACCAACCCTGGCCAGTTCAGTTTGGCAATTATGTTGTTAACCTGTTGAGCGGAAATCTAGGTACTGACACCCAGTATCATATCCCTGAAATCCAGGTCATAGGCAGGTACATCCCGATCACATTAGAATTGGTAATCATAGGCCAGATACTTGGGGTTTTGATGGGGCTCTACACAGGAGGCATAGCCGCATCCAACAGAAACAATCCCATTGATTACGGTACCAAGGCTGTCTACCTGACAACTTGGTCGGCCCCAGTGTTTGTCATCGCGTTTATCGTTCAGCTCATCTTTGCCTTTTGGCTGCAGCTGTTGCCATCTTCGGGGGTGGTGGACCCAACGCTCCCTGCGCCTGCCGCCACGACGGGAGTCCCGGTGATAGATTCTGTTCTTGCCGGCAACTGGGCATACTTCTGGAGCCTCACCCAACATCTCGTGCTTCCCGCTCTCACATTGGCTATCGTTAGTTTCGGATTGGTTACACGGATCTCGCGGGCAAGCATGATAGACGCGCTGGACAAGGATTACGTCAAATTGGCCTATATGAAGGGCTTGAGCAAGAGGCAGGTCGTTTGGGGGACGGCGTTCAGGAACTCCCTGATCCCAATCATTACTCTTGTTGCCCTTATCTTTGCATTTTCGGCAGGGGGCGCGGTAATAATAGAGGATGTTTTCTTCTATCACGGCGCCGGATGGTTTACCGTCAATGCAATTTACAACTTCGACTACCCTGCTATTCTGGCGTTCACGATCATCATAGGGTTCTCTGTTGTTATTGCCAACCTTGTGGCCGACTTGCTTTACGCGGCTGCCGATCCCCGAGTGAGGCTGACCTAGATGGACCTGGGTGATGTCCTACATTACAAGTGGCGCAGGCCCATTGCCGCCGTTTCCGCTTCAGGACCGAGTTCCTCAACCAAGCTTGAGGAGAGCGGCAGGAAGGTGGGGGGGCTTCGATTCTACCTGAGTTACATGGCCAAAGACCGGGCTGCGTTGGCAGGTCTGGTGATAATTGTTGCCTTCCTTGGCTGGGCATTCATCGAGTTGGTTGCTCAAGAGGTCGCCAATCTGACAAATCATCCAGAATACGCTTATGCACTACTTCCATCCAACCCGACTGCCCTCAACTTCAACGAAAAGCTTGTGCCACCTAGTCTTAACCAGTTTCCAACGCTCCTGCTCGGGACCAACTACCAGGGGCAGAGCCTTTTGTCCAGGGTGTTGTTCGCAGCGCCCCACGACGCCATTGCTTCACTTGCTATTGTAGGTAGTGCGATCCTGATTGGAATGTTCCTCGGCACGGCGGCGGGTTATCTCGGAGGGTGGCTTGACGAACTCATAATGAGGCTCACAGATGCATTCCTCTCACTCCCGGCCCTCGTCCTTGCCATCACCGTTTCAGTCATCCTTGGCGCGTCAGGCACTAGCGGATTCTATGCAGTGCTTGTCGCTCTGTCCATCGTCTGGTGGCCCACGTACGCTCGTTTCTTTCGGGCTCAAGCTCTCTCCATCAGGAATGCTGCCTATGTGGAGTCCTCAAAGCTAAGCGGCTCAGGATCGCTCAGGATTCTTGCGAGGCACATCATTCCCAACTCGATAGATCCCGTCGTAGCTTACGCGACGCTCGACCTGGGAACCGTGATCCTCACCTACGCTGCTCTAGCATTCCTGGGGATAGGGATAGATGTTAACTACCCAGAGTGGGGAGCTGATTCGTCACTGGGATTGTCTTTCTTCCCCGCCGCCTGGTGGTGGGCCATCATGCCGGGTATCGTGATCACGATCGTTGTCATTGCGTTTACGCTTGTAGGGGACAGACTTCAGGACCTTATTGTCGGAAGGATGACGTACTAGTTGAAGACAGTGGTCGAAGAGCTACCCGTGGTTAGTGTAGAGAAGCTCTCCGTCTCTTACAGTACGGTCTACGGAACTGTGAGAGCCCTGAACCAGGTCAGCCTGGCCATCGCACCGGGCGACAGCATTGCGATTGTGGGGGAAAGTGGTTGCGGGAAGTCTACACTTGGGCATTCCATCGTCAGGCTCCTTCCGCCGAATTCATCCTACGACTCAGGGCACGTGATTCTCGAAGGGCAGGATGTCATCGGCCTTAACAAAAGCGAAGTAGCCCGGATGAGGGGGAAAACAGCCTTCATGATCTTCCAAGACCCGCTTAACAGCTTGAACCCGGTAAAGCGCGTTGATACTCAGCTCCTCGAAGCCCTTCGCATGAAAAGCAAGTATGATGGGAAACCCTTTGTCGAAGAAGAGGCGTACAAAGAGGCAGAGGCAAAGCTGTCTGATGTCCGAATGCCCGATCCGGAGAAGATCATGACCCGCTACCCGCATCAGCTTTCCGGGGGCCAGATTCAGAGGGTCGTGATTGCAATGGGGCTTCTAATGCAACCCAAGCTCCTCATCGCGGACGAGCCCACTTCGGCTCTGGACGTTACCATCCAAGCCCAGGTGCTGAAGCTCCTAAAGGAGCTCCAGACCACCTACAGGATGTCTATCATATTCATCACTCACGACATCAACTTGGCCTATGCGGTTTCAGACAGGATGGTTGTGATGTATGCAGGGGAGATAGTGGAATCAGGTCCAACCGCCAACCTCATCAACCATGCGCTCCACCCCTATTCACAAGCCCTGATCAAGAGCATTCCGAAGATCACCAAGAAGGACGGGAGATTGTCCGCAATTGCAGGATCTCCCCCGAACATGCTCTATCCTCCGGCCGGGTGCCGCTTCAACCCGCGATGCCCATTTGTCATGGACGTTTGCAGGACGAAGTCCCCCGTCACGATCGACAAAGAAGGAGAGTCAGTAAGGTGTTTCCTCTATGGCGGGGCCGATAGTTGAAACCAAGGGCCTGAAGAAATACTTCAAGGCCCAAAAAACAGGAATCCTAGAGTCAATGTTTCGGCAGAAGGTTCCTATGGTCAAAGCCGTAGATGATGTGAACATACAGATTGCAAATGGGGAGGTCCTGGGCATCGTGGGTGAAAGCGGAAGCGGGAAGACCACCCTGGGCAGGATGCTCGCGACCCTAGAGAGTCCAACCTCCGGGGATGTGTTCTTCATGGGGGAGCAGGTCACGAAAAAGAATAGAGCCATGGTGCGTCGTGAGATTCAGATGGTTTTCCAGAACCCCTACGAAAGCCTGGATCCGCGTTCAACCGTCAAATCAATCGTCACTGAACCCCTTCTCAGAATGCACCTGTCTAGGGACGACCGAGACACTCGGTTTGAAAACGTGCTAAAATCCGTGGGTCTGGAGACGGGTTTCGCCGCGAGGCACCCGAGAGACCTTTCAGGCGGGCAAAGACAAAGGGTCGCTGTTGCCAGGGCAATCATATCGAGTCCCAAGCTCATCGTGCTCGATGAGCCCACATCAGCCCTGGACGCCTCTGTGCAGTCGCAGGTTTTGAACCTACTGGTCGATTTGCGCAATCAGCTTGACTTCTCGTATCTCTACATCACTCACAACATCGCCACTGCTCGCTACATATCCGACAGGGTCGCCACGATGTACGCCGGCGAGGTCGTGGAGATCGGTCCAACCGAGAGTGTGATGGGGAATCCCAAGCATCCATACACTCAAGCCCTTCTGGCTTCGGTCCCCACGTTGGATTCGAAGGAAGTCACGCCTCCTACAGGGGAGGTTCCGAGCCTAGTCAATTTGCCCGACGGTTGTCGGTATAACCCGAGGTGTCCGTACGTCATGGACGTGTGCAGAACTACGAATCCAAGTCTAAGGGGGGCAGAGGGACGTGACGTCGCCTGTTGGCTCTATAAGTGAACCCGACCTGGGGCTTGTTCTGAAGCCGGTCGTCCTGAAAACATTCATCAAGGGGGTCATCGCAATAGCGGTGTTTTCTCTATTTCTGCAGATATCTCCCGCTACCATAGTCAATTACCTGATATTCCTTGCAATCTCTCTGGGTCTAGTCGGGGGCCTGTGCTTCATAAGGGGGCGTTCAAGGTTCCAGATAGACGACGGAGGGATACACATCAAGCGCATGTTTCATCGTCCCAACCTGATAAGCTATGATAACATCCACGATCTGACTGTGTCTCAAGGAATGCTGGCAAGGAGGTTCAACTGCGGGACGGTTTTCATCATCTTGAACCAAGGGCCTGGCAGCGTCAAGATAATGGGAGGGGGGGTCGCGGAGAAGCTTGAAGAGGTGCACAACCCCAACAAGGTCTTCGAATTCGTTTCGTCTAGGCTGGGGCCCTTCGGCCAATCCATCTGAAACAAGCCATTCGGAGAACACTTTCACTCTACCCGGCCATTTCTTCCTTGACTGGGCGCAAGTCTTTCATACTCTGAGCCGCCGGGTGGGGAAGAGTGACTCCAGAGGGCTGTATGCAAGATGCGACCACAGAATCCAGAGATTTCAGACGCTATTGTAGTGAAGGGGCTCACTCGTGAGTATACAACACGCTCTTTCTTCGGCACCGTCAGTAGGGTCACAAAAGCACTCGACGGCATCGACTTCGTGGTGAAGAAGGGGGAGCTGTTCGGCCTAATAGGCCCTAACGGGGCCGGGAAAACCACAACGGTCAAGATCCTAACGACACTTCTGACCCAGACCAGCGGAGAGGCGTACATCTTGGGGCTCGATGTAAGGAAGGACCTCTATGAGATCAGGCGGAGGATAGGGATAGTATTCGGAGGGGAGAGAGGGCTCTACAACAGGGTGTCGGCTCTTGATAACCTACGATACTTCTCCGACCTCTATGGCGTCGACCCAACGACAGCGAAAGAACGGATTCCCCAGCTCCTGAAGGCTGTTGGGCTTGCCGACAGGGCGGATGAGAGGGTGGAGAAGTACTCGAGGGGGATGAAGCAACGACTTCACATTGCAAAGGCACTAGTTCACGACCCCGAGCTGCTAGTCCTCGATGAGCCGACCATAGGCCTCGACCCTGGAGGAGCCAGGGACATCAGGAACATGATTCGAGAGCTGCAGAAGCAGGGGAAGTCGATTCTCCTCACAACACACTACATGTTCGAAGCGGAGGAGCTCTGCCAGAGGGTGGCCGTGATCTCCAAAGGGAAGATAGTCGCCCTAGACACTCCGTCCGAGCTCAAGAAGCTCGTAAGGGACATTTCAGTAATCGAACTGAGGACATACGGAGCAACAGTGGACTATCTGGAAGCACTCAAGCGGCTTCCCAACGTGGTGCGCGTGGTCGCAGACCTGGATTCCGAGGTTCAGACCATAAGGATACAGAGTCCGTTGGGGGCGGACCTGCTCTCCCTGGTGACATCGGCTCTACCATCCGACGCTAAGATAATAGACAGGACCATCAAGGAACCCACCCTGGAGGACGCTTACCTGAGGCTGGTGGAAGAGTAGTGGGCGGACTGTCTGAGCTCACGCCTGGCAAGAAGACAGAAGGCTACATGGAGCGAAGGGGCCAGGTACTCAAAGCGTGCATTGTCCTGACCGCGAAGCTTTTCTTCGCCGACCCTCAGTGGGTAATCCCAAGCATCATAGCGCCCTTCATCTTCACCCTGGTGGCCTTCTTCCTCTTCGGGGGGCAGGCCACGAGCGGTTCATTCCTGCTCTATCTCGTCCTCGGCTCCGGGCTTATGGGCATGTGGGGCACCACGATTTACGGGTCTTCAAACTCCATTGGATTCGACAGGTGGAACGGGACAATGGAATCCACGTTGGCGGCGCCGGTCCCGCTATCTTGGATAGCGCTGGGGAGGGTCCTCTTCAACACATTCGAAGGGGTGATCAACGCGCTGTTCATACTCATCATTGGCCTGGTCTGGTTCCAGGTGGGTTTCGGAATAGTTAGCCCGGGGCTTTTCTTCCTCGCTTCTGTGAGCACATTCCTGTCACTTTCTGCCTTCGGGTTGCTGATGTGCACGATAATACTCCTTTCCAGGAAGGGTGGGTTCATCACCAATTCAATGGAGATTCCGGTCTACATTGCCACGGGCACCATGTTCCCCGTCAGCATACTCCCGATCGTGGCGCTGCCGTTCGCATTCCTGCTCGCCCCGACTTGGGGCATAGAAGCGATCCGACTGTCGGCCCTTCCCGGTTACGCAGGCCTGGCGACGAACTATTGGGAGGACCTCGCTATACTGGCGGTCGAGACACTCGCCTACCTCGGTGCAGCTTTTGTGCTCTTCAAGCGCGTGGAAGCATATGCCAAGAGGAACGGGACCCTTGAAGAGTACTGAATCGCCTTCCGCTTCGACCGTGAGCGCAGGTGAGAGGTTGAGGATGGCCCTCCGGGTGTTCTGGGGTGCCTTCCTATTCGGACGCAAGGGGCTCATCGTATGGGACTCGTGGGAGATGTGGGTGATGCAGATCGTGATCACTCCAATAGCGCAGATAGGTTTCTTCGCACTCCTTTCGATCTACCTCCAGTACCCCGCTACTGTTACCCAGTACATCGTCATAGGGAACGCGGTCCAGTCGATGTCGTTTGCGGCAGTCTTCGCGGTTGCCAACATCACCTCGCAGGATAAGTGGCAGGGGACGCTCCCGAGCACAATGGTCACTCCTGCCAACAGGCTTGCTCTTTTCATTGGACGCGCCTGGTTCCAAGTCCTTCTCTCGGCCCTGATAGCCGCCGCCGGCCTGTTTTACGCTGCGACTGTCTTCGGCGTGAGCTTCGCCACCGCAAACTATCTGGGCATAGCGGTCACCGTCCTCCTGACCGCCTTCGCAATGACAGGATTCGGCCTCCTCATCAGCGCCGTCGGTCTGTACTTGCGGACCGCCATGATCGTCGCGAACATCTTTCTCTTCGTAACGCTACTCCTGAGCGGGGTCAACTTCCCCGTGTCCGTCCTCCCGACGTGGCTGCAGCCAGTTTCCTGGGCCATACCACTAACCTATGGCACCCAGGCTGTGAGGATGGCCATATCGGGGAGCTCTTTCACGGCGTTGCTGCCGACACTGGGGTGGGAAGCGCTCGATGCCGTGGTTGTCATGGGTGCAGGGTACGCTCTCTTCAAAGGCTTCGAGAACCTCTCCAGAAAGACGGGAAGGTTCGAGGAGTACTAGTTCTGCTTGCCCTCTCACTCGAGTAAGGCCCCTCACGGTCGCGGCGCTTCGATTATTAGACCGCCCGTCTCCTCTGCAGATGTTGGCAAGGGTCGTCCTGTGCGGTATGGGCGCCATAGGCACGGAGATCCTGGGTTATCTTCTGGACCGCAACCATGAAGTCGTGGGTGTCGTCGATAACGATCCCCAAAAGGTCGGTAGGACTGTGGCCGAGTTGACAGGCCTCCCACTTGCCATAAGGGTCTCGAATTCCATCAGGGAGCTACCTCTCGACAAAGCGGAGGTCGCCATATTCAGCACCAAATCGAGGATTCCCGAGCTTGTGGAGGACATCACGTATGCCGCCACCCATGGGCTGAACGTGGTCACGACATCCGAGGAGATGGCGTACCCCGCATATGCTGGCGCACCATTCGTCCCCGCGCTCGACAAGGTCGCATCGGACAACGAAGTAACCATCGTGGGAGTTGGGGTCAATCCGGGGTTTGTCATGGACTGGGTCCCTGCCTTGGTGTCATCTGCTACTAAGAATCCGACTAGCATTCACGTAGTCAGGTCCGTGGACGTCAGCAGGAGGCGGCGCCAGCTCCAGGCGAAGTCGGGGGTAGGACACACGAGGGCGAAGTTCGAAAAGGAGGTGAAGGAGGGGACGATTGGCCATGTTGGCCTCGTGGAGTCTGCCCACCTAATCGCCCTCTCCCTCGGTAAGCCTCTGGAAGGGCTCAAGAGTGGGGTCTTCCCCGTCGTGGGCTCTGAGGACTATGTGATGGGGGTACGGCAGTTCGTCGAAGGAAAGTCAGGGGATTGCTTCATCAGGCTAGATCTGGAGATGAGCATGACTTCAGCCGACTTTGATGTCGTCGAGGTGAAGGGTGACCCGGAGATCAAATTGAGATTTGAGAGGGGCGTATTCGGAGAGTCGGCGACCGTGGCACTGACAGTGCATGCAGCAGAAAGAATCGGAAGGGCCAGAGCTGGACTGATCACTGTACTCGACCTCCCCCTTTCGGGCGAATGACTACCGAGCGAAACTCGATGCCCCGTGTCCTCCTTATTACATACCCCCTTGGCGAATCACCCAGATGAAAACCGCATTCCTCGTAGTGGGAGTGGGCCTCCTCGTCGCCGGCGCGTCCCTTATTGTCCTCGCTCCTTTCTACGTGAGCATAGGATTCTACAAGGCAGAATTGAAGTCGATTCAGGTGGAAACCAATTCGTCGGTCTCGCCCTCTAGCGTGTACTCCACCTATTCGAGCTACGCCGACACCGGGAATTGGATTGCCGCAGCTGGGGCTATAATGGCGCCAGTAGGAGCGGCCCTGATGGCTTATGGATTAGCGGCGAAGAAGACAGAAGAAAAAACGAAGCAGGTCGAAACTGCAGCAGAGCCCTCCGCGCCCTAGCGAACGAGCGCGGGAAGAAAGTAGATGCGCGCCAGATCCCCTGGATCATGGCAACCCGATTAACACGTCGCCTTCCCTGTTCTCGGTTGTCTGTGGT
>Ga0187766_10002384_pt1 | contig 11079 bp, 8 predicted proteins | sample 0216_QUI02_MP05__4_FD_132971 | JGI IMG/M metagenome (GOLD analysis project Ga0187766, IMG submission 132971) | Tropical peat soil microbial communities from peatlands in Department of Meta, Colombia - 0216_QUI02_MP05_20_MG | ecosystem: Environmental > Terrestrial > Soil > Wetlands > Peat ... | reverse complement strand
CGAAGATGACGCGACCCAGGTCGAGTGGCCGGATCGCATCGAACAGCTTGGTTCGTTCCAGGTGGACGGCGGCGTCCTCGACGCGCGAGGGCGGCTCCAGCCCCACGATCGCGAGGATCTGCAGCAGGTGGGTGACGACCATGTCCCGGAACGCGCCGGTCTGCTCGTAGAACGCGGACCGGCCCTGGATGTCGAGCCTCTCGGGCACATCGATCTGGACGTAGGCGATGTGGTCGCGATTCCAGATCGGCTCGAACATGCCGTTGGCGAAGCGCAGCGCGAGAACGTTCTGGGCCGCCTCCGTACCGAGGTAATGATCGATCCGGTAGATCGAGTCCTCGTCGAGGACCTCTAACAATGCCGAATTGAGCTGGCGTGCGCTGTGGAGGTCACGCCCGAACGGCTTCTCCACGACCAGCGAGCAGTTCTCGGCGAGCCCGGTGTCTCCTAGCATCCCGACCATCTCCTGCATCGCCGCAGGCGGCACCGACAGGTAGAGGAGCCGCTCGCCCCGGGCATCGATCTCCCCCTCGGCGGTCCGCACGGCTTGCGTGAGCTCCCGGCCGTCCCCGGCGCTCGAAGGGACGAAGCGCAGACGGGACGCGAACTCCTCCCAATGCCAGCCGTACCTGCCTTGCAGGTACGTGGGCAGGCCGGCCTCAATGAGTTCACGGAACTCCTGGTCGCCACCGGGTGAGTGGCGGCCCGAGCCGATGATACGAAAGTCCGCCGGCATCAGGCCATCGTGGAACAGGCGGAAGAAGCCGGGAAACAGCTTGCGCCTGGCGAGATCGCCGGACGCCCCGAAGATCACCAGCACCCGGTTGGAAGGACGCTCCCCCCAGGGGCTCATCGGTGAGCTCCGCCTGACATGTCTTCGACCTCCGCTGTTCTCCTCGCCGGTATTGTCGAACAGTATGACTCCGACGCTTTCGGTCGATCGCCACACGGCGGGTTACGGCGCGCAGGTACATCCGCGCGAACAGCGGGTGGTGGACCTGCTCCTCGGGGGATGCGCAGTGCGCCCCCCTTCGAGCGGCCAGCCCTCGCTTCTGGTTGGCGATGTCGATCACCTTCTCCGCTGCCCAGCTGCCGCTGGCGCGGGCGCCTACGATCCCTACCGCGGGCTTCCCGGAGTCCTGCGACGGTACTCCGCGCCTCGCGATCGACGGTAGATCCACACGATCAGCATCGAGAACGCCACCGAGAGGATGAGGCCTGCGCCGTGCCGGTGCAGCACATACCAGGAGAACAACCCGGCGCTGATCGTCCCGCAGAGCCCGACGAGCGCGGTCATGAAGATCCCCATTGGGTCCGGACCGGGAAGTAGCAAGCGCGCCAAGGCGCCCACTAAGAGACCACCGAAGAACAGGATGATGAGAAAGGCGAGAAGATCCACGCGCCAATCGTACGCGTCTGGACGCGTCAGCGACGCGAGCCCCGTTGCATCGCGGCCCGCTCCCGCGGTCTTGCCGGGGTCGGGCGTGGCGCGGTACAGCTTGAGCACCGCGCGTCGGGTGGCTCGGTCGTAGTCGTCGTACATCTTGTCGACGAACTCCGGCGGCAGGCCCTTCGGGTTGGAGTGCTGCATCATCCGCCACGCAGATCGCGGGATCCACGCCTGAACGAGCTCGCCGAGCACGGGCGAGGCGATCCCGTTGACCTGGATGCTGTACCTATGGGCGATCTAAGCGAACCGTCTCAGATCAAATTGTGACCCGAGCCGGCGCCGGCTCGCGAGGTTCTTTGGCCGCGGCGTCTGCCACCGTGAGAGTTGGGATCCTTGACTTCCTACGTGCGCCCGTTCCTCGCTGAGCCCGGCCCGATCGCGTTCGCCCACCGGGGCGGCGCCGGTGAGGCGCCCGAGAACACGCTCGCGGCGTTCGAGGTCGCGATCACGCTGGGATACCGGTACCTGGAGACCGATGTGCACGTGACCCGCGACAACGTTCTCGTCGCCTTTCACGACGAGCGCCTCGATCGGGTTACGGATCGCACCGGCGCAATCGCCGCGCTCCGCATCGTCGAGGTGCAGGCGGCCGACGCCGGTTACACGTTCTCCGTCGACGATGGGCGAACGTTCCCGTTCCGCGGCTGTGGCGTACGCGTTCCGTTGCTCCAAGAGATCCTTGTGCGGTGGCCTGAGGTCCGGGTGAACATCGACCCCAAATCGGATGTATCCGTGGAGCCCCTGGCCGGTCTGCTGGACAGGCTCGACGCGTGGGAGCGCGTATGCGTCGGATCGTTCTCGGATCGCCGCCTGCGCCAGATCCGTGCGCTCGGACGCGGACGCGCGTGCACTTCGATGGGACCCCGAGCGGTTGGCGTAGCCCGTCTCATGACGACGACCGGGCAAATGCCTCGGCTCGGCGCCGACTGCATCCAGGTGCCGATCACCCGCGGGCGAATCCGGATCGTCACGGAGCGGTTCGTCAAGGCCGCCCACCGGGCGGGCCTCCCCGTCCACGTCTGGACGATCAACGACGAAGCGACGATCACCGAGCTGCTCGACCTCGGCGTCGATGGCATCATGAGCGACCGCCTCCGTCTGCTCCGGGACGTCTACGCGGGCCGCGGCCTCACGCTCACCGGAGATCGCGCGTAGCCTCGGTCGCACGCGACTTCTAGTTCGGGCGAGTCAGAGCGTCGCGCAGCCGCGCCACAGCGACGGCTGCGTCGGCGGAAGCGGCGGGCGTTAGCCGCAGCGCCTGTACGAGCGCGCTCGCCGCCCGCCCCTCCCGATCAAGGGGGATCGGCGCAGCGCGCGTCTCCGTGAGGACGTCTTCGATCGCGTCGGCCATTGCGCGCGCGCCCGCGAGCCAGCCCGGATCCGTACCCGACCGGGCCAGCTCCTCGACCTCGTGGCCGTACGCGCCGGCGGCGTAGCAACGAAGCTTCTCGCCGATGACGGTCGCGTCGCCCTGTGGGAGCGGCGTCAGGCACCCATCGATATCGAACATGACGTGCGGCATCGCAACCGGGTCAAGCATATGATGGGGGACGGATGCCGCGCGGGGCGCCCGCCACCCCCGGGTCTACCCGAGCCACCGGCCCGTCCGCCGGAGGGGGCCCCGGCGGACGCGGCTGGGTTCAGCCGCTGACGTGGAGCCGGCCGCGCCAGCGTACAGGCGGTCAGCCGCTGAGCGCGGCGACCCGTCCCCGGCCAGCGTAGAGGTCGGGCTTGTCGCCCAGCTGCACGGCGGCGGGCTCCCCGGTCGTGAGTGACCGCCACGCGGCTTCGCAGACAACCGACGCGGCGTATCCGTCCCAGGCGCTCGCGCCCACCGGGGTGCCGTCGGCGATCGAGCTCACCCAGCCTTGCAGCTCGCGGACGTACGCCGATCCGAACCGGTCCTGAAAGCGCATCGGCACGTCGACCCCGGAGCGCCCGTCCCGTTGCAGGAGCACGGTCGCCGGCGGAGCGAGCGCAAGCGTGCCGGTCTCGCCAACGATCTCGCAGCGGATGTCGTAGCCGTAGCGCGCGTTGACGAACGCCTCGACGTGCACGTGCGAGGCGTGGTCGGTCTCGAACAGGACGATCAGCGGATCCCGCACGCCCGCCGGCGCCTTGCTCGTCGGGCGTGGGGTGAAGACCGTCGCCTTGACGAGCTCGTGACCGAGCAGCCAGCGGACGGTGTCGACGTCGTGGACGACGGTGTCCTTGACGATCAGCTCGGAGCCAAAGCCGGGCGGAGCCGAGGGGTTGCGGTGCGTCGAATACACGATCAGCGGCTCGCCGGCTCCGCCGCGATCGAGCTCGGCTTTCAGCTCCGCATATCCGGGATCGAAGCGGCGCATGAACCCGACCTGCACCAGTCGACGCCCGCGGGCCGCCTCGACCTGGAGCACGCGCCGTGCGGACTGCGGGCTCCGGGCGAGTGGCTTCTCGCACAGGACCGGCTTGCCTGCCTGCAAGCACGCGAGCACGAGCTGCTCGTGGGTCTCCCCCGGCGAGGCGATCAGGACCGCATCGACGCGGTCATCGTGGATCAGCTCGAGTGCGTCGGCGTGGACGGTCTGCACGCCGAGTTCGTGCGCCAGCCGCTCGGCGCTGTCGGCGAGCACGTCGGCGACCGCGACGATCCGCGCGGCCGTCACCGAAGCCCCTATCGCCCGCGCGTGGGTGGTCCCCATCGAGCCGGCGCCGATCACCCCGATCCGGATTGCGTTTCTCTCGTTCATCTGAGCAGGTGCGTCCTCTGTCGCACTTTCTCCCGGCGAGCGTGAAGCGCTCCCCAATACGACGCCGCGGTCGCGGCGGCGATCAAGCAGACCAGGAAGGTTTAGCAACCGCCTCCCCGGGCAGCAGAGGCTGCGCGACGGAGAAGCGGCAGAGGAGATGGTGCTCCGGAGGTAGGGACGCTGCTCACAGCGGCTGTGGAGGGAGGATCTGTGCGACGTTTATACCTGGGTCTGGGTCGCCATCGGCCCGCGGGCGTGAACCCATCGATGAACGCGTGGCCGGACGCTGGTGGGCTGTGTGTGTCGCCGAGACGGGGAAAAACGCTCTCATGCGGGTAAACAGCCATCACACCCTACGTAGGAGGAAGCGATGGAGGGACCACCGCGCATCCTTGTGGTCGCGCACCGCACGGCCGCCACTCCGCTGTTGTTGGGCGAAGTCTGCCGCCGGGCCCAGCAGGGATGGAAGTTCGAGCTGCTTGTGCCCGACATCCGGGAGGGAGAGGATCCCGAGGCGACGCTCGAGCTGGCGCTGCCGCTGCTCGAGGAGGCCGCCGGCGCCCCGGTCGAAGCGATCGTCGAACGGGGGACCGACCCGTGGGAGGCGGTACAACGAACCGTCGGAACGGGCCGCTACCAGGAGGTCATCATCTCGACCTTGCCGCTCGGCGTGTCGCGCTGGCTCCAGCGGGACCTCCCGAGCCGCGCCCGCAAGCTCGGCCTGCCCGTGACGGTGGTCACTGCCGCAGGTCGGAGTGGGCAGCAGGCCGCAGCATCCCGATAAGCAAGCGCCGCCCGCATCGCGGTCCCCGGTGGCCGGTGGTTTGCCCGACGGTCCGGCGATCGCGCTCGAGCCCCTGACTAGGCGTGCTCGGCGGCCGCCTCGATTGCGTCGGTGGCGGCGCGCTCCGCGGGAGCCTTCGGCTGCCGTTCGGCGGGGAGGAAGAGCGCCGCCGCGAAGCCGATCAGGGCAAACGCGGCGAGCACGATCATCGCGAGCACGTACGACCTGTTGCCCGAGACCAGGTCGGAGACGAGGATGGTGCCGGCCATCGCCGTGCCCAGCGATGAGCCGAGGTTGGAGATGCTGCGTGACAGGCCGGAGATCTCACCCTGCTTCTGCTCGGGGAAGGCGGACTGCACGATGTTGACCGACGGCGTCAGCATCAGCCCGACGCCGAAACCCAACACGAACAGCCCGGGAAGGAATGCCCAGACGTGGGGCGATGACTTCACCAACGCGAGCAGGAGCGCGACGCCGGCGATCGCGACGACGAACCCCGCCCGGATCAGGGTCCGCTGCTCGTACTGCTTGGCGAGCCGCGGTTGGGCGACCGACGCGAGCAGCACGCCGACGGTCGCCGCGGTGAAGATCACCCCGGTCTTGATCGCGCTGAAGTGTCGAACGGTCTGGAGGAACACCGACACGGTGAACATGCTCCCCATCATCAGCAGCCACTGAGTGTTCTGCGTGACGAGCCCGAGATTGGAGATGCGGCTGCGAAACAGACTGAGGGACAGAAGTGGCTCTTTGCCGCCTCGCTCCGTGGAGCGAACGTGGAGAAAGAACCACAGCAGGAACCCGGCCCCGAGCGCCAGGAACACCGCCAGCAGCAGGCCGTTGGTGCCGGCTTGCAAGATGCCGATCACGACGAAGAACATGCCCACCGCGGACAGCACGCCGCCGACGGTGTCGAACCGGCGGGTCGGATCCGGTGCGATTGGATCGGTGAGCCGCCGGGTCAGAAAGATGATCGCGGCGACGATCGCGGCTTGGAGCAGGAACGAAGCTCGCCAACTGATCGTCGTCGTGATCAGACCCCCGAGCAGCGGTCCCATCGCGGCGCCGATCCCGCCGGCGCCGCTGATCGCGCCAAACGCGCGGGCACGCGAACGAACGTCGCTGAAGGCGATCGTCGCGAGAATGTAGATCGGAGGGATCATCAGTGCCGAGCCGACACCCTCGAACGCGGAATAGCCGACGATCAGCGCCGCCAGACCCGGGGCGAGTGCCGCGATCACCGCCCCCGCGCCGTACACGGACAGGCCCCCGATCAGGCAACGCTTGCGGCCCCAGATGTCGGTCAGCTTGCTGCCGGGGATCATCAGCGCCGCCATGCACAACAAGAACAGCGTGATCGCCGTTTGAACACCGTGCACGTCCGTGTGGAGGTCCTTGCTGATCGAGTTGATCGAGACGTTCATGGCCGAGCCGGCGAAGCTCGCGACGAACTGCGTCAGGGCGAGCGGAATCAGCATCCCGCGCTGCGCGCTGCCCGAGGGCGCGGACGTCACGTTCTGATGCGCGGTCTGCTCGTTCTCGGCCACCGGGTCGCGTCCTCGTCAGGGTCAGCCAGGCGCCGTACCATAGTGTGTGTCGGCCCATGTCCGAACCTACTGTCCGGCACAGCCCAATCCCGGCGTCCCTCCTGGCGGTGGAGGAGATGCTGCTAGGTCTGCGTGACGAGCCCGACGCGGACTCGCGCCGGGTGTTACTCGAGCTCGCACAGCGGGGACTGAATGACGGTCGCCTGGCCGCTCAACGCGCCGGGACCGACGCACGCGCCGCGATTCGCATCCATACACGGATCGTCGACACGCTCGCGCTGCTGGCGCGAATCGAACAACGATCAACCCCCGCGCGCGACGATCTTGCCCAGCTTCGCGGACAGCTCGACGTCGTTGAACCGATTCTCCAGATCTTGGATCCCGAGCTCTTGGCAGCGGTTGAGGAGCGGGTCGGGATCAGCCCCCTCGCGCCGCGGCTCGCCGCGCTCCGGCGCCGTGCAAGCGACGATGCGGCGGATGCGGGCAGGCCGTCGAGCGCAGCGACGATCGCCGGCCCAGGCGTGCCCAAAGGCAGCGCCGGCACGGAACCGCTCGCCGGCGAACGGCTAGACCGGCGGCTCGAAGAGCTGCGCCACCAGGATCGTTTCCCGCCGCCGAAAGGGTTTGTCTCCCGCTCGCGCGTCAACGATGCGTCTCTTCACGACAGCGCCGAGCTCGATCCAAACGCGTTCTGGGCCACGGAGGCGCGCGAGCTGCACTGGGATCAGCCGTTCACGATCGTGCTCGACGAGTCGAACCCACCGTTCTACAAGTGGTTCAGCGACGGGAAGCTGAACGCTTCCTACAACTGCCTGGATCGGCATGTGGAGGCCGGCCACGGGGAGAGGGTCGCGTTCCACTGGGTCGGCGAGGACGGCGAGCACCGAGCAGTCACGTACGCGGCGCTATCGCGCGACGTTCAGAGGCTGGCGAACGCGCTCAAGCAGCTTGGTGTGCGCAAGGGCGACGTGGTCGGGGTCTACCTGCCGATGATCCCGGAGGTCGTCGTGGCGATGCTGGCGTGCGCACGGATCGGCGCGCCGCATAATGTCGTGTTCGGCGGCTTCGCCCCCGAGGCGGTCAGGGAGCGGATGAAGGTCTCGCATGCGAAGGCGCTGATCACGGTCGACGGCGCTCGGCGCAAGGGCAAGACCGCGCCTGTGAAGGCGGCGGTCGACGAAGCGATGCGCGACCTCCCGACGCTCGAGCACGTCGTCGTCGTGCGCCACACCGGCATCGAGACGCCGATGACCGACGGTCGTGACGCGTTCTACGACGAGTTGCTCGTGGCGGCCGATCCGCACTGCCCCCCGGAGCCGATGGACGCGGAGCAGCCGCTGTTCATCCTCTATTCCTCCGGTTCGACCGCAAAGCCGAAGGGAATCGTGCACACCACGGGCGGCTATCTCACGGGCGTCAGCGCCACGCACCGGTACGTGTTCGACCTCGACCCCGAGCGCGACGTGTTCTGGTGCTCGGCCGACGTCGGCTGGATCACCGGCCACTCCTACGGCGTCTACGGCCCACTCTGCAATGGCTCCACCAGCGTGATGTTCGAAGGCGCGCCGGACTATCCGCACAGGGGAATCTGGTGGGAGCTGATCGAGCGCTACCGGGTGACGATCTTCTACACGTCCCCGACCGCGATCCGCTTGTGCATGAAATGGGGCCCGCAGCATCCGAACGCGCACGATCTCTCTTCGCTCCGGCTGCTGGGTACGGTCGGTGAACCGATCAACCCGAAGGCGTGGCTCTGGTACCACGTCGTCGTGGGCCGCGAGCGCTGTCCGATCGTCGACACGTGGTGGCAGACCGAGACCGGTCAGATCATGATCTCGCCGCTCCCGGGGCTGATCGAGACCAAGCCGGGCTCGGCGACGCGGCCGCTGCCCGGAGTGGCCGCCGATGTTGTCGACGAGGCCACCGGCGAGAGCGTCGAGCAAGGCCAGGGGCTGCTCGTGCTCACGCGCCCGTGGCCAGGGATGCTGCGCACGCTGTACGGCGCCGACGAGCGCTACGTGCAGATCTACTGGTCCCGGTTCGGGAAGCAGACCTACGTCGTCGGCGACGCCGCGATCCGTGACAAGGATGGCTACCTGTGGATCGTCGGGCGGATCGACGAGATGATCAAGGTCGCCGGACAGCGGCTCTCATCTGCCGAGGTCGAGTCCGCGATCGTCGCGCACGCAAAGGTCGTCGAGGCCGCGGTCGTTCCCCAATCGGATGAGCTCACCGGGCAGGCGATCGTCGCGTTCGTCACGCTCCAGGGCCAGCTCGAGGGCACCCCTGAGATTGAGGCCGAGATCCGCGAGCACGTGGCCGAGCAGATCGGAGCGCTGGCCCGCCCCAAGCGGATCTTCTGGACCGACGAGCTGCCCAGGACCCGGTCGGGGAAGATCATGCGACGCCTGTTGCGCGACATCGCCGAGGGACGAGCGCTGGGCCACGCTACGACGCTTGGCGACCGACGGCGCTAGCGGCGCCGGCGGGCGCGAAGCGAGAAACGAACGCGAGCGCCATGTCGGCGACCTCACGCCAGCCGCTGTCGATCGTCAGCGCGTGTCCTCGGCCGGGGATCTTGACGATCTCGGTGACGCCCTCGTTGCGCTTCTGGCGTTTGTACGCCGCGTTCGCGACCGCCCATGGAACCGCATGGCTGTTCTCGCCGCAGACGATCAGCAGCGGCCCTCGCTCCGGATTCTTGGTGTCGACCTTCGCCTCGGTCCACGGATTGAGGTTGGTGGCCGCCGCCTGGAACAGCGTCGCGGCGGAAGCGGGCACCGCGAACCGATCGTAGAGCGCTTTGGCCTCGTCCTCGCTGACGGCGTTCGCGAACGCGTAGCGAAACTGATCGTAGGTGAGCGGCACCGCGCGGTTGCGGTTGGCCGGATTGCCGAGAACCGGGCGCGCGGACTTCAGCGCGGAGATTGGCAGCGGCAGCACGCCGCGGAACGGTGCAGGGTCGATCGCGATGGACACCGCCGCGAGACCGCGCCCCGCGATGATCTGGGCCAGCAGCCCGCCGAACGAATGGCCGATCACCGCGGGCTTCCTCTCGAACATGCCGATGATCTCGACGAAGTGGTCCGCCACCTGCCCGATCGTCTTGTGCGCGAACACCTGCGGCTTGGCTTTGGCTTCCTCCACCGTCTCCGGATCGTCGGGCCAACCGGGGGTGAGCGCCACGTACCCGGCCTCCTCGAACACGCTGGTCCATCGGTCCCAGCTGCTGGGCAGCAGCCACAGGCCATGGATGAACACCACCGGCTGGCGGCCTGACGCGTTCGCCTGCGCGACGTGCTCCGCCTCGTGCTCGGCGACCGTCGTCGCCTCGGTTGCAGCGCGACCCGGTACTCTTCGGGGCGCGCCCCTGCCGACGACGGACAGCGGGTCGAACGCCACCCCGGGGCGCCTGCGCGCGGGGGCCGGAGCTGCCTGCACCGGCGGCCGGGGCGGCCGCGAGACGACATGCCTGACGGGGGCACCGGTGAGCTTCTCGATCCGGTGCGGGAGCCCTGCGTGAAGCCACTTGGAGATGTCCGGCGGCAGCGTCGAGACGATCACCTCGTCGTGGCGCTTGGGATTCCACGCCTCGGCGACCGCGACCAGCGGATCCGCGTGGCCGACGCTTCCATCGACCTCAAGTCCATGCTCGCGCAGGTGCTCTAGCGCCTCGGCAAGCCTCGCGCGCGCGGCCACGCGGCCGCCGACGGCCGGGATGATCAGCATGAACGCCGTCGCCTCGTCCGCCGCTCGCTCCTTCATTGCGCCGACGAGCTCACTGGACGTCGCCGTGACGTTGGCCACCACGAGCACGGTGCGCTTCCAGGTCATACGCTGCTCCGTCTATGTAGTGCCGATCGGAGCGATGGTGAACTCGGCGAGGGGATACCGCATCGGGAACGCAGTGCAGTCGAGACGAGGAGAACCCCTCGATCTGGATCCGGGAAAGCCCGCAAGCCAGTCGATTCCTGCGGGAATGGGGTTGGTCACAACTTCGTGTACGGCTTCAACGGTCGGCGAGCTCGACGGGTTACGGCGGCTCGCCCGAGATCGAGCAGGAATGCGGCTCCGTGCGCAAGCGCCACCTAACAGCTAGGCTAGACAAGAGCGGTCCGTAGTCGTGCTTGCGTCGAGCGATCTACAGCGAGGGGCGGCGTGCTCTTGAACGTAAACGCCTCCCGGGCGGTATGGTACCGCAGGTTCGCCCCTTGCCGGATCAGCTCCAGCTGCACGGCCCGGTAGTCGACCGCGCTGGGCGGTTCGCCGGTTGCGGCGGCGAGCGCCGCGCAGACACCGGCCGCATGCCCAGTGGCCATCGCGATCGGCGTGACGCGGTAGGAGGAATGCGCCTCGTGCGTCCCGGAGATGCACCGTCCGGCGACCAGCACCTGATCAACTTCTTCCGGCACCAGGCAGCGCAGCGGGATGTCGTACGCGCCGCCGGCGGGGAGCCGTCTGATGAACGTGTCCTTGCCCTGCGGATCGTGAATATCGATCGGGTAAGAGCCGCGGGCGATCGCGTCCTCGAACGGCCCGCACGTGAGCACGTCCTTGGCGGTGAGCCGG
>Ga0187766_10002379_pt1 | contig 11087 bp, 7 predicted proteins | sample 0216_QUI02_MP05__4_FD_132971 | JGI IMG/M metagenome (GOLD analysis project Ga0187766, IMG submission 132971) | Tropical peat soil microbial communities from peatlands in Department of Meta, Colombia - 0216_QUI02_MP05_20_MG | ecosystem: Environmental > Terrestrial > Soil > Wetlands > Peat ... | reverse complement strand
TGCTGGCGCTGGTGGGGGTGCACTGCGGGCCGGACATCACGGTCCCGGCCGCGGCCAGCCTGGCCGGGGTGTCCCGCGCCGAGGCGGGGCGGGCGCTAGCCGAGCTGGCCGATGCCAGCCTGGCCGCCGAGCACCGGCCGGGCCGCTACGTGCTGCACGACCTGGTCCGCGGCTATGCCGCCAGGGTAGCCCGGCAGGCGCTGGGTGAAACCGTGATACGGGCGGCGATCGAGCGCAGCCTGGACCACTACCTGCACACCGGGATTACCTCATCCAACATCCGCACCCGGCAGTTCACGGTCGCGCCGCCCGCGCCGGGCGTGCTGCCCGAGCAGCTGGCCGGTGAGGTGCAGGACTGGGCCTGGGCCGAGCACCAGGTCGTGCTCCAGGCCATCGCCCAGGCCGCCGCAGCGGGCTTCATCACCCGCGCCTGGCAGCTGTTCCATGACCAGGCCTGGCGGGTGGGCGGCGAGGGGTACTGGGCCGATATCTCGGCCGTCGGCCAGGCCGTGCTGACCGCCGCCGAGGCCGCCGGGGACCAGGTCGCGCTGGGCTGGACCCACGCGATCATCGGCAGGTCCGGCGCGCTCACCGGCGCGCATGACGAGGACCGCGCCCACCTGGCCCGGGCTCTGGACCACTTCCGGCGGGCCGGTGATCTGTCCGGCCAGGCCTGCACGCACCAGTTCGCCTGCCGGGCGTACGGCATGAAACGTGACTGGACCGAGGCGGTCGCGCACGGCGAGCAGGCCCTGGCGCTGTACCGGCAGACCTGCGACCAGTTCGGGCAACGCTGGGCCCTGGCCGCGCTTGCCGAATGCCATGCGCACCAGGGGACCTGCGAACTGGCCCGCGGTTACGCCCGGCAGGCCCTCGAAGCGGACCCCGAGGCCAACGACCCCATCATGTCTGCCATGGCGTGGGACGCGCTGGGCCTGGCGCACTCCGGGCTCGGCGAGTCACGCCAGGCGATCACCTGTTACCGGCAGGCCCTGGCCTTGGTCCGCGGGCGGAAGCAGCCGCTGGCCCGCGCGATGCAGATCAGCCTGCTAGCCGCGTTCGGCGATGCCTGCCGCGCCGACGGCGACCTGCCGGCCGCCGTCGAGGCCTGGCGGCAGGCGCAGCAGACCCGCCGCGACCTGGGATTGCCGGAGAGCCGGGGGATCCGCGCCAGGCTCGAGCAGGCCGCCCAGCCCAGCCCGGCGGGCTGATCGTCAGGATCCCGCGCCCGCCGCTTTCCGGCGCGCTCCGCCGGCCACCACCCGCAGGTTCCCCGATCGCCGTGCCCGGCCTGCCTGGGCACGGCGAGCTCCTGACCGGCCGCAAACGGAATTGACAACCGTGGCCAGCGACAGACAGCGGCATACAGGCCAGCACATAAACATTCAGGCACGCAACTTCCGCTCATCGGCTAGATTCGTGCATCAGCTGACGGGCTGTGCGTAGCGGCATACTGATCAACCGGTTCGGTGCGGCACCAGATGGCGCCTGGGCGGTCAGGTTTCCGGCCCTGTCGGCGGATATCGCATGTCGTCATACCATCCCGCAGCGCTGATAGGACCGGCGTGCCCAGGCGGGCCTGCTATGACATGCTCCGGGCCGCCGGCAGAAGGCTGGTGGCGTGGATGTGTGCCCTAGGCCATGCGGGCGCGTGCGGTAGCTGATCGTTCAGGGGCAATAAGGCAGGAGGCAGTCAGGACCAAAGCCCCTGACCCGGCCTGGCCTCGGTGGCGGTATGCCTGGAGTGGAGGTGGGAACAGTGATCACCGTGCTTACCGTTGATGCAGCGCTCGAGCACGTCGGCGCGATCTTCCGCGAGCAGGCTGACCGGGGCGATATCACTGCTGCCGAGCGTGACCTGCTGATAGATGGCGCCATTCTGCTCGCCATGCACGTGGACGAGCTGGCCCAGAATGGCAGCGTCGGCGCGCATTCCGGCTGGCCGGAGGGGGCGCTGCCGGGACCGGCCGGGCGGCATGAACGACATGCGGTCGCGGCAGCCGCCTGAACTGACGCATCGTCCGGGCGCTTCTGAGCGGCGGCGGATGCATGTCATGGCAACGTTTACGCACGGTAGCAGGATGCGGGGACGCGGGCCGCGGGCGTGGACCGGTTCGTGGACCGGGTCAATGGATAGTCCCAGCGCCGTAAGTGCCATCCGTGCCATTTCCCGTACTATCGGTGCAGCCAGCGCGTGCGCGGGCAGGGACCGTAGTAATGCGTAGGTCATCGGTTCGATTCCGATAGGCGGCTCAGGAGGCGTTGCAGGTCAGAGGCTCATTTCCGGCTGTAGCGATGATCATGGATCTCAGTCCGTGGACCGAGTGACTCGGTCCACGAAAGTGACAAACGCGGCATTTCGCCCGCCTGATGGCGGTTACACTGAGTCATCTTTTCGGAGCGGCTAGCGCGCACGGTGCACGATTCCATACTCTTCGTGACGATAGGGTCATGTCATCGGCCGCCATCCAGAGGGGCAACAACAGGCTGGGCTATCGCTTCTCGCGGTCGCGTAGCGTGACAGGCGGCATATTGCAGTCGGTTCGAACAATTTTAGATCGCCGACTCGGTGCTCAAGGATCGTTAGGTGCAGGCGTCGCGTACGGCGCACATATCAGCCCATTCCTGCGCGCCAGTCTGAGCCGACTCGGAGGCTGGCCGTCGGTTTCAGGGGTTGGCAAGAAGAAAGAAGCGGGTTCTCAGACGGCCGCCACAAATCGTCTGGCCTGGCATGCTCCGGCTCAGATGGCGGGCAGTCCTGGACCGGCATGAGTCCCGCTGTGCGGGGCTGGCCTGCACAGCGGGACGAGACGGGAAATGGTCAGTATCTGGTGCTGACGGTGACCGGGAGCTGGCCGGGCGGCCCGGTCACGGTGATGGTTCAGGGCTGGCTTGGGTTAGCTGACGGGTTCGGTGGACTCGAAGGCCCCGGCGGACGATGTCCACACGAGCGTGGCGTGGCCGGGGACGGTGAGGTTGAGGCTGGCGGCGGCCGACGTGGCGTCGCCGACCAGGACGGCCGGGCCGAAGCCGGCGCCGGGCGGACTGGTGAAGGTGACCAGTGAGTGCACCGTGGCGTCGAAGTCCGCGATGACGAAGGTGCCGGCGGTGTCGGCGGCTGACCGGAGTCCCTCGCTGAGGAAGTCGCCGGTGAGCAGGGCCGGCGTCCAGGTGGCGGACCCGGCCGGCAGCCGGGATGCGTAGTAGGAGGTGACGTACTGGCCCTGGGCGTTCAGGACGGCTTCCTCGCAGGTCACGACGGCGTCGCCGGCGCCGTCGATCGCGGCGCTGAACGCGTCGGTGCAGTTGACGTCCTGCGGGCCGCTCCAGGTGCCGGCCGCGGTGCGGGCGGCGGCCAGGCCGTTGGCCGCCCCGGCCCAGGCCACCACGGCCTGGCCGGCGCTGTTGAGTGCGACCTGCGGCTGGCTGTCGGTGTGACCGTAGCTGGACGGGCCGACCATCACCGGCGCGGTGAACCCGCCCCGGATGGTGCCGGAGTCGGCCCAAGCCGCGTGCGCCACGGCGCCCCAGGTGATGACGACGGCCCCGGCCGGGTTGACCGCCATCTGGATCGGCCCACCGGTCGTGGTCAGCGTGACCGGTGCGGTCCAGCTGCCGCCGGCCGGGAGGCGGGCGGCGTAGACCGGCCCGGTGGGGCCGGTGCCGGTGGCCGCACCTTTCCAGGCGATGACGGCGTCGCCGGCGGCGTCGGTGCCGATCAGCGGCGCGGAAGCGGCATTGCTGCCGACCGTGACCGGGGCGGACCAGGAACCGCCCGGCGGCTGGACGCTGGCCTGGATGACCGGCGCCGAGGCGGTGCCGCCGATCCAGGCGGCCACCGCCTGCCCGCCCGGGGCCAGCGAGGTGACGGCGCCGGTGCCGCCCTGGCTGACCGCGACGGGGGCGGACCAGGTTAGCCCGTTGGCGCTGGAGCTGACGGCGGGACCGGTCCCGGTGACCACGAGCTGGGCACCGGACGGGTTCTCCGAGAACCCCGCTGCGGCGGGCAGCGTGATGGGCGAGGACCAGGAACCGGCGGCTTGCGCGGGCACGGCGGCCAGGATCGCGGCACAGGCACCCGCGAGCACGGGCAGCACGGAAACACTACGGCGAATGAACGAAGACATGGCACACCCATTTCTGGCGGGGTCCGGGGATGAGTACGGTGATCACGGGTTGTGCCAGCCGCCCGCTGCGCGCGGCGCCTGGCGGCGGTCCTGAACTGGCCGGGAGCTACGCGGTGATGCCGGCAGGAGCCAGGATGGCCGCTGCGCCCCAGCGTCTGGATGTCACGATGTTGTCTCCCTTCGCCTGGCTGATCACGCTTCGCCGGGTGGCGAGCGTCATCGCCGGGGGTCAGGCAATGGGGGGCCGCGGGCCGAAGTGGGGCAGCCGGGCGCTGAGGGATGGCCGGGGCACCGCCGCCCCTGTCGCACCGGCAGGGCAGCGGCCAGCCGCGCGCCCGCCGGATCAGCGCGCGCGGCAGCTACAGGCATGATTAATGGATCCCGCTCCCGGCCACATCAATCACCACGGCCCGCGCCGCAAAACGGTTCACGGCCGCGCTGCCCGGCATCAGGCGTTCATGCCCTCCTCGCCTGACGGCCGCCCACGCCCACCCGCCGAGGTGACCGGCATGCATATTCCGCCTGAAGGTCTCACACAAGCCTGGCGGCTCGCGGGCGCCGGGCCGCTGGCAAGGCCGCATGTCGACCCTGACTGGTCACCCGCGCTCGCTTCAGCGGCTGCTCGCGGGTCCGGCAAGCAGGCATAGGCCGAAGGCACCGCGCGCCCCGCATCCGGTCATGCCGTCGGCTGATCGAAGTCGGCTCCCGCACCATAATCGCCTGTCACGAAAGCACAGGATCGCCGGAGACCGCGCCTGATATCCGTCCAGGTCGGCGGGCTGATCGCGTCACCGTCGGCAGACGTCACCGGTGGCTGCTGGAGTGGGTGTGCGACGATGCCGGGATTGGGCGAAGCGCCACCGGAACCAGTGCTGCAGGCAGCCGCAGCGTTCGGGCCGGACGCGCGCAGGTTGTGTCGGCTGTTTTTCTGCGGCGCGTTCGCCGCCAAGGTGCTGCTCGTGCACGGCAGGCGGCTGCCTGGGCGGCCCTGCCGACGGCCGGCGGAACGCTCGCGATCATCGTCGGCGTCCTGTAATGCACCTCGGCGCTGTGGTCCTGCAACGGTTACCAGCTACTTCACGTGGGCCTGGGAGTTCCGAGGATGTGCCAGCCGTGCGCCCGAGCCAGGTGTGACGCGTCCGGTGCGGTGGTGGCAGCAGCGGTCTTCCGGTCAGCCGAGCCGGGCCATGCTGGCCGCTGTGCGGTCGAACCAGGCAGCCGCGCGGTCCGTGCATGTAGTGGAGGAGTATCTTCGCTGGCCGCTTGCGGGCGCTCTCACCGCAGCAGGCCAGCCTCTTCCGGCACCGGCCGCAGGCGGACCAAGGGAGGCCGTGGTGAGACGGGCGAGACGGACCACCAGGACAGCGCTCAGGCTCGCGGACACCGCGAGCACCCCAATGCCTTTACCACGCGGACTCACCGGCTGCGCCGGCCGGCCGGAAACCCGGCAATTCACCCCACTATCTGACCCTGAGCGCCAGACCAGGCAGGACCGAATAGGAGAGCACCATGGTATGGCTAAGAAGAGTCCATCTTGTCCCACTGGCAGCGCTGGCGCTGGCCGCCGGGCTGCCCGCCGCCGCTACCGCCGCCCCGGCGGCCGCGGCGACCACGACCACCTACACGATCACCAATCTGGGCTCGCTCGGGTCCGGGGGAACCCAACCTGCGGCGATCAACGCCAGCGGCCAGGTGACCGGGTTCTCGGACACGTCCACGAGCGTCGCCGAACGCTGCCCCTATCCCCGGGGGACGTGCCACTTCCACCCCCAGCATGCGTTCCTGTGGAGCAACGGCACGATGACCGACCTGGGCAGCCTGGTCGGCGCCGACGGGGGCAGCTCGGGGTCGGCGATCAACTCCTCGGGCGAGGTGGCCGGCGTGTCGAGCACCGCGACTAAAGGCGTAGGGAACGCGGTGGTGTGGACCGGGACGAAGATGGTCGACCTGGGCGCGCTGGCCCCGCTGTCCTCCGGGTCCTCGAGCACCGCGGGCGGGATCAACGACTCCGGCCAGGTGGCCGGCTACTGGGAAGACAGCACCGGCGCCGACCACCCCTTCCTGTACAGCAACGGCACCATGACCAGCCTGCCCGAGCCCGGCTACGCCACCGCCCAGGGGGCCACGGGTTGCACGGCCGGCGACATCAACAACAACGGCCAGATCCTCGGCGGCTGCAAGGACGCCAGCGGCACCCACCACACGGTGCTGTGGCAGAACGGGACGGTCACCACCGTGAACACGCTCGGCAGCCTGCAGGACATCTTTGCCTTCGCGATCAACAACAACGGCCAGATCATCGGCCAGGGGACCACCAGCACCGGCGCCACCGTCTATTTCCTGGACAGCAACGGCACGGTGACCAACCTCGGGAGCTTTGATCCGCTGTTCGGGATCAACGACAACGGCGTGATGATCGGCTGCAACGGGTCCGGCAGCTGCACCTTGATCGATAGCGGCGGGACGGTGCAGGACCTCAACAACCTGATCCCGGCCAATTCCGGCTACGACCTCGAGATCGCGTTCGCGATCAACGACAACGGGCAGGTCGTCGCCACTGCCAACTCCTCCGAAGCCGCCGTGCTGCTGACCCCCAACTGACCACCCCAGCCAGCCGGCCGCTCAACGTTGCCGCCGGCCGCACGCGGCCCGCCGCGGCCCTCCTGCCCGGGCCAGACCCGGCGGAGCCCCTGGCCGTGACCCGGAGAGCGCGGGTCACGGCCAGGCTGGTTTCAGTCGAGTCCGGTCGTTCCGCTGCTGCCCGGCCGGCGTATCACGCCCTGTTGGGCAAACCACATGTTCCCGTCACACGGCAGGGCTCACCCCGCGATAGCACCCGAGATACCGAGCTCGCCAGTTCAGGCTCTGGTGGGCGCGGATGGGCAGATCGCTAGCTCTTGGTCACGTGACGCAGGCCTGCTCGTCCGCCGCCAGGGGGGTCTTCGCCGGGTAACGGGACGGAAGCTGGCCCGGCGGCATCGGGGGGCGTGCCAGGGCGCAGCGGGATAGCCACCAGGACCGTGCCGCCGGCGGTGATGTCGAAGCCGGCCAGGCTGCCCGCCGGGAACGGCACGGAGGCGGGGTACCACGCGTGCGGGTCGCCGCGGGTGACGGTCCAGCTGCCGCCGGCCGCCTGGTGCCCGCTTGCGGTGGTGGCCCAGATCTGGCAGCGGGTGCCGGGCGGAATGTCGCTGACGCTGGCCTCCAGCTCGGTCCCCCACGGCTGCGGCATATACCGCACCGCCGCGCGGGCCCCGGTCCCCGCGTTGAACCCCCCGGCCACCCACCAGCTCGACGCCGCGGGGCGCGGCGGCGGGCCAGGGTGCAGCACACGTGGTGCCCATCCCGCGGCTGCGGCGGCGGCCAGGACCGCGGCGGCCGCCGCCAGGGCTCGCCGGCGCCGGCGGCGAACCGCGGCCACCCGGCCGATCAGCCCCTCCACCAGCGCCTCCGGAGGCCCGGACGGATCGTCCGGCGACTCTCGGGACAGCTGCGCGACGGTGGCGGCAGGCACCGCGCGCAGCAGGGCAGGCAGCCCGGCCAGGCCGGCGACCTCCTCCCGGCAGCGGCGACACGACGCCAGGTGGCCGCTGATCCTGGCGCGGTCGGCCGGGGCGATCGCGCCGAGCACGTAGACGCCCAGCTCGGGGCGGATCTGTGCGCACGGGCCGGGGCCGCTCACCGGGGCACCTCCGGGTCCCAGCGGGCAGTCACGGCAGGCCTCCCGGCCCGTGGCGGCGGCTGTCACGGGCCGGTGTTGGTGATCCCTGGACGGCCATGATCAACACCTGCCCTACCCCGTAACACGGTCAAGACCGCCCTGGAGTTCACGGCCAGCGCACAGGGCCTGCGCCTGGGGTCTGCAGGGCGCGGCACGTCACCGACCGGGCGCAGGTTCGCGGGGTGCGGATCCCGCCGCACGGTCCGTGTCCGGCCTGGATACCCCGCGTGAGGACGGCTCATCAGCACCACCAGCATCAGCGCCTGGCTGGCTGGTACCTGCCTACGATGGGGTCGTGGGCGGATGCGGCGGGACCTGTGCCATCGCCGCCGCGGCGGTGACCGGCTGTGTGGTGCTGGTGGCCGCGGGATGCGCGGGCGGGCCGCCTGCGGCGCCAGTGCCATCCGGGCATGACGCCCCGCATGCGTCGCCAGTGGCGGGGACTGCCGCGGGACCCGGGCGGCGGGCGCTGGCCGCCAGGTACCTGGCGTTTGCGGCGGCGGGCAACCGCCGGCTGGAGGCCGATTTTGACCGGCTGAACGGGCCCGACCGGGCAGATCTCGCCGCCGCGCGGGCCGACCTGCGAAATGTGGCCGCCACCGAGCGCTTGTTCGATCAGCGGCTGGCCCGCATCGCCTTTCCCGCGGGGACGGAGAGGATCGCCTGGTTGCTGGTCATGAGCAACCAGGCCCGGTCCGGGCTGACCGCGGCCGCCGCGGGCTCGGCGTCGCTGTCCCGGCTGTCCGCGTCCGAGCGGCAGCTGGCCGCGGCCAACGGGCCGGTCGAAGACGCGGTCATCGTCCTCCCCAGCCGCCTCGGCCTGCCGCCGCCGGACACCAGCTGAAGTGACGTCTCTCACCGGTGACCTGCCGTGGCCCCATCGCGGGTCGCCGCGCAGGCACCACATGGTGCCAGATGGATTCCTCATCCCCGCCCGGCTTGTGGACCCGCAAGGCACCGGTGATCAGGGTCAGCCCTCGTGTCAGGCCCCGGGACACCCGCCTGCGCCGGGACCTGCACCTGGACCATGGGCGTCACCGGCGACAACGGCCAGCAGGCCACCCCAGCAGTTCACCATCACCATCCGGCCCGGATCGCCACACGGCAGCCGCTCGGCCCCCGCACGTGCGGCGCCGGGCGGCTGCTGCCCGCCCGGTGGGGAGCGACCGGGCAGGCACCGGGCCAGCGCAGGGCACCGGCCCGCCAGCTCAGCGCGCGTCAGTACCCGTAGCCGCCCGCGGCGCTGGGCGAGGTACTGGCCGCGGGCGCCGCTGCACCGGACACGGTGACCTCGTGCCAGACCCCGCCTGAAAGGTTCTTCCCGTTGCCGTTGGCCTGCCCGGGGGCGGTGTCCCCGGCGTAGGTATACGGCGGGTGCCCGTCGTAGGTGGCCTGGGTGGTGCCGTCCGGCCGGGTGATGGTGCTCAGCGTGCCGGTCACGCCGGACCCGGCGGTGGCCGGGCCCTTGACCGGCGGCCAGTAGGTCGCGCACGACCCGGTGCACTTGGACGTGGTCGAGGTGTCCGGGACGAACCAGTACAACGTGAAGCCCGCCGAGTTGGTCAGCACCTTGGCCCCGCCGATCGTGGTGCTCATTAGCGTGGTCCCCGATGAGCTCGCGGCCGGGCTGGCTGCTCCGGCTGCGGGCGGGCTGCTGCCCGGGCTGGCCGAGCTCCCGCAGGCCGCTATGGCCAGCACCGCCGCGGCCAGACCGGCGGCGCTCCAGATCTTCCGCATTGCCGTGTCTCCCTCGTAGAGCAGATGAAGCTCTCCTATCGGAGATCACGTGCTACCGGGATCTTTCGTTCACCTCCGTAGAACCATTCCGTCACCTGGCGGCGGGAAGTCCCGGTGACTGCCAGTTCCTGCACGGCCGGTGATCAGCATTTGTCCCCGGGCGGCAGCGCGGGCTGGCACAGATACCCGATCGGCCATCGCGCCGCGTTCAGGCACGTCCGGCGGGCGGGCGGCATCCGTTGATCCTGGGCACGAAGGCGCCGTACGGCCGGGCCGTTGTCTGCTCCCGGCGATTTGTGTCGGGAGCGGTGCGGCGCCGCAGTTGAACCGAACGCCCGCCCGGCCCGTTCCAGAAACGGATAGGTGTCTTCGCTGGCCCTGCCGGGCGCTCTCACCGCATTCAGCCAGCACCGGGCATCGGCCGCGTACATGGCTGCGCGGCCGGAGGGTGCTGCCAGCGGTGAGAAGGACAGCGAGCATCGCCGTGGTGGCGACGGGGCCTGCACCGCCCGGCCCCGCCCAGGCCAGCCCCCCAGGCCAGGCCACCCCAGGAATCCAGCCCCGCCATCTGGCCGTGAGCACCGCCGCGATGCTTGCTCCCCTCCCTTCGCTCCGGGCCGCGGCCTGAACCCTGGCCGCGGCCCGGAGAGCGCGGGCCGCGGCCAGGCCTTCGAACCTCGGCCCCAACAGGACTAACCAGAGGAGGATCACTGTGAGACAGGCAACCAAAACGGCGCTCGCGGTCGCGGCCGCGGTAACTGTGACGGCGGCGCTGGCGGGGGTGACCGCGGGCCCGGCGTCGGCGAATTACCCGCCGCCGACCCTCCGCCTGCTGTGCACGGCCGCGGCCAATAACGGCACACTGGACGGCAGCGTGTGCGCGCTGCCCTCCGGCCAGACCACCGCGCCCAGCAACTACTCCGCGACCATCGCGGTACGCAAGACCGGCGTCGCCGCCACCATCACCTTCACGATAACCGCAGGCCACCTCCCGCCCGGCCTGACCATGCCCGCCTCGGCCCCCTCCACATCGGGCGGCGTCGTCATCACCGGGAACCCCACCCAGGCCGGGACGTTCAACTTCACCATCAAGGCGACCGGCGGGGGCCTGACCGCCACGCTGGCCTACCAGATCACCATCACCGTGCAGGGCCCGCCGGACCAGCTGGTGTGCAGCCCAGCGGCCAACGGCGGCTTCCTGGAAAACGGAATCTGCGTACTGCCCGACGCCGTCTCCGGCCAGCCCTACGCCGGGCACCTGCTCACCAGCCACCAGGCCGGCGGCGCGCTCAGCGTCGTCTCCGGCGCCCTGCCCCCCGGCCTGACCCTGCCCTCCACCTTCACCGGCTCCGGCGACACCATCAGCGGCACTGCCAGCCAGCTCACCGGCGGTCAATCCTTCACCGTGCAAGGCACCGGCGACCAGGGCCAGCCCCTGTATCAGGCCTACTCGATCGCCGTGGACCAGAACGTGCCGCTGGCCGTCAACACGACCGTCGGGC
>Ga0187766_10002378_pt1 | contig 11094 bp, 8 predicted proteins | sample 0216_QUI02_MP05__4_FD_132971 | JGI IMG/M metagenome (GOLD analysis project Ga0187766, IMG submission 132971) | Tropical peat soil microbial communities from peatlands in Department of Meta, Colombia - 0216_QUI02_MP05_20_MG | ecosystem: Environmental > Terrestrial > Soil > Wetlands > Peat ... | reverse complement strand
GCGGCCATCTCGGCCACCGCCTTCTCCAGCGGCGCCTGGCGGCGCCCGGCCACCACCGTGAAGGCCCCCGCGCCCGCCAGGCCCAGGGCGATCCCTTTGCCCAGCCCCGTGCCCCCGCCCGTGACCAGCGCCACCTTGCCCGAGAGGTCGAACGACGGTCCCGCCATGCTGCCTCCGCTACGGCCGCCCTAGACGCCGCAGACCGATCCGATGCTTATCGCCAATCGCCCATTGCGGTGTTGCCATCGTAGAACGCCAGGAAGTCCACGCCGCTCCCTCGCTGTTTCTTGGGCCTTCGGCCCGGGAATGGTGGAGTCTTTCGGCATCCCGTTTGGATCTTTCCTTTTCCCAGCGGGTACCCGATGACGTGGAGCAAGGACCGCATCGGCCGCCCCCCTGGGCGCAACACCCACGGAACGGTAACGATCAGCCCGCGCGACCCTTCTCTATCAACGCCTGGAACCTCACGACATTGTCCTCGCCCGCGAAGGCCGCCACCCGCTTGTATGCCGGCTCCATCTTCGCCCGGAATGGGCCGAGATCGGGGCGAGTCACCGCCATCCCGAGCCCTTCCATCTTCTTGATCTGATCCACCTCCTGGTCGGCGATCGTCTTCCGCATGAGATCGCCCGCGGCCGCGCTCTCCTCCCGGAAGATCGTCTGCTGCGCCGGCGTCAGCTTCTTCCACGTGATCGCGCTGGCCGTGTGGATCATGTTGTTGTACACATGCCGCGTGATCGCCAGATGCTTTTGCACCTCATAGTACTTATTGTAGAAGATGACGGCGATGGGGTTCTCCTGGGCGTCAACCACCTTCTGGGCCAGCGCAAGATAGAGTTCCGGAAACGCGATGGCCTGGACCACGCCGCCCAACGCCTCCATCGCCGCCTGGATCTGCAGTTCAGGCGGGGTGCGCACCTTCAGGCCCTTCACGTCGTCGGGCGTGTGGATGGGGCGCAGACCGTTCGTCAGGTTGCGGAAGCCGTATTCCCAATTTCGCAGGAGGATGAAGCCCTGCCTCTCGGCGAGCGGCGCCAGCCAGTCCATCGCCGGTCCGTCCAGGACACGGAAGACATGAGCGGAGTTGTCGAAGGCGAATGGTAACATGACGGCGGCGAAGGCCTTCTCGAAGTTCTGGAGCTGCCCCTGCGTTGGCAGACCCATGTCGATGGTGCCGAGCTTGATCTGTTGGGCCTGCTCTGGGGGGCCGCCGAGCTGGTTGCTGGGGAAGATGTTGATCTTGATGGCGCCACCGGTGCGGGCCTCGACGCGGCTGGCGAACTGCTTTGCCGCAATATTGGAGGGATGGTCCTCCGCGCCAAAGTGGGCGAAGCGGAGCGTGAGCGGAGCCGCCGCCGCGCGCGCCACGTAGGGGGCACCCAGGGCCAGTCCGGCCATGCCCGCGCTGCCCTTGAGAAACGTCCTACGCTCCATGGCATCCTCCTTTGCGATAACGGTGCCGCCCGCTTCCCTCAGGCAGCGCCCGTGCTCCAAGCCCCACCGACACCCCCCCTATCCCTCAGCCGCCAGCGACGGGGGTCGCCCCCGCGAGATCGCGGGCGAGGCCTTAGCCCCGAAACCCCAGGTAGTGCGGCAGGAAAAGCGTGAACCACGGCACGAAGGCCACGATCAGCAGGCCGATGACGATGGTGACCAGGTAGGGCACCATGGCCCGCGAGGCGTCCTCGATCTGCGTCTGCATGATGGCGCAACAGACATAAAAACCGATGCCCGCTAACGGCATGAACCCGCCGATGCCCATGGCGATGATCAGTACCAAGGCGTAGTGCAGTTCGCTTACCCCCACCTGCCCGGCCATGGGCAGCAGCAGCGGTGCGAGCACGTTGAGGGAGGGCAGCCCCTCCAGGAGCACGCCGGCCACGATGAGGAGCGCGATGGAGCCGACCATAAAAATGCTCGTGCTGTTCCGCATGCCGTGCAGCAAGGCGACAAGACGCTGCGGCACGTAGGCCACCGTGAGCGTCCACGAGAAACCCGCAGACGCAGCGAAAATGAAGAGGAGCACTCCGGTGAGGGTCGTGGCGTCGAGCACCGTGCGCACGAAGCTCTGCCAGCCCATGGCCCGATAGGCCCCGATGGCCAGGACGAGACCGTAGATCACCGCGAAGGTGGCTACCTCCGTCGGGGTCGCGATGCCCGCGAGGATGCCCACGAGCAGCATCAGTGGCATCAAAAGCGCCGGCAGCGCGGTGAGTCCCGCTGCGAGCATCGAGCGCGCCGGAACGCGCGGCAAGAGGGGCGTCCCCGCCCGGCGGGCCCGCGCGTAGATGAGGCCCATGAGGCAGACGGCCATCACCGCCGCGGGGATGAAACCGCCGATGAAGAGGCCTGCGATGGATAGCTGGGTGATGGAGCCCACGATCAGCATGGCGATGCTGGGAGGCACGGTCTCCCCCATGACCGCCGCGGCCGCCAGCACGGCCGCCCCCTCGCCCGCGCCATGGCGCTCGCGGATCTGGTCTCGCATCACCGTGCCGACGGCGGCCACGTCGGCGGGCTTGGAGCCGGACAGGCCGGAGACGACGTACATGCTGACCACTGCCACCTGCAGCAGGCCGCCTCGCAGGTGGCCCACGAGCGCCTGGACGAAGCGGACCAGCCTCACGCTGATGGCCCCCCGTTCCATGATCAGCCCGGCGAAGATGAAAAAGGGCACCGCCAGCAGGATGTAGTTCCCGGTGCCGTTCACCATGCTCTGCGGGAGCGACACCAGGGAGGGGGCATTGGTCACCCACAGATACATGGCCGTGGCCAGCAGCAGGACGAACCCCACGGGCACGCCGGCCAGGATCGCCGCGAAGAAGAGAGTCACGGGGGCGACGACGGCTTTGTCGCCCGTGAACCACACCAGCCAGCTGTCGCGGGTCACCATCGCCGCCGCCATCACCACGGCGAATGCGCCCCCCACCGCCCAGGCCCGCCTCCCGTGTTCGCGGCGTAGATGATTGACCGCATACAGGGCGAGCAAGGCTAACCCCACGGTGAGCGGGATCGCGATGGTGGCGGCCGGGACCTGGAAGATGGGGGTGCGCTCGTTCCAGCTCGACGCGATGAATTCGAAGGAGGCAATCCCCGTGACAACCGCAATGAAGAGCACCAGGACATCGGCGAGGGCCAGGCATGCCCGGCGCACTGGGTCCGGGAACCGATTGATGATCAGGCGGATGAAGGCGTGCTCGCGGCGCCGGTATGCGACCGCGCCGCCGATGAATGCGATGATCGACAGCACGAAGCGCGCCACCTCGTCCGCCCACAGGAAGGAGGTGGTGAAGAAGATGCGGGCCAGCACGTTGGCGAGCACGATCCCCAGTTCCCCCAGGAGGGCAACAACCAGTACGCTGTCCGCACAGGTGTCAATGGTACGGAGGGCCAGGCTGGGGCGCGCGCCCGGGATTTCCGACACGATGCCAATCGCAGCATCCGTCGGGAGGTTCATGGCATCTGCCTGGGCTGAAGTGAAGCCCCGCGACTCGCGATGCTCTGCTCCCTGTCTTGCCGTCGGTTTGGCCACCGGTTCGTTTCTCCATCGCCTCCGCGAAGGTCTTCGCGGCCAGGTGAGCCGGCTCGCCCCGTGGGTAGAGCACGCAAACCCGCTCTGAAGGACGTGGGCCCCGCCCGTCCCCGGCGACCCGGACAGGGAGGACCAGCGCCGCCAGCACGCCCTCCGTGCTGGGAATCCGCCGGCGCGTCCTCGCGACCCGGCACCCCTTTCGCCCGCCGGTGTCCCGTCGCGGGATGCCGAAGACCCCGTTTTCGACCGCTCGCGCCGAGGCCCCGATGGGCCCCGTGCGAAAGAGACCGTTGCCTGCCAGACGCATCGGCTGCCGCGAGCGAGGCCGCGCTCTCCTGATCAACCCTCCGCCTCGCCCGCCGAACCATCCCCGGTTTCTGGGGCCTTCGAGCCGGGAATTGGGCAGGTTCTCAAAATCCTGCCCGCTGGTGGTTCCGGACAACCTGGCCAGGCGTCCCCCACAGGCCGCGGGCGCCCGGCGCCGGGGGATGGCCGACAGGTTTGGCATGGCGGAGCGGCCCTTGGGCCCGTGGGCCCTCTTCCGTCACTTCAGCAGGCCGTGCTTCCGCATGAGGTCCAGGTAGTCGGGGCGCGGCGGCGCGAAGATGTCGATCCCCTTGAACCCGGTGGGGGTGCGCCCGCCGTGGGGGACGTTGGGCGGGTGCACGCACACGTCGCCCGCCCTCATGGTGAACTCTTGACCGCCGCAGATGTGTTCCTCGGAGCCTTCCAGGATGACGAGGATCTGCTCGGCCGGGTGGCTGTGGATGGGGAAGGTGGCGCCCGGCGGCTGCTCGATGAAGCTGCACAGGATGTTCTGCCCCGCGATGAAGCGGGTGCCCACCTTGTCCGTCAGCGGGACCAAGGGGATGTCCGCGATGCGATAGTAGTACTTGGGCGTCTCGTCCGGCATGGTCGCCTCCTTTTCAGGCGCTCGCCCCTCCCCCCGCCAGCGGGCGGCGGGCGGGGCGCGGGGCGCGGGGCGGCTAGAACAGTTTGAAGCGTCCGGCGAACTCCGGCTGGACCGTGACCTGCGTGAAGACGCGGTCTTGCTCCTCCCGGACTGCCGCCATCATCCAGAGGAACCCGGTGCACGTCCCGGGGGAGGCCACGTTGGAGTGGTAGCCTTTCTTGATGGCCACGGCGTCCCCCTCCCAGACAGGGACCACCATCTCCATGTCCTTCGCGTCGGTGTAGTTGAGGTGCAGGGCGAAATTCGGGCCCGGCATGTCGATGTACAGGTAGATCTCCTCCTTCTCTTTGTGGTGATCGTGGGGCGGCCAACTGGTCCAATTCCCATCCTTGCTGAAGGTCACCCCCGCCAGGAGCCGCCCCGCCCGGACATTGCCCTCCCCGATGAGCGTGTGCAGGGTGCGGGCATACGGCTCGACCCCCGCCTTCCGCACCAGCTCGGGATCCTTCAGGACGTCCTCGAACCGGACGAACTGCACGGGGTACTTCTTGCTGGAGGGCGCCGCGAACTCCGCCAGATCGAAGGCCCCCGCCGAAGCCGCCGTGCAGCGGCTGTCCCGCGGCAGGTAGAGGGCGTCGTACTTGCCCAGCGAGTACGTATGGCCGTCCACCCGGAGGGTCCCCGTTCCGCCGAGGCAGACGAACCCCGTCTCCTCGTCTCCGGATTCGACGTCCACCGCGCCGCCGCCGGGGCCCAGGACGATGCGGCCGTACCGGAGATACTCCAGCCCGCAGTTATATTGATGGATGACGCGTTTCCGGCCCTGCCCCCGGTGCGTCCCTCGAAACAGCCAGGCGTGTCCCATGGGTTCCCCCCCGTATCTTGCTGGATGGAGCAGCGCGGCCCTTCTGGCGCCGGAAACCGTCGTCCCCGCTGCGTTTCCCTGTCAGGAGGCGGGTCGCTTCCCGCGCACGGCGCGTCACGGCGTGGATCTCGTCCCTGATCCCCCGCTCCTGATGCACGTACGCGGGGAAGGTGACGCTGATGACGGCGACGGTCTCCCCCTCCCCGTTTCGGATGGGCGCCGCCACGCACATGATCCCCCGCGTGATCTCCTCTCGGTCCACCGCATAGCCGCACCGCCGCACCCGCTCCAGCTCGCGCTCCAGGAGGACCGGGTCGGTTATGGTGCGGGGTGTGAAGGCCTGGAGGCGACGCCCGAGGATGCGCCGTCGCTCGGCCGGCCGCATCCCCGCCAGCAGCACCTTCCCCATGGCTGTGCAGTGCAGCGGGAAACGCTTGCCGACCTCCGAGTACAGCTTGACATCGAAGGTCCTGAGGGATTCCAGCTTGTCCAGGTAAACCCCGGCGTCCCCGCTCAGGACGCCCAGGTGGCAGGTGTGCTGGGTTTCGGCCCGTAAGTTGAGGAGCAGCGGGCGGACGTAGGACTTGAGGTCGAAATGGGACGTGACGGCCGATCCCAGAAACGAGAGCTTGAGGTCGCCGTAGTACCGTCCGCCCTCTTGGTCGAACCGGAGATAGCCCGCGCCCACCAGGGCCTTCAAGACGCGATGCGCGGTGGCCTTCGGCAGGCCGGTCTTGGCCACCACCTCGGAGTAGGCGAGCCCCCCCTCCTGATGGGAGACCACGGTCTCGAGGACGGAGAGGATCTTGGCGACGCTGCTCATGCTGCAGGGTTCCCCGCGTTCCTGTCCGGGGGGAGGGCGAGCCTCGGGCCGATGGGCTGGTTCCAAATATGAAACTAAGTTCCCTATGTGGAAAACTTAGGCCAGCCCTCTGCCCGCGTCAAGCCCCTTTTTCGGCAGCCTCCCCCCGGGAGGCCTCCCGGCGCGCCGTGGGCCCACCCGACACCGGCGGCCTGTTTCCGGGCTGGAGACCCATTTCTTCAGTTCCCATAGGCTCTGGACCCTCGATGGGGTAGAGGGGGTCTCCATGCAGGGCCTTCGTGCGCCAGGGCCGCAAGCGTCGCGCGGAGAGGGCGGGCGCCGCTGGAGGGCGGCCGGGCTCCCCGCTGCGGCGGCTAGCCCCACGGCCGCTGCCGCCCAGGGAGCGGGGGGTGCCAGGCTTTTCGGCGGCCTCCTACAGGGTCAGGTAGCCGCCGTCCACGTAGATCGCCTGGCCCGTCACGTAGTCCGCGGCCGGCGAGGCCAGGAACACGGCGGCCCCGGCCAGGTCTTCGGGCACGCCGAACCGCCCCAGGGGATGCCGCGCGAGGATCCGGTCGTGCCATTCTTGGTTCTGGAAGAGCGCGTCCGTCATCTCCGTGCGGAACCAGCCGGGGCCGATGGCGTTCACCGTGATCTTGTGCGGGGCCCACTCCACGGCCATGGACTTGGTGAGCTGGGCCACGGCCGCCTTGCTGGCGCCGTAGGGGGCCACGTTGGGCAGCCCCCGCTCAGAGGTGAGGGAGACGATGTGGATGATCTTGCCCCCGCCCTGGTCCTTCATCACGCGGGCGGCGGCCTGCGAGCAGAAGAAGAGCCCCTTCAGGTTGGTGGCCATCACCTCGTCCCAGTCGCGCTCGGAGAACTCCAGCATGGGACCGCGCCGGTTGATGCCGGCACCGTTCACGAGGACGTCCAGCCGGCCGTGCCGCGAGCGCACGGCGTCCACCAGGCGGCGCGCCTCGTCCGCACTGCTCACGTCGCCGGCGAGCCAGGCGCCCTTGCCCCCGGCCCGCGCCATCTCGGCTACGGCCGCCCCCAGCGGCGCCTCCCGCCGCCCCGCCACCACCGTGAACGCGCCGGCCCCGGCCAGGCCCAGGGCGATCCCCTTGCCCAGCCCCGTGCCTCCGCCCGTGACCAGCGCCACCCTTCCCGAAAGGTCGAAAGACGGTCCCCCCATGGCCACTCCGCTCCGCTGCGAGAAGCTTTGAGCCATCAGCCATCGGCGTGAGAAAGCGCCGGCTCAGCGTTTGACCAGGACCTTGAACTCGCGCGCCTGGGGCGAGAGCAGCAGGTCGAAGGCCTGCTGTAGCTCCGCCGGCGCCACCACGCGCGAGATGAGGGGCTTCAGGTCCACGCGGCGGGAGATGGCGAGGCGCAGGGCCTCCTCGAACTCGTAGGCGTAGCCCACCATGCCCACCAGGCGCAATTCGCGCCCCACGATCTGCATCATGTCCAGCGTGGCCGTCGGCTCCTCGTAGATCCCCACGGCCACGGCCGTGCCGCCCTTGCGCAGGGCGGCCAGGCAATTGCGCAGGGGCTCGGCGTGCCCCACGCACTCGAAGGCCGCGTCCACGCCCTGCCCGTCCGTGGCCTCGCGGATGGCCGCCACCGCGTCCTCGCGGCGGCCGTTGATGGCCACGTCCGCCCCCAGGCGGCGGGCCATCTCCAGGCGATGGTCCTGCAGGTCTACGGCGAGGACCTGGCCGGCCCCCGTGATGCGGGCCACCTGGAGCACCAGCAGCCCCACCGGCCCCACGCCGAACACGGCCACGCGGGACCCGGCGGCCAACGGCGCCTGGTTCACGGCGTGCAACGCCACCGAGAGGGTCTCGATCATCGTGCCCTCCTCGAAGGAGAGCGATTCGGGGAGGGGGTACACCCAGTCCTCGTCCCGCAGGACGAACTCCGCGAAGCCGCTGCCGCCGGCGCGGTGGATGAACGTCATCTGATCGCACCGCTGGGGCTGGCCGCGCCGGCAGGCGGCGCAGCGGCCGCACGAGAGGAGGGGGTTCACGCACACGCGCTGGCCCACCTCCAGCCCCCGCACGGCGCTCCCCACCTTCCGCACGATGCCGCTGAACTCGTGGCCCACGCCGGCCGGCAGGGGGGCCGCCGGGTGCCTGCCCTTGAAGATGTGCAGGTCCGACCCGCAGATGCCGCACACGCGGGTCTCGATGAGCACCTGGCGCGGCTCCGGGTCGCCCAGGGTGAGTTTCTTGTAGGCGATCACCCCTGGCCTCTCCACGATGGGACTCTGCACCTCGACGGCCATAACGGCTCTCCTCCGCTGAAGGGGGAAGGATCGGTCCCTCGTCCGGCCTCAGCCCGCAGGGGCCAGGTGGCCCTGCAGGCGGGGGAGCAGGCGGGAGTAGCGGCGCTGGGTCTTGTCGTTCTTCACGGCGATGGCCGTGGCCTTGCGCGTGCCCACCAGCGCCAGCAAGCGCCGCGCCCGGGTGATGGCCGTGTAGAGGAGGTTGCGCTGCAGCAGCACGAAGTGGTGCGTGTGGATGGGCACCACCGCCGCGGGGTACTCGCTGCCCTGGCTCTTGTGCACGGTGATGGCGTAGGCCAGGGTCAGCTCGTCCAGGTCGCCGAAGTCGAAGGGGATCACCCGGTCGTCGAACCGGATGTGGACCTCCTGTTCCTCCGGGTCGATGCGCTGGATGCGCCCGATGTCGCCGTTGAAGACGTCCTTGTCGTAATTGTTGCGGAGCTGCATCACCTTGTCGCCGGTGCGGAAGAGGCGGGCGCCCCGCACCACCTCGGTGCCCCGCGGGTTCAGGGCGGCCTGCAGGGCCGTGTTGAGCTGCCCCGCCCCGATGGGGCCGCGGTGCATGGGGGTGATCACCTGGATGTCCTCCCAGGGGTCCAGGCCGTGGCGGCGCGGCAGGTCCCGCGTCACCAGGTCCAGGATGCGGCGCTGCACCGCCTCGGGCTCCTCCTCCTCGCAGAACAGGAAGTCGCCGCCGCCGTCCCGTGGGGCCAGGGGCATGGCCCCCTGGTTCACCCGGTGGGCGTTCACCACGATCTGGCTGGCCTCGGCCTGCCGGAAGATCTCGGTGAGGTGGATCACCTCGGCCACGCCGGAGGCGATGACGTCCTTCAGCACGGTGCCGGGGCCCACCGAGGGGAGCTGGTCCACGTCGCCCACCAGCACCAGCCCGGCCTGGAGGGGCACGGCCCGCAGCAGCGCGTACGTCAGCGGCAGGTCCAGCATGGACGCCTCGTCCACCACCACCCAGTCGGCCTCCAGCGGCCGGTCCAGGGTGCGTTGGAACTGCCCGTCCCGCGGGCTGAACTCCAGGAGGCGGTGCAGCGTCTTGGCCTCGCGCCCCGTGGCCTCGGCCATGCGCTTGGCCGCCCGCCCCGTGGGGGCCGCCAGGGCCACGCGCAGCTTCTTGGCCTCCAGGATGGGCAGGAGGCAGCGCAGGATCGTGGTCTTCCCCGTGCCCGGCCCGCCGGTGACCACCACCAGCTTGCGCTCGATGGCCTTGCGGATGGCCTCCCGCTGCTGCGAGGCCAGCGTGATGCCGCCCCGCTCCTGAGCCCACTGGAGCGCCTTCTCCAGGTCGATGGGCACCTGCAGGCGCGGCGCGCGGGCGATGTCCCGCAGGCGCTGCGCCGCCCGCACCTCGGCCTGGTAGAGCGACTGGAGGTACGCGCCGGGGCCGTCCGGCCCGTCCTCCACGACGATGCGCTCCTGCTCCTGCAGCGACTGGAGGGCCGCCTCCACGGCGGGCGCCTCCACCTCCAGCATCTCGGCGCACTCCTCCACCAGGCCGGGCCTCGGGAAGTAGAGGTGCCCCGCCTCCGTGAGTTCGTTGAGCGCGTGCACCACGCCGGCCTGGGCGCGCCCCGGAGAGTCCTTCGGCACCCCCAGCTTCTGGGCGATGCCATCCGCCGTCTTGAAGCCGATGCCGTAGATATCCTGGGCCAGGCGGTAGGGATCGTCCTTCACCACCGCGATGCTGTCCTGCCCGTACTGTTTGAAGATCTTCACGGCGTAGGCGGGGGAGACGCCGTGTTCCTGGAGGAACAGCATCACCTGCCGGATCTCGCGCTGTTCGTGCCAGGCCCGGCAGATGCGCTCGTGGCGCACGGGGCCGATGCCCTCCACCTCCAGCAGGCGGTTGGGCTGCGCGTCGATGACGGCGAGGGTGTCCAGGGCGAAGGCCTCCACCAGACGCTTGGCGAACACGGGCCCGATCCCCTTGATCAGGCCGGAGCCCAGGTAGCGTTCGATCCCCAGGAGGGTGGAGGGGGTGACCGTCTCGAACCGGTCCACCTGGAACTGCTCGCCGTACTTCTTGTGGACGGTCCAGCGGCCGTGCAGGCGCAGCGTCTCACCGGGATTCACGGCGGGGAGGTTGCCCACGATGGTGGTCAGGTCGCGGCGCCCGGGCACCTGCACCCGGCCCACCACGTACTGACTCTCCTCGTTCACGTACGTGATGCGCTCCAGCGTGCCCTGGATGGTGCTGTACGTCGCCTCGGCCACCCCCACCCTCCTGGTTGCACCCTACGCTAGCGCCACCCCCCTTCGTCGGTCAACAGAAATGCCCCTCCGCTACGTCAGAAGTCCGTGGATGGATCCTGCCCGTTCCCGCGCTGCGGGCCCGACTCAGGGAACGTGCTTTGCGGCTGCCAGTTGCACCGGGTCTTGGGCGTCCAGTCGGGAACGGGAACGGGTGCGGGAACGGGCACGGAGAGTGAAGCGTTCTTCGGACTCAGGTGGCCAGGGCGAACCCAATGCGTGCGTTAGATGACGCCGAAGGGGGTCCCGGCGCCCGTGGCCGGCCAGGCACAAACACTGGGGTCTTTGGCTGCACCGACGATTTCCATCGTCCCGTAGAACCTTGGTATCAGGGGGCATCGATGGGTTGAAATCCGACCGATTACGTTCGTCACGGCTGCCGCATCTTGCCTGGCACTTGCCTTGCTTTCGTTGTCAGACGAAATGG